>C687J26845_10000253_pt1 | contig 36189 bp, 32 predicted proteins | sample RifCSPlowO2_12_FD_26845 | JGI IMG/M metagenome (IMG submission 26845)
CTCGGCGATCAGCGCGTAGGCCAGCCGACGGCTGTGCCAGGCACGAGCGGCGAACTGCTGCACGCCGGCGGCCAGGCGTTGTGACGGCGTACCGGGGGCGTTCAGGGTGGCGGCCAAGGCGTCCACCTCTCGCTGGCTGGCACGAGCAAAAACCTCGGCGGCCAGCTCACCCTTGTTGCTGAAGTGGCGATACAGGCTGCCGGTGGCAATGCCCACCGCGTCGGCCAGGGCCTGCATGGTCAGGGCGGCAAAACCACCGACAATCACCCGCACCAAGGCTTGTTCGAGGATGCGCTCGCGCAGGGCCAGGTCGCGGTCGATACGGGTGGCAGTCGTGCGGTAGGCCATGGTCTGAATCCTGATTCACAATGTTTGCAGTGAATCAGGATTCAGATTTTGCTTAAAGTGTCATTCTGGCCAATAAGGCCGCTGGAATGCCATTAGCCTGCCGGGGCGCACAGCAGCCAGTCGTGCAGCGTGTCTTGCAAGGTGTCGAACTTCACCGGCTTGCTCAGCACCTCGCTCATGCCCGCCGCGATGCAGCGTTCGCGCTCGCCGCCTTGGGCATTCTGACTGATCGCCAGTACCGGCAAGGTCGCGCAACCGGGCAGTTTGCGCAGCGCCCGGCAGATGGCAAAGGCATCGGCCTGGGGCATTTGACAGTCGATCAGCAGCGCATCAGTTGGGCTCTTGCGCAGCAACTCAAGGGCCGCCGCGCCATTTTCGGCGCAGCGCACCTGATAGCCGAGTTTAAGCAGCATGCCGCGCAGCAGCAGCTGGTCGATCAATTGGCTCTCAACCAACAACACCCGGCACTCTGCCGGTGTACGCAGCGCCACACCCGGCGGGCGCACCGGTTGCGGCAATGCACTGGCAGTGGCGACACGCGGCTGGCTGTTGGGCAAGCCCAGCGGCAGTCGCAGCTGAAACTGGCTACCACGGCCGAGCGTCGATTGGTGCGTCAGGCTGCCGCCGAGCAACTCGATCAGTTGCCGGCAGATCGCCAAGCCAATGCCCAAGCCGCCGTGCTCACGGGTCAGCGAGCCATCCAATTGCAAGAACTGCTGGTACAGCTTGCCGTCGGGCGGGGTCTCAAAACCCACGCCGCTGTCGCTGACTTGAATCTCCAGTTGCAGGCCCGAGTCGCTGCGTTGCAGCGCCTCGATCTGCAGGCTAACGCCGCCCTCGCGGGTAAATTTTATCGCGTTATCCAGCAGATAACTGATGCACTGACCCAGTTTGCTGGCGTCGCCCTCCAGGGTATCGGGCAACCGGTGATTGAGTTCGACCTTGAAGGTCAGGCCCTTGGCCGCCGCGCGAGGGGCAAACTGGGTGCGCTGGTGTTCGATCAAACCGCGCAAACTGAACGGCGCATGGCCGCAATACTGCCGCCCGGCTTGCAACTCGGTGAGCATCAGCATGTCGCTGACCATCTGCAGCATGTCGCGCGCCGAGGTGGCGGCGATGCTTTGGTACTGCGCCAGTTCAGTGCTCATCTCCAGGGTCTGCATCAACTCCAGCGAGCCGATCACCCCGTTCATCGGAGTGCGCAGCTCATGGGAGACGGTGGCCAAAAACTCGTCCTTGAGCTGGTTACTGACCGCCAGTTGCTGGTTCAGGCCCTCCAGTTTGCGGCTGGACTCTTGCAGAATCTGCCCGCGCTCCTCCTTCATCACGTTAATCCGGTCGGCCAAGGCCAACGACAGCAACGCCACCTCCATGGCCGCGCCAATTTGGCTGGCATACAGGGTGAGAAACATATTCGGCAAGTAGCCCAGCACCATCAGGGTGTAGATCAAACCGCCAATTAAAAACGCACTCCAGGCCAGCAGAAAATAGCGCGCCACCCGCAGCCCACGGCGCCAGGCACTCACCCCGGCGGTCAGGCACAGCAACAGAAATGGCAAGGCCACGTAAGGTGCCAGTTTCAGCGGCGTGGCATAGCCAATGCTGAGGGTCAGCAGGATCAGGCTCAAACCGCAGACCATCACCAGTTTCAACGCCAGATCGAGGCCGCGACTAAAGGCCCGGGTATGCAGAAAGCTGCGCACAAACTGCGAACCGCAGAGCGCCGTGGCGCCGAGCAAAAACGGCGGCGCGGCATTGGCGATGCCCGGACTATTGGGCCACAGGTACTGCGCGGCAACCCCGTTGGAGGTGGCCTGATAGAGGCCAATCGCGGCGATATAGAAGATGTAATACAGGTAGCTGGAGTCGCGCACGCTGAGGTAAATAAACAGGTTGTAGAGCAACATCACCAGCATCACGCCGTAAATGATGCCGAGCAAATAAGTGTGCGCCGTGAGGTCTTCCAGGTAGGCGGTAGGCGCCCAGAGGGTCAAGGGAGTCTGCAACGAGCCGGCGGTTTGCACCCGCAGATAAACCCGCTGCGGTTGCGCAGGCTGCAGCGACAAATCAAACAGAAAACTGCTCTGCTTGATTTGCCGCTGGCTAAAGGGCCAGAAATCACCGCTGCGACTGGCCAGTTGATAGCCGCCCTGGCCGTCGGGCACGTAGAGGTCGACATGATCGAGCGGCGGGTAGGCCAGATCGAGCAACCAGGATTTCTGTCCCTGAGCCTGCTGTGGCCGGTAGTCCAGATCAACCCGCAGCCAGTAGGCCGAACGGGTGTAACCGGCATTCAGTACGGCGGTATTGGCCTGGCGAAAACTGTCGTCGAGGGCCGCCGAACTGACATCGGCGATGGTCGCGCTGCCACGAATATCCTCAAAAAACTGCAGCTGCGGGCCCAACGGCAGCTTGCGCGTGTGCTCATCGAAACTCACCGCCGTCGCCAACAAGGGCAGACCGCCCAGCAACAGCAACAGCAGCCCGGCGCTCAAGCGCCGGCCAACCCGCCGCGCCATGCCGCTCATGCTTGCGCCTGGGGCAAGGAGACCTGACACAGCAGCCAGTCGTGCAACACCACTTGCAGGGTGTCGAACTTCAGGGGTTTGGTCAGGTAATCACTCATGCCGGCGGCCAGGCAGCGCTCACGGTCACCACTATGGCTATGGGCGGTGACCGCCAGCACCGGCAACTCATGGCAATCGGGCAGCAAGCGCAAGGCGCGGCAGGTGGCAAAGCCGTCCATGACCGGCATCTGGCAATCGAGCAACACCGCATCGACCGGCTCGCCCCGCAGCAGATCCAAGGCGGCGGCACCATTGTCGGCGCAGCGCACCTGATAGCCGAGCTTGAGCAACATGCCACGCAAGACCAATTGATTGATCGCGTTGTCTTCGACGATTAACACCTTGCATTCGGCTGGCTGGCGCACTTGCGGCCCCGGCGCGCGCGGCACAGTGGCGACAGGTGAGCGCGTCTGGGCGAGCAAATCGAATTCAACTGTGAGCAAGAAACAACTGCCCTGCCCCGGCTGCGACTGATGGCTGAGGCTGCCGCCGAGCAACTCGATCAGCTGCCGACAAATCGCCAAACCCACTCCCAGCCCACTGTACTCACGGGTCAGGGAGCTATCGAGCTGTTGAAAGCGCTGATACAGAGGCGCCGCCGTAGCCGGATTGAAGCCGATGCCGCTGTCTTGCACCTCGATATGCAGCCCCAGCACGCCGTGTTTGCTCGGGCGCCGCTGGATGCGCAGCGTGACGCTGCCGGCGGCGGTGAATTTGAGGGCGTTATCCAACAAATAGCCGACGCACTGGCCCAGTTTTCCGGCATCGCCCTGCAGGGTATCGGGGAGCTTTTCATCCAGTTCCAGGCGTAGGCTCAGGCCTTTTTCTTCGGCCAGCGGGGCGTACTTGACCCGCAAGCTGTTCAGCCAGGCGCGCAAGCTGAACATGCTGTTTTGTGCGTGCAGCTTGCCGGCCTGCAGCTCGGTCAGGGCCAAAATATCGTTAACCATGCGCATCATGTCGCGGGCCGAGCTGGCGGCGGTTTTTTGGTATTGCGCCAGTTCAATGTCCAGTTCGAGCGTTTGCATCAACTCCAACGAGCCGATCACTCCGTTCATCGGCGTGCGCAGTTCATGGGTGACTGTGGCCAAAAACTCATCCTTGAGCCGGTTGCTGTTGGCCAGCTCGCGGTTGAGCAGCGCCAGCTCGCGGGCATTTTGCTGCAGCAGGGCGGCGCGCTCCTCCTTCATCACATTGATGCGGTCGGCCAAGGCCAGCGACAGCAAGCCAACCTCCAGTGCCGAGCCGATCTGGCTGGCGTACATGGTCAAAAACGAGTTGGGCAGCAAGCCCAGCACCATCAGGGTGTTGATCAGTCCGCCGAGCAAAAACGCGCTCCAGGCGAAGATAAAATAACGCGCCACGCGCAGGCCGCGGCGCCAGGCGAGCACGCCGGCCAGCAAGATCACCACCACGAACAGCAGCGCCAGGCCGGTGGCCAAACGCAGGGCCAGGGCGTAGCTGGCAAACAAGGCCAACAGCATCACCAGCAGACCGGTCGCCATCAGCAGCAACAACAGCCGATCGACCCAGGGACTGTGCTCGCGGGTGTGCAAGAAGCTGCGGGCAAACTGGCAACCAAACAGGGCCGCCAGGCCAATTAAAAACGGCGTCGCGGCATTCGCCCACCAGGGGCTGTTGGGCCAGAAATACTCGATGCCGGCGCCATTCACCGAGACCTGATAAAGCCCAAAGGCGGCGATATACACGATGTAATAGAAATAGCTGCTGTCGCGCACGCTGAGGAAGATAAACAGGTTGTAGATCAGCATCACCAACAGCACGCCGTAGATGATACCGAGCACATAGATACGCGCCGGCTGCTCCTCCAGGTAGGCGGTGGGCGACCACAATGTCAACGGCACTATCACCGAGCCCTGGCTTTGCACCCGCAAGTACAGGCGCTGTGGCTGATTGGGCTGCAGATTGAGTTCGAACAGGTAATTGTTTTGCGCGATCTGCCGGCTGGCAAAGGGCAGCGAGTCGCCGGTGCGTCGGGCCAGCTGAAAACCGCCGCGGCCATCGGGCAGGTACAGGTCGATTTGATCGAGCGGCGGATAGGCCACTTCAAGCAGCCAGGGTTGCTGACCGCGACGGGCTTGCGGGCGGTAATTCAGGTCCAGTTGCAGCCAGTACACCGAGCGCGAATAGCCGGCATTCAGCACCGGTTTCTCATGGCGATGAAAGGCCTCGGCCAGCGCTGGCGAGCTGACATCCGCGATACTGACGTCGCCGCGCACGTCTTCAAACACCGCCATCTGTTGCCCGAGCGGCAGCTGCCGAGTGTGTTCATCAAAATCAACAGCGCCGGCAAAAACCGGCGACAGGCTTAGCAGCAAGAACAAAAAATAACGCATCAAGCCCACTCACAACATTGCCCGCATCCACCCAGACCGCGCCCGAGTGACTGCTGCAACGCAACATAAATTAATCCACAAGACCCTGAGCCTAGCACCGTTCAGCGGGGCGCCAAGGCCCGCCAATACTGTCGATAGCGACAATCGAACGCAACTACAACGGTCATTTAAATTGCCCTTTAACCGCGACCTTAAGCCGACCAACCGGCGTCGGACACAGCCGTCGCAGCGGCAAAAAGGCTTTCCCCCGCACGGCTAGCTGACCAAGCGGCCAGCAAAGTGTTTCAGCATGCATATCCAGCAGCTACAGAAATTTGCCGAAAATTAAAGAAATTAGCCGATATTATCCGAGATTAAATCAAAAAATTATCAGCCATATCTGCCCGAAAAGTCATTTTAGCTAGACATCTGCCGCGATCTTATTAGGCTTGCACGTCCATTAAAAACAACGGACAGCGTCTTGACCAAGCCAGCCCGCCTCACCCCTCGCCTGAGTATTCTTGCAGTTATTGTTCTGCTCAGCAGCCAGACCTTTGCCGGCGGTTTTGCCCTTAACGAGCAAAGCGCCAGCGCCATGGGCAGCGCTTTTGCTGGCCGCTCATCCAGCGCCCTGGATGCCTCCACCGTCTACGGCAACCCGGCCGGCATGAGCTATTTGGGCGAACAGGTCTCCGGCGGCCTGGCGCTGATCGGCGCCAGCAGCGAGATCAGCAACGCCTCGTCGAACTTCAGCGGCAGCAACCACGGCGACATGGTGCCGCTCAGCGCCATCCCCTTTGGCTATTACGTCAAACCCCTGGATGAGCACTGGCACTTCGGCATCGGCGTGTACGCCCCTTTTGGCCTGGCCACCGAATACGAGAACAACTTCCAAGGCCGTTCCTTTGCCGACCAGAGCGATCTGAGCGTGGTCTCGATCCAGCCAACCCTGAGTTACCAGCTCAACGAGCAATGGTCGTTCGGCGCCGGCATCAGCGCCAACCACGCCGAAGGCACGCTCTCCAGCGCGGTCAATCCGGCGCCGGCGGTGTTTCGCGACGGCGAGTACAAGGTCAGCGGCGACGACTGGGGCTACGGCTACAACCTCGGCGTCATGCTGCAAGCCACCGACAGCACCCGCCTGGGCCTGAGCTACCGCTCAAAAGTGGATTACACGTTGGAAGGCGAGGTGAAAAATACCGACATCGCCAACGGCATAGTCCCGGCCGGCAAGTACGACGGCTCACTCGCGCTGACCACCCCGGAAACCTTCGAGCTGTCGGTGACCCACCAATTCGACTCGCAGTGGACCGGTTACGCCGGCACCACCTGGACGCGCTGGAGCCGCTTTCAGGAAGTGGTGATCGAGTCGCCAAACAATGGCTCGCAGATTTTCCAGGAAGTCACCGAAGAGCAAAACTGGCACGACACCCGCAGCTACGCCGCCGGCCTGTCCTATCAACTCAACAACCAATGGGTGCTGCGCAGCGGCCTGGCCTTCGACCCCACNCCCAGCAACAACACCGACCGCTCGCCACGCATTCCCAGCGGCGACAGATACGTGTTCGCCCTGGGCGCCGGCTACANCCCAACCGACAACNTGACCCTCGACCTGGCCTATGTGTACCTGCAAGAGGAAGAAGTCNGCGTCAACAACAGCGAAGCCGGCAAAGGTCATTACCAGGCCGACTTCAATAACGCCGCCCACTCCCTTGCCGCCCAGGCGACCTGGCGTTTCTAACGCTTAACTTCAGCCCGTGTGAAAACTACTTCGCTCGGTTATGCGGCGTTACTTGCCGCCTATTAAGGCCGACTGGCAACTCGACCTTAATAGGCGGCAAAGACGCTAAGTGATAAGCTCGCGCGCCATGAATATGCCCTTCTCACGCCCAGTTGTTCTCTGCTTGTCCGGCCACGACCCGAGCGGCGGCGCCGGCCTGCAAGCCGATATCGAAGCCCTGCTCGCCCAGGGCTGCCACGCCGCGCCGACGGTCACCGCCCTAACGGTGCAAGACACCCGCAACGTCAGCGCCTTTCGCGTACTCGACCGCGACTGGGTGCTGGCCCAGGCGCATGCGGTGATCGCCGATCTGCCGATTGCGGCGATCAAACTCGGCATGCTCGGCTCGACCGAGATGGTCGAAACCGCCCGGGAAATCATTCAACAACTGCGCGAACAACAGCCGGGCTTACCGGTGGTCTGCGACCCGGTGCTGCGCGCCGGTGGCGGCGGCACCCTGGGCGGTGACGATGTAGCCGGCGCCATGCGCGAACGCCTGCTGCCACTGGCGACCATCGCCACCCCGAACTTGCCCGAGGCACGGATTCTGGCCGGCCTGCCGGATGGCAGCGCGGATGAATGCGCGGCCTTACTGCGCAGTTATTGCCAGCATCTACTGATCACCGGCGGCCATGGCGATGAGCGCGACATCCACAACCGCCTGTATTGCCAAGACGCCAGCCAGCACGACTTCACCTGCGTGCGCCTGCCCGGCAGCTATCACGGTTCCGGCTGCACAATGGCCAGCGCCTTGGCCGGCCGACTGGCCCAAGGCGAAGGGCTGATCAGCGCGGTACGCACGGCGCTGGATTACACCTGGCGCACCCTGCGCGACGCCGAACAACCCGGCCATGGCCAATACCTGCCGCGGCGTCTGCCGCTGGAGCTGTTTTGATGAGCGCTGTTTTACGTGGCCTGTATGCCATCACCGACAGCCAATTGCTGGCCGACGGCAAGCTGCTGCCCTATGTCGAAGCGGCGCTTAAAGGTGGCGCGCAACTGCTGCAATACCGCGACAAATCCGCCGACAGCGCCCGGCGCCTGTATGACGCCCAGGCTCTGCAAGAACTCTGCGAGCGCTACGGCGCCAGCCTGATTATTAACGATGATCTGGAGCTGGCCGCACGCCTGGGCGTGGGCCTGCACCTGGGACAAGGCGACGGTTCGCTACTGGCCGCGCGCCAGCGCCTGGGCCCGCAAGCAATTATCGGCGCCACCTGCCACGCCCAGCTGGAGCTGGCCGACGCTGCCGCCGCCAATGGTGCCAGCTACCTGGCCTTCGGCCGCTTCTTTAACTCGCAGACGAAGCCCGGCGTGCCGACCGCGACCCTTGAGTTGCTAGAGCAAGCCCGCCACCGTTTCGCCCTGCCATTGGCGGCGATTGGCGGTATCACCTTGGAGCACGCGCCGGCATTAATAGCCAACGGCGCCAGCTTGCTCGCGGTGATTAACGACCTGTTTGCCGCCGAAGATGCCAGCGCCGTGGAACGCCGCGCACGCGCCTTCAGCGAGCTGTTTACCAATTAATACTTTGCCCAGACGATGAGGCCACCCATGTCCCGCTCCGCAACCCTATTTGCCAACGCCCAACAACATATTCCCGGCGGCGTTAACTCGCCGGTGCGCGCCTTCAAAAGCGTCGGCGGCACGCCCTTGTTTATCAAGAGCGCCCTGGGCGCCTACATCACCGATGAAGACGACAAGCGCTACGTCGACTACGTCGGCTCTTGGGGCCCGATGATCCTCGGCCACAGCCACCCCGAAGTGCTCGGCGCGGTGCGTGCACAGCTCGAACACGGCCTGTCGTTTGGCGCGCCGACCGCGCTGGAAGTAGAAATGGCCGACCTGGTCTGCGCCTTGGTGCCGTCGATGGAGATGGTGCGCATGGTCAGCTCCGGCACCGAAGCCACCATGAGCGCCATCCGCCTGGCCCGCGGCTTTACCGGCCGCGACAATATTCTGAAATTCGAAGGCTGCTACCACGGGCATTCCGACAGCCTGCTGGTAAAAGCCGGCTCCGGCCTGCTGACCCAGGGCGTACCCAGTTCCGCCGGGGTGCCCGCCGATTTCGCCAAACACACCCTGACCAGCGCCTTCAACGACCTAGACGCCGTAGAACGCTTGCTGGCCGAAGTAGGCTCGACCGTAGCCTGCATCATCGTCGAGCCGGTGGCCGGCAATATGAACTGCGTGCCGCCGGCCCCGGGCTTTCTCCAAGGCCTGCGCGCCCAGTGCGACCTGCACGGCATAGTGCTGATTTTTGACGAAGTGATGACCGGCTTTCGAGTCGCCCTCGGCGGCGCCCAGGCCCTCTACGGCGTGACGCCGGACCTGTCGACCTTCGGCAAGATCATCGGCGGCGGCATGCCAGTCGGCTGCTTCGGCGGCAAGCGTGAGATCATGCAGCAGATCGCCCCGCTCGGCCCGGTCTACCAAGCCGGCACCTTGTCGGGCAACCCGCTGGCGATGGCTGCTGGCCTGACCACTCTCAAACTGATCAGCCGTCCGGGCTTTCACGCCGAACTGACCGACTACACCAGCCGCCTGCTGGCCGGCCTCAAGCAACGCGCCGAAGCCGCCGGCATCCCTTTCGTCACCACCCAAGCGGGCGGCATGTTTGGTCTGTATTTCAGCCCACTGGCCAGCATCAACAGCTTCGATGAGGTGATGACCAGCGACGCCGAACGCTTCAAGCGCTTCTTCCACCTGATGCTGGAAGGCGGCGTGTACCTGGCGCCGAGCGCCTTCGAAGCCGGCTTCACCTCCATCGTTCACGGTGAAACAGAACTGCAGCTGACTCTGGACGCCGCCGAACGGGCCTTTGCCCGCCTGTAAAGCCACTGGCTACGCTGCAATCGGCGCTGACTGAGCAAGTTTTATGCTCAGTCAGCGCACCACCGAGCGAAAAGCCCGTAAAGGCTTTGTAAGCAGACCCCGGCTTATTTCATAATGTGCCCACCGGCATTCATCCCGGCCAGGCCCAAAGCCTGTTTTGCTCCCTGAGGCACGCATTTCTTCATGAATCGCTCCGGCCGCAGCCTGCTGATTGGCTGCTTGCTGCTGGTTACACCGCTGCTCGCGGTGGCCGACAGCAACTCCCTGATTATCTCCAGCAGCGCGCGCTGCTCACTGCAAAGCCTGCCTGAATACTTAGCGGAAGCCCTGGCGGCCTGCGAGCAAGTGGCCGCCAGCGGCAACCCGCAAGCTCAGTTCGAACTCGGCAGCTTTTATTACGACGGGCAATTAAGCGAGCGCGACCTGGCGCTCGCCTTGAAATGGTTCGAGCAAGCCTCACTGCAAGGTCATGCCCAGGCACAGCAACGCCTGGGCATGATGTTTTTCCGCGGCGAAGGCGTGCCCGCCAATAACGTGCAGGCTTATGTGGTACTGAAGATGGCCGCCGTGAATGGCGCCGAAGATGCGCTCGATAGCGCCGACTTGGTCGCAGCGCAGATGCGCGGCGAGGAGCTGCAACAAGCCACTCAGGTACTGGGGCAGATCTTTCGCGAATACCTGCTGCAACTGCAGGGCAGCAACTCGCTGTTCGCGCCATTGCCACAGCCGTAACGGCGTAACCCGCCAGCGCTGCAACTTGCTGGCGGGCAACGCTTCGCGGTTGCCCGCCCTACTTGTCGGGCATCGGCATCGGGAAGGGCATGACATTGCTCATGCCGCGGGCTTCGCTGATTTTCGGCGTACCCAGGCGCTCGACTTCATCTATGCGCACTATCGAGTGCATCGGCACAAAGCTGCGCACCACGCCGTCAAACTGAGCCTTGAGCTTCTCTTCGCTCGGATCGACCACCAACTGGCTGCGCTCGCCGAAAACGAATTCCTCGACTTCCAGGAAGCCCCACAGATCGCTTTGAAAGATCTGCTTGGCATACATTTCGTACACCTGGCCCTGGTTAAGGAAAATCACCTTGTAGATAGGTTCACGCTTGCTCATGGGAAGCCAACAACGCCAGCAGATCGGGGGTCGTCAAGCATAGCACAGGCATCCGACGCAGAACGCTAGGAGGACTCGACCGCGGCCCCTATAATGCGCGGTCGTACAAGCCAGCCTTTGAGCCCGCATGACCAAGAAGCTTTATATCGAAACCCACGGTTGCCAGATGAACGAGTACGACAGCTCGCGCATGGTCGACCTGCTGGGCGAACAGCAGCCGATCGAACTGACTGACCGCGCCGAAGAGGCCGACGTGATTCTGCTCAATACCTGCTCGATTCGTGAGCGCGCCCAAGACCGGGTGTTCTCGCAGCTGGGCCGCTGGCGTGAGCTGAAGCTGGAAAACCCCAACCTGGTGATCGGTGTCGGCGGCTGCGTGGCCAGCCAGGAAGGCGCGGCGATTCTCGATCGCGCCCCCTATGTGGACGTGGTGTTCGGCCCGCAAACCCTGCATCGCCTGCCGGAAATGCTCGATGCCGCGCGCAGCACCGGCACCCCGCAGGTGGATATTTCCTTCCCGGAAATCGAAAAATTCGACCGCCTGCCGGAGCCCCGCGTCGATGGCCCGGCCGCTTATGTGTCGGTGATGGAAGGCTGCAGCAAGTACTGCACCTTCTGCGTGGTGCCCTACACCCGCGGCGAAGAAGTCAGCCGGCCGTTTAACGACGTGCTCGCCGAGGTGCTGCATCTAGCCGAACACGGCGTGCGCGAAGTCACCTTATTGGGCCAGAACGTCAACGGTTACCGTGGCGCCCTCGGCGATGGCGACGAGCGCATGGCCGATTTGGCCGAGCTGATTCGCGCCGTGGCCGCCATCGACGGTATCGACCGCATCCGCTACACCACCTCGCACCCGCTGGAGTTTTCCGACGCTTTGATCGAGGCCCATGCCCAGGTGCCCGAGCTGGTTAAACAGCTGCATTTGCCGGTGCAATCGGGCTCCGACCGCATCCTGGCGGCGATGAAGCGCGGCCACACCGCACTGGAATACAAGTCGCGGATTCGCAAACTGCGCTTAGCGGTGCCAGACATCGTCATCAGCTCGGACTTTATCGTCGGCTTTCCCGGCGAGACCGACAAAGACTTCGAACAGACCCTGCAGCTGGTCGAGGACGTCGGTTTCGATTTCTCCTACTCCTTCGTCTACAGCGCCCGCCCCGGCACGCCGGCGGCCGACCTGGCCGACGCTACCTCGACCGAAACCAAGCGCGAGCGCCTGGCCCGTCTGCAACACAAGCTCAGCCAGCAGGGCTTCGAGAACAGCCGACGGATGGTCGGCAGCGTGCAACGCATCCTGGTCCGCGATTACTCGAAGAAAGACCCCGGGCAGCTGCAAGGCCGCAGCGAAGCCAATCGCATCGTCAACTTTCGCTCTAGCGACCCAAGCCTGATTGGCCAGTTCGTCAACGTGCACATCGACGAAGCGCGGCCCAACTCACTGATCGGCACCCTGGTCGAGTAATCTCCCCGTGGCGGCGCGCTTTCACCGGCGCCGCCTCGGGGTTATCCTCAGACCAACAGCCACGACGACTAAGGGCCACCGCGACCTTGAATACCGCCATTTTGAACGCCCCCATTGAAGTGCATAACTTCACCCTCGAACCTTTCGAGCAACAGCGTTTTGCTAATCTCTGTGGCGCACTCGATGAGCACCTGCGGTTAATCGAGCAGCGCATGGGCATCGAAATCCGCAACCGCGGCAATCAATTTGAGCTACTCGGCAGCCTGCCGACCCTGCACGCCGCCGAGTTGCTGATCATGCGGCTGTACCGCGAAACCGTGGCCCACGAACTGTCACCGGACGTGGTGCACCTGTTCTTGCAAGAACAGGCCGCCGAGTTGCTGCCATCGAGCAGCAACGACAGCGAATCGAGCATCGCCTTGCGCACCCGCAAGGGCATGATTCGCCCGCGCGGGGCTAATCAGCAGCGCTACGTTAAAGCCATCCTCGACCACGACATCAACTTCGGCATCGGCCCGGCCGGTACCGGCAAAACTTACCTGGCCGTGGCCTGCGCGGTGGATGCCCTGGAGCGCGAGCAGATCAGGCGCATTCTGCTGGTGCGCCCGGCAGTGGAAGCCGGCGAGAAACTCGGTTTCCTGCCCGGCGACCTGGCGCAAAAAATCGACCCCTACCTGCGCCCGCTGTACGACGCCCTGTATGAAATGCTCGGTTTCGAGCAGGTCAACAAGCTGATCGAGAAGCAGGTGATTGAGGTCGCGCCACTGGCCTATATGCGCGGCCGCACCCTGAACAACAGCTTTATCATTCTCGACGAGAGCCAGAACACCACGGTGGAACAGATGAAAATGTTCCTCACCCGCATCGGTTTTGGCTCCACCGCGGTGATTACCGGCGACATTACCCAGGTCGACCTACCACGCGGCACCAAGTCCGGTTTGAATCATGTGATGGAAGTGCTGCACGAAGTGCCCGGCATCGCCTTCACCCACTTTCAGTCCAAGGACGTGGTACGCCATCCGTTGGTGCAGCGCATAGTCGAAGCTTATGAGCGCTATGAGCTAAGCCATCAAGACAAGCCCGCGCACAGCAAGGACCGCAAACATGACTGAGCTGAATCTGCAAACGGCCTGCGAAGGCTCGGTGCCCAACCTTGTCGAAGCTTACGAGCGCTATGAACTGAGCCATCAGGACAAAGCTGGACAGCACGCCAGCAAAGGCCAAAAACATGATTGAGCTTGACCTGCAAATCGCCAGCGAAGGCGCGGCGCCCAGCCTTGAGCAGCTGCAACTGTGGTGCAGCAAGGGCCTGAGCCCGCGCAGCGCCGACTCCGAGCTGACCATCCGCATGGTTGACGAGCCAGAGGGTCGCGAGCTGAATCACACCTGGCGCGGCAAAGACTACGCCACCAATGTATTGTCCTTTCCGGCCGACATTCCCGACGGTCTGCTGGACATTCCGCTGTTGGGCGATCTGGTGATCTGCGTACCGGTGGTCGAGCGTGAAGCCGCCGAGCAAGGCAAGGATCTTGCCGCGCACTGGGCGCATCTGGTCATCCACGGCTGCCTGCATTTGCTTGGTTACGACCATATCGACGACGATGAAGCCCTAGAAATGGAAGACTTAGAGCGTAAGCTGCTGGCCGAACTCGGTTATCCCGACCCCTATACCGAAACAGCAGGCGACGAGCAATAAGTCGGCCTTATTTACCCGCACACTTTTAATCATCAACAAGGAGCCGTGAGTACACACGCATGAGCGAAGACCGATCAAGCAGTGGGCAAAAGACCTGGCTGGGCAAAATCACCCAGGCTTTTACCCACGAACCGAAAAACCGCCAGGAGCTGCTGCAGCTGCTGCGCGAAGCACACCAAAACAAGTTACTCGACAGCGAGGCGCTGGCCATAGTTGAAGGCGCCATCCAGGTCGCCGACCTGCAAGTACGCGACATCATGGTGCCGCGCTCGCAGATGATCAGCATCAAAGCCTGCCAGAGCCCGCGCGAGTTCCTCCCGGCAATTCTCGATTCGGCCCACTCGCGCTACCCGGTGATCGGCGAAAACCTCGATGACGTGATCGGTATCCTGCTAGCCAAAGACCTGCTGCCGCTGGTGCTGCAAGACCCGCAAGCCGAGATGGACATCAAAAACCTGCTGCGCCCGGCCACCTTCGTGCCCGAGTCCAAGCGCCTCAACGTGCTGCTGCGCGAGTTCCGCGCCAACCACAACCATATGGCCGTGGTAATAGATGAATACGGCGGCGTGGCCGGTCTAGTGACCATCGAGGACGTGCTCGAGCAGATCGTCGGCGAAATCGAAGACGAGCACGACATCGAGGAAGACAGCTATATCAAGCCACTGCCCAGCGGCGACTTCCTGATCAAAGCCCTGACCCCGGTCGAGCGCTTCAACGAGTTTTTCGACAGCGCCTTCTCAGACGACGAGTTCGATACCATCGGCGGCCTGGTGATGAGTTCTTTTGGTCATCTGCCCAAGCGCAACGAAGTGACCGAACTGGGCAGCTACCGCTTTCGCGTGCTCAGCGCCGACAGCCGACGCATCCACTTGCTGCGCCTGACACCCGAATCGCGCTGACAATAACGCTCCCGTAGGTGGGACTTTATGACCCACATGGATGTGGGAAATGCAGCAAGCCGTCAGGAATGGCTGCTGCGCCCCAATGGTGCGAGCAAAGCTTCGCGGCTAAAGCCCCCTCTACAACAGCCTCGCCTCAACCCAACAACCGCCACTGACAACCCGCACCAAGGCCATCGCCGACAAGGAACGCCCCATGAACTGGATCACTCGCCCCGGCTGGCCGGGCAATTTGCTTGCCCTGCTGGCAGGCGCACTCACCCCCCTGGCACTGGCCCCTTTCGATTTCTGGCCGCTGTCACTGCTGTCGCTGGCGCTGTTCTACCTGGGCTTGCGTGACCTGGCACCGCAAGCCGCACTCTGGCGCGGCTGGTGCTACGGCTTGGGACTGTACCTGGCCGGCATCGGCTGGATTTACGTCAGCATTCACGACCACGGCGGCGCCTCGCCAGCGCTGGCGGGCGGTTTGATGCTGGCTTTTTGCTGTGCGCTGGCGTTTTTCTTTGGCTTGCCGGCCTGGCTGTGGGCGCGCTGGCTACGGCGTAACGAGGCACCGCTGGCCGACGCCCTGGCCTTTGCCGCCCTGTGGTTGGCGCAAGAGGCGTTTCGCGGCTGGTTCCTGACCGGCTTCCCTTGGCTCTATGCCGGCTACAGCCAGCTCGATGGCCCGCTCAGCGGTCTGGCGCCAGTCGGCGGTATGTGGCTGATCTCCTTTGTACTGGCCCTGAGCGCCGCACTGCTGACCAACCTGCCACGCCTGCGCGCTCGCCCGGCCTTTCTCGTCACCGGTTTGGTGCTGCTAAGCGCCCCCTGGCTGGCCGGCTTCGCTCTGAATGGACATGCCTGGACCCGCCCGGCCGGCGCCCCCTTAAGCGTGGCCATGCTGCAAGGCAACGTGGCGCAAAGCCTGAAGTGGGACCCCGCGCAACTGCGCGCGCAACTCGACCTGTACCGCGACATGAGCCGCAGCGCCAAGCCGACCGACCTGATCGTCTGGCCGGAAACCGCGGTACCTGTGCTGAAAGAATATGCCGAGGACTACTTGGCCGGCATGGCCGCCTTCGCCAACAGCCGGCAAAGCGCACTGATTACCGGGGTACCGATCCGCCAGCTGAACGAGCTGGGCGAGAAGCGCTACTACAACGGCATCACAGTGATCGGCCAAGGCCAGGGCACTTACCTCAAGCAAAAGCTGGTGCCCTTTGGCGAGTACGTGCCGCTGCAAGAGCAGTTGCGCGGACTGATTAGCTTCTTCGACCTGCCGATGTCGGACTTCGCCCGTGGCCCGGCCACCCAGCCCCTGCTGCAAGCCAAGGGTTACCGCATTGCCGCCTATATCTGCTACGAAGTGGTCTATCCAGAATTTGCCGCCGGCCTCGCCGCAAACAGCAATATTCTCCTGACGGTGAGCAACGACACCTGGTTCGGCAGCTCCATCGGCCCCCTGCAACACTTGCAGATGGCGCAAATGCGCGCCCTGGAAGCCGGCCGCTGGATGATCCGCGCCACCAATAACGGCATGACAGTGTTGATCGACCCATTCGGCCAGATCAGCGCGCAGCTGCCGCAGTTCGAGCAAGGCGTGCTCTACGGCGAGGTGGTGCCAATGCAAGAGCTCACCCCTTACCTGCGCTGGCGCTCCTGGCCACTGGCGATTGTTTGTTTCTTATTGTTTGGCTGGGCCTTGCTGGCCAGCCGGATGGCCAAGACGCTCTAACCAACTGAGTGCCGCACAGGGCTGAGTGCCAAGCGCAGCCCGAAAAAACCATCCAATTACAGCGGCGGGCTGCCCGCGCGAAACAATTGCGAACCGCAGGAGCCACAGGCATGCACGCCCTGCCCGTGCAACCAACTGGCACTCGTGCCGCACAGCGCGCAACAAAGTTGCTGGCGCCGCTTAAGCAATGGATTGGGCCGTACCGGCGCTTTGTGCAGCGGCCTAATATTGCTGCGCCCGGGTTTGGCCACTGTCGCGCTTTGCCGCTCAAGCAGCGCCAACTCTTGCGCGGCAGCGTGCCAACCCTGCAGCCAGCTCAAATCCTGATCCAGATAGGCCCGCACCAACTGCAACTCGGCGGGACTTAAACCGCTTAACTCCAACTCGCGGCTGGTATCGACCGGTTTGCGGCTGGCACTATCGGCCTCATCCAGCGCCAATGCGAGCCGCTGTAAAAGTCGCCCATAAAGCCCTTCCGGCACCTCGGTGTGACGTGACTCGACCATCGGAACACCTCTCAGCCGGCGCAAAGTCTGCCGACCCTTAATCCCAAGCTTAGCGCTCGGGTCACGGCCAAGGGCTTACTGCGACCAACGGCGAGCTGGCCAAACAGCCGCGTTTCAATCAGCGTTTCCCTCAGCCAAGCGGCGTCCTGTATGCTAGCGCGTTGACTCAAAGCCCCCTATTTCAAGCAAAAGCAGCCAAGCCAAGTAGCCATGCACGAACTCTATCAGCCCCGTGAAATCGAAGCCGCCGCCCAGTCCCTGTGGGACGCGCAGAAATCCTTTGTAGTGACCGAACAGCCAGGCAAGGAGACTTTCTATTGCCTGTCGATGTTCCCCTACCCAAGCGGCAAGCTGCACATGGGTCACGTGCGCAACTACACCATTGGTGACGTGATCGCCCGCTATCAGCGCATGCAGGGCAAAAACGTACTGCAGCCGATGGGCTGGGACGCGTTCGGCATGCCGGCGGAAAACGCCGCGATGAAGAACAACGTGGCACCGGCCAAGTGGACCTACGAAAACATCGCCTACATGAAAACCCAGCTGCAAAGCCTGGGCCTGGCGGTGGACTGGACCCGCGAAGTGACCACCTGCAAACCCGATTACTACCGCTGGGAACAATGGCTGTTCACTCGCCTGTTCGAAAAAGGCGTGATCTATCGCAAGAACGGCAGCGTCAACTGGGACCCGGTGGACCAGACCGTGCTGGCCAACGAGCAGGTGATCGACGGTCGCGGCTGGCGCTCCGGCGCACCGGTCGAAAAGCGCGAAATCCCGATGTACTACTTCAAGATCACCGCCTACGCCGATGAGCTGCTGAGCGGCCTGGACGAGCTGGATGGCTGGCCGGAACAGGTCAAGACCATGCAGCGCAACTGGATCGGCAAAAGCTTCGGCGCCGACGTGGTGTTTGACTACGACCTCGCCAGCGTCGGTGTCGAAGGCCAGCTGAAGGTCTACACCACCCGTCCCGACACCCTGATGGGCGCCACCTACGTGGCCGTGGCCGCCGAGCACCCGCTGGCCCAGCGCGCCGCGCTAAGCAACCCGGCCGTCAGCGCCTTTATCGCCGAATGCAAAGGCGGCTCCGTGGCCGAGGCCGACATGGCCACCATGGAGAAAAAGGGCGTGGCCACCGGCCAGTTCGTCATTCATCCGTTGAGCGGCGCCAAGCTGCCGGTGTTCGTCGCCAACTACGTGCTGTGGGGCTACGGCGAAGGCGCCGTGATGGCGGTTCCCGCCCATGACGAACGTGATTTTGAATTCGCCAACAAGTACGGCCTGCCGATCAAGCAGGTGTATGCCGCCGCAGAGCAAGATTACTCGGCGACCGAATGGCAAGCCTGGTACGGCGACAAAGACGGACTGAACACCGTCAACAGCGATAAGTACGATGGCAAGAGCTTCACCGAGGCTTTCGACGCCATAGTCGCCGACCTGGAAGCCAGCGCCCATGGCGCGCGCAAGACCCAGTTCCGCCTGCGCGACTGGGGCATCAGCCGCCAGCGTTATTGGGGCTGCCCGATCCCGATCATCCACTGCGATGCCTGTGGCGATGTGCCGGTGCCGGAAGATCAGTTGCCGGTGGTGCTGCCCGAAGACGTGGTGCCGGATGGCGCCGGCAGTCCGCTGGCGCGGATGCCCGAGTTCTATCAGTGCAGCTGCCCGAAATGCGGCGCAGCGGCCAAGCGTGAAACCGACACCATGGACACCTTCGTCGAGTCGTCCTGGTACTACGCCCGCTACGCCTCGCCGCATTACACCGAAGGCCTGGTCGACCCGGTTGCCGCCAACCACTGGCTGCCTGTCGATCAGTACATCGGCGGTATCGAACACGCGATCCTGCACCTGCTCTATGCGCGCTTCTTCCACAAGCTGATGCGCGACGAAGGCCTGGTCAGCTCGAATGAGCCGTTCAAGAACCTGCTGACCCAGGGCATGGTGATTGCCGACACTTACTACCGCACCCTGGAAAACGGCGGCAAAGACTGGTTCAACCCGGCCGATGTCGAAGTCGAGCTGGACGCCAAAGCCAAGGTGATAGGCGCCAAGCTGAAAGCCGACGGCCTGCCGGTAGAAATCGGCGGCACCGAAAAGATGTCCAAGTCGAAGAACAACGGCGTCGACCCGCAAGCCATGATCGATGCCTACGGCGCCGACACTTGCCGGTTATTTATGATGTTCGCCTCGCCGCCCGACATGAGCTGCGAATGGTCCGACGCCGGCGTCGAAGGCGCGCACCGCTTTCTGCGCCGGGTCTGGCGCCTGGCCCACAGCCACGTCAGCGCCGGCTTGCCGAGCGCCCTGGGCCAACACGCCTTGAGCGACGGCCAAAAAGCCGTGCGCCGCGCCATCCACCTGGCGATCAAGCAGGCCAGCACCGATATCGGCCTGCACCACAAGTTCAACACCGCCATCGCCCAGGTGATGACCCTGATGAACGTGCTGGAAAAAGCCGCGACTGCCACCGAACACGACCGCGCCCTGCTGCAGGAAGGTCTGCAAGCCGTGGTCTTGTTGCTGGCGCCGATTACCCCACATATCAGCCACAAAATCTGGCAGTGTCTGGGCCACAACGGCGCGATTATCGACGCCCATTGGCCACAGGTGGATGAGTCGGCGCTGGTGCAAGACAGCCTGACCCTGGTGATTCAGGTCAACGGCAAACTGCGTGGCCAGATCGAAATGCCAGCCACCGCCAGCCGCGAAGAAGTCGAAGCGGCGGCGCGCAATAACGAAAGCGTGCTGCGCTTCACCGAAGGCCTGAGCATTCGCAAGGTCATCGTGGTGCCGGGCAAACTGGTTAATATTGTCGCCAGCTGAGTAACGCCGCCGCCAGCCCGATGCTGGCGGCCGGCGCTTCAATGGAATTGTTTGCAAAGGGATACTAAAGATGATGAAACGCAACCTGATGGTCCTGGGCCTCGCGACACTGCTAAGCGCGTGTGGCTTCCAGCTGCGCGGCACCGGCGATACCCACTTCGCCCTCACCGAACTCGACGTTAGCGCCCGCAATGAGTACGGCGAAACCGTCAAGCAAGTGCGCAAAGTGCTGGAAAACAACCAGGTCAAGGTCTACGGCAGCGCGCCTTATCACCTGATCCTGACTCGCGAAGACAGCCGCCAGCGCACAGTCAGCTATGCACGGAACTCAACCGGCGCAGAAATTGAACTGACCAATACCCTGGACTACGAGATTCGTGGCGCCAACAATCTGCTGCTGCTGCACAATCAGCTTGAAGTGCAAAGCGTCTACAACCAGGACCAAAACAACATCACCGGTTCTGGCCAGGAAGCCGTGCAGCTGGCCCAGGAAATGCGTCGCAACCTGGTGCAAAAGCTCGCGCAGAACCTGCAGATGGTTACCCCGCAACAGCTTGAGCAGCTGCAGCAAACCGCCCAAGCCAAGGCCAAGGCCGACGCCGACGCACTGGCCGCCGCGCGCAAAGCCGAACGCGATTTGCCGCAACAGTCGCCGATCCAGATCCCGACCGAGTAAGTAGAACGGACCGCCCATACGGTCCATTCTGCACAGCAGCCCATGAAGCTCAATCCAGCCCAACTCAGCAAGCATCTGCAAGGCAACCTGGCCCCCGTGTATGTGCTCAGCGGCGATGAGCATTTGCTGTGCCAGGAAGCCGCCGACAGCATTCGTGGCGCGGCCCGCAGCCAGGGTTTTAGCGAGCGCGAAGTGTTCGATGTCGACAAGAGCTTCGACTGGGGACTGCTCTACCAAGCCGCCGCCAGCCTCTCGCTGTTTGCCGACAAGCGCCTGATTGAACTGCGCATCAGCAGCGGCAAACCCGGCGACAAGGGTGCCAGCGCCCTACTGGATTACCTGGCGCGGCCGCCCGAAGACACTGTGCTGTTGCTCAGCCTGCCCAAGCTCGATGGCAGCACGCAAAAGACCAAATGGGCCAAGGCGCTGATTGACAGCCCCCACAGCCAATTTGTGCAGATCTGGCCGGTCGAAAGCGGGCAATTGCCGCAATGGATTCGCCAGCGCCTGGCCCAAGCCGGTTTGGCCGCCAGCCCGGAAGCCATCGAATTGATTGCCGCCCGGGTTGAAGGCAACCTGCTGGCCGCCGCCCAAGAAATCGAAAAACTCAAACTGCTTGCCGAAAACGGCCAGATCGACGCCACCACAGTGCAAGCCGCGGTGGCTGACAGTGCCCGCTTCGACGTGTTCGGGCTGATCGATGCGGCGCTGAATGGCGAAGCGGCCCACACCCAGCGCATGCTCGAAGGCCTGCGCGGCGAAGGGGTCGAAAGCCCGGTGATTCTCTGGGCCTTGGCCCGCGAGCTGCGCCTGCTGGCGAGCATCGCCCAGCAGGTCAACAGCGGCTTGCCACTAGATAAAGCCTTCAGTCAGGCGCGGCCGCCGGTCTGGGACAAGCGCCGACCACTGATCAGCAAAGCCCTGCAACGGCACAGCGCCAGCGGCTGGAATCGTTTGTTGCAAGACGCCCAGCGCATCGATGCACAGATCAAAGGCCAGGCCGCCGGCGATCCCTGGAATGGCCTCAGCCGCCTGGCGCTGCTGATGGCCGGTCAACGCCTGAGCCTGCCGGCGGAATAATCGCTAACTATCGCGCGACCAGCAGCACTGGCGTTTTTCTTTCACGGCGGTGAAGATGCCCATGCCGAGACTGGCTCGGCAGTACCCCAGGAGCGCCCATGGCCAAATCCAGCAAAAGTGGCCCGAACAAGGCCAAATCCATCATCGCCCAGCCACTGTTTCGTTGTCGCCAAGAACGACCGGCCAAAGGCAAAGGCAGCTACCGCCGCGAAGCCTTCCCGTCTAACCACGGGGAGGCTTCTCTGTTTCTGGCGGCCTAAAAGCACTGCTGCACCGCACAGCCGTCCTGCCCATGTTAAGGTTTGCGCCTATCCGAACCGCGCTGAGAGACCCGCATGCTTTACCCCGTTCCGCTTCGTCACAGCCTTATTTGCTTGAGCCTCGGCCTGCTTAGCGCCTGCGCCGACCAGCAGGCCAGCCAACCAAGCAGCGTCGCCAGCGCAACACCTGCGCCCAGCACAGCTACCGCCGCCAACCAACCCCGCAACACCGCCGTGGCGCCCGCCCAGAGCTTCGTCCAATGGCGGGCGCAGTTCCGTCAGCAAGCCCTGGATGCCGGTATTCAACCAGCTGTTTTCGACCAGGCCTTTGCCGGTATCAGCCCCGATGAAGCGGTGGTCAAAGCCGATAATAGCCAGCCCGAATTTACCCGACCGGTGTGGGAATACCTGGACGGCGCCATCTCCGCCGCCCGCGTGCGCCGCGGCCAAGCCCTGCTCGGCGAGCATGCCGAGACCCTCGCCGCCATCGAGAAAACCTATGGCGTAGACCGCCAAGCGCTGGTGGCGATCTGGGGCATGGAAAGCAGCTTTGGCCAGTTTACCGGCGACAAGTCGGTGATTCGCTCACTGGCCAGCCTCGCCTACGAAGGCCGTCGCCCAGCCTTTGCGCAAACCCAGCTGCTGGCCGCCCTGCAGATTCTGCAGCACGGCGACGTGTCAAGCAGCCAACTGCTCGGTTCCTGGGCCGGCGCCATGGGCCAAACCCAGTTTATCCCCAGCACCTATAACCATTACGCGGTCGACTTCGATGGCGATGGCCGCCGCAACATCTGGACCAGCTCCGCCGATGCCTTAGCCTCGGCCGCCAACTACTTGCACAGCTCCGGCTGGCAAGCGGGCCAACCCTGGGGAGTGGAAGTAGCCCTGCCGGAGGGTTTTGACTACGCCCTCGCCGATGCCGACATTCGCAAACCCCTGAGTGAATGGCGCACTCTTGGGGTTAAAAACCTGCCGCTGGAGTTTGCCCAGGCCCGCGCCTCCCTGCTGCTGCCGGCCGGCTACCGTGGCCCGGCATTTTTGGTGCTGGATAACTTCAACGCCATTCTCAAATACAACAACTCAACCTCCTACGCCCTGGCGGTTGGCCTGCTCTCGGAGCGCTTGTTAAACGGTGGCCAAGTGCTGGCCAAATGGCCCCGCGACGACCTGCCACTGAGCCGCGCGCAACGCATAGTGCTGCAGGAACAACTGAGCAGCAAAGGCTTCAACCCCGGCGGCGTCGACGGCATTATTGGCGCCAACAGCCGCAAAGCCATTCGCAGCTACCAACAGAGCCTCGGCTGGCCGGCCGACGGTTACCCCAATCAGGCGCTACTGCAGAAACTCATCAGCACCCTGTAACCACGGTAAAAACAAAAAAGGCGACCCGCGGGTCGCCTTTTTTATGCACGTCACACTCAGCTGTTCTTCGCTTCGTGGGCCTGCTTATCGGCGTGATAAGAAGAGCGCACCAGCGGGCCGGAGGCGACATTCTTGAAGCCCATTTTCAGGCCCTCTTCGGCGAACCAGGCGAAGGTATCCGGGTGCACATAACGCTGCACCGCCAAGTGGCTGCGAGTCGGTTGCAGGTACTGGCCGAGGGTGAGCATGTCGATGTCGTGCTCGCGCATGCGCTGCATGACTTCGATCACCTCCTCATCGGTTTCGCCCAAGCCGAGCATCAAGCCCGACTTGGTCGGCACATTCGGCACCAGCTTCTTGAAGTTTTGCAGCAGGTCCAGCGACCACTCGAAATCCGAACCCGGACGCGCAGCCTTGTACAGACGCGGCACGGTTTCCAGGTTGTGGTTGAACACATCCGGCGGCTCTGCGGCGGTAATCGCCAGGGCGATGTCCATGCGCCCACGGTAATCCGGCACCAGGGTTTCCAGCTGCACGCCGGGGCTCAGCAGGCGAATCTCGCGCAGGCAATCGGCAAAGTGCTGGGCACCGCCGTCGCGCAGGTCATCGCGGTCCACCGAGGTGATCACCACGTACTTGAGCCGCAGGTCGGCGATGGCCACCGCCAGGTTCTTCGGCTCATCGGCATCCAGCGCATTCGGCCGGCCGTGGCCGACGTCGCAGAACGGACAGCGTCGGGTGCAGATGTCGCCCATGATCATAAAGGTCGCGGTGCCGCCGGAGAAACACTCGCCCAGGTTCGGGCAGGAGGCCTCTTCGCAGACGCTGTGCAGTTTGTGTTTGCGCAGCAACTGCTTGATGTTGTCGACTTCCGGCGACAGCGGAATGCGCACCCGAATCCAGTCGGGCTTGCGCAAGAACTCATCGGTGGGAATGATTTTTACCGGGATCCGCGCCACCTTCTCGGCGCCGCGCAGCTTGACCCCGGCTTCGACTTTGACCGGGGCTTTGGCCGGTGCAACTGGACCTGCAGATTCAATACTCATAGTGCTTCGATTCCGCCCGTCAGGGTCGTCTGTTCAACATAACCGAGGTGTTTGACGAGCTGTGCGCGCAATCGGGCACTTACTTCGGCAAAATCCAGCGGGCCGATCAGGTCACGCATCTGGGTCATGCGCAGTCCCGCATAGCCACAGGGGTTGATCCGCGCAAACGGCTCAAGGTCCATATCCACATTCAGCGCCAAGCCGTGGAAGCAGCGGCCGTTGCGAATCCGCAGGCCCAGCGAGGCGATCTTTGCCCCGTCCACATAGACGCCCGGCGCATCGGCCTTGGCGGCGGCGCTAATGCCATAACTGGCCAGCAAGTCGATCAGGCTTTGCTCGATGCGACTGACCAACTCGCGCACGCCAAAGCCCAAACGCCGCACATCCAATAACACATAGGCGACCAATTGGCCGGGGCCATGATAGGTCACCTGGCCGCCGCGATCGGCCTGCACCACCGGGATATTACCTGGCAGCAGCAGGTGCTCGGCCTTGCCGGCCTGGCCTTGGGTAAATACCGCCTCATGCTGCAACAGCCAGAGCTGATCGGCGCTTTCAGGGGTGCGATTATTGGTGAAGTCTTGCATCGCCTGCCAGACCGGCTGGTAAGGCTGCAGGCCCAGTTCACGCACACCCAGCACGCTCATCACAACACCATGTGGACGCGCCCAGTCGCGCGCAAATCACTGTTGATAGCCTCCAACTGCAGCGGTCCGGTGGCGGTAATCAGCACCTGAAAGGAGTGAAAGCGGCCATTGCTGCTATCACGTCGGGTCAGGGTGCTGGGGTCGAAGTCCGGCACATGGCGTTGCATGACTTCAATGACCATTTCGGCAAAGCCCTCGCCGGCATCGCCAATCACCTTAATCGGATAGAGCGGGCAAGGAAACTCGATGACCGGAGGTGGCAGATCATTCTTATTCATAGAGACAAAGACCTCTGAAACCGGTGCCGGGCACGCCCCTTCAGGCGTACCTGGACGCGGTTTTAGTTGAATAGACCGAAGAAAAACAAACGCAGGCCGTCCCACATCCGACGCAGGAAGCCGGCCTCTTCGACCGCTTGCAAGGCCACCAGATCGCTGCTGTGGATGACCTTGCCGTCCAGGCTGACTTCCACTTTACCAATCACCGCGCCCTGGGCAATCGGGGCCACCAGTTGTGGCAAGAAGGTCATGTTGGCTTGCAAACTTTTCGCCTGGCCCTTGGCCACGGTCAAGGTCAGGTCTTGCGCCAGGCCGGCATTCACTTCCCGCTCAAGGCCTTTCCAGACCGGCACCTTGGCCAGCTCTACGCCTTTCTGATAGAAAGTCTTGTTTTCATAGAAGCGAAAACCATAGCTGAGCAGTTTTTGGGTTTCAGCGGCGCGCGCTTGCGTGCTGTTGGTGCCAAAGACCACCGAGATCAAGCGCATGTTTTCCCGTACTGCCGAAGCCACCAGACAATAACCGGCCTCCTCGGTGTGCCCGGTCTTCAAGCCGTCGACCGTCTTGTCGCGCCACAGCAGCAGATTGCGGTTGTCCTGCTTAATGTTGTTCCACAGGAATTGCTTCTGCGAATAGATCGCATAATGCGCCGGGTCAACGTAAATAATTGCCCGCGCCAAGGTCGCCATATCATGGGCGGTGGAGTAATGCTCCGGATCTGGCAGGCCGGTGGCATTCATAAAGTGGCTGCCGCTCATCCCCAGAGTTGCGGCGGTTTCATTCATCCGGTCGGCGAAGCCGTCCTCGCTCCCGGAAATATGTTCGGCCACTGCGATGCTGGCGTCGTTACCGGACTGGATGATGATGCCGTGCAGCAGGTCACTGACTGACACCTGGCTGTTCAGCGGCAGGAACATGGTGGAGCCACCGGAAGCCGCACCGCCAGCACGCCAGGCGTGCTCGCTAACAGGCACCAAATCTTCTTCACCAATTTTGCCACTGCGAATTTCCAACGTGGCGATATAGGCCGTCATCAACTTGGTCAGGCTGGCCGGTGGCAAACGTTGATCGCCATTGCTTTCCAGCAGGACCTGACCGCTGAGCGCATCCATCAGCACATAGGCTTTGGCCGCCAACTGTGGCGGCGCGGGAACGGCCTGCGCCGCAGACACTGAGGCAACAGGGGCAGTGACCAGCAAGGTAAGCAGTGACAGACGTTGTGCAAAACGGGTGATATTCATCAGCATCTCTGAATTTACGGTTCTAGGGTCAGTGCGCTCGCAAAAGCGCTCCCGGGTATCTGGCTACGGCGTTTAGCTTTGATGGCGTTGAGGCCATCAACCACTATTGCGCTCGGACTAAGCTCGGCTGACCCAAATTGGCCTGCCGCACTGATTGTTGTACTTGTTCAACCTCGGCCTGAGTGCTGATCGGCCCCAGGCGGACTCGGTGCAACATCTGCTGGTTGAGCGCCACCGAGCTGATAAACACCGGGGCAGTCACTGCCTGGCTCAGCTTGGCTTTGAGGAGCTCGGCAGCGTCCGGGTTGGCGAAGGCGCCCACCTGGAGATACAGCCCAGCGACTGGTGCGGAAGCGTTTTTTTTTACCTCTACGGGCATCGGTAGCACTGCATCAGCATGTTGATTAAGGGGCGGCGAATACGCTTCAACCGGCGTCGCCATGGTCACCAACTGCGGTTGCGGCGCTTGCGCCACTTTCTGCGGTCCGGCCAAAACCAGCGGTACCGGCCGGCCCTGCTGGGCCCACCACTGGTGCGGATCGATACCTTCAACGCGGACCCGGGCGGTGCCGGCCTCGGCATAACCGAGTTTTTTGGCGGCGGCAAATGACAGGTCGATCACCCGGTCCGAATAGAACGGTCCACGGTCGTTAACCCGCACTATCACGGTCTTGCCGTTCTCCAAGTTGGTCACCCGCACATAGCTGGGCAGCGGCAAGGTCTTGTGCGCGGCGGTCATGCCATACAGGTCGTATTTCTCGCCGTTGGCCGTGGCTTCACCGTGGAACAAGGTGCCGTACCAGGAGGCCAGGCCCGTGACCTGGTAGCTGCGGGCATCCTTTTGCGGGTAATAGGTTTTACCCAGCACGGTGTAGGGGTTGGCCTTGATCGGGCCGTAGTTCGGCATGGGCACCGCATCGGCAATCCGTGACACGTCAACGTCCCACCAAGGCGCGCCATCGCGGTGCGGTTTGGCGTAATTACCCGGTCCTGAAATCGGTCCGCCCGTTGGTAGCGGCTGCGGCGCACGGCTGTGCGAACAGCTGATCAGCAACACCGCCAGGCTCAACTGAGCGCCAAGTCTTAACGCCTGCCGGAGTTTCATTTACCACCCCGCGCCTGCACTAACTTCTCGGACAGTTGGTGCACGGCCATGGCGTACATAGCGCTGCGGTTATAGCGGGTAATGGCGTAGAAATTCGACAATCCCAGCCAGTACTCCGGGCCATCGGCACCGTCCAAGCGAAAGGCGGTCACCGGCAGATCGGCGCGCAAGGCATCGTGACTCGACCAGCCGAGGGTGCGCAAATCGCCCACGGTTTTCACCGGTTCAATGCCCTGGGTCAGACCTTCATCGACATGCTCGCCGCGCACCTCGGCGCGACTCACCACCAGACCGCCGGCGGTCCAGCCATGCTGCTTGAAGTAACTGGCGACACTGCCGATGGCGTCGGCCGGATCGGTCCAGATATTGATTTTGCCGTCGCCGTTCAGGTCGACCGCAAAGGCCCGGTAACTGCTCGGCATAAACTGCGGCAAGCCCATGGCGCCGGCATAGGAGCCTTTGACGCTGAGCGGGTCAAGTTGTTGCTCACGGGCCAGCAGTAAAAACTCTTTCAATTGCTGGCGAAAAAACGGCGCCCGGGGCGGGTAATCAAAGCCCAGGGTAGTCAGCGCATCGATGACCCGGTAATTGCCGGTATTGCCGCCGTAGAAAGTTTCGACGCCGATGATCGCCACTATCACCTGGGGATCAACCCCATATTCCTGCTGAGCGCGCAGCAATGCCGCCTCGTGCTGCCGCCAGAAATCGACCCCGCGGGAGATCCGCGCCTCGGTGATAAAGATCGGCCGGTAGTCGCTCCACGGCTTCACTTTTTCCGCCGGTCGCGAGATGGCGTCAAGAATCGACTGCTTGCGCTCCACCTGGGTAAACAGCTGGCTCAACTGTTCGCTGGCAAAGCCATGGGCATTGGTCATTTCGCTAATGAAGCCGGCCACCTCGGGCGAGTTGTCATAGTCCAGCGCCTGCGCCGCGGGTACGCCGCACAAACTCGCCAGCAAAGCAGCAGCGGTCAACTTGCACGCCAGCAAGCGGCGCAGCAATGGCAGGGAGGAGTTGGTTAATTCATTCATTGTCATCAAACCTGGGCGATCCATTTACGATGGGTATGGATCGACATCAAGATCCCAAACGCAGTCATCAACGTCACCAACGAGGTGCCGCCGTAGCTAATAAAAGGTAAAGGCACGCCGACCACCGGCAACAAGCCACTGACCATGCCGATATTGACGAACACATAGACAAAGAAGGTCATGGTCAGGCTGCCGGCCAATAGCTTACCGAAGAGTGTCTGCGCTTGGGCAGTAATCACCAAGCCGCGGGTAATCAGCAGCAAATAAATCAGCAACAGCACACAGATGCCGACCAGACCAAATTCCTCGCCGAGCACGGCAATAATAAAATCGGTATGGCTTTCCGGCAAAAAATCCAAGTGCGACTGGGTGCCCAGTAGCCAGCCTTTGCCAAATACCCCGCCAGAACCAATAGCTGCTTTGGACTGAATAATATTCCAACCGGTTCCCAGCGGATCGCTTTCGGGGTCCAGAAAGGTCAGGATTCGCTGCTTTTGATACTGCAGCAGCACAAAAAACCACATCCCCACCGCCACCGGGACCACCGCCGCCACCGCCATAAGAATCCAGCGCCAGCGCAAGCCGGCCATAAACATGACAAACAAACCGGAAACCAGAATCAGCAACGCCGTGCCCAGATCGGGCTGGCGCACGATCAGCGCAAAAGGTACGCCAATCATGGCCAGCCCCACCAATACATGCTGAATTTTCGGCGGCAAGCTGCGCTTGGCCAGGTACCAGGCGATGGTTGCCGGCATGATGATCTTCATGAATTCCGACGGCTGAAAACGCACCACCCCAGGAATATTGATCCAGCGGGTGGCGCCCATGGCGTTATGGCCCATGACATCCACCACCACCAGCAATATCACCCCGAGCACAAACGCCAGCGGCGCCCAGCGTGCGATAAAGCGCGGGTCCAGTTGCGCGACCACGAACATGGCCAACAAACCCACGCCAAAGGAGGCCGCTTGCTTGATCAGCAAACTCCAGTCTTTACCACTGGCCGAATACAGCACAAATAAACCGCCGGCGACCAGGACCAGCAAAATCAGCAGTAACTGACCGTCGATATGCAGGCGCTGCAGCAGGGTGGCGCGGCGACGTAACACGTCATCGCCGGACAGGCTGCGATCAAAGCTGCTGTTCATGCTGACTGCTTCATGGTTGCGCACTCATGGGTTTGCCACTCACATCCGCCGGTGAACGAAACTCGGGCTTGAGCTGGCCATCGGGGCCCAGCAGCCAGGCATCCATCACTTTCTTCACGATGGGGGCGGCCACCCCGGAGCCCGACTCGCCGTTCTCGATCATCACTGCCACGGCAATCTTGGGGTTATCCGCCGGCGCGAAGGCGATAAACAAGGCATGGTCGCGGTGCCGCTCCTGAACCTTGGAGCGATCGTATTTCTCGCCCTGCTTGATCGCCACCACCTGCGCCGTGCCGCTCTTGCCCGCGATGCGATACACCGCCGACTCGCCGACCTTGCGCGCCGTGCCCCGGGCACCGTGCATAACCTGCTGCATGCCATTGCTGACCTGCTGCCAGCTTTTCGGGTCGCGCAACTGGATATCGGCCATCGGGCTGGGCAGTTGCAACTCGGGCGGGCGCACCAAATCTTGCGGCGCCACGCCATCGATGTCCTTAGCCAGATGCGGGCGGTTCCACTTGCCCTTATTGGCAATCAAGGCCGCCACCTGGGCCAGTTGCAAAGGCGTGGTTTGCATATAGCCCTGACCAATCCCCAGAATCAAGGTTTCACCCGGGTACCAGGCCTGACGGTAGCGGGCGCGCTTCCACTCGCGCGACGGCATCAAGCCCGGCGACTCTTCAAACATATCCAGCGAAACCTTCTGACCTATGCCAAAGCGGCCCAGATACAACCCCAGGCGATCCACCCCAAGCCGGTGCGCCAGCTCGTAAAAATAGGTGTCGTTGGAGCGCATGATGGCCATCTCCAGATTCACCCAGCCGTCACCGGTGCGGTTCCAGTTGCGATACTTGTGGTCGTAGTTAGGCAGCTGGAAATAGCCCGGATCAAATACCCGGGTATCCCCAGTCACCACCCCGGCGTCCAAACCGGCTGCGGCTACCGCCGGTTTGATGGTCGAACCTGGCGGATACAAGCCGCGCAACACCCGATTAAACAGCGGCCGGTCGATTGAATCGCGTAGCTCTGCATAGGCACTCAAGCCAATCCCGGTGACAAACAAATTCGGATCGAAACTGGGCAAGCTGACCATCGCCAGCACATCGCCATTGGCCGGATCGAGCGCCACAATGGCGCCGCGCTTGCCGGCCAACGCCGCCTCGGCGGCCTGCTGCAGACCGATATCCATGCTCAGGTGAATGTCTTTACCGGGCTGCGGATCGGTGCGTTTAAGCACCCGCGAGATACGCCCGCGAGCATTGGTCTCGACCTCTTCGTAGCCTACCGAGCCATGCAGCTCCGGCTCATAGAAGCGCTCGATGCCGGTCTTACCGATGTGGTGAGTGCCGCTGTAATTGATCGGGTCGAGCTTTTTCAGCTCGGCCTCGTTAATCCGCCCGACGTAACCGACCGAATGGGCAAAATGCTCGCCTTGCGGGTAGTGCCGCACCAACTGGGCTATCACCTCGACACCGGGCAGGCGGAACTGATTGACCGCAATCCGAGCAATCTGCTCTTCGCTCAGCTCAAACAGAATCGGCACCGGCTCAAAGGGGCGGCGGCCCTGGCGCATGCGTTTTTCGAACAGGCGCCGATCATCGGGGCTGAGCACCAGCACCTCGACTATCACATCCAGCAGCTGCAACCAGTCTTTGCCGGAGCGCTCGCGGGTCATGGTCAGGCTGAAACTGGGCCGGTTGTCGGCGATGATTACCCCGTTACGGTCGTAGATCAGCCCACGACTCGGCGGAATCGGCTGCACGTGCACACGGTTGTTTTCCGACAGAGTCGAGTGATAGTCGTACTGAATCACCTGCAAGAAATACAGCCGGGCAATCAACACGCCGATCAACGAAACAATCGCCACGGCGCCGACCACCACCCGTTTGCGTACCAGGCGGGCGTCTCTCTCGTGGTCCTTAATGCGGATTGGCTGCGGCATTCTTAGTCAGTCGCAATCATTGCTGATAAGGGTTTGGCGTGAGGGCAAACACGCGGCGATCAAGGGCGGCATTCAGGGGTCGCTATCACTTGTGATAAGGGTGCCCGGACAACACCGTCCAGGCGCGATAAATCTGTTCACCGATCAAGATCCGCACCAAGGGATGCGGCAAGGTCAGTGGCGACAACGACCAACGCTGTTCGCTGCGGGCGCACACCTGCGGCGCCAAGCCCTCGGGGCCGCCGACCATCAAATTGACGGTGCGCGCATCCAGGCGCCAGCGGTCCAGTTCGGCCGCCAGCTGCTCGGTGCTCCAGGGCTTGCCTTCGACTTCGAGCGTCACCACCCGCTCCCCCGGCAGCACCTTGGCCAGCATGGCATCGCCCTCCTGACGGATCAGGCGGGCCACGTCGGCATTTTTGCCACGGGTATTGAGCGGGATTTCCACCAGTTCCAGCGCCAATTCGGACGGTAAACGCTTGGCATATTCCTGCCAACCATCTTCCACCCACTTGGGCATCCGCGAACCGACGGCGATCAGGCGCAGGCGCACAACGCGACCTTATTCGTTTTCGGGCTTGTGTTCGCTGGCGATGAACTGCTCATGGCTGTGGTGCAAACGGCTCTGCTCGGTGCCCTGCCAGAGTTTCTCCAGGTCATAGAACTGGCGGGTGGACGGCTGCATCACGTGTACCACCACATCGCCCAAGTCGAGCAAGGCCCACTCGCCGCTGTCCAGGCCTTCGCTGCCCAGTGGCCGCACGCCCTGCTCTTTGACTTTCTCCAGGACGTTGTCGACCAGCGACTTAACGTGACGGCTGGAGGTGCCGCTGGCGATCACCATGTAGTCGGTGATGCTGGTTTTCTCGCGCACATTGATGCTGAGAATGTCCTGGGCCTTGAGGTCTTCAAGGGCGGCGACTGCCAACTTGACCACTGCGTCGCTGCTCAGTTGGTTTTTTTGCTTGCTCATAGATAACTCACTTGTCTCATGTTCAGTTCGACGCAGGGTAAAGTCCGTGCGCATGGATATAGGCCAGTACCGCGTCAGGCACTAAAAAGCGTGCCGACTTGCCGCTGCCGAGCAGCTGGCGAATGTGACTGGCAGACACCGCCAATGGCGCCTGCTCAAGCAATAGTATTTGCCCACTGGGCCCGTTCAGGGCCTGGGCGTCGCGCACCTGCCGCGTCGCCAGTAACTCAAGTAACACCGGCGCTAATGCGCCGCCGACATCCGGGCGCTGCAACACCAGCAGATGGCAATGATTCAACAACTGCTGCCAACGATGCCAGCTTGGCAAGCCGCAAAAAGCATCCCAGCCGAGCAACAAAAACAACTGATCGTCGACGGCCAACTCAACCCGTAACGACTCCAGGGTGTCGATACTGTAAGACGCTTGCGCGCGCTGCAGTTCGCGGTCATCGGCCAGTAACGGCGGTAATCCGGCCACCGCCAGCTCGACCATCGCCAGCCGATCCTGCGCGCTGACCGCCGGCGTATTACGGTGTGGCGGCCGGGCACTGGGGATTAAGCGCAACTCGTCCAGGCCCAATTGCTCAGCAACTTCGATGGCGCCGCGCAAGTGACCGATATGGATCGGATCAAAAGTGCCGCCAAGGATACCGACTTTTCTAGCCACGCAACTGACCGTCACCGATCACCACATACTTTTCGCAGGTCAGCCCCTCCAGACCCACCGGGCCACGGGCATGCAGTTTGTCGGTGGAAATGCCGATCTCCGCGCCCAAGCCGTACTCAAAACCATCGGCAAAGCAGGTTGGGGTATTGAGCATCACCGAGCTGGAGTCGACCTCGGCGATAAAACGCCGGGCTTGGCCCTGATGCTCGGTGACAATCGAATCGGTGTGGTGCGAGCCATAGTGATTGATGTGTTCAATCGCCTGATCCAGACCATCGACGATGCGAATCGACAAGATTGCCGCCAGATACTCGGTGCCCCAATCGGCCTCGGTGGCCGGCAGCGCCTCGATCAGTGCGCGAGTGCGCTCGCAGCCGCGCAGCTCCACGCCCTTGGCGCGAAACTGGGCGGCCATGGCCGGCAGGAAATCCGCCGCAATCGCCTGATCGACCAGCAAGGTCTCCATCGCGCCGCAAATGCCATAGCGGTAACACTTGGCATTGAAGGCAATTTGCTGGGCCTTGGCCAAATCGGCCAGGGCCTCGACATACACGTGGCAGATGCCGTCCAGGTGTTTGATCACCGGCACCCGGGCGTCGCGGCTGATCCGCTCGATCAAGCCTTTGCCGCCACGCGGCACTATCACGTCGACGAATTCCGGCATGCTGATCAGCGCGCCAACGGCCTCACGGTCGGTGGTTTCCACCACTTGCACGGCGGCGGCCGGTAAACCGGCCACGGCCAGACCGCGCTGGATGCACAGGGCAATGGCCCGATTGGAATGAATCGCCTCGGAACCACCACGCAAGATGGTGGCGTTGCCGGACTTCAGGCAGAGGCTGGCAGCATCGATGGTCACGTTCGGCCGCGACTCATAAATGATGCCGATCACCCCAATAGGCACGCGCATCTTGCCAACCTGAATGCCCGAAGGCCGGTAGCTCATGTCGCGAATCGCACCCACCGGGTCTGGCAACGCCGCCACTTGGCGCAAACCCACCAGCATGCCGTCGATGCGCGCCGGGGTCAGTTCCAGACGCTCCAGCAAGGCCGGCTCCAGACCGCTGGCTAAGCCTGCGGCGAGATCCAGTTGGTTGGCGGCGGTCAGTTCGGCGCGCGCGGCGTCCAGCGCCTCGGCGGTGGCCAGCAGGGCGCGGTTTTTCTGGGCGGTACTGGCGTGGGCGACCTGGCGGGAAGCCGCGCGGGCGGCGCGACCGAGGCGGGTCATGTAGTCGAGCACGGACTCAGTCATGGTCTGATTGATCAAAAGTAAGTAAAGCCGCCGATTATAGCTGCCCCGCCACCGCAAGCCCAGCAGCGTCGGGCGGATGGTAAACAATGCCGCCCGCGCCCGCCCGGAGTTACCCGGCAAAGCGCCGCCCAGCGGCCCCGCCGGCGAGACGGTGACACTCAGCCAGTGCCAAGCCAACCAGGCCACCCGAAGGTTAGGTAAACAAAATCGCGTCGAATGTTTACCTTGCAAGCATACCCAGCGCCGGCGTCACCTACCGAGCGCGAAGCACAAGAGGCGGAGCACCGCCGGAGTACTCGCCATGCGATACCGCACCGATTACAGCCCCAACCTGCTTACCGGCGCCCCGCAGCTTCTCGAACTGGGTGGCTGGCAGCTGCATTACCTGGCCTTTGCCCAGCAGCCCGACGACCCGCGCAGCCCGGTGCTGCTGCTGGGCGGCGCGTTTCAGAGTTTTCGCTCCTTTGCCGGCGAAGTCGGCGAATTGCTCGCCGAGCACCCGGTGATTTTGCTCGACCTGCCGAGCCAGGGCAGCAACCTGCAACTGGCGCCCGAGTTGTCCTTGGCGCAACTGGCCGACCTGATTGCCGCCTTTGCCGAACACTTGCAGCTGCCACCCCTGATGCCAATCGGGCTGTCTTACGGCTCGGCGTTGGCCGCGCTGTTTGCCGCCCGCCATCCCCAGCATTGCGCACGCTTGTTGCTGTCGGGGATTACCGCCCTGGCCCGGCAAGGCGCACGGCGGTTATTGGAAGAAGGCTTGCAGCTGCTCGCCGAGGGCCGCAGCGCCGCCTTCGCCCAAGCGGCCCTGACCGGCCTGCTCAACCCACTGCAGCAGCACGACACCGGAGTTTCCCCGGTGTTTCGCAAAGCCCTGCTGCGGCAGATGCAGCGCCTGAGCCCGGCGGAAATCGAGCGCTACCAGCAAAACACCCGGCGCCTACTGAGCTTCAGCGGTTTTGAGCATTACCCCAGCTGCCCGACACTGTTGCTGGCCGGTGAACACGACCATTTCACCCAGCCCTGGGAACATGCGCGTTTTGCCGCCGCCTGCAGCAATGCCGACTGCGTGATCATTCATCACGCCGACCACCTGGCCCAATTCGAACGCCGTGAAGCCTGCGCCCAGCTGTACAACCCCTTTCTGCGCGGCGAGGCCTTGCCCATTGCCAGTCCCGGCGCCAGTCGACTGGCCCGCAGCCAACTGCTGCACCTGGAGCAGCGCCACGAGCCCCGCACACCGGCGCTGCAACGCCGCGCCAGTCTGTGGCATGCCGAGGCGGGCGAATGGCCGGTGGAGCTGATTGAACTGGGCTTTTTTGGCGGTCTGCTGCACGGCAAGCTGCCCGCCACTGACGGGCGCGGCTGGCAACTGCGGCTGGCCGACCAGAGCCA
>C687J26845_10000263_pt1 | contig 35673 bp, 33 predicted proteins | sample RifCSPlowO2_12_FD_26845 | JGI IMG/M metagenome (IMG submission 26845)
CCATGAGCCCCCGTCTCCTGCTTAGCCTTACCGCCCTGCTCGCGGCCACCCACAGTTACGCCAAGGAATACCCGATCGGCGAGCCGCAGATCTGCGCCGGCATGGAGGTTGGTGCGGTGTACCTGCAGCCTATTGCCATGGACCCGCCAGGCATGATGCGCCCGGCGGCGGAGTCGGATGTGCATATGGAGGCCGACATTAGCGCCCTGGAGAGCAACGCCCACGGTTTTCAGGAAGGCAGCTTCGTGCCCTATCTGGGCGTGCGCTACCGCCTGCAAAAGATCGGCAGCGAGCAAGTGCTTGAGGGCGACTTCCACGCCATGGTGGCCAACGACGGCCCCCACTACGGCGACAACCTCAAACTGATGGGCCCGGGCAAATACCAGCTGACCTACTGGGTCAGCGCTCCCGGCGGCCATGGCGAGCACTTCGGCCGGCATACCGACAAGGAAACCGGCGTGGCGCCGTGGTTCGCCCCGTGCGAGCTGAACTACAACTTCACCTTCGCCGGCATCGGCAAAAAAGGCGGCTACTGAGCGCGCGCCCTTTGTTGGAGAAGCCCTGATGAAGCTTTACCCCCTGCTGCTTGCCACCATCCTGCCCAGTATCGCCTTGGCCGCGCCCTTGCCCAGCTATGAACTGCAGATCCGCGACGGGCATTTCAGCCCGGCCAGCCTGCAGGTGGCCGCCGGGCAACGGTTCAAGATCATCGTCCACAACCTCGGCCAAGGCCCGGTGGAGTTCGAAAGCACGCCGCTGCGCATCGAGAAGGTGCTCAGCCCCGGCGTCAGCTCCTTCGTCGTCATTCACCCGCTCAAGCCCGGCAGTTATGGCTTCTTCGACGAGTTCCACCCGGAGCTGCCGCCCGGCGTGATCGAGGCTCGTTGAGCCGTTAATTTCGAGGTTTACCCATGGAACAAGCCCTGCTGATCGTCTGGCGCGAAAGCGTCGAGGCCCTGCTGGTGATCGGAATTTTATTCGCCTGGTTGCGCCAGCAACCCGGCCGGCGCCACGCCATGGCCTATCTGTGGGGCGGCGTGGGGCTGGGCCTGCTGTTGGCCGGGCTGCTGGCCGGCTTGATGGCGCTGGCCGGCAACTGGATGAATGGTCCGGCCGGGGAATGGTTCCAGGCCGGCCTGAGCCTGGTCGCCAGCCTGCTGATATTGCAGATGGCCTGCTGGATGGCGCGCCACGGCGGGCAACTGCGCCAGCAACTGCAGCGCGACGCCGGCGCCGCCTTGCAGCAAGGCCGCTTGCTCAGCCTGAGCCTGCTGGTGGCGCTGGCCGTGGCCCGCGAGGGCAGCGAAACAGTGATCTTTCTCTATGGCGCCAGCGCCTCGGCTAATCCATCCAGCCTGGCTCTGGGCGCCCTGCTCGGCTTGCTGCTGGGGCTGGCCTGCTTCGCCCTGCTGCAAGCCGGCAGCCGCTTTATCGCCTGGCGGCAGTTCTTTTTAATCAGCGAATGGCTGCTGATTCTGCTCGGCGGCGCCCTGCTGATCAGCGCCCTGGACCGGGCCAGCGCGCAATGGATGGCCCTGGAGCTGCCCGAGCAGCTGTACAACCTGATCGGCACACCGCTGTGGGACAGCTCGGTCCTGCTGGATGACGGCAGCAGGGTGGGCACCCTGCTGGCCAGCCTGACCGGCTACCGGGCCATGCCCTCGACGCTCCAAGCGCTGCTGCTGGGCGGTTACTGGCTGCTGGCCTGGCGCCTGCTGCGTAAGCCCGCTCCCGTGCTGTGCAGCAGCCTGGCGTGAATATCTCCCGAAACAGGCCGTTGAAAAACGCTGGCGAGGCAGTCAGCGCAAGGCAAGAGCAGGCGAAAAAGCGGAGTTTACAAGCTATAAATGAGCATTTTGAGCCTGCTCTTAACGCCGCGATGACAACGCAGGTAGTTTTTAAACGGTCTGTTAATGCCTGGCTAACCCAGGCGGGGCACGCCATGCGCCGCCACGCCTTGGTGATCCGCCGCCTGCAATGGGCGGTGGTGCTGTTCTACTGCGTGCTGCTGATCATCCCCGCGTTCCTGCCGTTACCGCCTGCCGAAGGGGGAATCCTCAACAACCTGACCCTGCTGGCGCAGTTTCTATTTTGGGGCCTGTGGTGGCCTTTCGTGCTGCTCTCGGTGGTGCTGTTTGGCCGGCTCTGGTGCGGCGTGCTCTGCCCGGAAGGGGCACTCAGCGAATGGGCCAGCCAACGTGGTCTGGGCCGTGGCACGCCGCGCTGGATGCGCTGGGGCGGCTGGCCGACCCTGGCCTTTCTGCTCACCACTTTGTACGGCCAGCTGATCAGCGTTTACGACTACGCCCAAGCCGCCCTGCTGATTCTCGGCGGCTCGACCCTGGCGGCGATGCTGGTGGGCTTTCTCTATGGTCGCGGCAAACGGGTCTGGTGCCGCTACCTGTGCCCGGTCAGCGGCGTGTTCGGGTTGCTGGCCAAGCTCGCGCCGCTGCATTTTCATGTCGATGAACAACGCTGGCGCGCCAACGCCGCGCCGCACCTGCCGCCGCCCAACTGTGCGCCGCTGCTGGACATCCGCCGCATGCGCGGCGCCTCGGACTGTCATGCCTGCGGTCGCTGCAGCGGCCAGCGCGATGCGGTGCAACTGATCGCCCGCTCCAGCAACGACGAAATCGTCCGTTACGGCAATAACCCCGACAGCCTCTGGGAGGTGCGTCTGCTGCTCTACGGCGTGATCGGCCTGGCCATGGGCGCCTTTCAGTGGACGCTCAGCCCCTGGTTTATCGGCCTCAAGCAGGCCATGGCCGAATGGCTGGTGGCCCGCGACATTGTCTGGCCGCTGGAGGCCGATGCGCCCTGGTGGCTGCTGACCCACTACCCGCAATTGAACGATGCCTTCACCTGGCTGGACGGCCTGGCGATCAGCCTCTACCTGCTGGCCGCCAGTGTGCTGCTGGGCGGCGGCCTGCAACTGCTGATCCACGTCGCCAGCCGCCTGGCCGGCCAGACCCCGGCCTTCGCCCGCCAGCTGCTGCTGTGCCTGATCCCCCTGGGCGCGACCGGACTGTTTCTCGGCCTGTCGGCCACCACGGTGAAACTGCTGCGCTACGAAGGCCTGGCCCTGCTCTGGGTACAACCGACCCGCGCCGCCCTGCTGCTGGCGGCCAGCGCCTGGTGCCTATGGCTAAGCTGGCGGGTCTGCGCTGCCCTGCCCGCCAGCCGCAAGGCGGCGTTAATGCTGAGCATGGCCCTGGCCTGCGGCCTGATTGGTTATGGCTGGTGGCTGCAGTTTTGGGGCTGGTAGGTGCAACCGAGGTGATTCGTGGCGATGAATCGTAGGGTGGGTTAGGCGCATGCCTCGTTCGTGCAGGCCACCGCAATCGTGGCTGCGCCGTAACCCACCATAGGGCACGACCGGGTATCGCAATGGTGGGTTACGCGGCGCTCGCAATCCTTCGTTGTCCGCACGGGTGTGCTTTGCGCCGCTAACCCACCCTACGAATCGGCCTTCAACATCTGACTGGTACATAACCAAAAAAACACCCGCTAACGGCAAGGCTAGCGGGCGGTATATCGGTCGCTCAATCGGCAGCTGTTACTGAGGCTCGATGCCGTCGAACCATTACAGCGCCTTGCGCAACTCGGCCAGCAGCGCCGGGTCGGCGCGGGATTTAAGCTGCGTGCTGCTGGCAATTTCCTGGCCGCTGGCGTTCAGCAAGCTGACCCGGGTGTTGTGGCTGATTTCGCCGTTATCCAGCTGCCGGTACTTGATCTGCAACGCTGCGGCCATGGCTCGGGTTTGTCCTTCATCGGCGGCCACCGCCAGGCGAAAGACGCCGCCGTCGATCTTGTGCATATGCAGCAGGTGCGTCAGCGAGGCCGGGGTGTCGTGTTGCGGATTGAGGCTGACCAGCAACACCTTGAGGCTGCCAGGCTTAGGCTGCAGCTCGGCGATGGTGCGTTGCAGGCTCTCCAGCAACACCGGGCAGGCCGATGCGCAGTCGCCATAGAACATGCTCACCAGCAAGGGCTTACCGGCCATTTCCCGCCAGTCAAAGGCCACGCCCGAAGCATCGGTCAACGCTACCGGCAAGCCGTACAACGAGTCGGCCGGAATGCTCGCCAAGCGGGTGCTGACTGGCGCCTCCGCAGCCCAGCTAACAGCGCCCGGCGTTAGCAGCAAGGCGCTGGATAACAGCGCCTGACGCAGCGCCAGGCTAAAACGATTAAGACGGTTCATCGACTTACTCCGGAAAAGTTCGCGGGCTGTTCGCGAACACAACGAAAGCCCAGATAATTACCGCCCTGATTGGCCTCCATAGCGGCCAGCAGGGCCAGACGAATCAATACCGCGTAGTTAGTTTTATCGCCCAGCGACAGGGCCGCACCGCCGCAAAACTCCAACTGCTTTTGCTCATCCTGGGTGCGGCTGTCGGCGCTGACGAACAGCCCATTAAAGTCCTCGACCCACTCCCAGGTCAGGCCGTGCAGATCCTGAATGCCGTAGTAGTTGGCCGGTTCCAGACCGATCGCCTGGGGTGGCAAATGAGCCGGACGCGAATACCAGCCGAGAATCCGCGCCAGCCACAATGGGTCCTGGCGGGCATCGGCATGTTGCTCGTCGGCCGCCGCGGCAAACTCCCACTCGTACCAGCGCGGCAAACGCGCCTGCTCGCTGCTGCAATAGGCCTGAGCGGCATGCCAACTGACCTGAGTAACCGGCGCTTGCGCCTGCAAGGGCGCAAAGTCCAACGGCTCGCTCCACAACACCAGATAATCCGCCCCGGCCAATACCCCAGGCACCGCACCGCGCTGCCATTGTGGATGGCTGCGCAGAAACGCCAGGTACTCGGCATTGCTCACCGGCTGGGTGCGCAGCCAGAACGGGTGGATCTTGGCCGCCGAGCTTTTACCATCGGCGGGTAACACACTGCGAAACTCGCCGCCCGGCAACAGTCGATACTCGGCGGCCAGGGCACTGCCGGGCAGACCGGCGCAGCAGCACAGCACTGCGCCCGCCCAGGCCTGTTTCAGCCAGGCTGTCACTGCGTTTTGATCTGCCGCATGGCCTTGACTTGCGCAGGCGTCAGCACCGGTTTGCCATCGTTCATGGCCACGTTGATGTAGTTGATCACCGCGGCCACATCCTCGTCATTCAGGTCCTGGGCCGGCATCACGCCGTTGTAATGCTGACCGTTGACCACCAACTCGCCACTGCGACCGTGTATCACGATGTGAGCCATTTCATAGGGCCGTTCCTGGAAGAAGTCCGACTTGGCCAAGGGTGGAAACACTCCGGCGACACCCGTGCCATCGGGCAAGTGGCAGGCCGCGCAGACCCGCTCGAACACCGCCTTGCCGCGGGCCAGTGGTACGTCCGCCACGGCGACTGCTGGCGCCGCCGGTTTAACCGGCGCACCGGCCACGGCCGGTAGCGGGGTCTTGATGCCCTGGCTGTAAATCTCCGGCCGCGCCTCACCGCTGACAGCCAGCAGCCCGACGGCGCCCTTGTTGAAGGCACGGGTCAGGGAGTGATCGACCAGGGTCAGATTGCCCGGTACCTTGGGCACGAACTCGACGATGGTTGAGCCGCCAGGCGGCACCAGGGTGGTCTGTACGTTCTCCTGATAACGGCTGCCGCCATCGCCATACACGCGGTCGAAGATCGCCCCTATCACATGGAAACTGGAGACCAGATTGGGGCCGCCGACACCGAAGTACATGCGCACTTTTTCGCCACTGTTGGCGGTCAGCGAACTCTTGCCGGTGAGGGCGCCATCGGCACCGTTGAACAGCACATAGGTGGGTTTTTCATCGACGGCTTTTTGCATGTCGAAGTTCTGCAGACCCTCGGCGCGGTAGCCGCCATTGGTGTAGAAGTCGCCCTGCATCACATAGTATTCACGGTCGACCTTGGCCATGCCCTCCTTGGGTTCGACCAGGATCATCCCGTACATGCCATTGGCCACGTGCATGCCCACCGGCGCGGTGGCGCAGTGGTACACATACAACCCCGACGCCAGCGCCTTGAAGGTGAAAGTCGCCTCGTTGCCTGGGGCGATCAGGGTCTGCGCCGCGCCGCCACCCGGCCCGGTCACGGCGTGCAAATCGATGTTATGCGGCAATTTGTTGCTGGCCAGATTCTGCAGGTGCAGCTCCACAGTATCGCCTTCGCGCACGCGGATCATCTTGCCCGGCACCGTGCCGCCAAAGGTCCAGAACATGTAGCGGGTGCCAGGGGCGATCTCTTTCTCGACCTCCTCCACGGTCAGGTTGACCACCACCCGCGCCGCGCTTGTCCGGGTGATCGGCGCCGGCAGGCCCGGGGGCGCCACCAGTTCCTGAACTATCCTCGGCAGCGCCGGTTCGGCCGCCGCCTGCGCCGCCGTCGAGCTGAATGCCCAGGCGCAGGAAACCGCCGCCAACAGGGTTGTCGCAAGTTTGTAATTGAACTCTTTCATAGCCCAGCCCTCATCCTTTACTGGTTGAAACATTCATAAACCTGTCGCTGGGCGGATTATTCACCCGCCTTGAGCGATAACCGCTTGACCAAAATCAACCGCCAGAAAAAGGCTGAAAGTGCCGTGCCAGAGAGGTTTTATTAACAGGCAGGCGCAAGCGCCCGGCAGCGCCATTCGGGGCTGGGGCGGCGGCTTTAAAACCTCTAAACACTAGCGCCGAGAGTGCTGCTGGGGCTTGTCTGCCTGGGCGCAGCGGCCGTGTTCCAGCAGCTTGCAGACCGCGCCGACCAGCAAGCGCCCGGCGGGCGGCACGCTCAGGCGGGTCGCGCTGAGTTCGATCAAACCGTCGCTGGCCATCTGTTCCAGCTGTGGCCAGAGCGGCGCAAAGTAGTCGCGAAACAGCAGGCCGAAGCGCGCCTCGATCCCACGCAGATCCAACTGGTAATCGCACAGCAAGGTCTCGATCACGACGCGGCGCAGTTGCTCATCCGGGCTGCAGCGCAAACCGTGAAAAACCGCCAGCTGGCCCATCGTCAGTTGCGCTTGATAACGCTGCACATCGCCGATGTTTTGCAGGTACAGATCGCCGATCTGGCTGATGGCCGCCACCCCCAGGCCCAGATGGTCACAGTGGGCCTGACGGCTATAGCCTTGCCAGTTGTGTTGCAGGCGTGCGTCTTCCTGGGCGCTGGCCAGCTCATCATCGGCCAGTGCGAACTGGCCCAGGCCGATGTAGCTGTAGCCGGCGCCGAGCAGTTGCTCGACCGCGTGCCGGTGCATGGCCAGCTTGTCGTGTTGGGCGGCAAAGCCACTGGCGACAAAACGTTTGCGGCCGCGGTAGCGCCGTGGCGGATGGGCATAGTCGAACAGCTGCACCCGGCTCGGTTGCAGCTCGATGATGGCCGCCGCCTTGCGGGCAAAACTGGCCGGGGTTTGCCACGCCCGGCCATAGCCCAGATCGATATTCACCGAACGAAAATGCAGCGCCCGGGTGGCATCGATCAACGAGCGGACTTGTCGCGGATCCTGAAAATCCAGCAGCGCGCCGCCGCTGCGCGGATTGATGTCCGGCACGCCGATGCTGACATGGTTAAAACCCAGTTCGCGCAACAAGCCCATGGTCGCCCAATCGGCATGCGGTAAATCAATCTCGATGCTGTAATCGCCAAGCGGCTGCGGCTGAAAATTAAACCGCTGCTGCAGATGGCCCATCAGCCGGCTCAGTTCGGCCGAGCTTGGGGTGCCACCACTCAGGTGAAACTGCTCGACGCGCTGCTGGGCGCCGAGGTGACAACTGAGCAGGTCGATCTCCCGCTCCAGGCCGTCCAGGTAGCGGCTGATAGCGCCAGCGCCAGGCGTTTGAGCGTCGTCATTGCGGCTGGCCATCGGCAACTGCACGGCCAGTGCCAGCGGCCGTCCGGCCCGCCGACTGCTGCGCAAAGCGCGCAGCAGATCGAAGGCGGTAATCCCCCGGTGAAACTGGCTGATGTGCGGATAGCTAGCACAACCGGCCGCGCCGTGGGCGTAGCTATGGCTTAACCGGCTGTTCCATTCGATGGCTGCACACATATGACGCTCCCGACGCGACTGCTGCCTACAGTGTCGGGGGCTGGCCGGCAAAAGCGCTTGATCGGGGTCAACAACTTGGCGGCTACTTCAAACCCAAGCGGCGTGCCAGTTTATGCAAGTTGCTCGGGTCGAGATCGAGGTCGCGGGCGGCGTTCGCCCAGTTATCCCCGCAGCGCGCCAGGGCCTGCAAAATGCTCTGCCGCTGGCACGCCTCCACGGCCTCGCGCAGCGAACAGGCCGGGGCCGCAATACCGTCGTCCGCAGGCTGCGGCGCCAGGGCGGCGAACTGTCCATTGGCGCGCTCCAGATCGAGCAACTCCGGCTCCAGAGTGAGAATCTGCGTGCGGCTGGCGCCACGGCTGAGCAGCTTGACCGCGGCGCGGCTGATCACATGTTCCAGCTCGCGCACATTGCCCGGCCAGGCGTAAGCCAGCATGGCCCGCTCCGCCGCCGGCGACAGGCGCATGCTGCGCAAGCCCAGGCGCGCCCGGTTGAGTTCGAGAAAATGCCCGGCCAGCATCAGCACATCGTTGCCCCGCTCGCGCAGCGGCGGGATCGGCACCGGGTACACCGACAGCCGGTGATACAGGTCGGCGCGAAAATGCCCGTCGCGAATGCTGTCGGGCAAGTGCCGGTTGGTGGCGGCGATGATCCGCACATCCACATGCAGCGGTTTGTCGGCGCCCAGGCGCTGGATTTCGCCGTTTTGCAGTACCCGTAATAGTTTGGCCTGCACACTGAGGGGCAACTCGCCCACCTCATCAAGTAGCAGGGTGCCGCCATTGGCCGCATCGAAGCGTCCGGGCCTATCGGTGGTGGCGCCGGAAAACGCGCCTTTGACGTGACCAAACAGCTCGCTTTCGGCCAGCGACTCGGGCAGCGCGGCGCAGTTGACCTGAATCAGCGGCTTGTTGCGCCGCCGCGACAGGCCGTGCAAACGGCGGGCGAACAGCTCCTTGCCGACCCCGGTTTCACCCAGCAACAGCACCGGCAACTCCGAGTCGGCGACCACCTCCAGCTCGCTCAGCAACTGGCGGATGGCCTGGCTCTGACCGAGAATCTCGCCCTCGTCCGCCAGCACCTGCGGGCTTTGCGCGTCGCAACGGGACAGCCGCAGGCTGCGGTTTTCCTGCTCCAGCCGGGTGACCCGCACCGCCGTCTCGATCAGCAGGCTGTAGCGCTGCAAATCGCGCCGCGCAGCGCTGTCGAAAGTGCCGGGATGCAGCGCATCCAGGGTCAGGGCGCCCCACAACTGGCCATCCACAAACAGGCTCAGGCCCATGCAGTCATGCACCGGCAACGGCTCACCGACATGGGCGTCGAGCAAACCGTCGTAAGGGTCCGGCAAGCGGCTGTCGGGCTCGAACCAGGTCGGTTCGCGCGTCGCCATGATCGCCGCCAGTCGCGGGTGCTGGGCCACCACAAAACGCCGGCCGAGTGCCTCATGCACCAGGCCCACCGCCGCCAGGGGGCGCAGGCTGTCGCCATCCAGGCGCAACAAGCCCACCGCACCGCAGCGAAAATGCTCGCGCAGGGTATGCACCAAGCGCTGCAAGCGCACGGCATTGGGCAGCTCGACTATCAGGTCGGCGAGTAGGCTGGCTTCGAGCATGGTTGTATTCACCCTAAATGGTTAATAGAACCCTAACAGCCAAGGGTCATATTAACCACGCAAAATATTTAATCCTTTAATTTCAATAGCTTATACATGGCACGGGGTGTGCAATTGATCAGTAACGCTTAACCATTACTGATCAATGCCCGAGGAAACCGTCATGCGCCAAACCCTGCTGGAGCAATCCCTCGCGACCCTGGCCTGCGAGATTCCCGGTGCCACCCGGATTTTCCATGCCTTCAATCTGGACTTCTGCTGTGGCGGCCAGCAAAGCCTGCGCGAGGCGAGCAGCGGCCGGGGCATCGCGGCGCAAACCGTAGCCGACGCACTGCTGTCGCTGCAAGCCCCAGAGGACCCGGTCGAAGATTGGCGCCTGGCCCCCAATGAGCTGCTGATTGCCCATATTCTCAGCCGCTACCACGCCCGTCACCGCGAACAATTGCCAGAGCTGATTCGCCTGGCCAAGCGGGTTGAGCAGGTGCATGGCGACCGTGTGGATTGCCCCAACGGGCTGACCGATCACCTGCGCGACATGCAGCAGGAGCTGGAAAGCCACATGTGCAAGGAGGAGCAAATACTCTTCCCGGCGCTGCTGGAAGGCTTTGGCAAACGCGCCGCGGCGCCGATCTCGGTGCTGCGCATGGAGCACGACCAGCACAACAGCGCCCTGCAACGCATTCTTGAGCTGACCGACCAGATCACCCCGCCGCTGGATGCCTGCAACACCTGGCGCGCCCTCTACCGCGGGCTGGACGAGCTGCGCAGCGACCTGATGCAGCACATCCACCTGGAGAACAACGTGCTGTTCAGCAATGCCCTGCGCGCCCAACCGCTGAATCAGGCGTGAGCCGCGCAACCGCGCGCAGAGCCTGCCCGCACCGGCCAGGGAGACCCATTTAAATGAAACAAACTCTGCAAACGCTGGCCATTTTCCTGGTGCTGAGCTCGACGTTGGCCCTGGCCAGCAGCTTTGCGCTAAACGCCGCCCTTTATCACTTTCCAGGCACCGAGCAGCAGCTCTGAGCTCAGCTCAGACTCGCTCGCCACCCCACTCTCAGGATGACCCTTATGGCGCTGCATCGAGTACATCAACAGATCCTTCGCAGCCATCACCTGTTCGAGCCCTTGAACGAAGAGCAAATGGACGAACTGATGAGCACCAGCCAACTGCTCAATGTCGACAAGGGCACGCCCTTGTTTCGCCAGGGCGAACCGGCCAGCGCCTTTTACTTTGTGATTTGCGGCTCGGTGAAAATCTACCGGCTGACCCCGGACGGCCAGGAGAAAGTCTTCGACGTGATAGGTGAGCGCCAGTCCTTTGCCGAAGCCATGATGCTGATGGACACCCCCAACTATGTCGCCTCGGCCGAGGCGATTGGCCCCAGCCAGCTTTATCGGCTGTCCAGCAGCACCTATATGCGCCTGTTGCAGAGCAATAACCGCCTGGCCTTCGCCCTGCTCGGCCGGCTGTCGATGCGCCTGCACCAGCGCCTCAACGAAATCGAAACCCTGTCACTGAAAAACGCCACCCACCGGGTAGTGCGCTATCTCCTGACCCAGTTGGCACCCTTGCAAAACGCGATCAGCAGCTTCGAACTGCCGATGGCCAAACAGCTGATTGCCGGGCATCTGTCGATCCAGCCCGAGACCTTCTCACGGATCATCCGGCGCCTGACCGACGAACAGATCATCAGCCAGGACGGCCGGCTGATCAGCGTTCACGACCGCCTGCGGCTGCAACATTTCGAGTGATACAGCGTCATGGCTGTCCGCCAGGCAACGGCGCGGCAGCCACTCAACAGGAGCACCCGCATGTCCAAATGCCTGTACTGCCAGCGCGAGAACCCGCCTGCCGAGGTCGAATGTTGCCACTGCGGCATGCCGCTGCCGACCCAGACCGACACCCTCAACGAGCGCAGCCAGCAACGCTTTATGTGGTTCTGCGTGGGCCTGACCCTGTTCTGCGCGGTGATGAGCGTCTGGCTGCCGCGTAGTTTGGTTTGAGCCGGTGTTACCCGCGATGAATGGGTACCGTACCGAGTAGGCTGTACTCGCCGCAGGCAGTACGGCGCACAATGGCGGATTGTTCGCTGCGCTCCTGAGTCCACCCTACCGAACATAGTCCCCTTAAGTTCTGCTCCGCAGCAGACAGCGCAACCCAATCTGTTTGGCTCAGTACCCGTTACCTGCTGAAAACCGATGCCGTAGGGTGGGCTTCAGCCCACCGCTCCTGAACTCCTTAATATTGGTGGGCTAAAGCCCACCCTACGCAAAGTCCAACGCCGACAACTCAGCCTTCCGCTTGGCGCAACAGCTAACGGCCACATAGCCCTCACGTCTGAGTCAACTGCCGATACAGCTGCGGCAGGCGCAGGGGTAATTGTTGTGGCTGACGGATCAGGGTGTAGCCGTTGGCGCCGAACATATAGGGCAGGTAATCGCCGCCCTGCTGGTCGATGGTGATGCAGAACGGCAACAGGCCGGCGCGCCGGGCTTCCAGCACTGCCTCGCGGGTGTCTTCGACGCCGTAACGGCCCTCGTACAAGTCCAGGTCGTTGGGCTTGCCGTCGGTGACCAGCAACAACAATTTGCGCTTTTGCTTGCACTGGCCCATCAGCTGGGTGGCCTGACGTATGGCCGCGCCCATGCGGGTGTAGTAGCCGGGTTTGAGCGCTTGAATGCGCCCGCGAGTCTGGTCGTCATAGCGCTGGCTGAAGGATTTCAGTTCCTGCATGCGCACCTGTTGCCGGCGCAGGGACGAGAAGCCGTACAGGGCGAACTGATCGCCCAGGGTCGAGAGGGTTTCGCCGAACAGCAGCAAGCTGTCGATGATTACCTCGATAACCCGGTGTTGATCGTCCAGGTGCGCATCGGTGGACATCGACAGGTCGGCCAGCAGCAGGCACGCCAGGTCGCGGCGGGTGGTGCGTTGCTGCATAAACAGGCCGCGTTCGGCGCATTGGCCGTGCTGGCGTTCGACGTGAAAATCCAGCCAGGCCTGCAAGTCCAGCTCACTACCCTGGGGTTGCTGGCGTAACCACTGGCGGTCATTGCGTAGGTGCTCGAACTGCCGACGCAGGCGCGAGGCCAGCGGTGCCAGACGCAGCGGCAAGGGTTGCGACTCGCTGCCGCGCGGCAGATACATCTGCAGGTTGACGAAGTCCTTGTGCAGGCACTGCTTGCGGTAATCCCACTCTGGCAACTTGATGCCCTCCCCCAGGGGAATATCGTCGACATCCGCCGGCGGCAGGTCCAGGTCCAGCTTCAGGCCACCGCCTTTGCGCAGCCGTTGTTTGGACAGCGCCAGCTCGTCGAGATCTTCGGCCACCCGGGCGGCGTCCAGGTCTTCGCTGTCATCGCTGCAACGGTCCAGCTCGACATGCTCGGACCAACTGAACAGGTTCTCCAGGCGGAAGATCAACAGGCCGCCCTTGCTGGTGCTTTCCTCGACCCGCTTGGCCTGCTTGCGCACCAGTTGCTGTTGCTCGGGGGCAGTCAGCAGATAGCCGTCGCTGTCCTCGCCCAGTTCACAGGCCTGGGGTTCGCCGAGGTTTTGCGCCGGGTACAGCCACAGCGGCAAGGGCCAGGGCGCTCGCTCGCTGCGCGGGAAAGCGCTGACGCTGCCGGGTTCGCGCAGCGCCTGGCACAGCGCCCGCTCCAGGGCCGCCTCGGCCGTGCCGAGCTGGCGCGGATCGGGGCGTAACTGCAGATGGGCCTCGACCAGCCGTTGATAACGCGGGCGCAGAGCCGGATAAGCGTGCAGCAGAGTCTGGGTCCAGCGCTGGTTGTCCCGCGCCCAGTGCCGCATGTCGCCCGCTTGCGCGGCCAGCAGGGCCAGCCAGCGATACAGCTCCTGGTTCAGACCGGCATCCGGGTACACCGCCAGGCTCGGCGGCAGGCGCAGGTTACTGGCATCGCACCAGGCCACCGGCAGCTGTTTGCAGGTGCCGGCCACTTGCTGCAACAGATTACGGCGCAACAGCAATTGCCGCGGGCTGGCGGCTTCCACGCCGATCCCGCTGGCGCCGCCCATGGCGCGAAACAACAGCGCCAGCGGGCGTTGCAGACTGGCCAACTCGACCCGCGCCTCGGGGAAATCCGGGCTGGCGCGGCGGGTGATAAAGCGGTGCCAGACACTGCCGACCCACTCTTCCAGTTCGACGGTAAAGACCATGAGTGTGTCCTCGTGACTGTGCTTGCCGTGCAGAAACAAAAACGACCCGCTGTACCAGCCGGGCCGAGCGCTGATTAAGGCTCTGTACCAGTTATGTGTTGGCCGCAAAATGTAGGGTGGGCTTTAGCCCACCAAGGCCCTTATCCCGCGCTGGTGGGCTAAAGCCCACCCTACAAAACAGGGCCTGCACACATCGCTAGGACATAGCCTTAGTTAAGCGCTGGCGGCTGCCACACCTACCAGCACATCCTGGCCACGGCGTTTGAAGCTGAACAGGTAGCAACCCAGGCCAATAAAGAAGCCCACCCCGGCAGCCAGGCGCAGCCAGAAGAACACTTGCAACTGGTCGACCGTGGTCATAAACGACAGGGCCGTGCCATCGGTTGGCAAGCGCTGCAGCATCACCTGCATCACCCCGGCGGCGGTGAGGAACAGGGTGATCAGCACCATCGACAGCGTCATCAGCCAGAAGCCCCAGACTTCCATCGTCTGCGAGCGCTCATCGTTCGCCTCGCCGATGCCCCGCAAACGCGGCATGGCGTAGCTGATCAGGGTCATGACGATCATCGCGTAGGCACCGTAGAAAGCCAGGTGGCCGTGTGCGGCGGTGAGCTGCGAGCCGTGGGTGTAGTAGTTCACCGGCGCCAATGTGTGCAGGAAGCCCCACACGCCGGCACCGAAGAACGCGGTGACCGTAGTGCCCTTGGCCCACAAGGTGGCGGCCCGGTTCGGGTGTTGCCGCCGGCGTTTGCTGACCATGCTGAAGGCGAACAACACCATGGCAAAGAAGGGCACCGGTTCCAGGGCGGAGAAGATCGAACCGACCCACAGCCACACCTCGGGCGCACCTATCCAGAAGAAGTGGTGACCGGTGCCGATGATGCCGGTAATCAGCGCCATGGCGATGATCACGTACAGCCACTTCTCGACCACTTCGCGGTCCACGCCGGTGATCTTGACCAGCACGAACGCCAGCATCGCGCCCATGATCAGTTCCCACACGCCTTCCACCCACAGGTGCACCACAAACCACCAGTAGTACTTGTCGCGCGCCAGGTTTTCCGGGTTGTAGAAGGAGAACAGGAAGAACACCGCCAAACCAATCAGGCCGGTCATCATCACCAGGCTGATGGTAGTCTTGCGCCCTTTAAGCAGGGTCATGCCGATGTTGTAGAGAAAGCCCAGGGCCACCACCACAATGCCCATCTTGGTGATGGTCGGCTGTTCGAGGAACTCCCGGCCCATGGTCGGCAGCAGGTCGTTGCCGGTCAGCTTGGCCAGGCCCGCATAGGGCACCAACAGATAGCCGAGAATGGTCAGCACACCGGCGGCGGCGAACACCCAGAACAGGATCTTCGCCAGCAACGGACTGTGCAGCTCACGGTCGGCCTCCTCGGGGATCAGGTAATAAGCCGCGCCCATAAAGCCGAACAGCAGCCAAACGATCAGCAGGTTGGTGTGCACCATCCGCGCCACGTTGAAGGGGATCAGTGGGAACAGGAAGTCCCCCACCACGTATTGCAGGCCCATGATCAAACCGAACAGCACCTGGCCGAGAAACAGGATCAGGGCAAACACGAAGTAGGGTTTAGCCACGGCTTGCGAGGCGAATTTCAGATGTGGATTTGCAATGTTCATCTATCAGCCCTCCTTGTTTGGCGGCCATTTATTGGTATTGATCTTCGAGGTCCATTTGAGGAACTCGGCGATGTCGTCCACTTCCTGGTCGCTCAGATGAAACTGCGGCATCGCCCGGCGGCCGGGAACGCCCAGCGGCTGAATCTTCATCCAGGCCTGCAGGAACGGCTTGAAGCCGGCATCCTCACCGCGGCGAACAAACACATTGCCCAGCTCGGGAGCGAAGTACGCACCCTCGCCTAGCAGGGTGTGGCAGCCGATGCAGTTGTTTTGCTCCCAGACCAACTTGCCGCGTACCACCGCCTCGGTCATCTGTGAGGCATTGGTTCGCTCAGGGAAGGTCTGCTCGGTGTGGTAAGTCAAAGCCAGGAATACCAGGAAGAAGAACACGCTCCCCCCAAAGTAAATATTCCTGGCCATGCTCTTCGTGAAGGTCTCTGACATGGCCGTTTCCTCTTTACTTGGCGAGCCCATTGTAGGAACCGCCCCGCGCAAAACCGCTTGATGGCAATCAAGAAAGCTTGATGGTTAGGCTCGGGTATTGAGGTGGGGGCTGGGCTTTGCACGGCTGTGCGATTGCTCTAGAAGCGCAGGAAACGTAGGGCGGACTCAGGAGCGCAGCGAACAGTCCGCCGGGCAGTGGCGGAACGGGACGGGCTTAAGATTGAGGTTCGAACGCCACAGCAGCGTTGTTTGAGCTATTGGTTCCGCCCTTACGGCGGCTCACTTTTGGCAGTCGCCCCAAAAGTAAGCAAAAAGTCTTGCCCCTGGCATGCGGCCCGACTGCGTCGGGTTCCCTCGCTCCATCATTGCTCCAGGGGCCCGCCGCGAAGGGCCATCCATGGCCCATCGCGGCTTTCGCGGCATCCATGCCGCTCAACCCCTTACGCAACGATTCCACTCGGCCTCCTGAAAGGGGCGATTGTCCCGGTGCGAATGGATGGGTTCGGCGTCATGGCCAGTCGACGCGTAAAGCTGAGGCAGCGAACCAAGCAATTACACGACACCGCTGTAGCACCGATTTTTGCTGGGTTGACCGCAGCTGTGTTGTTTGGACTATTGGTTGATCCGCTCCACTCGTCTTACGGGCCTACCTGCGCCGCCATGTCGAACCCATCCATTCGCGCCCGGACAATCGCCCCGTTCAGCAGGCCGAACGCAATCGTTGCGCAGTGGGTTGAGCGGCAGGATGCCGCGAGAGCTGTGTTGGGCCATGGATGGCCCGTCGCAGCGGGCCCACGGAGCAATGATGGAGTGAGGGAAGTCGAGCGCAGCGAGACCCGGATGCATGGGGCAAGCCCTCTTGGTTACTTCTGGGGCGACTGCCAGAAGTGACTCGCCGTAAGGGCGAAACCAATCAATCAGACAACACCACTGCGGCGGTCGAGCACAACTAGCGGGTTCAGAGAAAGCAGACGAAGTCCTCCTAAACCCCACGCTGCAACCACAACGTCAGCAGCACCAGCCCGCCCACCACCAGCGGCCAACCCAGCAGCAAGCCGCGCCACAGCGGCGGCGCATGGCGCAGGTGCATAAAGCCATCGGCAATCAACCAGGCTTTGCCCAGGGCCACCAATAACACCGCCGCCGCCAGCAGCAAACCGGCCCCGGCATTGCCCAGTTGCACGCTGGTGATCGACAACGCCACCAGGCCCAACCAACAAAGTATCAACAGGCGTGAAGTGGCCACGGCAACCTCGTCAATGCGCGGCAGCGCTCAATTGAGCACATACACCAGCGGAAACAGCAGCACCCAGATCAGATCGACCATGTGCCAATAGAGCACCCCCGACTCCAGCGCCGCGTCGTCGGCGACCTGGCTGCGGCGCCAGCAGCGCAACGCCAGCCAGGCCAGAATCAGCATGCCCAGCAGCACATGGAGGAAGTGAAAACCGGTGAGAATCCAGTACAGGGTGAAGAAGTTGTTGTGCTCCATGCCCAGGCCCTGAGCGGCCAAGTGGCCGTACTCGGCGAGTTTCAGCCAGACATAGACGCTGGCCGCCAGCAAGGCCGCCAGCAACAGCCAGGCGCCACGCCGCGAGCGGGCCCGACGCAGTTGCTCCTGCGCCAGGGCGGCGAACAAACCGGCGGTCAGCAGGCTCAGGGTCAGTGCCAGGCCGATGGAGCTGTCCAGCGCCGCGCGGCTGGCGTGAAACAAGGCCGGCTGCAAGGCTTGGGCCACGGCGAAGGTGACAATCAGCAGGGCAAATACCGTCAGTTCGGCGAGGATGAAAAACCACATGGCCAAGTCGCCCGGCAGATGCCTGACAGGCCGCTGAAAAATCACCTCGGCTTTGGCTTCCTGCGTCGCCCTACCTCCTGCATCCATGCAGTCGTGCGTTGCCATCCCGTCAGGCGAAGTGGACATCAACCACGTCCATTAACGCCGCCACCGTTTGTGGATCATCCGACAGCGGTTCGGCCAAGCAGGCCAGGCAGGCCTCGCGCGGGCTCATGCCGGAGCGGATCATCCGTGCGGCGAAAATCAGCAGCCGGGTCGAGGCCACTTCTTCCAGATCGTGCTGTTCCAGGCGCCGTAGCGCCTGGCCGAGCTTGACCACCTGGGCGGCGAGCGTTGCATCCACCTGGGCCTCGTTGGCAACGATGCGCTCCTCCTCGGCCACCGGCGGATAGCCGAAACGCAAGGCCACGAAGCGCTGGCGGGTGCTGGGTTTCATGCCCTTGAGCAGGTTCTGGTAACCGGGGTTGTAAGACACCACCAGCATAAACCCCGGCGGTGCGCGCAGCACTTCGCCGGTGCGTTCCAGGTACAACTCTCGGCGGTCATCGGCCAGCGGGTGCAGCACCACGGCGGTGTCCTGACGCGCCTCGACCACTTCATCCAGGTAGCAAATACCGCCTTCGCGCACCGCCCGGGTCAGCGGGCCGTCCTGCCACCAGGTGCCCTGGGCGCCGATCAGGTGACGACCGACCAGGTCGGCGGCGCTCAGGTCGTCATGGCAAGCCACGGTAAACAGCGGCAGGTTCAGGCGATGGGCCATGTGCTGGACGAAGCGGGTCTTGCCGCAGCCGGTCGGGCCCTTGATCAGCACCGGCATGCCGTGCTGCCAGGCCTGCTGGAACAGCACTTCTTCATTGCCCTGCGCCTGATAAAACGGCGCAGCCCGGGCGGCAAGGGTTTCGACGACGAGTTTGACAGGCGCATTCACGGCAGAGTCCTCAGCGGATTAATCATGCCTGTACGCTACCCGCGGCGAGACATCGCGCTCAAGCGCTGCAGCGGCCGCACTTGATTGCGGTCAAGCCCATCGACGATGAGCCGCACGCCAGGTAGCAAAAGATAAGCTGCATTGAACCCTGCGGCGCCTGGGCGCACATTGCGCTGACCCATCAGTTGATTGAGATCAAGCCGTAAAAAGTTCTACCTGGCTATGTTGGAATCCTTTGGAGCAGACTGTCACTGAACGCCTCGCCAACACGGGGCTCGGTACAACCTTTGCCATAACGACCTGGGTTGCATAGCGCCCGTGTCACTCGCCTTGAGGAAATACCATGAAGAAGTTTCTGACTCCGCTGTTAGCCCTAGGTGCAGCCCTGAGCCTGCAAACTGCCCTGGCCGCCGACCCCGCAGCCGCTGAAGCACTGTTCAAGAGCAAGCCCTGCGCCGCCTGCCACAACGTCGACATGAAGCTGGTCGGCCCGGCGCTGAAGGACGTGGCGGCCAAATACGCCGGCACCGAAGGCGCCGCCGCGCTGCTGGCCGGACGCATCAAGAATGGCACCCAGGGCGCCTGGGGGCCGATGCCGATGCCGGCTAACCCGGTTACCGACGCAGAAGCCATGATCCTCGCCGAATGGGTGTTGAGCCTCAAGAAGTAACCAAGCACCTTGCACCTGCCGCTCACGCAAACGAAGTGAGCGGCTTTTTTTTTGCCTGTGCCCCAGCTATGTGTTGAAGCGTGCGGGTCGGTTAGGCGATGCCTGGTGCGCGGTAATTCGTAGGGTGGGTTAGCGGCGCGGGTGGTGGTTGCTTGCATCACCGCGCAAGCCGGGCGCCGCGTAACCCACCATGCGGTTTGCCGGTCGAGCGCCATGGTGGGTTACGTGGCGCACACATTGAGCAGTTGATTTTAAAACCTTGTCCTGCGCCACTAACCCACCCTACAAAAGCTGTATGCAACACGTAACTGGTACAAAGCCTTTTTTTGCCTGTTTCCCAGCTATGGGTTGCACGACGTGCGCCGAGCGCTTTGCAGGAAAGATCATCAGAATCAGCGCAAATCGTACAGTCGCAAACGGGCGCCTCAGCCGCCACAGGCGAGAGTTTTCAGCCCAGCGTATAGCCGTTGTCGACCACCCAGTCCTGGCCATAGACGCCGCGGGCGCCCTGGGACAGCTGGAACAGGATGACGTTGGCCACCGCCGCGGCTTCGAGAAAGTGACCGGGCAACAGGCGTTTGGCCACCGTGTCGGCGACGTCGCCCAACTGCTCATCGGTCAACCCCAGGGTGCCCCAGATCGCCGTCGCGGTAGGGCCTGGCGACACCAGGTTGATGCGCAGATCCAAGGCCGCCAACTCCACGGCGATGGTTTTCACCTGGGCGGCCAGGGCCGCTTTGCTGGCGATATAGGCGGCCAGGCCGGGAAAGGTCAGATGGCTCAGAAAGGTGCTGACGAACACCACCGAGGCCGGCTTGGCCAGGGTGTCGAGCAGCGCCGCCAGGGTGTTCAAGGCACCCGCTCCGTTGACCGCCCATTGCCGGTCGAAGGCGCCGAGATCCAGGCAGTCGGCCAGTTCGGCGATGCCGGCGTTGGGCACCAGGTAATCCACCGGCCCCAGACGGGCAGCCCGTTCGGCCAGGCTGTCGAGGTCGGCCTGGCAGGTGACGTCACCGGCCTGCCAGTGCAAGCGCTCGCCGTAAGTCTCCAACAGCAGCGGCAAATCGCCGAGCGTGCGGGACATGGCCAACACCTGTGCGCCGCGTTGCAACAAGGCCGCACACAGCGCCAAACCGATTCCCGAACTGGCGCCGGTAACCACAGCCAGGCGGTCCTGGAATTCGTTTTTCATCGATGCTCTCCGATGCCCGGCAACGCCGAGCGGCAGGGTCGCCCAGAGAGAAAATCATGGGCGACCGGTTTCCGATCCAGAGCAGCGGACGCTGCCCCCGATAAGGCCTTTTTACAGCGAGGGAGAGGGTTGGCGACTTGATCGCAATCAGCTTTGCCGCGCGTGGTATGGAGCGAGGATTATCGGGGAGCGGCCTTGACCGCGATGGGAGACGTGCATCTGTAGGAGCCAGCTTGCTGGCGATCTTTTCAGGTCAAAAGCATCGCCAGCAAGCTGGCTCCTACAAGGTTTCGTGCAGATTTAAATTTCTGCGGATAAACCGGATGATCCTTTTTAGTTTGATAGAGCGGCCTTGGCGCTCAATGGGCCTGGCCATGCTGCATGGCAGCCGCCTGTTGCAAGACCGTCTGGTCGATTTCGGCGAACCGCAGCACCCGAGCGTGATGGGTGGCGGCGAGTTTGCGCGCGGCCTGTTCGTCGGCGAACGAGGCCAGCACCGCGCCCATGGCGCCGCTGAGTCCACTGTCGGCCAGATCGACCACGTAGAACGCCTGGGTGGCGTCGATCAGGTGGCTGTCAGCGGGCTTGGCCCAGTCGCTACGGCCCATGTCGTGAACATAGAGCTTGGCATCGCCGATACGGTTTTCCGGCTGCAACCACCAGCCGAGCATCTCGGCGGCGGAACAGAATTTCTTCACCCCCGCCTTGCTCACCGCCTGGCCTTTGGGGCCGGCAAAGTCGCTGATAATCATGCCGCACACATGGCACTCGTCAGCCTCGTGAAAGGCCTGCGGAGCAAAGCTCAGTTGCGCCTCCTCGGGTTTGCTACAGGCCAGCAACCCAAGCCCAAGCAGCAGCGCCAGCAGGGTTAGCTCAGCGCTTTTTAACAAGCGTTTCATTGTCTCTCCTCGATAGATTAAAAATGACGATGTACCCGTTAGCTGTTGCAGGTCGATTTTGTAGGGTGGGCTTCAGCCCACCACCGCGTGATAAGGGACTTGGTGGGCGAGCCCACCCTACGTTTTGTCGTCAACCCATAACTGAGACAGAGCCTTAAAAATCATGTCGCTCGGCGCAAAAACACCCAATAGGCCAGCGCCAGCGGCGCCCCAACCCACAGCAACAGGCACAGCCACAGCAGCCGGCCGTCCACCGGCAGGTCGCCGCCCAGGGCCATAACGCCGACGGCGCTGCCGCCGCCGTCGAAACCGGACAGGTTGATCAAGCGGTAGACATCCGTCGGGTTGAGCAACAGCAACCAGGGCAGCAGCTCCGGGTTGAGCTTGCCTTCGCTCAGCACCAGCAGCGCCAGCAAGGCCAGATCGAACACCAGCACGAAGAGGAACCACACCCCCAGGGCCAGCCCGGCGGCGCTGGATTTTTCACTGACGGCGCTGCTCAGCACATAGGCCATGGCCAGAAAGACCCAACCGAGCAAGGTCGAGGACAACATAAAGCGGCCGAAGGCCCAGGCCAGCAGGCCCAGCTCGACATCTTCGACCAGCACGCCGATGGCCAGGGCCGCGCAGCCGAAACCGATCAGGGTGGCCAGCGCCAGGATCAGGCCATGGCCAACGAACTTGCCCAGCAGCAGCTGGCCGCGGCCCAGGGGGTAGGTCAGCAACAGCATCAGGGTGCCGCCCTCGTCCTCACCGACTATGGCGTCGTAGGCCAACAACAAGGCAATCAGCGGCACCAGAAAAGTCGCCAGGCTGGCCAGGCTGGCGATGGTCGCCGGGATCGAGGTGAAGCCCAGTTGCCCGGACGCCGCCGCGCCGAGCCAGGCGATGCCCACCGCCAGCACCGCGAACAGCAGGCTGATGGCGAGTAACCAGCGGTTGCGCAGGCCGTCGCTGAGTTCCTTGCGGGCGATATTCCAGACCGTGTTCATCGCGCGCCCTCCCCTGTCTGCGTCGCCTGGGCGTGATCCATATAGTGCCGGTACAGGTCCTCCAGCGACGGTTGATGGATGTCGATGTCCTGGGCGCCGCCTGCGCCGAGCAGTTCACGGAGCAGGTCGAGTTTGTGGCCGTTGATCGCCACCACTTCGATGCCGTCGACGCCCAGCGAGCGCGCCTGATGCCCGTCGGCGTGCCAGCGTTGCAGCAACTGCGCGCGGTGTTGCAGCCCACTGGCGCGGATCAGCGCCGGCAGGCCGGCGTCTTCGCGCAGGCTGGCCAGACTGCCGACCGCCTGCAGGCGACCATGGGCGAGGATCGCCGCGCGGTTGATATGCGCCTCGACCCCCGGCAACACATGGGAGCAGAGGATGATACTGGTGCCCTGCTGGCGCAGGCGGTCGACCAACTGATAGAGATCCTGGGTGGCGATGGGGTCGAGGCCCACCGTGGGCTCATCCAGCAATAACAGGCGCGGCGCGCCGAGCAGCGCCTGAGCCAAGCCCAAGCGCTGACGCATGCCCTTGGAGTAGGTCTTGACCCGCCGATCCATGGCATCGGTCAGACCGACTTGCTCCAGCAACTCGTCCACCTGCGCCAGCGCGGCGCCCTTGAGGCGGGCGAAATGGCGCAGGGTCTCGCGGCCGCTGAGCTGGGCGTAGAAGGTCACGTTCTCCGGCAGATAGCCGAGTTGCCGGCGCACCAGCGAATCATTCGGGCTGCGCCCGAGCACCTGCACCCGACCGCTGCTGGCCTGCAACAGGCCGAGAATCAGCTTCATGCTGGTGGTCTTGCCGGCGCCGTTATGGCCGAACAGACCCAGCACTTCGCCCTCGCCCAGGTTCAGGTGCAAGTCGTGCAGCACGGTCAGGTTGCCGTAGTGCTGGCTGACGCCTTCGATTTCGACGGCATTCATGACGTTGGCTCCTGGCGGGTTGGCAGCAGATCGGTGGTCGGCAAGCGCATCAGCGGATGGCTGTCCTGCACGCCTGGGGATTTCAGTACCGGGAAGGCGCGCTGCACCCAACGCAGCAACTCGATGCCGGGGCTGTTCATCAACAGGCGCACCTGCGGGTACAGCCACAGCAAGCGGTCGACGTTGTCGTTGGGTTCGTAGGCAATATCGCCCAGGCCATCGTCGTTGCGATCCCAGCCCAGATAATCGCTCCAGTAGTTGCCGCGCCCCGCCACCGACCATTCCTGGGTGCGCACCGCGACATATTTGACCTGCTGCTGGTTGTCGACAAACGCGTTGCCGACGATGCGGTTGTCCTCGGAGCCGGCGGTCAGGTGAATCCCCAAGGGGCTGCGTTCGAAGTGGTTGTGCTCGATGCTGTTGAACAGCGAGTTGTAGATAAACAGCGCCTTGCCCTCGGCGCCGGCAATCATGCTGTCGCCGGTCGAGCCACTGCCGCTGCGCACATCGCTGACGACGTTGTCGCGGATGGTCGAATAGGTGATGTAGTTCATCAGGATGCCGTAGTTCTCGTCCTGTTCGGAGCGATTGCCGATCACCGTCAGCTTGCGGCTCTGCATCAGCGCATAGCCGGTGCGGGTGCGCCGGGTGGTGTTGCCGAGCAGCTGATTGTCGTTGGCGAACATGTAGTGCACGCCGTAGCGCAAGTCTTCCAGGGTGTTGCCTTGCAGCAGGTTGCCGTTGGAGGTGTCAATATAGATACCGTCACGGGTATCGCGCACCTGGTTACCGATGACCTTGGCGCCGCGCACCCCGTACAGGTGAATACCGTTGCCACGGTCTTGCGAGCGGATGCTCGGATCGCCCTGGATGCGGTTGCCGATCAGGCTGACATCCGCCGTGCCATCGACCCAGATGCCGAAGCCCGGGCCCTGCATACGGTTGCCCTTGATCACCGCACCACGCGCCTTGGGCTGGATAAACACGGCGGCGTTCATGGCGGTCAAGTTGCGGCCCCAGTCGAGCAGTGTGCAGCCTTCGACGGTCACCTCGGGCGCACTGATGAGCAGACCGTTGCCCTGCCCCTGGCCCTGCAACACGGCGCCGGGTTCGCAAAGGATGTGCATCGGCTGATCGATACTGAACGAACCTGGATACTCGCCGGCGGGCAGCCGCCAGCGATTGTCACCCTCGGCCTGCAGCGGCAGCGTGGTGATGGGTTGCGGCGCCGCCTGGGCAGCGCCGCAGAGAATCAGCAGCAACAGTGTGCTGGCGTGCAGCCATGCCATTGCCTGGGTGTTTAACACTGCGGTTTACCTTGAGCCATTTAGCGGTGAGCCCATAACCCGGATTGCCTCCGGGTTATGGGGCTGTGCCCTTACGCCGGTTCGACCAGCATGCGGCCGACCATTTCCATGTGCAGGGCATGGCAGAACCAGCTGCAGTAGTACCAATGCAGGCCGGGCTTGTCGGCGATAAAGGTAATCGACGAGGTCTGCTGCGGGCTGATTTCCATGCTGGCGCCGTGATTGGTCATGACGAAACCGTGGGACACGTCCTCGATCTGATCGATGTTGGTGATGGTCACTGTGACTTCATCGCCCTGCTTGACCTTGAACTCGGTCAGGCCGTAAGCCGGTGCCATCGAGGTCATGTACACGCGGACCTTGTTGCCCTCGCGGATGACCTTGTTGTCGGTCTCCAGCTTGATGCCATCCTTTTTCGCCCGCTCGACGGTCGGCGCGAAGAAGGCATCGTCGCGATCCCAGATCTTCTTGGTTTTGATCTGGTCGCGGCGCGCCAGGACGCAGTCGTGGGGCTCGGCGAAGGTCGGGCCATCGTGTACCAGCTTCATTTCGTCGCCGGAGATGTCGATCAACTGATCGTTTTCCGGGTGCAGCGGGCCGGTCGGCAGGAAGCGGTCCTTGGAGAACTTGCTCAGCACTATCAGCCACTTGCCGTCGGCGTCGCGGGTTTCGCAGAGGGACGCGTGGTTATGCCCGGGGTTGTAGTGCACATCGAGCTTCTGCTTGATGTAGTTGACCTTCTCGCCCTTGTAAGCGCGCACGGCCTCGTCCATGTTCCACTTGACCACCTGGCTGTCGATAAACAGGGTGGTGTAGGCGTTGCCGCGACCGTCGAAGGTGGTGTGCAGCGGGCCCAGGCCCAGTTCGGGCTCGCCGGCGATGGTGTCGCGCGGGTCCTTGAGCTTGTCGTCGAACAGGTCGTCGAGCTTGGCGATTTCAATCATCGATACGGTCGGCGACAGCTTGCCGTTGGCGATAAAGTACTTACCGTCCGACGAGGTGTTACAGCCGTGGGGGTTCTTCGGCACCGGGATGTAGCGAGTCAGTTGCGAGCCAGCACGGCCGTCGACCACCGGGGTCTTGGCGTCGCCGAGGGTGGTGAACTTGCCGGCCTTGATCGCCGCTTCGATGCGCGGAATGTTGAACACCACCACCCAATCGCGCTCGTTGCGCATCATGCCGCCCAGATCGTAGGCCTTCTCCGAGTTGTAGCAGGTGGAGGCGGCATACTTGCCGGTGTAGTCGGCGTCGGTGTTGTCCAGGTTGCCGTCGACTATGACCTGAAAGGCCATCTCCATCTTCTCGGCATCGATGGCATTGAACATGGTGTAGGCGTTCTTGTCCTGCAGATCGAAATTGCTGCCGTCGTTGGGGTGCGGAATGACGAACTCGGCGTTGGCGAACACGTACTTGGTATGCGGCACCTTCTGCAGGCGCAGACCGTGGATGGCCTGCACGTTGGGCACGGTGAGCATCTTGTCGCACTTCATGATGTCCAGACGGATACGCGCGACCCGGCTGTTGGCCTTGTCGTTGATGAACAGGTATTTGCCGTCGTACTGACCGTCGGTCATGGAGATATGCGGGTGGTGGCAATCGCCGTTCTGGAACTTGGCGCTCTCGCCCAAGATGTGTTTGCTTTCGTTGGTCAGCCCCCAACCGGTGGCCGAATCCACGTTGAACACCGGGATGCGCATCAATTCACGCATCGAGGGCACGCCCATCACCCGCACTTCGCCCTGATGGCCGCCGCTCCAGAAGCCGTAGTATTCATCCAGCTCGCCAGGGCCGACATGAATCTTCGACTTCGACTCCTTGACCGCCGCCGCCCAGGACTCGCGGGTCATTACCGCGCTGCCCAGCGCGGTAGCGCCAACCAGGGCCGCGCCGGTCACCGCGCCGACACCGAGGAAGCCGCGCCGGCTAAAGCCGGCTCTCTCCAGCAATTCGGCTTGCTGCTGGGCATCGAGTGGCGGGCTGTTCTTCGACTCTTTATCGCTCATGGGTTCTGCTCCTTGGCTGAAAAAAGTGGGTTATCGACCGAACTACATAAGCCCCGCAGGGCTGGTTCAGGGCACAACCACTTGCACTACGGGGATCAAATCTGGGGCTGTCGAACCGGGTTGCAGGGGCGCCGGCTTGTTGCGTTTCTTCTGCTTGAGAATCAGCGGCGGGCACTTGTCGTCGTTGTGGTAAGTCATCTGGCAATCGAGGCAGTAATGGCACTCGTTGGCGTTGATATGGCCGTCCGGGTGGATCGCCTGGATCTCGCATTCCTTGGCGCATAGCTGGCAAGGGTTGCCGCATTCCTTACGGCGCTTGAGCCAGTCGAACAGGCGAAACTTGCTTGGAATGGCCAGCGCCGCGCCCAGTGGGCAAACGTAACGGCAGTAGACCTTGCGGGTGAAAATATTGATCACCAGCAAGATCACCGCGTAGAGCACGAACCACCATTGGCGGTCGAACTTGAGGGTGATGGCGGTCTTGAACGGCTCCACTTCGGCGAAGCGCTCGGCGCTGGACAGCGACTCCAGCGACAGGCCAAACAGCAGCAAGAGGATGATGTACTTGATCGCCCACAGCCGCTCATGCACCGCGAAGGGCAACTCGTACTGCGGCACCTTGAGCTTGCGCGCGGCCTCGTTGATCAGCTCCTGCAGGGCGCCGAACGGGCACAGCCAGCCACAGAACACGCCGCGCCCCCAGAGCAGGATGCTGGCGGCGGTGAAGGTCCAAAGAATGAAGATCACCGGATCGGTGAGAAACAGCTCCCAGCGAAAATCCTGCACCAGCGCATGCACGAAGGTCAGAACATTGACCACCGACAACTGGCCCAGGGCGTACCAGCCGATAAACACCACGGTGAAAATCAGGTAACCGCGGCGCAGCCAATGCAGAAAGTGCGGGCGCCGGGTGAACTTGTCCTGCAGAAACAGGATCAGCGTGAGCAGCAACAAGGCGACCAGTATCACGCCGATCTGGAAGCTCTTCTGGTACCAGATATTCAGCCACAACGGCCGGTTGGCTTCCTCAATAGCAGCCAGCTCGGCGGCAGTCGGTAGCGGCCGGTCGAGGTATTCCTCGGGCAGCTGGTAAGCCAGTTCGAAACTGCTGAACATGCCGCTGGTCGGGCCGGTCTGCCGCTTCACCAGCAGTTCCAGAACCCAGGGCGAGCCCGGATCGAAACCGGCCGGCGCGCGCACGATAAAGATCGCCATCTCGCTGAAGTCCGGCATGCCCTTGGCGTAGACATCGCTCAGCCGCTCGAAATCGCGGTCACGGAAACTGATGGTTTCGCCAAACTGGCGCAGCTGCACCCGGTCGAAAATGCCACCGCGCACATAGCCCGAACCTTTGAACGAATAGCTGCCGCTGCCCAGCACGGCAATCGCTTGCTCGCCGGGTTTGAGCGCGGCCATGAGCAGCCGGTACTGGTTATCGCCGAGCAGATTGCGGCCGATGGTCGGCGCATTCAGGTGCGCGCTGTAGAGGTCGATAAAGGTCTCATCCACCTGCTCGGGCGCGGCAACGTCCACCCCTTCGGCCTCGGTGCCTTTGAATGCCTCGTCGACCTGGCCACGGGTCAGGTGCAGGCGGCGGATCGCGCCGTTGCCGGTGAGCTGGGCCCAATCGGCGCGCTGGTAGTTATCCAGACGCACGCTGGCGGGTTTCTGCGCGAGATTCGCAGCGTCTTCGATCAGGCCGAGCGACACCGCCACCTTGTGCGCGGCGCGCATCACCACCTCGTTGACCACCATCACAGTCACTGTGGCGCCGGTGACCGCATCGACAGTCACCGCATTCGGGTCGCTGGAACGGCCGACCACCACCCGCTGGTTGACCTTGATGCCTTGGTACTTGGCGTTGAAGGCGTGCAACTTGGCTTCGGGAATACCAATCAGCAGGATCGGTTCGTGGTGCTCGAGCACATAGGCGTCCTGAATCACGCCGGCGGTGTCGAGGATCACCTGCATATTGATCGGCTTGCCGGAATAGGCCGGAATATCGACCACATCCAGGCTCTGGAACACATAGCCGAGCACCTTGCCGCCACTGGACAGGGTGCGCACTTTGAATTCGCCTTGCGGCTCGGAAGGCGCATCGGCGCCTGGGAAGATCGAGTCGATGCGTTGCTGTTCGATGTCGCCGTAAGGCTTGGCCTGGGCGCCCTGGAAGGTTGCGAACAAGAGCGTGAACAAAACCGCGACCGCCACCCCCCATGAGCGCCAGGCACTGTGCAGGGAGGGGAAACTGTTCATGATTGACCGGCTTTGGCGGTTGGATCGAACAAGCACCGTAGCACCGATAGGGAAGCGCCAGGGATTTCATTCGGGGGCTGACAAGTTTGCATATGGCTAATCCGCCTTAGGCGGCTAGAACGTGTGGACATGCTAAGGGATGTCCATTCGCCCTCCCCTTGATACGAATCAAGTGATGGAAAAACCATAGGCACGCGGGCGCACTCGGCGCGAGGTTTTGCGCACTGCAGGAGCGGTCTTGGCCGCGCTACAGGCGGCGCCGGCGGCCAACGACACTCGGCAAATGGCCGCCCCGATAAGCCTTGGCGCAATTCGGGGCGCGGTTTGCCAGCACTTCGTGTTGTTCCAAATCCGTAGGGCTGCGGGTGGTTAAGCGCGGCCGGGCGGAGTCAGATAAGCCGCCGTAGCGCCGCGCTGCGCGGCACTGGCCTTGAGTTCCAGATGGGCGATGCTGCGCAGGTGCACCTGGTCCGGGCCATCGGCAAAACGCAGGGCGCGGCCAGCGGTCCACATATCCGCCAGCGGAGTATCCGGGGTCAGGCCCATGGCGCCGTAAACCTGAATGGCGCGGTCGACCACCCGGCAGTGCATGGCCGGCACCAGCGCCTTGATCATGGCGATTTCCTTGCGCGCGGCCTTGGCGCCGACCGCGTCGATCATCCAGGCGGTCTTCAGCACCAGCAGCCGCGCCTGTTCGATCTCGATGCGCGACTCGGCTATCCAGTCGCCGACATTGGCGTACTGGTGCAGGTATTTGCCGAACGCCTTGCGCTCCTGGCAGCGCTCGACCATCAGCTCCAACGCCAGTTCGGCCATGCCGATCGAACGCATGCAGTGGTGGATACGCCCAGGCCCGAGGCGCGCCTGGGCCATCCTGAAACCCTCGCCCTCGGCGCCCAATAAGTTGGCCGCCGGCACCCGCACATTGCGCAGCAGCAACTCGCTGTGGCCTTCGGGCGCCAGGTGATTGAGCACCGGAATATTGCGCAGCAGCTCCACCCCCGGCGTGTCGAACGGCACCAGGATCATGCTCTGTTGCCGGTGGGCCTCGACCTCCGGGTCGGTCTTGCCCATCACGATCAGCAGCTTGCAATCGGGATGCGAGGCGTTGGTGATAAACCACTTGCGGCCGTTGATCACATAGTCGTCACCGTCGCGGCGGATCAGGGTCTGGATATTGCTGGCATCCGAGGACGCCACGTCCGGCTCGGTCATGGCAAAGGCCGAACGTATCGCGCCGTCCAGCAGCGGCAACAACCAGCGCTGACGTTGCTCGGGCGTGGCGAACAGGTGCAGCAGCTCCATATTGCCGGTGTCCGGCGCGCTGCAGTTGAACACCTCGGAGGCCCAGGACACGCGGCCCATGATTTCCGCCAGGGGCGCGTATTCCAGGTTGCTCAGGGCAGTGCCCGGCTCGTCCGCCTGCAGCGCCGGCAGAAACAGATTCCACAGCCCTTCCGAGCGGGCCAGAGCCTTCAAGTCGGCCATAAAGGACACCGGGAAATGCCCGGCCGCCACCTCCGCGTGCCAGGCGCCGATGCGCGGCACTATATGGTTATCGAGGAACTGGCGCACTTGCTGACGCAGTGCTTCGGTGCGGGGGCTGTAGGCAAAGTGCATGGCGAACCTCGAGGCGGTCTGGGCTATGGCTGAAGCATCACCATAGCCAGTCCGACGGGCAAAACCGAGGATGCTCAAAGGGCTGAATCAACGCCTATCACGGCGCCCACAAACACGAAGAAACTTGACCGAGGTCATCGCCAAGCCGACTAAAAGGAGCCTGGGTGCGATGGCTACCAGTACAGGTAAAACATCGCCTTGGCCAACAACACGATGAGCAGCATTTGCGCCAGCACCGCCCAGTGCAGCTGACGATACAGCGCCGGCGTCATGCGCCCGCTGCGCAGCAGCATGGCCACCGCGCCGAAGCTGAAAAACACACCGACGGCCAGGGCGATCTTCAGGGTCAGCAAGGTGGCAAAACTGCTGGCAAAAGGCGCACTGAGCGCCTGCCGATGCTGCCAGGCCAGGCCCAGGCCAGCGCCATACACCAGCACCACCAGCCAATGCAGCACGGTGCGGGTACGGGCGCCGAGGGCACGTTCCAGAGTGCCCAGCTGCGCAGGGTCGAGCTGTGGCTTGACCTTGGCGAGGATCAGCACCTCATAGAACAGCGTGCCGATAAAACCTATGGCCGCCAGCAGATGCACGGTGTGTAAAAGTGCGTAAGTCACTGCAAATCCCTCATGCCAGCCATGCTGGTGTTGATCGAACCAGCCTTGCGCAAATCAGACAACAGGGGACGGCCCAGGAGCCAGCGACCCCCGCTATGGGACGCCCGCCGTAACCTGGGAACCACTCAAGGACACCTGCTGCCCCTGGACGAAACCGCCATCGGAGGAGCGCACCCGAGTGGTTTGGCCCTCGTCATCCTTGATCACATACAGCGTTTGTTCGAGCCCTGCGGCCTCCTGCCCAGCGCTACCGGCCAGATAGCCAAGGCCCGCCCCCACCAGCGCACCGAGCGGACCACCGGCGGCGGCGCCTAGCATCAAACCGCTCAAACCGGCAAAGCCACCGCCCACTGCGGTGTCACTCTGCGCCGTGACTATCTGATCGGCGCGGGCCAAGGTAGTGGCCAACAATGCAGCGCCAGCGAGCAAGACAATAGATGTTTTCATGGAGGTGTTCCTGATTGACCTTAGGATGAGAGCTAAGATCAGTCACGAAACATGCCAGTTATTTATCGAACAAAATCAATTATTTAAAAACAACAGGGTAGATAAGACCCTTATATAAGAGGTATTAATAACCATCACAAAGGGTACTTTAAACCATCACACCAACAACACCCCACCCGCCTAGCGCCCCGGGATCGACAGCGAGCCCAGACGCAAAGCGCTCACACCGTGCGCGAGAAACTGCCCTTCTGCGCGCCACCGATATAGGCATCGAAGGCCATGGCCACGCTGCGCATCATCAAATGCCCCTGGGGCAACAGCACTAGCGCGTCGTCATGAATTTCCAACAACTGGTCGGCCACCTGCTCGTCGAGCTTGCCCAGGGCCTCGGCAAAGTACTCCTTGAAGCGAATATTGTGGCGCGCCTCGATGCTGGCAAAATCAATGCGGCCGTGGCACATCAGGTCGCTGATCACGTCGCGGCGCAGCTGGTCGTCGGCGTTCAGGCGATAGCCGCGATGCACCGGCAGCAGCCCTTGATCGATGCGCGCGTAGTACTGCGAAAGCTCCTTGACGCTCTGACTGTAGGTGTCGCCGACCTTGCCGATGGCCGACACGCCGAGGCCGATCAAATCGCACTCGGAAAAGGTCGAATAACCCTGAAAGTTGCGCTGCAAAGTGCCGTTGGCGCGGGCCAGGGCCAGCTCGTCATCCGGCAAAGCGAAGTGATCCATGCCGATATACACATAGCCGGCGGCGGTCAGGCGGCTGATGGTCAGCTCCAGCAACTCCATCTTGCGCTCGGGCGGCGGCATGTCCTCGCGGCGGATCAGCCGCTGAGCGCGCACCAGTTCCGGCAGGTGCGCATAGCTGTAAGCGGCGATACGGTCCGGGCGCAGGGCGATGATCTTGCTCAGGGTCACGTCGAAACTGGCCACGGTTTGCAGCGGCAAGCCGTAGATCAGGTCGACACTCACCGACTTGAATTTGGCCTCGCGGGCGGCGGCCACCAGGGCGTAGATCTGTTCCTCGCTCTGCAGGCGATTGACCGCGGCCTGCACATCCGGGTCGAAGTCCTGCACGCCGAAGCTCAGGCGATTGAAGCCGAGCTGGCGCAGGTGTTCGATCTGTTCGGTGCTGATGGTGCGCGGATCGACCTCGATGGAGAACTCATGCTCATCGCTGTCATCCAGGTTGAACGCCTGGTGCAGACAGTCCATCAACTCGGCCAGCTGCTCGCGGCTCAGGTAGGTTGGCGTACCGCCGCCCAGGTGCAATTGTCTGAGCTTGCGGCTGGGGTCGAACAGCGCCGCCTGCATGGCAATCTCGCGCTTGAGGTAGTTGAGGTACTCGACCGCGCGATGGGTCTTCTGGGTGATGATCTTGTTGCAGGCGCAGTAATAGCAAAGGCTCTTGCAGAACGGGATATGGATATACAGCGACAGCGCCTTGGGCTCGGCGGCCTGATTACTGGCCAGGGCGGCGGCGTGATAATCGTCCACCGCAAACGCCTGATGGAACTGCGGCGCCGTGGGATAGGAGGTGTAGCGCGGCCCCGGACGATCATACTTCTCGACCAGTGCGCGATTGAAATTCAGCGGTTGGTTCATCTCAATCCCTCAAAACTTGAAAATAACTGCAGTCGCTCATGTTATCAGCAGCCGTCACCTAAAGGCCGCGCTTTAGCGCGCCCCGCCCCGGACACGCACCACCCAAAGGCCCCGTAACGCAAAAACCCCTGAAGCTCGAAAGCTTCAGGGGTTTTTGAATAGTTGCTGATTTCGTAGATGCATCTGGGTGTCTGCTTTGGGCTATGTTCCCGCCATTCACGACCGGCAGCTAGCGTCTCTTTGCGGACAATCGCGCTGTAAAAAATCTGTTCCCCAGCCTTAAGCCGCGCGGGTTAGCGCCCAAGCGCCGCTTCGATCGCCGCGATGTCGATTTTACCCATCTCCATCATGGCTTCAAACGCGCGCTTGGCCGCCGCTGGGTCGGGATCAGTTATCGCCGCCGTCAGGGCGCGTGGCGTGATCTGCCATGACAACCCCCACTTGTCCTTGCACCAGCCGCATGCGCTTGCCTGGCCGCCGTTGCCGACAATCGCGTTCCACAAGCGGTCCGTTTCGGCTTGGTCGTCGGTCGCGATCTGGAACGAGAACGCCTCGTTATGCTGGAACGCTGGCCCCCCGTTCAGCCCGAGACAAGGGATGCCCATCAGCCTGAACTCGACCGTCAAGACATCACCCTGTTTGCCCGCCGGATAGTCGCCAGGCGCGCGATGGACAGCGCCTACCGCGCTGTCCGGGAAGGTCTCGGCGTAGAACTTCGCAGCATCCAACGCGCTGCCGTCGTACCAGAGACAAATCGTGTTTTTACTGACCATTTTGGTTCTCCAAAATTGGGACTGGCAGGTTCATTTTAGCTGCGCAGCCAGCCGGACTAGTTCGGCAACGTGCATGCCTGGGGCAGCACGCAAATCTGCCCCACTTTCCTGCTACTCCTCAAAGCGATCCATGGCGTCACGATCGCGCTCGTAGCGCCTCGTGAGCGGAAACGCCGGCAACCAGGACTCGCGCCGGACGATCCAGCTTTCGTAGGTTGGCATCAGTTGGTCAGGGGCATCCAAGGATCCCAGGTTCACTTCGATTTCGTCGGCGCTGCGGGCGAACACGGGCGAGCCGCAGCGGGGACAGAAAAACCGCCCGGCGTAGTCGCGTGTTTCGCCATCGATCGTCACCGCCTCCTGTGGAAAAATCGCAGAAGCGTGAAAGAGCGCCCCATGATGCTTGCGACAGTCGAGACAGTGGCAAAGGCCGACCCGGTATGGGCGTCCCGAGGCCACAATGCGGACGTTGCCGCACAGGCAACCGCCGGTGAATCGGTCCATGCTGCGTCTCCTCTAAAATCCAGCGCTCGGAACGCTTACAACGCCCCCGTCGGGCGTCCATGACAGATGCACCAGCAACTCGCCTGGACATCTGCCCGGTGGGAAATGCTTTGCAGCTGCCCACCCGCTTCTACGGTCGGTCGGCTTGGGCCGAAAACAGTCCATCTTGAAGCTCTGCTTTCGGCCCAATGTGGCTGTTCGAGACGGGCGGGAAATAACTAGCGCCTCTTGTCCTGGTACCTGATCAAGCAGATGCAAACACCTACTTGATCAACCCTTCTGCCTGCATGGCCCTTACCACCGCAGGCCGTGCCGCCACTCGGGCGCGGTAGGCGACGAGGTTGCTGTAAGGGGCCAAGTCAATGTTCAGCGGCTGTGCCCAGTTGGTCACGGTGAACAGGTAGCCATCGGCCACGCTGAAGGTGTCGCCCAGCACAAACTGCCGGTCAGACAACAGCCCGTCGGTGAACTTGAGACGTTCACCAAGTTTGGCAATAACCATGGTCTTGTATTCGGCGGGTGTGGCGGGATTGAACAGTGGACTAAAACCTTTGTGCAGCTCGGTGCCGATGAAATTGAGCCACTCGTGCAGCTTGGCGCGCTCAAAGGTGCCGTTGGCGGGGGCCAGTTTTTTGGCCGGCACTTGATCGGCAATGTATTGCACGATGGCGGGGCCTTCGCGCAGCTGCCGACCGTCGTTCAACACCAGCAAGGGCACGTAGCCTAGCGGGTTGATGCTGTAGTAATCCGTACCATCAGCTAACTGGTGGGTTTTGGTGGGCGCGGCGATGGCCTCGTAAGGCAGGCCGGATTCTTCCAACGCGATATGGGGGGAAAGTGAGCACGCGCCGGGGGAGTAATAGAGTTTCATGCTGGCGTCCTGTTCTGAAGGGTGGCGAATCGCAGCAAGGAGCAAGGGCGCCTCGATGCATCCGAGGATTTACCGGTGCAGGGCAGCACAGCGGGTTCATCGGTACAAAAGTGTAGACGCCAACCACACTGCTATCGATGAACACATTAAGGGCCAAAGGCCGGCGCCTTAGGTTTGCGTCGAAGCTGCCGTTCGAAGGCTTGCGTGCACAGTTAACTTGTTTTCGACAGGTCTTCGACGGTTAACCGACCAGACACGAAAAATCCCCCGAAACTATAGAAGCTTCAGGGGCTTATCTTTGATTAGTGGCGGAGAGATAGGGATTTGAACCCTAGGTACTGTCGCCAGTACAACGGATTTCGAATCCGTCCCGTTCGGCCACTCCGGCATCTCTCCAGCGGCGC
>C687J26845_10000267_pt1 | contig 35251 bp, 32 predicted proteins | sample RifCSPlowO2_12_FD_26845 | JGI IMG/M metagenome (IMG submission 26845)
CGAAGGTTGACCCGCAGGGCAAGCGAAGCGCAGTCAAAACAGGCGAGGACGCGGAGTTTACGAGTTGTAAATGAGCAGTCCGAGCCTGTTTTTAACGCCGCGTAACCGAGCGCTGTAGTTTTCACACAGTCTGATTAGCCGGCGATACGCCGATCCAGCGATAACTTGCCAGCGCCTTCGATCAGTATCACGGCACTGATCAAAGCCAGGATCATCGCGTATTCAAAGCCGCTTTCGGTAATGAAAAAGCCATTGGCCCAGTGCACGCTAATGATCGCCACCAGCATCGCAATCAGCAGCGAAACCGCAGCTGGACGAACCAGCAAACCAATCACCAGCGCCAGCCCACCAAAGAACTCGGCGCTGCCGGCCAAGGCGGCCATCAGGTAGCCAGGGGTAATGCCGATGCTTTCCATCCACTGGCCGACACCGACCAAGCCGTAGCCACCAAACCAGCCAAACAGCTTTTGCGATCCGTGGGCCATAAAGGTCAGGCCGGCAACCACCCGCAAGAGGCTGATGCCATAACCGGCTTGGGTTCTAAGAAGGCTGTTGAGCAGTGCACGCATGGCGGTAATCCTTAAGATCAGTAATGAAGGATTCGCATACTAGCGAATTTACAGATATTAAAAACCGCATAATACGGATCTAACCAATCGAATTATCTGATTACTTAGCGGCTTTAGCCGGCGTCTTAGGCCGTTCGAGACTCTCTCGCTCGCGGGCAAAGGCCAGCTGGTACTTGTTGACGCTGCTGACATAGCCGACCACGCCCATGCCGACCTGCTCCATCGCCACCCGCTCGACCTGAAAAAACCACTGATTGGGATTCAAGCCGCGCCGACGCGCCTCGGCACGCAGGCCCTGCACCCGCTCCGGGCCCATGTTGTAAGCGGCCAGCACAAAGGCCAAACGCTCCGATTCGGCAATTTGTGGGCTGGCAAAAAAACGCCGGCGCAGCATGCCCATGTACTTGGCCGCCGCCTGCACATTGCCCTCCAGGGACTTGCTGTTGCTGACCCCCACGCTTTGCGCGGCGCTGGCAGTAATTTGCATCAAGCCGCTGGGGGCATTGCCACCGCGAGCCCGCGGATTGAACGACGATTCCTTATAGGCCAGCGCGGCCAAACTCAACCAGTCAAAGTCGTTTTGCAAAGCGTGGCGTTGCAGCAGCGGGCGAAGTTTTTCCAGCTTTTGCCGATCAGCCCGGGCCAGGGGGTTATGCACCCGGTACGCCCGGCGATTAACCCGCAAGAACGCCGCATCCTGATCCGCCGGGCTGACATAGCTTTGCAAAAACCGCTCAAGGGTGGCACCGAGCATCGGCGCCTGGCGCGACAAGTACCAATGCATATCGCCGCGATTATCCAGCTGCAGATGCCGGTCGATGCGCAGCTTGGGCATGACTTTGGCCCAGCGCTCGGCAATCGGCAACTCCACCGCCGTCAGCGGGTAGAGGCCGGCCTGGACCATCTCCAGCACATCTTCCACCGCCAAGCTGGGGTCGGCCCACTCAATTAAAATCGGCGCCAGGTGGCGCGCCGCCAACTGCTGATTAACCTGGCGTATCGCCTCCTCGGCGGCGCTGCCCTGGGCCAGCGTCAGGCTGCGGCCGGCCAATTGTTGCAAGCGTAAATAACGCCGCGCCCCCTTGGCGCTCACCAGCACCACCGGCACCTGCGCATGCAGCGCCCGGCTGGCACTAACCGCTTGCTCCTGGCCTGGGTTAAGCAATTCGCCGGGCACGACTAAGTCACCTTCGCCACGCAGTAACGCCGGCAACAATTGATTTTTCGCCTTGGGAATTAACTTGATGCTGAGCTTGCGGCTGTTGTCGCGATTCAAATACTGCTCGAACGCCCGCAACCGTTGTTGCTCGGTGCCCAGCGCCTGGCCTTTAACTTCTGCCGAGCTGTTGCGACTTTGATTGATCAGCACGCGCAAAACTCCGCTGCTGCGGATCTCGGCCAGGTCATGGGCCGGCGGCGCATTTTTTTCGGCGTGCAGCGACCCGGCCAACCGTGCGGTGGCCGACAACGGCAATAAGGCCAAGAGACAGATCAACAGCCGTCGACGCATCGATTCTCCAAGGTCAGCCAGCAAACGCAGGCCCGCAATAATACCCGCAGGCCGCCGAGGGCTGGCTAAAACGGGTCGCGGAGGTTCGCACAGCGGCTGCCTGCATGCCAGTGCAAGCTTCTCAACTGCATTAATAAACGTTCATAACCATCTGTTAATTAATAACTTATTAATAGACCGATAGCCGTGCGCGGCAGCCTTCACGCCGCCTGTTATGCTGCCCGGCTGGTTACTGAGGGTTCACCATGCAGCTCATCGACATTGGCGTCAATCTGACCCACCCAAGCTTTGCCAACCGCTGCGAGGCGGTGCTGCAGCGCGCATTTGACGCCGGCGTGTGTCAATTGGTGCTGACCGGCACCAGCCTGCCAGGCAGCGAACAAGCGCTGCAACTGTGCGAGCAATTGGACCCCGAAGCTGCGCGGTTATTCGCCACCGTCGGGGTGCACCCCCATGATGCCGGCAGCTGGAATGCCGACACTGCGCGGCAGCTGCACAGCCTGCTCAAGCAGCCCCGCTGCCGCGCCGTTGGTGAATGCGGCCTGGACTTCAATCGCGACATCGCCCCGCGCCCACTGCAAGAAAAAGTCCTGGAACAGCAGCTTGCGCTGGCGGTTGAGTTGCAACTGCCGGTGTTTTTACATGAGCGCGACGCCGACCAGCGACTGCTGGCGATAGTCCGTGAATTTCGCGATCAACTGCCGGCGGCCGTGGTGCACTGCTTCACCGGGGAAAAACGCGCCCTGTTCAACTACCTCGACCTCGACTTGCACATTGGCATCACCGGCTGGGTCTGCGACGAACGCCGCGGCAGTCATCTGCATCCGCTGCTGCGCGAAATCCCCAGCAGCCGCCTGATGCTGGAAAGCGATGCGCCCTATCTATTGCCCCGCAGCCTGCGACCAAAACCCAAGGGCGGGCAAAATGAGCCGGCCTATTTACCCGAGGTGTTGCGCGAAGTCGCCCTGCACCGCGAAGTCAGCCTGGAACTGCTGGCCGAACAAACCAGTGCCTGCGCCCGATTATTCTTCAAACTGCCCAGTATTAGCCTGGCTATTAGTGATACTGACTAAAGCCGGCCAGTACGCAGCCGTTAACCTCATCAGGCCGCCATTGATACCCGTCAACAACACAGGTTGCACGATGTAGAACAATGGCGGCACTTTGCCAGCTGGCAGTCTTACTCACGGATTAAACAAAGGATCATCATGGCCTCCTGGTTAAGTGATTTGTCGCTGAAGTACAAGTTTTGGGCAGTCAATGCGGTGGCTTGCGTCACCCTGTTATTGCTGGTGTTGTATGCCATGCACATTGAACAGCAAGCCGCCAGCCACACGGCGCAGCAGACCGCCCAGGCGCAGGCACAAATACTCAAGGCCTGGCCTGCCGATCAGCCGCCCCCCAAAGCCGCCAACCTGATCAGCTTTGCCAGCGGCGAACGCCCCGTACTGGCCGGTGTGGACACCGCGCAGCTGGGCCGCGCCCAGGGTTGGGTCGAGTTAAATGCGCAAGTCAACGGCCCTGCCGAACTGCTGGTCGGCGCCGTGGTTATCAACCTTGGCACCGACCAGAAGCTCGCCCTGCTGGCCTATGCGCCAAGCTTTGCCCAGGTCTTTCGTCAACAAGCCGCCAGCTATGCTTGGGTGGTATGCATCTTGATGCTGGTGTTGATGGCCTCCTCGCAGCTGTTGATTCGCTTTCTCTTGGCGCAACTCAACAGGCTCAAAGACATGATGCTGCAAGTGGCCAAAAGTGGCGACCTGACGGCGCGGATGTCCAGGGTCAGCGCCGATGAAGTGGGCCAGATGGCCAGTGCCTTCAATGCCATGCAAAGCAGTTTTCAGCGCGTCGTCGGCACTGTCGCCCAAGCCGCCGGCCGCTTGAATGACGATGCCGAGCGCCTGGCCAAGAATATGCAAAATGTCCGCAGCGGCATGCTCGGCCAGCAAAGCGAAACCGATCAAGCCGCCACCGCGATCAATGAGATGTCGGCCACCGTGCAACATATCGCCGACTACACCGCCAGCACCCGCGACCAATCGAGCGCCGCCAACCAACTTGCGGCTGACGGACAAAACGCCGTGCGCCGGGTCGGCGAGTCCATCGCCGGTTTGTCTACCGGCGTGCAACAAACCGCCCAGATGATTAGCCAGCTGGCGGTCGACAGCCAAAAGATCAGCGGCGTGGTCAGCGAGATTCACGGCATTGCCGAGCAGACCAACCTGCTGGCCCTGAACGCCGCCATCGAGGCCGCCCGCGCCGGTGAAATGGGCCGCGGCTTTGCCGTGGTTGCCGATGAGGTGCGCAACCTGGCCAAGCGCGTGCAGGGCTCAACGGACGAGATCACCAAGATGATCGGCGCACTGCAAACCGGCACCCGCGATGCCGTCGACTTTATGCAAGAAAGCTCCTACAAGGCCGACGGCTGTGTGCAGCAAGCCCAGGAAGCCGGGCAGGCCCTGAGCGCCATCACCCAGGCGGTGGCGCAGATGCGCGACAGCAACACGCAAATTGCCGTGGCAGCCGAGCAGCAAAGTCAGGTGGCCGAAGAGATGAACCGCTCCGTGATCAGCATCCGCGATGTCACCGAGCAAACCGTGCAGCAAACCCTGGACTCGGCCGCCACCAGCGATCAACTGGCCGGCTTGGCCGGCGAATTGAGTAAAGCCATTCGCCAGCTCAAGGTGTAGAGCGCCTCAGCCCCATCAGCCGCCGGGTGATGGGGCTGTCCATTGTTAACGCAGCATCACGCGCGAAGCCCGCAGTAGTTTTTCAACGGTCTGTTAAGCAAATACCGTGACCGTTTGCCGGCTCAGGGCCAGCAACTCGCCGCTGGGGCTCCAGAGTCCGGCGGCGATGTGTCCATAGCCATCGCGGGCGTGCTCGACTTGCGCGTGGTACATGCACCAGTCGAGCGTGCTCAAGGCCGGGAATGGCTGCATAAACTCAATGGTCCAGGTCAAGGAGCTGCCTGCCGCCGGCGCACTCAGGTGCGGCAATACCGCCGGTGGCCAGGCATCGACCAACGCCAGCAAGTGGGTTTCATTGAGCGTCTCGACCGGATCATGCTCGCGCAGCCGCACCCAACCACCCATTTCCCGCGACTTGTTATTGCTGAATGGCATACCGCCAACCGCCCAGCGCATGGCCAGGTGCCGGGTAAATTCAGGCGTTACGTTTTCGATATAGGGCAGTTCCTGGCACTCGGCGGCCGGCTTCATCACTGGCGCAGCCAAGGCCGGCACGGCAATAACCGAGTCGCGGGCAGCGCCAAAGCTGCCTTGCACCAGCGTCACCACCTGACCATTCTGCACGGCGCGGCCCAACACCTGGCTGACCGCCTTGCCTTCGCGCAACACCTCGGCCTCAAAGCTCACTGGCACGTCCAAGGCCAAGGGGCCGACAAAGGTCACCGCCAAGGAGCGCACCGGTCGCCCCGCCGGCACCTTGGCCTGCATGGCTTCAAACACCAAGGCCACGGCCAACCCACCGAAACCGGCGCGGCCCTGCCCCCACGTGGCGGGCACCTGCATGGTTTGCGGGTTGCTGCGTACGATTTGAATCAATTGATAAAACGTCATGCGGACCTCGGCGAATAGACTCAAGGTCGATCCTAGCGGATGCCGTGTGCGCAGTGGTAGCGGGCAAGCAGGACAGTTAAGCCAATAGTGCGCAGTATTAACGAGAGCTGCCGTGGAATAGGCGCTGTAGTTTGCGCAATTTCTGCTCACTCAGCTGCTCGGCCTGCGCCAGCCCGGCTTGCCAGGTGCTGACCAAGGGCTGCAGATCACTCTGCTGCTGGGCGCACGCCAGCCATTGCAGGTGATCATGCCAGCCCCCCAAGGCACTTTGCGCCGCAATTAAAGCCGTCAGCTGGGGCTTACTGAGCAGTTTGAAACGGGGATAGGCTTGCGCGCCGTAGCGCAGCCGTTTGATCAACAAACGCAGGCGATGCCGATCGGTGCCTGGCTCATATAAAGCCCGTTGCAGGCGCTTGCGGTTCTTCGCCAAGCCCTTGGCCGTGTGTTTAGCCGCGCCCTGCAGGGCGCCGCAGGCTTGCTCCTGCCGACAAACCGCGACGCTGGCATCCAGCGCCGCAAACAGCGCCTGCAACTCGGGGCTGGTCAATAACTGCCCATAGCCGGCGTCCAATTGCTGCTGCCGAGCGTGCTGCGGGCGCTGCGTCTGGGTCTGCAATTGCGCCAGCAACACTTCCTGATCGCGCAGCGGCCCACTGAGTTGGCCCAGCGCGCGGGCCGCCTGCTCAAGCGCCGCAAACTCCACCAGCCCCCGTAGCGGCCGCAGCAAACTGCGCAGTTTACGCACGGCAATCCGCAGATCATGCAACGCCTCGGTATCGGTGTCGGCTTGCAAGCGTGCGTGACAGGCATACAAATTGATCTGCACGGCCAGCAGTTGCGCCACCAAAGAATCGACAAAACCCCGCATTGCCCAGCCCTCCCTGACTAAATATTCAGGTTACTCGCCAACCGCCCATGAGCAAGTGGCCATTGGTCGCAGGTCATGCGCGACGCGGCTGGCAACCCTTACTAGCATTGCTTCCCAGGCCTAGGCCAGTGAGTGGCGTGGCGCGCTTTACGCCGCTGCGCCGCTGGCGCCGCGCTCAACCAGCCTGGCCGCTCACAGCTCAATGTGCGCGGCCAGATAATCGATCAGCGCGCGCACCGAGGGCAATAACCCCCGTCGCGACGGAAACACCGCATGCACCAGGCCCGCTTGCGGCACCCAGCGCGGCATAATGTCCAGCAGCCGCCCCGCCTGCAGGTCCTGGTCGACCACCATGTGCGGCAACTGCACAATGCCAACCCCGCGCAGGGCCGCCTGGCGCAGCGCCGTCATGTCGTCGGTGACCAATCTGGGCTGATGAGCCACCTCGGCCGTGGCGCCATCCGGGCCTTCCAACCGCCAGAGATGGTCGCAGGTCGGGCCCCAATCCAGGCTGGGCAAACCGCTCAAATCGGCGGGCAGCAGTGGTAGCTCAAACTGCTTTAGAAACTGCGGACTGGCCACCAGCCGTTGCGGGCTTTCGACCAGCACGCGCATCACCAGATCACTGTTTTCCAGCGGCGGAAAGCGCACCCGCAGCGCCAGGTCCAGCCCTTCGGCGATCACGTCGACCCGCCTGTTGGTGGCCTCCAGCTGCACCTGCACCCGCGGGTTCTCGAGCATAAAGCCGCTGAGCAAATCGGCAATTCGGTAGTGCAGCAGGGTCGTCGGGCAACTCAGGCGTACCATGCCTTGCGGCTCTGAACGTGTGCGCTCGATCACCTCCTGGGCGGCCTGGGCCTCCACCAGCATGGCCAGGCAATGGCGGTAATATTCCTGGCCCAGTTCGGTGACCGAAAAATGCCGCGGCGAGCGCTGCAACAGGCGCACGCCAAGCCGCTCTTCGAGCAGACTGACGCGCCGGCTCAACTTGGATTTGGGCAGATTCAAGGCCCGCCCCGCCGGGGCAAAACCGCCGTACTCCACCACCTGGGCAAAATAATAGAGATCGTTGAGATCATCCATCGCTGTTCTCCGGATAGAACGCTGGAACTCGGCAATAACGCCTGACAAACACATGCCAAGGCATATCTGACGATACTAGCAAAGCAGCCAGGCCCATAAGTCGTAAACCACAGGCTTATCGTTCTTTAAATAGAACGCTGCAGCTGACTTATTCGATCTACCGCCGCCCGGATTAGGCTTCTACTCTGTCCTCAATGAGTTCCAGGAGGCGCAGCATGAAAAACATTCTCGGCATTTACAGCAGCCCCCAGCAGCACTGGGTCGGCGACGGTTTTCCAGTCCGCTCGCTGTTCTCTTACGACAGCTTGGGCAAACACATCAGTCCCTTTCTGCTGCTCGACTACGCCGGTCCCCATGAGTTCGCGCCGACCCAGCAGAAACGCGGCGTCGGCCAGCACCCCCATCGCGGCTTCGAGACAGTCACCATCGTCTATCAGGGTGAACTGGAGCACCGCGACTCCACCGGCAGCGGTGGCCGCATCGGCCCCGGCGACGTGCAATGGATGACCGCCGCCGCGGGAATCCTGCACGAGGAGTTGCATTCCGCCGAGTTCAGCGGCACCGGCGGCACCCTGGAAATGGTCCAGCTGTGGGTCAATCTGCCGGCCCGCGACAAGCTGGCCGCGCCCGGTTACCAGACCCTGCTGGCCCAGGACATTCCCGTGCTGCCGCTGGCAGCCGGTGCTGGCAGCCTGCGCCTGATTGCCGGCGAGTTCGCCGGCCAGCACGGGCCGGCGCGCACCTTCACCCCGATGGATGTCTGGGACCTGCGCCTCAAGGCCGGCAAAACCTTGACCCTGCAGCTCACCCCAGGGCGCAGCACGGCGTTGGTGATGTTGCGCGGCAGCGTGCAGGTCAATGGCGCGCAACAGCTCAAGGAGGCGCAACTGGCGCTGTTCGACCGGGCCGGCAGCGAGCTGCAACTAGAGGCCAGCACCGAAGCGGTGGTGTTGCTGCTCAGTGGCGAGCCGATCGATGAGCCGATAGTCGGTTACGGCCCCTTCGTGATGAACAGCCAGGCTGAAATCAACCAGGCCATCGACGATTTCAACGCCGGAAAATTCGGCCAGATGCCGGCTTAACGCTTGGCTAATCAGCACCTAATCTGGATTTTTAACCCAGCCGGCCACCGAACGGTGGCCGGCGTTTAGCAACCAGGAGCAAATCCCATGAGCACTCCCTACAAGCGTCTCGACCAAGCCAAGGCGGCGGTACTGTTGGTGGATCATCAGACCGGCTTATTGTCTTTGGTGCGCGACAGCGACCCGGACAAGTTCAAGAACAACGTGTTGGCGCTGGCCGACCTGGCCAAGTACTTCAAGCTGCCGACCATTCTCACCACCAGCTTCGAAAACGGCCCCAACGGACCGCTGGTGCCGGAGCTCAAGGCGATTTTCCCGGACGCGCCCTATATCGCCCGGCCTGGGCAGATCAACGCCTGGGACAACGAAGACTTCGTAGAGGCAGTGAAAGCCACCGGCAAAACCCAGCTGATCATCGCCGGGGTGGTCACCGAAGTGTGCGTGGCCTTTCCGGCGCTCTCGGCGTTGGAGGCCGGCTTTGAGGTGTTTGTGGTCACCGACGCGTCCGGCACTTTTAATGAAGTGACCCGCGACTCGGCCTGGAACCGCATGTCGGCCTCCGGCGCCCAGCTGATGACCTGGTTCGGCCTGGCTTGCGAGCTGCACCGCGACTGGCGCAACGACGTCGAAGGACTGGGCACCTTGTTCGCCAACCATATCCCCGACTATCGCAACTTGATGACCAGTTACGCCGCCCTGACCGCCGCCAAGTAACGCAGATCAGCGCCAGCCCAAGGCCTGGCGCTGATCTCTATCAAGGTGGCGCAAAGCTTTTTACCCGAGACTGCCGAGCAACTTAGGCAGAAGCAGACAATTCGCACTCCTCAGTTGCACGCTCCACTCACGCCAGCGCCTGCTGGCGGTGCCTAACACCGACTCTGTCCATAAACGCTTGAGCGGCGAAACCCTGCTCGGCAGTCGGCTGATTGAGTAATATCCCCCTCTGGAGAAAGCGCCATAAGCACCGAGAAGCGCGACCCGCCGCGGTCATCCTCCCGCGATTGTCCGGGCGGCATTGCGGTCAGCCGCCTGCGGCCTGCTCAGCCGCTGCAGCAAAGCTATAACTCGTGTCTCAAACAAGGAAAACCCCATGCCCCATGAAGGCAATCTGCTAGAGGCCGCCGTGGTCTTTTTACTGGCCATAGTGCTCTTCGTGCCCTTGGCCAAGCGCCTGCAATTGGGTGCGGTGCTGGGCTACTTGCTGGCTGGAGTATTGATCGGGCCTTGGGTGTCGGGGCTGATTGCCGAGCCACAGAGCGTCAGTCGGATCTCCGAGCTGGGCGTGGTGCTGTTGCTGTTTATCATCGGCCTGGAGTTATCGCCGCCGCGCCTGTGGGTCATGCGCCGCTCGGTGTTCGGCGTGGGGCTGGCGCAGGTACTACTGACCGCAACGGTGATAGGCGCGGTGGCCTGGCAGGGGTTTGCCCAACCCTTGAACAGCGCCATTGTGCTGGGTTTCGGCCTGGCCCTGTCGTCCACCGCCTTTGGCCTGCAGAGCCTGGCCGAGCGCAAGGAGCTGACCAGTCCTCACGGCCGCCTGGCCTTTGCCATTTTGCTGTTCCAGGACATTGCCGCTATCCCTTTGATCGCCATGGTGCCGCTGCTCAGCGATAGCAGTCCAAGCAGCGCCGGGCATGAGCTGGGCGCCGTGCTGCGGGTGTTTGCCAGCATCGCCGTGGTGTTTGTCGGCGGGCGCTACTTGCTGCGCCCGGTGTTTCGCGCGGTCACCAAAAGCGGCTTGCAGGAGGTTTCCACCGCCACCGCACTGCTGGTGGTGATAGGCACCGCCTGGCTGATGGAGCGAGCGGGGATTTCCATGGCCTTGGGGGCCTTTCTGGCCGGCCTGCTGCTGGCTGACTCGGAGTACCGCCACGAACTGAAGTCGCAAATCGAGCCGTTCAAAGGGCTGCTGCTCGGCTTGTTCTTTATCAGCGTGGGGATGAGCGCCGATCTCGGCTTGCTGATGCATGAACCGGGGATTGTTATCGGGCTGACCGCTTTGCTGATCCTGTTGAAACTGCCGATCCTGTACTTGGTCGCCAGGCTGGGCGGTGGCCTTGGCCGACACAGCGCCTTGCGCCTGGGCATAGTGCTGGCGGCCGGTGGCGAGTTTGCCTTCGTGGTGTTCAAAATAGCCCACGAACAAGGGCTGTTTGAGTCACGGTTGCATGCGCTGCTGGTGCTCGCCATTACCTTGTCGATGGCCCTGACCCCCGTACTGGTCCTGCTGCTGTCGCGCCTGCTCAAATTCAAGCCGGTAGCGCCGGTGATACCGCCGGAGTATCTGGAAATCGACAACGATGCGCCGCGGGTGGTGATCGCCGGCATGGGCCGAATGGGGCAGATCATTGCCCGGGTCTTGCACGCGCAACGGGTGCCTTTCGTGGCGCTGGACACGGCCGTCGAGCCCATCGCGTTATCGCGCAGCCTCGGCCACATGTCGATCTTTTATGGCGATGCGTTGCGCCCGGAGATCCTCCGTGCCGCGCAAGCCGACAAGGCGGAATTTTTCATCATCGCCACCAATGATCCAGAGACCAACCTGAAGACCGCCGAGCTGGTGCGCCGCCTCTACCCGCAGATGAAAATCATCGCCCGCGCCCGCAACCGCCAGCATGTCCACCGCTTGCTCGACCTGGACGCCACGCCGGTGCGCGAGACCTTTCATTCCAGCCTGGAAATGAGCCGCAGCGTGCTGCTGGGGCTGGGTTTGAGCGAAGAACAAGCCACCGCTAGGATTCAGCGTTTTCAGCGCCACGACGAAGAGGAACTGCAAGCCCAGCACTTGGTATACGACGATGCCGCGGCAGTGATTCAAACCGCCAGGGAGGCCCGCGCCGAGCTTGCGACGCTGTTCGAAGCTGACCCGATTGAAGAGCGCGGGGTTAAGTAAGTTCATGTACCAGTTGCATCTTGGATGCAAAACCTAGGGTGGGCTTTAGCCCACCAAGGTCCTTGTCCAGCACTGGTGAGCTAAAGCCCAGCCTACAAAACTGCGTGCTACACATGACCGGGACCGCGCCCAAGCAAAATCAAAACTCGAGTGTTAGCTGCGGCTCAAGCGCCAGGGCAAGGCGCGGCGCAGTGTTGCCAAGGCGCGCCGTAAGGCCGCCGGATCAGAGTGGCTGAGGGCGTACTGCTGGGCCTCGAAGGCTGCCGCGAAATGCTGGATCGCCGCGCTTTGCGCCGGCAACTCAACTGCTGCCCGCAAGGCAAAAGCCCGCGGCCCCTCGACAGGCCTACGCTGCACTCCGTGGCGCGCCAGCAAGCCTTGGAAGCGCAAAAACTGCCGTAAGCGCGGGTCTTGCTCGCGGCGCCAGGGTTTGAACAAAAACAGCGCCAAAGCACCCAGTAACAAGCCGCCGCCACCGACCAGCGCCAGCAGCAACAACTGGCTGTCCATCCGCCCGAACCAGCGTTGCAACAACTGCAGCTGTTGCTCGCCCTGATAACCGAGCACCCAGCGCTGCCAGCCGTAGTTGAGGTTATCCCAGCCCTGCCGAACCGTATTGAGCCAGCCAATATTGCGATAGCGCAGCAGCGACAAGGGTGAGTCGGCCAGAAAGCTCTGCTCGGCACTAACCGCCTGCTCCAAGCCTTGCTCGATCCGCTCGGGCGCCACTTGAAAGGTCGGATCGGCGCTGATCCAGCCCTGCCCGGCTTGCCAATATTCGACCCAGGCATGGGCGTCGAACTGGCGCACGGTTAAAAACCTGCCGGCAGGATTCAGCTCACCGCCTTGATAACCCGCCACCACCCGGGCCGGAATCCCGGCCGCGCGCAGCACAAAGGTCATGGCGCCGGCGTAATGGGCGCAAAAGCCACGACGGGTGCGAAACAGAAATTCGTCGATGCTGTCGATGCCCACCGGCGGCGGTTTGAGGGTGTAGCCAAAGGGTTCGCGGTTAAAGTGCGTCAGCACTTGCTGCACCAAGGCCGCATTGCTTGGATATAGCGCGCGCAGCTCTGCCGCCCAAGCCCGGCTGCGCGGGTCGCCACCGGCCGGCAATTGCAGGTCGTGGGCCAGGCTGGCACTGAGCGCGTCAGGGGCTCGCAGCGCCGTCGGCCAGGAATTCACCGCGTACTGCAGGGTCTGCTCCACCGGCAACTTGCGTTGCAAGCTGAAGTCGCTCATTTGCTGGATGTCCGGCGCGCTGCTCTGCGCCACATCCAGGGCAAATAACCAGTTTTGCCCACTGGGCTGCATGATGATGCTGTAGCTCAGCGACTGACCGCTTTTGCGCAAGCTGGGTGGCGCCAGCAGCTGACCAACCGATGCTTGGGACCAGCGCCGGCCATCGAACTGTTCAAAGGTCAGCGCCCGCCAATACAACTGGTTGCGCGCCGGCAGCGGGCCGTCGAAGGTGGCGCGAAACACCAGCTCTGCCGATTTGCTCAGCTCGGCAATATCGGCCGGCGTCATGCTGTCGGACAAGCCGGTGCGGGCCTGATTGCTCGGATTGGGCAGCGACCACAAGGGTGCCAGACGTGGGAAAAACACGAAGAGCAGCAACATCAAAGGCAAGGCTTGCGCCAGCATCACCAGGGCCAGGCGCAACGTCGGCCAAGGGCGCATGGCCAAATGGCTTTGTTGCAGGCCGATCAGCGCCGCCAGCAGCGCACTGATCGGCAAGGCACTAAAAGCCGCGGCGCTCAGGCTGTCATCAAACAGGTAGGCGGTGACCACGCAGAAAAAGCCCAAGAAAATCAGCACCAAGGCATCGCGCTGGGTGCGCAGCTCCACCAGTTTCAACACGAAGGCGGCAATCAGCAGCACCACACCGGCGTCCAAACCAATCAAACTGCCCCGCGACAACAGCACCCCCGCACCGGCGGCCAGCATCAAGCCGGCCTTGGCCCAGGCATTCGGGTAGCCGGCGCGCATGCGAAATATCTGTACCCGCCAGCCGGCGCAAAACAACCACATGGCCAGCACCCAGAGCGGCAAATGGCCGATGTGCGGGAGTATCACCAGGGCTTGGGCGACCAGTAACCAGGTCAGGCTGATACGCGGGATTGGCGGCTGGAGGGCCGAGTGTTTTGCCCCGCTCATGCTGGGCTGCCAAACAGCGCCAGGGCGCGTAAACAGGCGTCACGCTGGGCCACGCCCGTGGCGACCGGCAACTCCAGCCCCGGCAGGCGCAGGCCAAAGGGTTGCTGGCTGGCCGACAGCTGCAAGACCCAATGACAGAGCTGCGACAGCCGCGTTTCAAGGTCGCCCCCCAACTGGTTAAAGTCGAGCCAGATATCGCGCCCGGCCAGGGCGGCAAAATCCTTGACCAGTAAGCCCTGGCCACGGGAATAGGCTTTCCAGTGCAGGCGTTTTTTCGAGTCGCCGGGCTGGTAGCTGCGCAGCCCCTGAAAGTCATCACTGCCTTGGCCGCGAATGCGCACGCCGTCTTCTTCCTCATCGGCGCCCCCACCGGCATGGGCCGGCAAGTCGGCGGCGATTGGCCGTGGATAGACCAGCAGTGCCTGATCCAGATCCAGCCAGCTCCAGCTGACCAATACCCCCAACGGAAAGCGACTCTCCACCCGCAGACGACCGGGGCGCAGCCAGCCACGCTGAGTGGCCAACAGGCGCAACTCACAGTCGCTAACGTCTGCGGCGGCCACATCCAGCACTTGCAGATCGCTGGCCGTCCAACCCAGGGCAATCGCCTGATGACCACGATTGCCGCTGAGCAATTGCAGGCGAAAACCGCCGTGTTCGCCGACAAACACCGGGCTCGCGCCCACTGCCTTAACCGTCAAACCCGCCAGGTTGCGATAGGTGTGCAGGATCGCCACGATAAACAGCGAGGTGAGCAAAAAAGTCAGGCTGTAGGCCAGGCTGTTTTGATAGTTGATCGCCGCCAGCAGCATCAGCAACAAGACCACGGCGAACGCCGCTCCGGTTCGGCTGGGAATAATGAAAATCCGCCGTTGATTGAGCAGCACACTCGCCGCCGGTGGAATACGTTTAACCAGCCAACGATTCCAGCGCGGTTTGAGTTTGGCGGCGAAGATCACAGTGCGGGGACTTCGCGCAGTAACCACTGCACCAGGGCGCCGCCGCCATGTCCGGCCGGGTCCGCGACTTCACGCAAGCGGTGGCCGACCACCGAGGGCAACACCGCTTGAATATCTTCCGGGATCACATAATCGCGGCCGGCCAAAAACGCCCAGGCTTTGGCGGCGGCCAGCAAGGCCAAGCTGGCCCGTGGCGACAAGCCCCAGGCAAATTGCGGCTGAGTCCGGGTGGCCTCGACCAGGCGCAGCAGGTAATCGACCAGCGCATCGCTGGCCCGCACCTTAGGCACTTCGGCTTGAATCAGGGCCAGCTCGGCATGCCCCAGCAACGGCTGAATACGCGGCAGCAGTCCACGGCGTGACTCGCCCAGCAACAATGCTTTTTCTGCCGCCTGGGCCGGATAGCCCAGCGACAGGCGCATCAAAAAGCGGTCCAGTTGCGACTCGGGCAAGTTGAAGGTGCCACCGGAGCTCGCCGGATTTTGCGTGGCAATCACAAAAAACGGATCAGGCAGCGGCCGGGTCGCCCCCTCAATGGTTACCTGGCCCTCCTCCATGGCCTCCAGCAAGGCGCTCTGGCTTTTCGGGGTGGCGCGATTGATCTCATCGGCCAGCACCAATTCGGCAAAAATCGGCCCCGGATGAAACACAAACTGACCGTTGTCTTTGTTGAAGACCGAGGTGCCGAGAATGTCGCCGGGCAGCAGGTCGGAGGTGAATTGAATCCGCTGAAAACTCAAACCCAGCACCCGCGCCAGGGCTTGGCTGAGGGTAGTTTTGCCCATGCCGGGCAAGTCTTCAATCAGCAGATGCCCGCGCGCCAGCAAACAACTCAGCGCCAGCCGCACCTGCGGCTCCTTGCCCAACACCACCTGATTTACCGCCTGGATACAGGCTTCTAGTTTGTTGCGCATGGGTCTTTCCTTGAAGGGCGTGGGCCGATGCTACTGGCTTGGGCTGGCCGGGCAAAGTAGGCGGCAATATTTGCTGGTTAAATTCTGCCGCCCTGCCCCATGCCCGCCCACTGGCTTGGAGCCCGTTGTGCAACTAGCTTTACCTATGCTGAAGTCTCTAGCCGTGCTTTAGCGGATAGCTGTGCCCCAGTCAAAACACTAAAGGAGCGTCTTCGATGATCAATTCCAGCAAGAACATTCGCCGATTTGGATTAGTGGCATTACTGGCTGGCGTCTCGGCCTGCCAAAGCAATCAGCAATTTATTGCCGCCAACCAGGATGCGGCGATGAAAGCTGCAACCACCCGCGCCGCCTTTGAGCTCAATTGCCAAACGGTAACGCCGAGCATTCTGTCCAGCAAAGTGGTGCAACTGCGCTTTGGCTATGCCCGCACCGAGTACACCGTGGGCGTGCGCGGCTGTGGTAAGCAGGCGGTCTACATCGCCGTGTGCTTGGACAGCGACACCTGCAATGCCCTGAGTGATACCGCACGCTTGGGTGAGTATTAAGCGAGACGCGCCCATCACGGCGCGTTTAAGGCCAGCCGCCTGGGCGAACCACTGGGCGCCTAACGGCGCTTAGAGCTGCTGGCTAAAGACTTTTTCACGCCACTGCGGTGTGCGCAGCAGCTGCAGCAGCGCAGTTTGCAGCAACTCCAGGCTGATATTGCTGGTATCTGGGTGGCAACCCATACCGCGCAAGGTGCTGAGAAATACCAGCGCCGGCTTGTCCAGCACTGGCCCGGCCGAGGCGTTCAGGGCCTCGGCGGTACGGGTATCGGAAACCCATAAATCAAAGCGTTTGTGCGCCAGCATATTCGGCCCCAGCTTGGCGCTACTGACCTCCACCACCTTGAAGCCCCGGTTCAACAGGTATTCACCGACACCACTGCCCAGATAACTGGCAATCGAATAGGGTCGGGCATCCTCCAGCGTTTGCAAGTTCAAGCTCTGTCCTGGGGCTGTGTAAAACCCATAACGACTGACCACCAACGGGCTGATCCAACGCAAGCCGGTTTCCCGCTCTTGGCTGCGTTCAATCGGGAACACGCAGGTTCCGGGCCGGGTGTTGGCCATCATCAAGGCCCGTTTCAATGGCAAGACCTCGATGTTGTAAGGCACGCCCGCCAAGGCGAAGAGTTGCTTGACTAACTCGATGGTCGGTCCTTGTAACTGTGTTTGCTGCGCATTGACCCAGGGTGGCTCATCGAAGGTCAGCAGTTGGATCGGCGCTGGATCGGCCAGGCTCAGGCCACCCCAAAAGCTAGCCAGCCAGAGCAAGAGCCGCGGCCCAGCCAGCCGGCCTTGGCGCCGTACTACTGCCACTTGCGTAGCGCCTCGGGGTAACTCAGGGTTTGCCCCGGCGGATGCTCATCGGTCTTGGCCGCCGGCGCACCGGGCTGCGCCAGCCAGTAGGCGGCGCTCTGAGGCGCCCCAAGGCGCGGTTCGCACTGCTGCATCTCGCCACGTTCGGCGATGCGCGCCAACTCCAGGTCCATTTTACTGGCGAGGTTGTGCAGGCTGCTGGCCACGCTCTGCCGGCCATCCACCAACGGGCCGAGCTCTTGCCACCACAGGGGTGCGAGGGAGGCGTAGTCCGGCACATTGGTGCCGGTGGGGGTCCAGACATCACGTGCGTGGCTGCGATAAAACTCCACCAGGCCGCCCAGGCGCGGTGCAGCCTCAGTCATGGCCTGCGACTCTATGTCGGAGATGCGGATGGGCGTCAGGCCGACCAGAGTTTTGCGCAGCGATACGGTTTTTGACACGGTAAATTGGGCATACAACCAGGCCGCCGCTTGCCGGTCGGCGGCGGTGTTCTTGAGCAAAGTCCAGGAGCCTACATCTTGATAACCCGATTTCATCCCGGTTTGCCAATAGGCCCCCACCGGCGACGCGGCGACGCGCCAACGGGCACTGCCATCGGCATTGGCCAGGGCGCTGCCGGGCTTTAACAGGTCGGGCACAAAGGCCGTATACCAAAAAATCTGCTGGGCAATCTGGCCTTTTGGCACCCATTCAGCAGAGCTGCTAAAGGTCATTTGCCGCGCCTCGGGCGGTGCGTATTTATCCAGCCAACCCTTGTATTTAGTCATGGCGTAAATAGCGGCCGGGCTGTCGAGCGCGCCGCCACGACTGACCGAGGCGCCGACGGGGTGGCAGTTTTCCACTCGAATCCCCCAGTCATCCACCGGCAGCCCATTGGGCAAGCCCTTGTCACCCACCCCGGCCAACCCCAGCCAGGCATCGGAGAAACGCCAACCCAGCGATGGATCGTGACGGCCGTAGTCCATGTGCCCCCAGACTCGCTGACCATCCAGCTCGCGCACATGCACCGAGAAGAACTCGGCGATGTCTTCATAGGCGGTCCAATTTTGCGGCACTGCCAGTGCATAGCCGTAGCGCTGCTTAAAGGCGCGCTGTAGCTCCGGGCGACTGAACCAGTCCTGCCGGTACCAGTAGAGGTTGGCGAACTGCTGATCGGGTAATTGGTAGAGTTTGCCATCCGGCCCGCTGGTGAAGCGCAAGCCCATAAAGTCGGCCAGATCCAGGGTCGGCGAAGTCACCGCCCGGCCCTCGGCCAGCATGTAGTCGGATAACACCAGGGTCTTGCCCATGCGAAAGTGCGCCCCGATAAAATCGCTGTCATTCACGTAGGCATCGTAGAGCGGCAGGCCGGTTTGCATCTGCGCCTGGAGTTTTTTGACCACATCGTCTTCACCGGTAACTTCATGCACCACGTCAATCCCGGTGATCTGCGCGAAAGCCCGTGCCAGCACGTTGCTTTCATACACATGGGTGCCGATATTTTCCGAAACCACCCGAATCTGCAGACCGCGATAAGGCGCCGCAGCGCGAATAAACCAGCTCATCTCCGCCAGCTGTTGCTCGCTGCTGAGGGTTGAGGGTTGAAACTCACGGGCAATCCAGGCCTGGGCTGATTGCAGTTGCGCCGCCGGCAGATCGCTTGGCGTGCTAGCCGCCACTGTGGCGGCGCCAACCGCGCCGGCCAACCATAACCACAGAACCACAGTTTTACGCAGGTACACGGCAGGCAAAGACTGCATAGAGAGCGACGCCCTTAATCCAAATGGTAAAACCGCTGAGCGTTATGGCTTGAATATAGCTGTAGATTACCGACCTCGACAGAACACCGCTGCTGGCCGGATCAGACTACAACGACATGCCGGCGCCACCGGCCAAAACTCTGTATCAATCCAGATACAGTGGCGACATGTTGCCGATACGCCCAAGCGCCAGCATGATGGCGCCCGCCTGCGCTGTTTGCGCCCTGGATGCTCTTGCGCGCCCTAGCAGGCCGTTGAAAAATGTAGCGAGCGACGGCTAGGCAAGGCGAAATCGGCCGAAACGGAGCGAAGCGCAGTAACAGCCGCAGGCTGGCCCGCAGGGCGAAAGTAGTGAGTCAAAAGCGCAGTTTACGTGCTGTAAATGAGCATTTTGAGGCCGGTTTCAACGCGGCATAGCCTAGCGCAGTAGTTTTTCAACGGCCTGCTAACCCTGATTTCAACTCGATGGAGCCCGCCCCGGTGCCAACCTTGAATGCGCCCGACATACGCAGCCGTAGCACCCGTGCCCTGATCGTTGACGACAACCTGGAACTGCGCGAACTGCTGGGCGGCTACCTGAGTCGCTTTAACATCGACAGCACGGCCGTCGGCGATGGTGCGGGGATGCGCCGCGCCTTGACCGAGGGGCATTTCGACGTGGTCATTCTCGACCTGATGCTGCCCGGCGAAGACGGGCTGGTGCTGTGCCGCCAGTTGCGCAGCAGCTCCGACATTCCGATCCTGATGCTGACCGCCCGTTGCGAACCGACTGACCGCATCATCGGCCTGGAACTGGGCGCCGACGATTACATGGCCAAGCCCTTTGAGCCGCGCGAGCTGGTGGCACGGATTCAGAGCATTTTGCGCCGCGTGCGTGACGACCGTGAGCCGTCACGTTTTGCGCCACGCCAAGCGCCACGCAGCAGCATTCGCTTCGACGACTGGCAGCTGCACAGCGTACTGCGCCAGCTGCAATCACCGACGGGGCTGGTGGTGCCACTGTCGAACGCCGAGTTTCGCCTGCTCTGGGTGTTTCTCGAACGACCACGGCGGGTGCTCAGCCGCGAACAACTGCTGGACGCCGCCCGTGGCCGCTCGATTGAAGCCTTCGACCGCAGCATCGACTTGCTGGTCTCGCGGCTGCGCCAGAAGCTCGGTGAAGACCCGAAAGCGCCGCGCCTGATCAAGACCGTGCGCGGTGAAGGCTACCTGTTCGACGCCCGCGAGATCGCCTGATGGGCCGCCTCGACAGCCTGTTCGCGCGCCTGTTCGGCCTGCTGTTGCTGGCCATTGTGCTGGCCCATGTGCTGGCCTATATCTGGTTCAGTCAATACGGCCATCCACCGCCGCCGCCCTCTACGCTGCAACCGGGCCCAGGCCCGCGACCACCGCCGGGGTTTGGCGGGCCGCTGGTGCCGCTGCTGTTTCAACTGCTCAGCCTGATAGTCGCCGCCTGGTATGGCGCACGCCTGCTGACTCGGCCGATTCAACGCCTGGCGGCCGCCGCCGAACGCCTGAGTAACGACCTCGACACCCAACCGCTACCTGAGACCGGTCCCCGTGAGGCGCGCTTAGCCGCCCATGCCTTTAACCTGATGCAACAACGTATCCGCCAGCAGGTGCAACAGCGCGGGCGCATGCTGGCGGCCGTCTCCCATGACCTGCGCACGCCGCTGGCGCGCTTGAAACTGCGCGTTGAGGAAGTGCCCAGCGCCCAGCTGCGGGCCCGCATGGGCCAGGACTTGAGCGAGATGATCAGCATGCTCGACGCCACCCTGAGCTACCTGCACGAGCAACGCAGTTGCGAGGCCTGGCAGTGGCTGGACGTGCAGGCGCTGGTCGAGTCGCTGGTCGAAGACGCCCAGGATCGCGGCGCTGCCGTGCAGGTCAGCGGCCAGTGCGCGCCGTTGCGGGCACAACCCATGGCGCTGCGCTCGTGCCTGAGCAACCTGCTGGAAAACGCCCTGCGCTACGCCGGCCATGCGCAGATTGAACTGGCCGACAGCCGCGAACAGCTCGAGGTGCGGGTCTGCGACCAGGGGCCGGGAATCGACGCCACACAACGCGAGGCGGTGTTCGAGGCCTTCTACCGAGTCGAAGGCTCACGCAATCGCAGCTCCGGTGGCGTCGGCCTGGGCCTGACCATCGCCCGCGAAGCCGCGCGCCGGCAAGGCGGTGACATCCGCCTGGAACAAACCCCAGGCGGCGGCCTGACCGCCATCCTGCGCCTGCCCCGCGCCTGTACAGGCACCGATACAGACCGTGTAAAAACGTAGCGAGCGAAGGTTAGGCAAGGCGAAAAGAGGCGAGGACGCGGAGTTTACGAGCTGTAAATGAGCAGGCCGAGCCTGTTTTTAACGCCGCATAACCGAGCGCAGTAGTTTTTACACGGTCTGGATACAAAGTCCCTATAGCGCCGACACATAAACCCCTGAGGCTGACAACACCGCAGAACCCTCTGCGGTATGTTTAGACAGGAGTGACTCCCATGATCAGTGGTGTCAGCAGTTACTCGGGCTACAGCAGCTATAGCTCGACACTCGCCAGTTCCCAGCGCAGCAGCACGGCCAACAGCGCCGCGGCGGGGTGCGCCGCCGGCCCGGCCAAAGTGCAGGAAAAACTCTTCAGCATCCTCGACGCCAATGGCGATGGCAGCGTCGCCAAGGATGAGCTGAGTACGGCGCTGGCGGCGGCCAAAGAGAGCGACAGCAGCCTGAGCATCGATATCGACGAGCTGTTCAGTCAGCTGGATGCCAATGCGGACGGCAGTATCGATAAGCAAGAGACTGCCGCCCTCGCCCCGCCACCACCGCACGGCGGAGCTGGCGGGCCGGGTGGGCCTAACCCAGAGGAATTGTTCAGTCAGTTGGACAGCGACGGCGATGGCAGTGTGGCGCTGGCGGAACTGAGCAGCGCGCTCGGCGTTAGCAGTGCTAGCAGCGAGCTGAGCAGCCTGTTCGGCGAGCTCGACAGCGATGCCGACGGCGTTCTCAGCGCCCAAGAGACCGCGGCCTTGGCGCCACCTCCGCCACCACCACCGGCGCAACTGCAGGCCGAAGACAGCGAGCAGCTGTTCAGCGCGCTCGACAGTGACAGCAACGGCAGTATCAGCAAAGACGAGCTGGGTAGCCTGTTCGATGCCCTGACCAGCAGCGATAAGAACAGCAACCAGAGCAGCACCAGCAGCACCGGGGCCAATTCAGGCTACGCCGACCTGGTGGCCAGCTTGCTTAAGCAATACAGCGAAAATGTCAGTTACAGCAGCAAGCTGGGCAGTCAGATCAGCCTGTCGGCCTGAGTCGAGTCGGCCAGCCACCCGGATGGCCGACTCGCGTCACTCCTTATCGGCTGTTGGTTCTACTTCAGGGGTGCCGATCCAGTCCTTGAGCAGGCTGTAGGCCACCGCCAGCAAGGTCGGGCCGAGGAACAGGCCCATAAAGCCAAACGCCAGAATGCCGCCAAACACCCCCAGCAACACCACCACCAAGGGCAAGTTGCCGCCGCGGCTGATCAGGTAGGGTTTGAGCACGTTGTCGACGCCGCTGACGATCAGCGTGCCCCAGATGCCAAGAAACACCGCCATGCCATATTCGCCTTTCCAGGCCAGCCAGGCCGTGGCCGGTATCCAGATCAGCGGCGGGCCCATCGGAATCAGGCTGAAAACGAAGGTCAGCATGCCCAGCAAAATGGCCCCCGGCACCCCGGCGATCATAAAGCCGATCAAGGCCAGCAGCGCCTGCGCCGCGGCGGTGCCGATTACGCCGTTAACCACCCGTTGCACCGTGCCGGCCACCAGATGCAAATAGTGGCCAGCTCGGTCACCGATCAAGCGTTCCAGCAAGGCATGGACAAAGTGCGCCAGGGCCGGGCCATCCCGGTAAAAAAAGAACACCAGCACCAGGCTCAGGATCAGCTCCAGCATGCCGCCGCCAATTTGCGCACTGCGCGCCAGTAACCAGTTACCCACCTCGCCCAGATAAGGCCGGACCGCGACAAACAAGGCGGCGCCCTGCTGGTCAATGGTGTTCCAGATACCCACCAAGCGTTCACCCACCAGCGGCACAGCGGCCAACCAGACGGGAGGCTCGGGCAAGCCATCGACCTGCACATCCTTGATAAAGGCCACGGCGCTCTGGATATGGTCGGCCAGATTAAACCCCAGCCACACCAGCGGCAGCGCCAAGGCCACCATCCAGGCCAGGGTTAGCAGCAGCGCCGCCTGGGTCACGCTGCCGCGCAGCAGACCGGTGAGCAGGCGCATCAGCGGCCAACTGGCAAATGCCAGGACGGCGCCCCAAAACAGCGCTGACCAGAACGGCGCCAACACCAAGATGCAGGCGCCTAACAGCGTCAGCAGCAGAATCTGCCCCAACAGGCGATCGTTATTGAACATCAAGACGTGCTCCGTGCAAAAAATAAAGGCGCTGCAGCCGTTAGCTGTTGCAGGTCGATTTTGTAGGCTGGGCTTCAGCCCACCACCGCGTGATAAGGGACTTGGTGGGCGAGCCCACCCTAGGTTTTGCCGCCAGCACTTAGCGGGGACAGAGCCAAGCGCCGCCCTATTCGCGTAACTTAACAGTCAGCCCAGCTGCCGAACTGTCGCCCAGTTGCAGGCGTGTGGCACGCACCCCTTGGGCGCTCAATGCGTCGAGCCAAGCGGCAGCATGGGCACCGTTGAGGCTGACGCGCAAGGTACTGTCCATCTGCAAGCTGCGTACCAGCACTGAGACCCACTGGGTTGTAGGTTCGCCGGCCAAATGGATCAGCGTTAGCTCACCGCTGCTCTTGAGCTCACGCAGTAAGGTCGCAGGACTGGGTAATAGTTCACCCAGGGGCGCGCTGGCGTTCAATTGCTCGACGTGCAAATACGCCCGGCGATTGCCACGGGTAATGCCATACAGCGCCAGCAGGCTGTCTTGCAGCGGCGGCGCCAGGCGCAGCAGCGCATAGCTTTGCTGATCATCGCCGCCGTTTAGCTGGGCATTGGCAAACACGTTATTGGCCCACAGGGTGCTTGAGCCGCAATCGCGGCCCTGACACCAAAATAGCAACTGCGCACCTTGCTGTTGCAAGCTGGCCCGCGCGGCGTCGAAGGCCTCGCTGCTGCCGTGCTCGGCGGGCAAGGCGTAGGTCAAGGCGGTCAGTTGGCCTAGGGTGGCGACCTGCGCCTCCATGCGTAACTGACCACTGATTCGACGGATCGAACCGGCCGGAAAGACCCGCTCCTGGCCACTGCTTTGGCTGAAATCGACAATTTCGGCCCGGGCAAAACGTGGCAACACCGACAAATCCTGGCTGCCGGCAACATCGCCCGCCGCCGCAAAACCCGTCCACAGGAGCAAACCCAGAGTGCTGAATAGACGCATCCGGCCCCTCAACGGGTGACTATCGATTGCGCGGCCTTCACCACCGCCGCCGCATCCGCGTCACTCTGCGGCACCAGCAAACCACGCTGCACCGCAGGACGCTCGGCAAGCGCCGCCATCCAGCGCTGCAAATGGGTGAGGCCATCGACCGCCACACCGGCCCAGTCATGCACCCGCACCCAGGGGTAGGTGGCGATATCGGCAATGCTGTAGTCGCCGGCCAAGTACTCGACCTCGGCTAAACGACGGTCGAGCACTTCATACAGGCGGCGGGTTTCATGCTGATAGCGCTCGATCGGGCCTTGGAGTTTTTCCGGGTAATAGCGGAAGAACACATTGGCCTGACCTTGCATCGGGCCGACTCCGCCCATCTGGAACATCAGCCACTGGACCACTTGCGAACGCCCCTTGACGTCGCTCGGGATCAGCTGGCCGGTCTTCTCAGCCAGGTACAGCAAAATCGCCCCGGACTCGAACACCGCAAAATTATCCATGTCACGATCGACAATCGCCGGGATGCGGCCATTGGGGTTGATCTTCAGATAGTCGGCGGTTTTTTGCTCTTGCTGATCAAAGCGCAGGGCGTGTACCTCGTAGGGCAACCCCAGCTCTTCCAAAGCGATAGAGACTTTATGGCCGTTGGGCGTGGCCGCGGTATAGAGATCGATCATGACAAGCTCCTCTGACAATCCGCCCGAGCCTGCGCAGTTGCCCTGCGCAAGTCAAGGCACGGCGAACAAGCGATTGAAACAGCCTGCTACAGGTCGGGCGCCCGTCTCATCATCCAAAGGCGCAGGTCAGGCTTTGGCAAAGAATCGATTGAAGCAATCGGCGACGGCTTGAGCACCCGCCTCGTCATCCAAATGCAGGTGATGGCCGCCAGGCAAGGAGTGCAACTCGAAGGGCAATTTCTCCAACAATTGAGCCACTCCTGGCTGTGCTTGCAACATGCCTTGCTGGGCCAAAATCAGGCTCACCGGGCATTGCACGCTTTGCACAAAACTATGGGCATGGGCCAGGGTCAGGCGCAGTGGCGACGGCAGGGTCAGGCGCGCGTCGGTACGCCAGGTGTAACCGCCGGGCACCGGCATCAAACCGCGTCCGGCGAGCAACTCGGCCGCCTCCAAGCTCACCGCGCCAACCCCCTGCATACGTGCCGCCACCGCCCGTTCCAGTTGCCCATAGACCGGTTTGTTTTTGCCGGCCAATGCCAGCTGCGCCTTGAGTGCTTCGCCGAGTTTGGCCGGCGCGCTGTCGGCCTCGCCGGTATAGGGAATCAAGCCATCGATCAGCGCCAGGCGCTCGACCCGCTCGGGCATGGCGGCGGCCAGCAGCACCGAAACGATGGCGCCCATCGAGTGACCGAGCAACGAGAAACGCTGCCAGCCAAACTGCTCGGCCACCTGCAACACGTCATGCACATAGTCCCAGATCGCATAGCTGCCACCGGCTGGGCGGTGATCGGAGTGGCCATGGCCGGCCAGATCCAGCGCCACGATGCGCAGGCCTTTGAGCTTGGGCGCCAGCCGCGCATAGGTCATGGCGTTATCCAGCCAGCCATGCAGGGCGATTACCGGCAAGCCATCTTCCGGGCCGAACAGGTGCGCGGCCAACTCAATATGCGGCAAGCGCAGGCGGACTTCTTCGAATGCGGTGCTCATGCAGGCTCCTGCTGGGCGGCCCAGCGCGTGAAGATTTTTTTCAACAGCTCGGCAGTGTCTTGCGGACGCTCCAGCGGGAACATATGGCCGCCCGGCACGCTCAGGTACTCGCCCTGCGGCACCTGGCGCAACGAGCGGGTATGGTGCGGCATGACCACGCGGCTATGCCGACCGCGAATCATCGCCAGCGGCACCTGCAACTGCTGCGGCCGGCCCGGGCTGGTGTGCGGCACACTGCGGTAAATGTCGATCTCGGTCTGCGGGTCAAAACGCAAACGCAAGCCCGCCCCACTGTCTTGCAAGCCATGCAGCAGGTAGGCGTCCAGGCACTCCGGATCGAAACGTTTGAACAGGGTTTTACCGGCAAAATAGCGACGCGCCTCCTCTCGATCAGCAAAGGCTTCGCGTCGCCCCAGCGTGCGGCCGGCCGGGGTAATCCGATCGATAAAGCCAAAGCGTTTGGCGGCGCGAATCACCAGGCGATCGGCAAAGGTCAGCACCGGCGAATCGAGCATCACCACCCCGTAATACAGCTCGGGATGACGCAGCGCGGCGTGGTAATGCAGCACCCCGCCGAGGGAGTGCCCGACCCCCAGCACCGGCTCGGCGCGCTGCTGCAGGTGGAAGATCAGCTCGCTGACCAGTTGCTCCCAATTGTCACCGACCGGAAAGCGCGGATCATGGCCATGCTGTTCGAGGAACTCCACCGGGTAGTCCGCCCCCAGCGCACTGAACAACTTGCCGTAGGTGGCCGAAGGAAAACCGTTGGCGTGAGCAAAAAAAACCGACTGCGGCATAGGGAGGCACTTATGGCTGGAAGATGACTGAAATGAAGCACTGGATTGTCCGGCAGCGCCGGCCGCTCGGCAATGGCGCAGGTGCGGCTGAATGATGGCAGTGTGGCTAGCGATGAAGTTGCGTGAGTGGCTGCCCGCCCTCGCGCCGGCACATGGCCCGGCGCGAGGGCAACGGATCAGTCGGCGGCGGGGGCGGATTTGCCCAACGGCACCACCGCCATGGTCAGGCGCGAGACACAGCTGAGCTTGCCATCCGCACCGCTCAAGCGAATATCCCAAACCTGCGTGGTGCGGCCCAGATGCAGCGGCCGCGCCACCGCAGTGACCCGCCCGCTGCGCAAGCCACGCAAGTGGTTGGCATTCACCTCAAGACCAACGCAGTAATATTTGCTGCTGTCGATGCACAAGTGACAGGCCATGGAGCCGAGGGTTTCGGCCAGCACCACCGAGGCGCCCCCGTGCAACAAACCATAGGGCTGATGGGTGCGTGCATCGACCACCATGCTGGCGCTTATAGAATCCTCATCGAAGGACTCGAAGCGAATATCCAGCAAGCCGACGAGGGTGTTGGGCGACAGCGCGTTCAGCGCGGCCAGGTCAGGTTGTTGCAACCAAATGCTCATTGCAGAACTCCTTATTCGTGCCAGAGCACCGGCTCGCGGCGCTCCATCCAGTCAGTGAAATTCGCCGTATAGACGAGGCCCTCCACCACACTGTGTTTGATCTTCAGAATGCTCATGGTGAGACGTCATTATTCGTGCCAGAGCACCGGCTCGCGGCGCTCCATCCAGCCAGTGAAGTTCGCTGCATAGGCGCCTTCCACTACGCTGCGTTTGATTTTCAGGGTCGGGGTCAGAAAACCGTTATCGATGGCCCAGATATCCTTGACCAGCACTATACCGAGCAAGCGCTCATGCTTGTCGAGCTGTGCGTTAACCGCTTCCAGCAGCGCCTTCAGGCTGCCCTCCAACTCAACGCGGGTGCCATTGGCCAGCTCTTTACGGGCGCCCTCAGACAACACACACAAGGCCATTGGCTGCGGCATACCATCGCCGACCACACAGACCTGCTCGATTTTCGAGTGCGCTCCCAGCAGGTTTTCAATCGGTGCCGGCGCTACGTATTTGCCCTTGCTGGTCTTGAAGATTTCCTTGATCCGCCCGGTCAGGCGCAGATTGCCCTCGGCGTCTTGCTCGCCTTTGTCGCCGGTGCGCAGGAAGCCATCGGTGGTCAGGGTCTCGGCGGTTTTCTCCGGTTCCAGGTAATAACCCTGCATGGTGGCGCCACTGCGCACCTGCACCTCGCCAGTGTCGGCAATCCGCACTTCGACATCGGTGCAAGGCTGACCGATCCAGCCATGCCGGCGCTTACCCGGCCGACAGACATGGGAATAGCCGCAATTCTCGGTCATGCCATACACCTCGAACAGATCCAGGCCCAAGCGCTGATACCACTTGAGCAAGGCTTCCGGCACCGGAGCTGCACCACACAAGGCATAACGCACGGCATCCAGGCCCAGACCGGCGAGCACCTTGCGGCCGACCATGCGACCAATCAGGGGTAACTTCAGCAAGCGATCGAGCCGCGCCGCCGGCATTCTTGCGTACACGCCCATCTGGAACTTGGTCCAGATCCGCGGCACACCGAACATCACGGTCGGCCGCGCGCGCTTGAGGTCTTCGAGGAAGGTGTCCAGGCTGTCAGCAAAGAAAATCGTCGAGCCGCCGTAAAAGGAGGTCATCTCGACAAACATCCGCTCCGCCACATGGCAAAGCGGCAGGTAGGACAGCATGCGGTCCTCTTCAGCCACGCCAAACAACTCGATGCCGCGGCTGGCGCCAAAGGCAAAGTTGCTGAAATTGTGCATCACCCCTTTCGGTGTACCCGTGGTGCCGGAGGTATAGATGATGGTGCACAGCTGGTCGGCCGCTGGTTTGGGCTGGTCCTGAATCGGCGTGCAGGCTTGCAGGTCACTCCAGAGCTGATCGAATCGACCGGCCGGCCGCAGTGGCAGGCCGACGCAGGGAATGCCCTCGGGAATCCCGGGGGCCATAGCGGGCCAATCGTCCAGTTTGCCAACAAATACCACCGCGACCTGCGCATGCTCCAGCACCTGACGCACCGACTCGGCCGTGAGGTTGGGATAGAGCGGCACAGACACATGCCCGGCCATCCAGATGGCCAGATCGGTGATGATCCAGTGCGCGCAGTTCTTGGAGATAATCGCAATGCGGCTACCCGGCGCCAGTTCCAGCGCCCGCAGCCAGTTTGCCGCCCGCCGCGCTTGGTCACCCACCTCTGCCCAGCTCAGCTCTTCTATCTGGCCACCCGGCAGGGGTTGCAGCAGGTAGCGTTTATTCGGGTGACGGGCTTCGCGCTGAAAAAACGCATCGAGTGGCAAACGGACAGCAGTCATAACGGGCAGCCTCCTTGTTGTGTTTTTTGGAATAGAGGAACAAACCAAGCACTTGCTTGGTTTACTAAACCATGCACAAACAGACGGCGCAAGTTAAGAAATGTTTCAGCCCGGCGCGAACAGGCTAGGAATGCCGCAGGCTGGTCAGCCACATCGAACCCGCCAGCGCAAACTCACCATCCAGCTCGGCCAGGCTGGCGGTTTTCATCGGTACCGGTTCCTGACGGTGACCATGCAACAACAGGCTGGCCAACTCGCCAACCAAGGGTTGATGGGTAACCAGCAATAATTCCTGATCACCCTGGGCATCCAGGTAGCGCAACGCTTCAGCTAAATCGCCATCTGGGGTCAGCCAGGGCACTGTGACAATGGGCGCGGCAAAACCCAGGGTTTCACGCACTAACTGAGCCGTTTGCTGGGCGCGCACATAGGGGCTGGCAAGAATCGTCGTCAGTGGCCGGCCGACCAAGTGCGCGGCGCTGTGCAGCACCTCCTTGCGGCCGTGCCGGGTCAGCTCACGGGCGGCATCGCTGCGCGCCTGGGGCTCAGCCTCGCCGTGACGCAACAACCACAATTTCACAGCTTGGGTTCTTCATCGCGCACCGGGTGCGGCGCCGGCGGAACACTGTGGGCAGTCTCACCCTGGGGGGCTTGCGGGGTTGGCCAGTCGGCGAAGGGCCAAGGCTTTTCATCGGTATTGAAACTGCCAAAGCGACCGATCTGCGCCAGGTACTGGCTCAAACTGTCGCCAAAACCCAGTAACGCCGCACTCGGCGCGCCATAAAACAGTCGATAACCGAGTTGCACCAGCACCACCCCGACGAGCAGCAATTCGGCCAGCTGCCAGGCAAATGCCAACAACAGCATCCAGACAATGCGCAGCACAATCGACTCGCGTTCCAGCGTTTTCAGTGGCTCGTTCAGTGGCTCGCTCATAAAAAACTCCCGCTTAGCTTGCTGTTATCAGTGCGCAATGACTTAAAAATCGGCACTGGAGATAAAGTCGACATCCGTTTTCGCCTCAGCATGCATCAACAACTCGATCACCTGTGTCAGGGTCCGCCCTTCAAACAGAATCGCATGCAAACCGGCCACCAGCGGCATGTACACCTGCAAGGCCTCGGCCTTGGCCTTGAGTACCTTGAGGGTATTCACGCCTTCGGCAACTTCGCCCAAGCGGGTCACCGCATCCTCCAGGGTCAAGCCCTGCCCCAGGGCAAAACCTACCTGATAATTACGACTCTTGGCCGACGAACAAGTGACGATTAAGTCACCGACCCCGGCCAGGCCTAGGAAGGTCATGGGATTAGCCCCCAGTTTGACCGCAAAACGGGTCATTTCCGCCAGCGCGCGGGTAATCAGCATGCTCTTGGTGTTTTCGCCCATCCCTAAGGCCACCGCCATGCCGGCGATAATCGCGTAGACGTTTTTTAAGGCGCCGCCCAACTCGACACCAAAGCGATCCTGGCTGGCGTACACGCGAAACCGCGGCCCATGCAGCACGTCCTGCACCCGCACGCACAGCGCCTCATCGCTGCTGGCAATCACGGTAGCCGTCAACGCATGCTCGGCCACTTCACGGGCCAGATTGGGGCCCGACAGCACGCCGATATGGGCGTCAGGAACCACCTCTTCGATGATTTGACTCATCAGTTTGAAGCTCTGCGCCTCAATGCCTTTGGTCAGGCTCACCAGGGATTTGCCCGCGAGCTGCGCGGCCAAGGGCTGCAGTACCGAACGCAGGGCACTGGAAGGCAGCGCCACGAAAATCAACTCAGCCTGCGCCACCGTGGCCGCCAGGTCGGTCACCGGTTGCACGCCCGGATGAATTTTTATGCCTTTGAGGTAGCGCGGATTCTCACGCTCCAGACGCATCGCGGCGGCCTGTTCAGGGTCGCGCATCCACTGCAAAACCTGCTGGCCATTTTCAGCCAATAGATTAGCAATCGCCGTACCAAAACTGCCGCCGCCAAGCACGGCAATGGGTTGCTGTTGAGTCATAACTGATCCATGTAAAAGCCATTTACCTGGCCGTAGTGGGCATTATAAGGGGCTGTGCCTAGCCGGCCAGTGCTGGCGCTGCAAAGTTTGCCCGCCAACCTGCGCGCTTTACACCCGTGAGCGGCTGGCAAAAGCCTTAGGCTCGGTTACCATGCTTGCACAGTAACCGCGAACAAGGTCGTTCCGTGTATTTAATCCGCATTCAATGCCGTCCATCCCTTTTCGGCGCTCCCCATGCCGCGGCTGGCGATAACTACTCCCACGCCACTTGCCCATGTATCGCGCAGGGATGCTCGAATGAAATTTAACTTCAGCTGGGATATTCACGCCCGCACTCAATTGATCAGTTTGGTTCCGGCACTGCTGCTCACCCTGCTGCTCACCGGTTTTTTCACCTTCACCCGCCTGCACGATTTACGCGATGAAACTACCAATACCGGTCAGTTGATCGCCAACCAATTGGCGGTTGCCACTGAGTACGGGGTCATCGCCGAGAATCCGCAATTACTGAAAAACCTGCTGCAAGCCACACTGGCCACGCCGCAGATTCGCTTTCTAGAAGTGCGCGATCCGCAAGAAAAGATTCTGGTTTATGCCGAGCAAGGCGGCGCCGCCATCCAGGACAGCAGTCAAATTGAACTGTTCAATGCTGCGATTCACAGTCAAGGCACGCAGCAAACCAGCACTCTTGATCCAGAGCACAGCGACAGCAACTACCTGGGACGGGTCGTGATTGGCATGTCCAATGACGCCTTCAATAATCGTCAGCAATTAATTCTGTTTAAAGCGTCGCTACTGGCGATGAGCGCCCTGCTGCTGACCTTTTTATTAGCCCGGCGCCTGGCCCGGCGCCTGTCGCAACCGATCAGTTCTATGGCGCAGGCAGTTAAGGCCATTGAGGCTGGGAATTTCCATGCCGTGCTGCCTGAGGATGACAACGCCGAACTCGGCGACCTCGCCCGGCACATCAACAGCCTGGCCAAAGGACTTGAGAAGGCCAACCAAGAACAGCAGCAGGCCATCGATTTACTGGTCAATACCCGTGAAGAGTCCGAGCAAGCCAACCGTGCCAAATCGGATTTTCTGGCCATGATGAGCCACGAGTTGCGCACCCCCATGAATGGCGTGCTGGGCATGTTGCAGTTGCTGGAAACCACCGAGATGACTCGCGAGCAAGCCGAATATTCGGCCCTGGCCACCGAGTCCACCGAGCACTTGCTGAAGGTCATTAACGATATTCTCGACTTCTCGCGCATCGAGCGCGACGCGGTCGAGCTGGAAAGTATTCCATTCAATGTGCTGGAGTTGATCCAAAGCTCAGTCCAAGTGTTCCAGCACAGCGCCCAGCAGCGCGGCTTACAATTGCTGCAGCAAACCCAGGCCGGGCTTGAAGAGATTGAAGTGCAAGGCGATCCGACGCGGATTCGGCAGATTCTGGTCAATTTGCTCGGCAATGCCCTCAAGTTCACCGAAGAGGGCAGCATTAGCCTTAATATCCAATGGCAGCCCCTGGATGACCATGTGCTCTGGCTAACCTGCACGGTGAAAGACACCGGCATTGGCATCTCCGCCGAGCGGCTTGAGCATATGTTTGATGCCTTTCAGCAGGCCGACACCTCGATCTCACGGCGCTACGGTGGCACCGGCCTGGGTTTGCCGATTGCCCGCACCTTGGCCGAACGCATGGGCGGTTCCTTGCGCGCCGAAAGCGTGGAAAAACAAGGTTCATTATTTACCTTGGAAATCCCTTTGGCGTTTTCTCAGCAAACGCAAAAGCCCGTTGTTGAGGCGCCGCTGATCAGCAACGCGAATGGCCACTTGGTGTTGCTGGTCGAAGACAACCCGGTCAACCAGACCGTGATTGAAGCCATGTTGCGCAGTCTTGGCTATCAAGTTTGTCTGGTCGGGGATGGCGCGCAGGCGGTGCACAAGGCCGCTAACTTTGAGTACTCGGCCATCTTGATGGACTGCCGCCTGCCGATAATGGATGGCTACGAAGCCACGCGGCAGATACGGCTACTGCCCAACCAGGTGCAAACACCCATCATCGCCCTGACCGCCAACGCCCTGCAGGGCGATCGGGAGGCTTGCCTGGCCGCGGGCATGAACGATTATCTGGCTAAACCCTTTAAACGCATTGATCTGCAACGAATATTGCAACGCTGGCTGGCCAGCGCAGCTTCAGCTACAGGACAAGAATGCTAAAGTGACAACTAGTTGTCCCAGGCCGGTGTTTTGCTCCGTGCCCTCGGTACACAATGCAGCGTTTTGAGCGCACAACTGTTCGCATACTGTGACTTTCATCCTATCGCAACAGTCTACGACTAGCCTGCCAGCACAAGCCTTGTGCAATTCGCTGGCAACTACAATTTTTTCCAGCCCTGGTGCACAGGGATTTCCAGGAGCTCGCATGACCAAAGCAAACGCCTTCACTCGGGAAGACCTACTGCGCTGCAGCCGCGGCGAGCTGTTCGGCCCAGGTAACGCGCAACTGCCCGCCCCCAATATGCTGATGGTTGATCGCATCGTTCATATCAGCGAGACCGGCGGTAAGTACGGCAAAGGCGAGTTGGTTGCCGAGCTGGATATCAATCCAGATCTGTGGTTTTTTGCCTGCCACTTCGAGGGTGATCCGGTTATGCCTGGCTGCTTAGGCCTGGATGCCATGTGGCAATTGTTGGGTTTTTACCTCGGCTGGCAAGGCAATCTCGGCCGTGGCCGAGCGCTGGGTTGTGGCGAAGTTAAGTTCTTCGGTCAGGTACTACCCACCGCGAAAAAGATCACCTATAACATTCAAATTAAACGCACCATCAGCCGCTCTCTCGTGCTCGGCATCGCCGATGGCACCGTTAGCGTTGATGGCCGCGAAATTTACAGCGCCGAAGGCTTACGCGTTGGCCTGTTTACCTCTACTGACAGCTTTTAAAGGACAACCGCATGCGTCGCGTCGTGATCACCGGGCTGGGCATTGTTTCGTGCCTAGGCACCGATAAAGACTCCGTTTCCGCCAGCCTGCGCGCCGGCCGTTCGGGCATCAGCTTCAATCCGGCCTATGCCGAGATGGGCCTGCGCAGCCAAGTTTCCGGCTCGGTCAAACTTGATCTAGAAGCACTGATTGACCGCAAGGTTTATCGCTTTATGGGCGACGCTGCAGCCTTCGCCTATCTGGCCATGGAGCAAGCGGTCAAAGATGCCGGCCTGACAGCTGAAGAAGTGTCTAATCCGCGCATCGGTTTGGTCGCCGGCTCCGGTGGTGCCTCGACGGTCAACCAGATGGAAGCCCTCGACATTCTGCGCGAAAAAGGCGTCAAGCGCGTTGGCCCGTACCGCGTACCGCGCACCATGAGCAGCACCGTTTCGGCCTGCCTGGCAACGCCATTCAAGATCAAAGGCGTCAACTATTCGATCTCCTCGGCTTGCGCCACCAGTGCCCACTGTATCGGTCACGCCATGGAGCTGATCCAGCTCGGCAAGCAAGACATAGTGTTTGCCGGCGGCGGTGAAGAAGAGCATTGGAGCCAAAGCTTCCTGTTCGACGCAATGGGCGCCCTGTCGAGCAAGTACAACGACACGCCTGAAACGGCCTCACGCGCTTATGACGCCACCCGCGACGGCTTTGTCATCGCTGGCGGCGGCGGCATGGTAGTGGTTGAAGAGCTGGAACACGCACTGAAACGTGGCGCGAAAATCTACGCCGAAATCATCGGCTATGGCGCCACCTCCGACGGTTACGACATGGTCGCGCCGAGCGGCGAAGGCGCAGTACGCTGCATGCAGCAAGCGCTGTCCACCGTCAACGAGCCGGTCGACTACCTCAACACCCACGGTACCTCGACGCCGGTTGGCGACTTGGCAGAAAGCCGTGGCGTGCGTGAAGTGTTTGGCGACAAGGCCCCACTGATCAGCTCAACCAAGAGCCTCTCGGGTCACTCCCTGGGCGCCGCCGGTGTGCATGAGGCGATCTACTGCATGCTGATGATGGAAGGCAACTTCCTCGCCGCCTCGGCCAACATCGAAACCCTCGACCCCGAGGTTGCCGACTTGCCGATCCTGCGTGAAACCCGCGAAAACTTTAGCGCCAATGTAGTGATGAGCAACAGCTTCGGCTTTGGCGGCACCAACGCCTCCCTGGTGCTGAAGCGCTGGCAGGCATAACGCTTGTTCCATAAAAAACGGCGCCTGCGCAGGCTGTGTGAAAACGCACTCCTGCGATCCAAAAGCAAACGCCCCGACTGGTTCGGGGCGTTTGCTTTTACGGAGTGAGCGTTGGTTTCTTGAAAAACGA
>C687J26845_10000269_pt1 | contig 35176 bp, 36 predicted proteins | sample RifCSPlowO2_12_FD_26845 | JGI IMG/M metagenome (IMG submission 26845)
GGCCGCCAGCCCAATGGCGGCGCGGGTTGTCGTCGGCCGTAACGTACCTAACCCAATTCATCTAACTGGTGGTGAGAGCGCGCCGTTTCGGTGGACAAGTGCCGACCGGCACGCTGCCGCCGCCACGCTTCGAGGGGAAGGGACCACGCCGTGATCCTGGCCCTGCTCAACCAGAAAGGCGGCGTGGGCAAGACCACGCTGGCCACCCACATCGCGGGCGAACTCTCTCTGCGCGGTCATCAGGTGGTGCTGCTCGACGCCGATCCGCAGGGCTCGGCACTGGACTGGACCCAGCGCCGCAGCCAGCAGGGCCTGTCCAGGCTCTTCAGCGCCGTCGGCCTGGCCCGCGAAACCCTGCACCAGGAGGCGCCGGAACTCGCCCGGCGGGTCGATCACATCGTCATCGACGGCCCGCCGCGCATCGCGGCGCTGGCGCGCTCCGCGTTGCTGGCGGCCGACCGCGTGGTCATACCGGTGCAACCCAGCCCCTACGACCTGTGGGCCAGCGCCGAAATGGTGGCGCTGATCCGGGAGGCCCAGGTGTTCCGCCCGGCGCTGCGCGCGGCATTTGTCATCAACCGGCGCGTCAGCACCACCGTCATCGGTCGAGAAGCGCGCCAGGCGCTGGCCGAGCAGCCGCTGCCCGCGCTGCGCTCGGAGGTGCACCAACGCATCGTGTTTGCCGACAGCGTGGCCGCCGGGCGGCTGGCCTGCGAAACCGCACCCGACAGCGCGGCCGCACGCGAGGTGACCGCACTGGTCGATGAACTGCTGCGGTGGCCGTCATGACTGCGGAACACCCGTCACGCGGCAAGCGCATCGCCATCGGCGTGCGCCCGCCCGCCACCCCGCAGGCCGATGCCTGGGTGCGCCAGGGTGATGGCGAGGCACTGCAGAAAGGCGATCTGTTCACCGCCCGCTTGACCCTGGACGTCACGCCCACCATGCGCGCGCGCATCAAGGTCTCTGCGTTCACCCAAGGCACCACCGTGGCCGAACTGCTGCGCGCTCTGCTGGAGCGCGAATTCCCGGAATCCCGTTCGGAGACATCCCCATGAACATGCACACCACGCCCGATGGCACGGTTGCGCCCAGCGCAGCGCATTCGCCGCTGCCGCGGCCTGTTCCGCTGCAACACAGCCCGGCGTGCCCCCTGCCACAGACCCGCGTCTCACTGGCCTACATCCACCAGCGGTTCAACCTCTATCTGCGTTTCGGGCAGCCCGAACGCACCTTGCGACTCGACCACTGGCGGCGCTGCGCGATCTTCAATCCGTCTGCCATCTTCTGCCGGGTGCGCTGGCAGGCGAACGACCATGGCACCACGCTGTGGCAATTGATGGTGCTGCAGGCCGGCAATCCGCTGGATACCTTGCAGCGCCTGCCCGGTGTGCGCCCGGGAGCACGCCTGTTGCTGCAGGCCGAAGGCGAACTGAAGGTGCGCACCGTGCTGCAGCATATCGACGCCATCGAGGCTCAAGGCATCGACGCATGCACCGTCGCCGCCGCGTACTGGGGCACGCTGAGCAACCGCCTTGCGGCCTGGACCTCCGGCCCTTCGGTCGCTCCGCTGCAACTACCTACATTCACCGCCGACCGCCACGCCGCAGCGCGGGCCTCGAGGGACTTGCCATGAGCAGCCCGCGCGCTTCCATCCTTGCGCTCGGCGGCACAGCGACCGTCGCAATGGCAGCACTCGCCTGGGCCTCGTTCGCCAAGCCCTTGCCGCGTCTGGTTTACAACCCGTCTGACAGCGTTCCCGTGGGCTGGTACCGCGTCGATCTGTCGTTGCACCAGCCTACGTCTGACGTCTCAACGAAGCCCACATCGCTGCAGGTCGGCAGCATCGTGCTTGTCCGCCTGCCTGGTCAGGCCGCTGCACTGGCCGCGCAGCGCGGCTACCTGCCGCTGGAGGTGCCGCTGCTCAAACGCGTGGGTGCCGTAGCACCACAACGCGTGTGCATCGTTGGCCAGGCCTTGCGCATCGACGGCCACACTGTGACAGCCACCTTGCGCGCGGATCGCCTGGGTCGACCGCTGCAGGGCTGGCCGCAATGCCGCCGCTTGCGGGCTGGCGAAATCTTCCTGCTCAGCGTGACGAACCCGGCGTCGTTCGACAGCCGCTATTTCGGGCCGGTGCGCAGCACCGATGTCATCGGCACCGCGCACCCCCTGTGGCTGGAGACCCAGCCCTGACGGCCGCGCGACGGCAGTCGCCGCAGCCGCCGGCGCATCGCCTTACCGTGCCCGCCGGCCCGGTGGACGGCAAAGAGGCACGGAAAAAGATGCAGGGCAAGATAAAAGGTCGCGGCACCCGGCCGCTTGAAAACCCTGTCTGCACGTGGGGTTGGCGCGGCACGCGCCTGGGAGCGGGAGCGTGCCGCGACAGCGCGCAATGCCGCGGCGGCATTGGCGAAGACGCGTGCTTCGTTCGCCCGGCTGCGCTGCTCTTGGATGGAGACACAGCATGAGCAATCCAGACGATGTCCGCTTCAGAGTGCGGCCCGGTGCTCCGAAACAGCGAGGCGCAGCCTTCATCAACAAGGTGCTGCGCGAGACCAACAAGGCCGGCGCAAAGCTCGGCAAGACGATTGGGAAAGCCAGCCAGCGGCCCGGCTCCAGGTTGGGGCGCGGCCACGTCGCAGCCCGTTTTGCCGGAGCTTCGCTCATGCCCAATGCCCGGCGCGTGACGATCAAGGCTCGGCTGGTCAATCTGTCCAAGGCTGGGCTGCGTTCGACCGCCGCGCACCTGCGCTACATCGAACGCGAAGGGGTGGATCGCCAAGGCGGTCCGGGCCACGCCTATGGTACGACCACCGACGCGGCGGATACCGCTGCTTTCGAGGAGCGCGGGCGCGAGGATCGGCACCAGTTTCGCTTCATCGTTTCACCGGAAGATGCCGAACAACTCGACGATCTGCGCACCTATACCCGGCACCTGATGGCGCGCATTGAGTCCGACATGGGCACCCGGCTGGAATGGGTGGCAGTAGATCACTGGAACACCGACAACCCACACACGCACGTCGTCCTGCGCGGCAAGGACGACACTGGCAAAGACCTCATCATTTCCCGCGACTACATCGCCGAGGGGATGCACCGTCGGGCCGCTGAACTGGCAACCGAGTGGCTGGGGCCGCGCACCGAGCTGGAAATCCAGCGTGCTATGCAGCGTGAAGTCGACCAGGAGCGATGGACGGGGTTGGACCGCACCTTGCAGCGCGAGGTCAAGGACGGCCTGGTGCTGCCGGAGACACTGGCCGCACCCCGGCTGCTACGCCAGCGACAGATGCTGATCGGCCGCCTGCAGCACTTGCAGCGCATGGGCCTGGCGACCGAAAAGCAGCCCGGCATGTGGGCCATTCACGCCGTCGCCGAGTCCACGTTGCGAGCCATGGGCGAGCGTGGCGACATCATCCGCACCATGCAGCGTGCCATGAGCGGCCGGCAGCGCGAGCTGGCCGTGTTCCAACCCGGCGAGCATGGCCGCGCCATCGTCGGCCGCGTCGTCGGTAAGGGACTGGCCGACGAGCTGCATGACAAGGGCTACCTGATCGTCGACGGGATCGACGGCAAGGCGCACTACGTCGCGCTGCCGTCACGCTCGGAGCTGGAGCAATATCCAACCGGCGCCGTGGTGGAGGTGAAAGGCTCGGTCGACGTGCGAGTCGCCGACCGGAACATCACAGCGCTGGCCGTTGATGGCGTGTACCGCACCGATCACCATCTGGCCGTCGCGCAAGGTCAGGCCACGCCCAACCGTGATCCGCGTGAGGTGGTGGCGGCGCATGTGCGCCGGCTCGAAGCCCTGCGCCGTGCCGGCATCGTGGAGCGCGAGGCTGAAGGCGTCTGGCGCGTGCCGGGCGACCTTGCTGAGCGAGGCCGTCAGTACGACGCGCAACGTCTTGGCGGTGGTGTAGCGGTGGATCTGAAATCACGCCTTACGATTGAGCGGCAGGCCCGAGTGATCGGCTCCACCTGGCTTGATCAGCGGTTGATCAGCAGTGGCAAGGGGCTGGGTGACCTGGGCTTTGGTGCCGAGGTCAAGGCTGCGCTGCAGCAACGGGTTGATTTTCTGGCCGAACAGGGGCTGGCTGAGCAACGCGGGCAACGGGTGATTTTGGCTCCCAATCTGTTGGCGACGTTACGCGGACGCGAGTTGGCAAAGGCTGCACAGGACATTGCAGCAAAGACCGGCTTGGAGCATCGCCCGGTATCCGACGGTCGGCACGTGGCTGGCATCTATCGCCGCAGCGTCGTGCTGGTCAGCGGTCGCTTTGCGGTGCTCGATGACAGCATAGGGTTCAGCCTGGTGCCTTGGAAAGGGGCAATCGAGCCTTGGCTAGGACACCATCTCGCAGCGACTGTGCGCGGCAACCAAGTCTCCTGGGAATTGGGCAGACAGTTGGGGACGGCAGTATAGATAGAGGATGTTCGCTTGGACAAGCCAAACTGCAGGCTGGGTTTGTCAACTCAGACGTGAGCGCACCCAGTTCTGACTACGAAGCATGGCCGGCAGCAATTGCTCAATCATTTCACTGGCGGTCATGCGGTCTGCGCGGCTTGAAAGGCTCAGCGCACCCACCACAGAGCCCCCGAAGCTATAGAGTGGCACAGCAATAGACCGAACACCTACTTCAATCTCTTCGTTGCTCAACGCATAGCCGTTATCAGCGCAGGACACCAAGAGCTTACGAAGGCGCACAGGATCCGTGAGAGTGTGCGGCGTCAGCCGACACAGCGGCATGGCATTGAAAAGTGATTCAAAGTCGGCACCCGACTTTGAACTCAATAGCACACGTCCAGTCGCTGAGCAGTGCAGCGGCAATCGTGAGCCAACACCCAGACCCACCGTCAAACTCTTGCGTGCGGTAGAGCGAGCCGCAACCATTGCTTCCATTCCCTGGAGCACGACCACCGAAGCCGATTCTCGGGTTCGCTCACTCAAGGCATCCAGCGTGGGCTGCAACAAACGAGGCAATCGGGTCGAAGTCGAATACGCATAGGCCAAGCGCAGAACCCCGTGATCAAGCCAGAAGCGTTTGCCATCGGTCCGCGCGTAACCCCCTTGACACAGTGTCAGCAGACAACGTCGCGCGGCCGCCGGGCTAATACCGACCCGACGAGCCGCCTCAGACGAGGTCAGCCGCGCATGCTCATCGTCGAAAGCTTCGATCAGGCTCAGCCCCTTGGCGAGGCCGGCGATCAAGTCTTTCTCATGGTTTGGCGGGGGGAAAGAAATCGCATTCATGGGGCCGGCATCACTTTGACAAGCGTCAAAGATATTTTGACGTTTTTGCGATATGCGCAATTTTGACTATATCAACCTCGGGCGACAAACGCACACTACGCCCCGTTTTGACGACATGTCTGGCTTGGCCGGACTTCCACCACCCGAGGAGAAAACTTTTGAAAAAAATCACGATCTGGATCTGCTCGCTAGCCGCCTCTCTCACCTGGACCTGCGCGCAAGCCAACGAATTCCCCAGCAAGTTGCTACGTCTAGTTGTTCCGTTCCCGGCAGGTGGCACGGCCGATGTTCTACCGCGCATCCTGAGTGAAAAGCTGCGCACCCGTTTCCCGGCTGGCGTGATCGTGGAGAACAAACCTGGTGCAGGCGGAAACATTGGTGCCGAGTTTGTGGCCCGCTCCGAGCCAGATGGGCACACATTGCTGGTGTCCCCACCGGGACCCATCGCCATCAATCGCAGCCTGTACGCAAAGCTGACCTACGATGCGAGCCAGTGGGTTCCGGTCACGGTGCTGGCGGCTGTACCTAACGTCTTGGCGGTCAGCAACCGGCTACCGGTCAAGAATGTGGCCGAGCTCATCGCCTACCTCAAGGCCCATCCCGGCACTGTTTCCTATGCATCGCAGGGCAATGGCTCAACCTCGCACTTGACAGCCAACTTGTTCCAGTCCCTGACCGGAACACAGATGGTCCACGTTCCCTACAAAGGCACGGCACCCGCACTGACCGATCTCGCTGGAGGCCAGGTGGATGTCTTCTTTGACAACCTCGGCTCCGCAAGCTCGCTGTACAAGGCCGGCAGGATTCGGATCCTGGCGGTCGCAGACAGCAAGCGCGCGTCCATCGTCAAAGAAGTGCCAACCTTTGCGGAAGTCGGCTTCAGCGACATGCAAGCCGTGACCTGGTTCGCCGTCGTCGCACCACCCGGCACGCCGGCTGCCGTCGTCACGAAACTCAACAACGCACTGGTCGACATTCTCAAGCAGCCCGAAGTGCAACAGCGCTTTGCCGAGCAAGGCGCCGAAGCCGTGGGCAACACCTCAGAACAGATGGCCCAATTCGTTCGCGGAGAAGCCGCACGCTGGGCCAAGGTTATCAAGGATGCCAACGTCACGGTTGACTGACCAGCGACACATCTATCAGCAAACTCAAGGAAGCAACCATGCAACAGACTCACCCCATCACGTGGGTGCGGGGGCTACAAACCCGCGTACCGTATGCCGTCTACCAGCGCCAAGACATCCTCGAACAGGAACAGAAACGTGTCTACGAAGGTCCTGCCTGGAACTACCTCTGCCTGGAAGCTGAGATTCCCGAGCCAGGCAGCTATCGCACGACATTTGTCGGCCAAACACCCGTTGTTGTGGCACGCGACATGGACGGCGACATATACGCCTTCGAGAACCGCTGCTCCCACCGCGGTGCGCTGATCTGCCTGGAGAAATCCGGTACGGCCAAGGACTTCCAGTGCGTCTATCACGCTTGGACCTACAACCTGCAGGGCACACTCAAGGGTGTGGCCTTTGAAGCGGGTCTCGACGGTGCCGGCGGCATGCCGCCCTCCTTCTGCAAGGACAAGCACTCCCCGCGCAAACTGCGTATCGCTGTTTTCTGCGGCCTCGTGTTCGGCAGCTTCAGCGACGAGGTGGACAGCATTGAGGACTACCTAGGCCCAGAAATCTGCGCGCGCATTGAACGTGTGCTGAACAAGCCAGTGGAGGTTATCGGTCGCTTCACGCAGGCGCTGCCGAACAACTGGAAGCTCTACTTTGAGAACGTCAAGGACAGCTACCACGCCAGCCTGCTGCATCTTTTCTTCACCACCTTCCGCCTCAACCGCCTGTCGCAACGCGGCGCAGTGATCGTGAGCGAATCGGGTGGCCATCATGTGAGCTATTCCATGGTGGACGCGCCGCAGGCCGAAGCCGGCAAGCAATACCAGGAGCAGGGCCTGCGCTCCGACCAAGAGGGTTACAAGCTCGCCGACCCGACCTTGCTGGCCGGCTTCAAGGAATTCGAGGATGGCATCACGCTTCAGATCCTCTCGGTTTTCCCAGGCTTTGTGCTGCAGCAGATCCAGAACTGCCTTGCCATCCGCCAGGTGCTCCCGCGCGGGGTGGAAGAAACCGACCTGAACTGGACCTACCTCGGTTATGCCGACGACACGCCCGCTCAGCGTGAAGTGCGCCTCAAGCAGGCCAATCTGATCGGGCCAGCCGGTTTTGTCTCAATGGAAGACGGTGCCGTCGGTGGCTTTGTTCAACGCGGCATAGCGACCGCTGGCGACGACGAAGCAGTTATCGAGATGGGCGGTGACAGCACCTCTTCGAGCCCGTCGCGGGTGACCGAGGCCTCAGTGCGCGGCTTTTGGAAGCTGTATCGCCGCCTCATGGATATCTAGGAGCATCTGACATGAACAACACTCTTTCACTGCGCGAGCGGATCGCGGCATTTCAGGCGGCCTACATCCGCTGCATCGACACCAACCAACTGGAAAGCTGGCCAGAGTTCTTTCTGCCTCAATGCCAATACACCGTGACCACGGCCGACAACCAGCGCGACGGCTTGGCCGCCGGCCTGATCTGGGCCAACAACCGCGCCATGTTGCAGGACAGAATTTCGGCACTGCGCAACGCCAACGTCTACGAACGGCACAGCTACCGCCACCTCGTCGGCCTGCCCTTCATCACTGGCGAGCAGCCTGCAACAGCCAGTTGCGAAACGCCCTTCATGGTGGCCCGCATCATGCACGATGGGCACACCGACCTCTACTTCACCGGCGTCTATCACGACGAGTTCGACGCTTCGGGCGATGCCCTGCTCCTGCGCAGCCGTGTTGTGGTGTGCGACAGCAGCCGCGTCGATACCCTGCTGGCCGTCCCGCTGTGATCTCACAGGCTGTTCGAATTGCATTGCCGTTGGGTGACCCCAACGGCATCGGACCAGAAATTGCGCTCAAGACAGCCGCAGCCTATGCGGGACGCCCCGACGTTTGCCTGACGCTGTTCGGGCCACAGGTTGTACTTCAGCAGACGGCGCAGTGCCTTGGGCTGACTGACCTGTTGGCCGCCACGCCAGTGGTATTCACAGCGGCCATGCCGACCGGGACCTTCCAGCCTGGACGGGTGGGCGCAGAGGGTGGATTGGCCATGATCTCGGCTGCCAGCTCTGCCATCACCGCCACCCGGCGTGGCGATTTCGATGCGGTGGTGGCCGGCCCGCACCACGAAACCGCCGTGCATCTGGCAGGCATCCCTTTTTCGGGCTACCCCTCGCTGGTGGCACGTGTCTGCGGCCAGCCCGAGGACAGCGTATTTTTGTTACTGGTGGGCGGCGGCCTGCATATCGTGCATGCGACGCTGCACGAGAGCGTGCAGCACGCTCTCGACCGCCTGACGTCTGAACTGGTGGTGCAGGCTGCTCTGGCCGGCGTGCGCGCCATGCAGCGACTGGGCATGAACGCGCCGACCATCGGTCTGTTTGGCATCAATCCGCATGCAGGTGAAAACGGCCTGTTCGGAGATGCGGACGAGCGCATCACCAAGCCGGCCGCCGAACGCCTGCGCGCCGTCGGCCTACAGGTAGACGGCCCTATTGGGGCAGACACTCTGCTGGCGGAGCGCCGCCACGACTTGTATGTCGCCATGCTGCATGACCAGGGCCATATCCCGATCAAGCTGTTGAGTCCCAAACAGGCCAGCGCCATGTCAATCGGTGCCGACGTGATTCTGTCCAGCGTGGGTCACGGCAGCGCTATGGATATCGCTGGCCGGTGCATTGCCGATGCCAGGGCCATGATCAATACCGTCGCTCGGCTTGCTGCCGTGCCGGTCCCAACCTGAACCATTCAATGACGAATCAGATCAAGATCGAAGGCAGCGAAGTCGCCTTCTCCTGCGAGCACGGCGAGACTGTTCTCGATGCCGCCACACGCAACGGTATTGAACTGCCTTATTCGTGTCGCAAGGGCGTATGCGGCAATTGCCGCGGTTTGGTGCTCGAAGGCCAACTGGTGCCAAGCACCGCCGGCGGAAGCGCCGATGCCGGCATTCACGCGCCCAACGAGCATCTGTTCTGCCATGCACAGGCTGCCAGCGACTTGCTGATCCGGCCTCGTAGTTGGCAGCGCATCGACCCGGACGCGCGCAAGACCCTGCAAGCCAAGGTGTTCCGCGTGACGCAGGCGGCCAGCGACGTGACCGTGCTGCAACTGCGCTTTGCCGCCGGCATGCGTGCGAAGTTCCTGGCCGGTCAGTACCTGCAGGTAGTCCTACCCGATGGCCAGCGCCGCTCTTACTCCATGGCCAATGCGCCGCATGAGAGCGATGGCGTGCAGTTGCATATCCGTCATGTGCCCGGTGGCCACTTCAGTATGGACGTCTTGCCAGGCCTCAAACCTGGCGACTTCTTGCAGCTCGAATTGCCACATGGCGATTTCTGGCTGCGCGAGGACAGCGAGCGCCCCTTGGTCATGGTGGCTGGCGGTACCGGATTTGCCCCGCTCAAATCGATCATTGACCACATGGTGCGCCGCAAGATCTGGCGCCCACTGACGCTGTACTGGGGGTCGCGCCTGCCCGAAGGCCTCTATGCCCAAGAGACTATCGCCCGGTGGCAGCAGGGCCAGCTACGCGATCTGCGCTACGTACCGGTCGTCAGCGAAGTCGGCAATGACGTATTGTGGCGAGGCCGCACCGGCCTTGTTCACGAAGCCGTACTCTCGGATGAGGCCGACCTGAGCGGTCATGACGTTTACGCCTGCGGTGCTCCGGTCATGGTGGCAGCACTACGGCGCGCCTGTATCGAGCAGCGGGGCTTGCCGGAACAACGATTTTTCAGTGACGCCTTCGTAAGCCAGGCACTCCATGGAACTCGGTAGTCGAGCCTTGGCTAGGGAAGAAGCTCGCAGCATGGGCGCGCGGCAGTCAGGTCTCCCTGAAATTGGACCGTCAGTTGGGAACAGCGGTATTGATCAAGGTTGATTGGCGGTTACGACCCCATTGAGCATCGTGCTTTCGCATCGAAACACAGGGTGTTATCCACCACACGAACCGGCGCCACTATGGCAAATTCAACTGGTCACCGCACCAGCTTTCGCCGAGAGTTCGCGTGAAGCATCAAGCAACAACGCCACGATCTGCCGCACGCGCACGTCATCCAAGCGCGCGCTCGGGCCATAGACTGCAAGGGACCCAATCACTTTGCCTGCGGCGGTACTAAACGGCACTGCCATGGCCACCGCGCCCTTGATAAGCTCGTCTCGACTGATGGCGTAGCCAGCCTCTCGGATACGAACCAGTCCTTCAAGGTATGCCGGCTGCTGATCGGGCGGCACTTTACCGTCGAGGTAGCTGGCCGCGTCCTTTACAAAGGCTAGGATCGCTCGCCCGCTCGCACCCAGGATCACACTCTCACTGTGTCCCACTCCCCGCTTGAAGCTTAGCGGCTGCGGACTGGGAATTTCCGCCACGCAGACCCGCTCCCGGCCATGGTGAACCAGCAGCGCAACGGTCTCGCCAGTCTGCTCCCACAGGCGGCGCATCATGGGCTGCGACAACTCCGCCAAGTCTAAGCCTGAGGTCCAGACGTGGGCTAGGTGTGCCACCGAGGGTCCGAGTTGGAAGCGCTGCGGCTCGCCCACAGCCACTATGAAGCCACGCAACTCCAGGGTCTTCAGCAGACGATAAAGGGTGGGCCGGCTCAAGTCGACACGCCGCAAAAGTTCGCTTGCGCTCAGTTGCCGGTCGCCCGCCCGAAAGGCCAGCAGGATGTCAAGCGCGCGATCCACCGAGCGCACCCCCTCCCCCGATTTCTCTGCTGGAGCCCAACTGACGGTGCTTTCGTTACTCATGATCGTCCCGACTACTTTGTGCTGGTAGGTGGTGATTGTACGAAATACGTCCATCAGGCGGACATTTTGTCCATTTTCTTTGACATTAATCAAACGATCCAGATAATGGACAGGCGTCTCATCTGACGTACACCAATAGGAGACCCCAAATGAACAAGGAAATGTCTGAAACGCTTACCCGCGTCGGTCCCGGCACGCGCATGGGCAACCTGCTGCGCCGCTACTGGGTGCCAGCGCTGATGTCGAACGAGATCGCCGAGTCGGATAGCCCGCAGGTACGCGTGCAACTGCTGGGCGAAAAGCTGCTCGCGTTCCGCAACTCCGACGGCAAAGCCTGCTTGATCAGCGAGTTTTGCTCCCACCGCGGTGTGTCGCTGTACTTCGGCCGCAACGAGGAAAACGGCATTCGCTGCGCCTATCACGGTGTCAAGTTCGATGGCATGGGCCAGTGCGTGGACGTGCCGTCATCGCCCCAGGCTTGCGCCCGGATGCACATCAAGGGCTACCCCTGCATTGAGCGCGGCGGCATCGTTTGGACCTACATGGGTCCGGCCGACCAACAGCCTGCAGCGCCTGAACTTGAGTGGTGCACGTTGCCACCCGAGCATGTGTTTGTGTCCAAACGGCTGCAGTATTCGAACTATCTCCAAGCTATGGAAGGCGGCATCGACACCGCGCACGTGTCATATGTGCACAGCTTCGAGGTGGACGGCGACCCCATGCACCAGGGCGTCAAGGCGCTGGACTACATCAAGGCCGACGGCAATGTGAGCTTCGAGATCGAAAAGCAGCCCTTTGGACTGAGCCTGTTCGGCCGTCGGCTGGGCGAGCCCGACTCCTACTACTGGCGCATCACGCAGTGGTTGTTCCCCTGGTTCACACTGATCGCGCCATTTGGCAACCACGCGCTGGGAGGCCACGTTTGGGTGCCGATCGACGACCACAACTGCTGGGCCTGGAGCATCAACTGGCAGCCTGATCGACCGCTCACGGCCGAGGAGCGCACCGCAATGGAGGCCGGCAAGGGCATCCACGTCGAATACGAGGCACCGGGCAGCTATATCCCGAAATTCAGCCGCGACAACGACTACGGCATGGATCGCCAGGCCCAAAAGGACAAACGTTCCTATAGCGGCATCTTCGGCTTCGCGGCCCAGGACTACTCGTTACAAGAAAGCATGGGCCCCATCCAGGACCATGAAGCGGAAATGCTGTTGCCAACCGACAAGGCCATCGTGATGGCGCGGCGCATGCTGCACGAAGCCGCATTGGGCTTAGAGCAAGGCGACACACCGCCAGCGCTGAACGCCAGCGAGCAACACGTGCGTCCTGCCGGCGTGCTCCTGCCCCGAAACCAGGACCCCGTCGAATGGGCTCGCCAGAACCTAGCCGATGCCACTAGCAAGCCGGTCTTCAGCCTTTGAAGACATCTATTGCCATCCCTACGACAACAAGGAGACAACCCATGACATTCATCCGCAGGATGCTCGCCGCAACACTGATCGCCACTGCGACGACCTCTTCCGCCTGGGCTCAGGGCACGCCAAACTGGCGTCCCAGCAAGCCTGTACGCATCGTCGTACCCATAGTCGGTAGCACCAACGACGTGTTGGCCCGTCTGATCGCCCCGGAGTTGCAGAAGGCTTTCGGTCAACCCTTCGTGGTGGAGAACAAACCCGGCGCGGGCGGCAACATCGGTGCCCTTGAAGTCTCGCGCGCTGCGCCAGATGGCCATACGCTGCTGGTGGGCTACAACGGACCACTGGCGATCAACGTGACGCTGTTTGACAAGATGCCTTACGACCCGACCAAGGACTTGGCACCTATCACGCTGGCAGTCAAATCGCCTCAGTACCTGGTGGCAAATCCTGCGGCAGGCTTCACCAACGTGAAAGACTTCATCGCCAAGGTCAAGGCTGAACCTGCCCGGTTTTCCTACGGCTCCGTGGCCATGGGCAGTGCTTCGCACCTGACCATGGAGATGATGAAGTCTGCGGCCGGCTTCCACATGACGCACATTCCCTATCGCGGCGCTGGTCCTGCTGTCACCGATCTGATCGCAGGCAACGTGCAGGCGGGCTTTTTCGTACCCGGCAACGTGCAGGGGTTCGTGAAGGAAGGCCGTCTCAAGCTGCTGGCCTCCACTGGCCAAAAGCGATTCCCGAGCACGCCGGATGTTCCAACGCTCGCCGAGTCGGGACTCAAGGACTTCGAGGCCACTTCATGGATCGGCTTCCTCGCGCCGCCGGCCACGCCACCGGGAATCATCAACCGTTACAACGAAGAGATAGTTCGCATCCTGAAGTCACCCGAAACACAGAAGCGGTTGCATGAGATGGAGTTCGAGATCGTCGCCAGCAGCCCCAAGGAGTTCAGTGACTGGATTGGCACTGAGATTGGGCGCTGGGGCAAAATCATCAAGAGCACGGGCGCCAAAGCGGAGTGAGCTGAGATGAACACTTCCCGACTGGCGGGGCGCACCGCACTGATCACCGGCGCTGGCGCTGGCATCGGTGCGGCCGCCGCCGCGATTTTCAGCCGCGAAGGTGCGGCTGTACTGATGGTGGATGCGAACACGCAAGCGCTGGAGAGCACGCGCGCATTGATCGAAAAAACGCAGCCCGACGCACGACTAGCGTGCGTGGCGGCCGATGTGGCAGACGAGGCCGCAGCCCTCGCGGCGGTAGCTCAGTGCATCGCGCTCTGGGGCGGGCTGGACATCCTGGTCAACAACGCCGCTATGCGCAATTACAGCGCAGCCGCAGATGCCACTCCCGCCGAATGGCAGGCCATGGTCAATGTCAACTTGGTGGGTATGTCCAACTACTGCCGCGCTGCGTTGCCAGCGCTGCGGCACTCCGGCATCGGCAGCATCGTCAACGTCTCCTCGTGCTATGCAGTCACTGGCCGCAAGGGCATGGCGCTGTACGACGCGACCAAGGCAGCGCAGTTGGCCTATACGCGCACGCTGGCCTTCGAAGAGGCACCGTGCGGAGTCCGCGCCAATGCCATCTGCCCCGGTTCGACGTTGACTGACTTCCACCTTGGCCGAGCGAGCAGTGCCGGCAAGAGTGCCGATCAGCTGAGGACCGAGCGCAAAGACACCTCACTGGTCGGCCGCTGGGCCGACCCCGCCGAGATCGCTTGGCCCATCCTCTGGCTCGCGTCCGGCGAGGCCTCGTTCATCACCGGCACCACGCTGATGGTGGATGGCGGCCTGCACATCATGTAAGTCATGGCCACAACTACTCTGCAGGCGCTCGTCTTCCAGATGCGCCACGAAGCCTCGGGCATTATCAGTGTCGAACTACGACCCACCACGCCAGCATCTGCATTTCCCGTTGCCGCCGCCGGCGCGCACGTGGACCTGCACCTAGGCAACGGTCTGGTTCGCAGCTATTCCTTAATCAACCCGGGGGACACACATCGCTACGTTGTGGCGGTGCTCAACGACAGACGCAGCCGGGGCGGGTCACGCTTCGTGCACGAACAGCTTCGCGTTGGGCAGGTGATCACCCTCGGCGGGCCGCGCAACCACTTCCGACTGGACGAGGACGCGCGACACAGCGTGCTACTGGCCGGTGGCATTGGCATTACACCGATCTACGCCATGCTGCAACGCCTCGCGGCGCTAGGGCGCGAGGCGCACCTCGTCTATTGCGCGCGAAGCCGTTCCGAGGCGGCCTTTCTGGCCGAAATCGAGGCAATTGCCAGTGCAAGTGACACCCGGCTTTCGCTGCGATGCCATTTCGACGGCGAGCAAGGCGGACCGCCAGACCTTGAACGCTTGCTCGCCGGCCATCCACCGGACGCACACTTTTATTGCTGCGGCCCCGGGCCCATGCTCGATGCCTACGAACGCGCTTGCGAGCGTTTGGGACAGCACAACGTCCACCTAGAGCGCTTTGCTGCTACCACGACGGCCCCCCCAGCGACACCTTCAAGTGGCTACACGGTAGAACTGCGCAGGAGTGGCCGCACGGTCCAGGTGCCACCCGGCATACCTCTGCTCGACGCGCTCATCGAGGCCGGACTCAACCCCGACCACAGTTGCCGCGAAGGCGTGTGCGGAGCGTGCGAAACCAGGGTTATCTCTGGTGATGTCGATCACCGCGACCAACTGTTGTCCAAACAGGAACGCGCGGCCAACAAGTCCATGATGATCTGTGTCTCATCTTGCCGCTCGGGCTGCCTGGTACTTGACGCCTGAAGTCCAGCACCTCGTTCACAGCAATTTCTCAGTCTTCAGCTGGTGACGCAAGGTCGCTCGCGTGAGGCTCAACCACGCCTTTCCATCTGGTGACTTTGCAAGCCACTCCACGGAGGTCTTTACTGGAAATTCAACTCGACAAGTCACTCCCAAAACAATATTATTAGCAATCTAACTATAATTGGAGACGTACTGTGGCGTTCGCCAGCCAGAAAGATTTTGTGTCCGGACTCATGTTCATGGCCGTGGGCGGCGCGTTCGCCTGGGGTGCTGTGGACTATGAAATCGGCAATGCCGCCCGCATGGGCCCCGGCTACTTTCCCTTCATGCTCGGCCTCATCCTGGTCTTGCTCGGGGTTCTGGTCACCTTCAACGCGTTCAAATCCGGCCCGCCCGGTGGCGACAAGATCGGCGCACTCGCCTGGCGTCCGCTGGTGTTCATCCTGGGTGCCAACCTGCTGTTCGGTGCACTGCTGGTGGGCATTCCCGCCTTCGGCCTGCCGGCTTTCGGCCTGATCGTGGCGATCTTCGGCCTGGTGATCATGGCCGGCTACGCCCGCGAAGGCGCCCAGCTCAAAGAGTCGGTGATCCTGGCCGCCATCCTGGCCGCCGGCAGCTACCTCGCTTTCGTGAAACTGCTGAACCTGCAGTTCCCGGTCCTGCCCTGGTTCCTCGCGAACTGAACCCGAGGAGACACGCACATGGATCTGATCAACAACCTCGCGCTGGGCTTTGGCGTTGCCTTCACCCTGCAGAACCTTGTCTACGCCTTCATCGGCTGCCTGCTGGGCACGCTGATCGGCGTGCTGCCTGGCATCGGCCCGCTGGCCACCATCGCCATGCTGCTGCCCGCCACCTACGGCCTGCCGCCGGTGGCCGCGCTCATCATGCTGGCCGGCATTTACTACGGCGCCCAGTACGGCGGCTCCACCACTGCCATCCTGGTCAACCTGCCGGGTGAATCGTCCTCGGTCGTGACGGTGATCGACGGGTACCAGATGGCCCGCAAGGGCAGGGCAGGCCCGGCACTGGCTGCGGCCGGCCTGGGTTCGTTCTTCGCTGGTTGCGTCGGCACGCTGATCCTGGCGGGCTTCGCGGCGCCGCTGACCGAACTGGCGCTCGAGTTCGGCCCGGCCGAATACTTCTCGCTGATGATCGTGGGCCTGATCGGTGCCGTGGTGCTGGCTTCCGGCTCCCTGCTCAAGGCCCTGGCCATGATCGTGCTGGGCCTGCTGCTCGGCCTGGTCGGGACCGACGTGAACTCCGGCGTCGCGCGCTACAGCTTCGACATCCCGGAACTCACCGACGGCATCAGCTTCCTGGCCATCGCCATGGGCGTGTTCGGCTACGGTGAAATCATCCAGAACCTGTCGCACCCGGACGAAAAGCGCGAAGTGTTCACCGGCAAGGTCAACGGCATCATGCCCACCGCTGAAGACTTCAAGAACATGATTCCCGCCGTGCTGCGCGGCACCGCGCTGGGTTCGGCGCTGGGCATCCTGCCCGGCGGCGGCGCGCTGCTGTCGGCCTTCACGGCCTACACCATCGAAAAGAAGACCAAGCTCAAGCCGGGTGAAGTGCCCTTCGGCCAAGGCAACATCCGCGGTGTGGCGGCGCCCGAGTCGGCCAACAACGCCGGTTCGCAAACCTCCTTCATCCCGCTGCTGACGCTGGGCATCCCGCCCAACGCCGTGATGGCGCTGATGGTCGGCGCCATGACCATCCACAACATCCAGCCGGGCCCGCAGGTCATGACCAGCAACCCCGAACTGTTCTGGGGCCTCATCGCTTCGATGTGGATCGGTAACCTGATGCTGGTGGTGCTGAACCTGCCGCTGATCGGCATCTGGATCAAGCTGCTGACCGTGCCCTACAAGTGGCTGTTCCCGGCCATCGTGCTGTTCTGTGCGATCGGCGTGTACTCGACCAACAACAACAGTTTCGACATCTGGATGGTGGCGCTGTTCGGCCTGATCGGTTACGGCTTCATCAAGCTCGGCTGCGAGCCCGCCCCCTTGTTGCTGGGCCTGATCCTGGGTCCGATGATGGAGGAGTATCTGCGCCGTGCACTGTTGATCTCGCGTGGCGACTGGTCAGTGTTCGTCACCCGTCCGCTGTCCGCCAGCCTGCTGGTCGTCGCTGCGATCTTGTTGGCGGTGGTGCTGATGCCCTCGGTCAAGAAAAAGCGCGAAGAGGCTTTTGTTGAGGACTGAAAGTGCCGTAGTACTAGAGGCAATATTTGCGTTTCCCGCAATGACTACATGAGGCTATCAATATGACCGAAATCATAAAATCGAACAACGATTCGCCCCTTGACAATTTTTCCAACTGTCATGAAGGAATTATTTCACATCTTAATGAATTTGGACAAATCACTGACCTTATTAAAGCCGCAACAAGTGCTCGCAAGATTGCCGACGATACCGTCACATTTTTCAGAGTCGCTGTATTTGATCATCACGCAGAAGAAGAAAGAGATCTATTTCCTGCAGTCCTTGCCAATGCAAAGCCTGGCGAGGAGCAGTCCGTCGTGCAGATGATGATCGACGGACTTATAGCAGAGCACCGCGAGATCGAATCCCAGTGGAGTCGTATAGAACCGAAGCTTGTGAAACTTGCCAAAGGGCACCTCATCGAAATCGATGACACGGCTGTTCAACGGCTCGTGATTCAATACACGGCACATGCTAGACTGGAAGAGCGCGAATTCTTACCTCTAGCAGAAAAGATCCTTGGTCGGAAAGATCCCGAATTGGCGACGCTTGGACTCGCTCTACACACACGCCACGTCATTCGTGCAGCTCGTCGCGGCTTACGGGGCTCCTGAATGCAGAATGACGAGACCCAAAAACCACGAGGATGGAAAATGCAACAAGCATGTGAAGTCCCCTTGAAAACCTGAACCACCCGGAGGTAGAGAATTCCCTCAGTCCCCCAACCTCTACTTCTGATTGACTCGGGAATTCAAGGGGACTTCAAGCTCCACTCTAGTTGTCCGTGGCTATTGCCGTAAGCTCTGCTGCGCCGGTTTCATTACCTTTTCGTATAACTATTTTCGAAGCCGCCGAGCTCGAACAAACCAGTAGTTCGGATAATTCAGCGAAGCGATTTCGATGCCTATTGCAGCCTGTTTCGCCCATTCCGGGCGCATGTACCCCACGGCTTATGCATGATGCGCGTCCCACCAGCCGCCTATGCTGCCCATGCGCATCGGGTTGTAGGTTGCAAAGCACAGCAATGCCTGGTCCGTGAGCTTGGCCTGACCAATGACTTTGGTCTTTGCTTCAGCTTTATTTGCGCCTGTGCATGGTGGCGGGCGTGTCGCCGAACTGGCAAAACGCGTTGGGTACTTTGCTCACTCGCGCACTCGCCGGCTCAGTCCAGCGCCCTGTCGGCGCTCGGTTCTGAATAAGTCAGGGGCGACCATGTAAGGTTCCCTAGGGAAGGTCTGCACAACACCTGCCGCAGCGTGAGTTGATGCACGTGATTTCGGATGGCCGCGATTTCAGGCTTGCAAGGTCGGTTTGAAGGCCGATTTCTCCCCGATTCGCCGCCCTCTGGCTGCTTGCAGACGCACTCATTCCCGCATCTCCTGCAGCAACGTGCGCCGCACCATCCACAGGTTGGACAGCGCAAACAGCGTGTGCAACTGAGCCGTGTTCTTGGCCAGCCCGCGGTAGCGCACCTTCACATGCCCGAACTGGTGCTTGATCACCCTAAACGGGTGTTCGACCTTGGCCCGGATGCGCGCCTTGACCTGTTCGAGCTGGTCCAGGATGGCGCCCCTGGGCGTGCTCTTGTCCAGCACCTTGCGCTTGCCCGGCCGCATCGCCACGTGCCAGTTGACCCCAATGTCTTGCGTCTCTTGTCGTTTGCTCACACCCTGGTAACCCGCGTCGGCGAACACATCGGTTTCTGCCCCGTGCACCAGCGCATGCGCCTGCGTCACGTCGTTGACGTTGGCCGCCGTGCCCACCACCGTGTGCACCAGGCCCGAGTCGGCATCCACACCGATGTGTGCCTTCATCCCGAAGTGCCACTGATTGCCCTTCTTGGTCTGGTGCATCTCGGGGTCACGTTCTCCGCTGCTGTTCTTGGTCGAACTCGGCGCAGCGATCAGCGTGGCATCGACCACGGTGCCGCTCTTGAGGAGCAAGCCCTTGGCAGCCAGCGTGGCGTTGACAGTGGCCAGGATCTGCAAGCTCAGGTTGTGAGCTTCGAGCAGATGGCGGAACCGAAGAATCGTGCTCTCGTCGGGCAGGTTGTCTTCACCGGCGTCCAGCCCCGCAAACTCGCGGAACAGCGCCATGTCGTACAGCGCTTCCTCCATCGCCGGGTCCGAAAGGTTGAACCACTGCTGCAGGAAGTGGATGCGCAGCATGGTCTGGACGGCAAACGGCGGGCGTCCGCCCTTGGCGCCGGGAGCAGGTGCGTGTGGTGCGATTAAAGAGACCAACTCGGCCCAGGGCACCACAAGGTTCATCTCGTCCAGGAATTCGCGCTTGCGCGTCCTCTTGGTCTTGCGCTCGAATCCGCTCTCGCCCAGGCCCATTTGCTTCATGCCGACACTGTCTCACATCAGGCCAGAACGGCCGAGGTTGTGCAGACCTTCCCTAACTCACCCGACCATTTCAGAAAAAGGCAGCCTACGGGTAAAGAGATCGAAGATGAAATCAAGACCTATGATCACTTGCCTGCAAACCCACTTGCAGCGCAAAATTCCGCTCAACCTCTGTGACGCCATCGACCAACCTATGAACCTGAGAGAAAAGCCTGCTTCCATGATTGGTCAGAAAAACCCCCCTCGCGCTACGCGTCATAAGCTCAGCCCCGATTCGAAGCTCCAATCTCTTAAGACGTCTGCTCAAAGCCGGTTGTGCAATCTCAAGGTACTCGGCCGCCTTGGAAAGGCTGCCAAGTTTTGCTGCCACAACAAAAACCCGAAGATCATCGAACACCAAAACAGTTTTCATTCCAGCCATATCGATAGAAGCTCTTACGAAGAAGACGCGACTACAATTAAATTAATTACCAAATGGTCTTTTTCAGCACTCAAAATCCGTCAATCACGAAAAGCCGCCAAACATGCCAATAGAAAGTCAAAAATGGAACCACAATAAAATCACTCGACAGGCCTCTCTTGAAATCTCATTGAAAAATCAACGGCCTTAACATCCTTAATCAATGCTCCAACAGAAATCCGGTCCACGCCTGTTTCAGCATAATCACGCAAATTTTCATACGTGACCCCTCCTGAAACTTCAAGGCTGCAACGACCTCCGGCCACCTTCACCGCCGCCCTGATATCAGGCAGGGACATGTTGTCCAACAACACCATCGTCACTCCTGCGGCCAGAGCCTCCTCCAATTGACGGATGGTCTCCACCTCGACCTGGATGAATGCGACAGGGGACTTTGTTTCCTGTGCGGCCTTGAAGGCAGCGGTCAGGCTTCCTGCTGCTGCAATATGGTTTTCCTTGATCAAGATCGCATCAAAGAGGCCCATCCTGTGGTTTTTTCCTCCACCACAGCGCACGGCGTACTTTTCCGCGGCACGCAGACCAGGAATGGTTTTCCTCGTATCCAGAACGCACGCTGCAGTTCCCTCGACCGCCTTGACATAGGCCGCTGTCTTCGTCGCCACAGCGCTGAGTGTTTGCATCCAGTTGAGGCATGTGCGCTCAGCCGTCAGCAACTCGCGCGCCTTACCTTCGATTTCGACAATTTTCTGGCCAGACTCACAGCGATCACCGTCGCTCAGGAACCACGTCGCCCGTGAATCTGGCGCAATCTGTCTCAAGACCTCGGTAACCCAAGGGCGCCCGCAGATCACAGCGGACTCTCGGCAAATGATGGTGGCTTGGGCGTGGCGATCTGCGGGCACCAAAGCGGCCGTCAGGTCACCCGTACCCACGTCTTCTCTCAGTGCGCGCTCGACATCTTCGCGAACTTGTTCTTCAAAGGTATTCATCAGAAAATAAATCCAGTTAACTCAAACAGAATCGATGGGAAGCTCGGTGCTTTTGATGTTGCGCCGCAAGATGACGGGTTTTCCACCCAAGGTTCGCTTGCACATCCAATGCGCCAAGGCGGAGTCCAGGTAATCTGCGTGCCCTGGAAACCATGCAGCAAGCTCATTCCCCAATTGCCGACAAACGGCCACATTGCCGATGACCAACTGCTGCTTGACCTCATGAATGGACTTCAGGACGGCTGCATGTTCGTTAATATGGCACTCACTGGCAGGAAAATCGCTTTCAAGCATCCAGCGATCTTCCTGTTCAAAGTGCGCCTGGCAGTGTTGAAGCAAAACCCCCAACACTCTCTCCAAGTCAGAATCTGCGGCTTGCTGCAAAGCGGCCACAAATTCAACAAACTCTTGGTGTACTTGGTCCATCGGATTGAATCCGAGAAGATAGCCATCACTCCAACTGATTGATGCATCCATTGAGCTCTCCTGTCGCCTGGTTTCTTCTTCAGCCTTACGTGGTACTGCCGCACACATTGCGGCTTATTTCATCAGAAGCAGCAAAGACAGCGCCACCAACAAACTCAGCAATAGATGCCGAAATACTTTGTCGCTCAGTCGATGACGGATCGTCCTACCGATTTGCAAACCGACAAACATGGGGATCAACGCAAGACAAGACAGTCCGACCTCCGAAAAACCGAACCGCCCATACAACAGCATGGCGCCATACATTGGTACTGCACCAATCAGGTAGATGATGCTGATGGAACCAACAAACTCTTCCCGACGAAGCCTGAGAGCCAGGAGATAAGTGATCAGTATCGGACCTGTGAGGGAGGAAACGCCGGCCATCGCGCCGGCAATCACACCTACCAACGGCCCCATCCAGCGCTCCTTCTGACGATCAATGTTGAATGATGTCCCGAGCAGCATCATTCCCACCGCCGCCATCACGACCAGCGCCAACAACATGTTGAAACCCTGCACAGAGAGGTTCCTGGTGAAGTGGATCGCAGCAATCGTCGCGACAAACTGACCAACCAGCAACCCACCGAAGCGCTGAAATCCCTCACGCAGTTTCTGTCCCTCTATGGACTGCCATAGGTTGGAGAGCAGAACTGGCATGACGAGCAGCCCCATCGCTTTGGGCGCTGGCAGAAGAAGCGACAGCAAGGGAACCACGACGAGCGGCAAACCCACCCCAAGGGTTCCCTTGACCACGCCCCCGAGCACCACGGCGCCAAAGCAAGCGATCCAAAGTGCCATAGAAGGCATGGCATCTTGAAACATCACTCGGCTTTGAGTTCCGCGTGTTTGCCCGCCTTTGCCATGGCTTGGTTCTCCAGCTCAATGACTTTGCGGTAGGCGTCGCCATTGGCACCGACGGACTCGATACCGGCGGTCTGGAACTTCTCGACGACGTCCGGCAATTTCACGATCTGAGCGATTTCATCGGAGATCCTCTTGGAAATCTCTGACGGCGTGCCGGTGCGGGCAAGCACCCCTACGCTGACCGAAAAGTCAAAGCCTGGGATCGTTTCATTGATCGATGGCACATCGGGCACGGACGCCGAGCGCTTGGCCGCGTTGCTGGCCAGCAAAACAACTTGACCGCTTTTCACAAAACCCTGCATGGACGGCAACGCGGCAAACAAGACGTCCACCTGTCCACCGACCAATGCCGGCACAGACTGACTCGAACCGCGGAAGGGGACGTGAACCAGAGACAAACCGAGATCCGCCTTCATAGCTTCCATCGTGAGGTGGTGCGTGCTTCCGATCCCCGACGACCCATAGGTGAAGGCACCAGGCTCCTTTTTAGCGCGCACGACGAACTCCTGGAAAGTCTTGACGCCGGTCTTGGGGTGCGCCACCAGGAACAAGGGCGAGCGTGCAATCAGCGATACGGCCTGAAGGTCCTGTCCGACCGCGTACTTGGCGGCCTTGTTGATCTGCGGTGTGATCGAAAGCATGGAGCCATCGGAAACGATGAAGCTGTAACCATCGGCAGGCAACGCGTTCAGGGTCTGAACCGAGACGATACCGTTGCCCCCCGGCTTGTTCTCGACCACGAAGCCCTGCTTCATGCGCTCGGAAAGCTTTTGGGCAATGACACGCGCCACCGTGTCTGGCAGGCCGCCCGGTGCATAAGGCACGATGAACTTGACTGGACGGTTGGGGTAATCGCCAGCCTGTGCCAGCACGGCACCAGATGCAAGGAGCGCGCTCATGGCAAGTGCTGCAAGGATTCGTCGTTTCATGGTTTGTCTCCGTAAGTGAGGTTGATGAGATGAAGAAAGCAGAACAGCATCTGTGCACCCCTTTTTAGGGGAGATGCGCGACTGCTTGTTTTTTCTTAGAAATCTAAGATAATTGATTTTTCCCACTTGCTTGATCTTTGTCAAGAGTAGGTACCCATCAACTTCGCTGCGTAGAAACACTTACACCATGACTGCAAACGAGACAATGCACCCCCTCCTCATCACTCGAAAGGAGGTCATCGCCAAGGACGTCTTTCTCTTCGAGTTGAAGTCTCCGGACGCGTCACCGCTGCCCAGCTTCACGGCCGGGGCTCACATCGCGGTTCAGGTGCCCAATGGCTCTATGCGCCACTACTCGCTGTGCAGCGACCCTGGCCGAACAGACCTCTATCAACTCGCGGTCAAACGCGAAGATGACGGCAGGGGGGGATCCAAGAGCTTGATCGACGGGGCGAACGTCGGCGACACGCTTTTGACCGGCACCCCTAGCAATCTGTTCGAGCTCAGCGAAAAGGCCAAGAGCTTCATCCTCGTGGCCGGTGGCATCGGCATCACACCCATGCGAGCGATGATTCACACCCTCGAAGCCGAAGGCATAAGGAGCTTCAAGCTCTACTACCTTGCACGCACGCCAGAATCGGCCGCCTTCCTGGACGAACTGAGTGCCCCCGAAATGAAGGGGAAGGTCGCCATCCACCACACTTACGGCGACCCGTCGAAAACCTTCGATCTCTGGTCTGTCTTCGAGAAACCCGTCGCTGGCACGCATGTCTATTGCTGCGGCTCCAAGCGACTGATGGATGAAGTCAAGGATATGACGGGTCACTGGGCCAGCAGTGCCGTGCACTTCGAGAGCTTCGGAGCTGATACGAAACCGCACCCCGACGACAAACCCTTCGAAGTCGAATTGGCCAGAACGGGCATGAAGGTCGTCGTGCCAGCCAACCGAAGCATCCTGGATACCCTGCGCGAGCATTCCATTCGAGTGCCCAGTTCTTGTGAGAGCGGAACGTGCGGCTCTTGCAAGGTGCGGCTGCTCAAAGGCGAAGCTGACCATCGGGACCTGGCCCTGCTCCCTGAGGAGCAGGAGGACCACATCATGGTGTGCGTCTCCAGAGCGAAGTCGAACACCTTGGTGCTTGACCTGTGAGCCCCTCAGTGAATCCCCACAAGCAGCCCATCAGGCTCGGTGTCCTGGGTCTTGGCCGTGCCTTCACCCTGATGATCCCGACGCTCAGCAAGGATCCGCGCGTCGCGCTGGCCGCCTGCTTCGATCCGAATGCTCGCGCCACCGCAGCCTTTGCCAAAGCGTTCGGCGGGGTGGCGCACACATCGGCCGAAGCGCTTTGCGCCGATCCGAACGTTGAATGGATCTATGTCGCCACACCGCATCAGTTGCATGAGGAGCATGTGCGACTCGCGGCGAGCCAAGGCAAGCACGTGCTGGTCGAGAAGCCCATGGCTTTGTCGCTTGCAGCATGCGCCCGCATGCAGGCGGCTTGCGAACAGGCGGGCACGCAAATGATTGTTGGCCACAGCCACAGCTTCAACGCGCCCGTATCGCATGCCAAGGCACTCATCGAGTCAGGTCAATGGGGCCGTGTCTGCATGATTCACGCCATGAACTTCACGGATTTTCTCTACCGTCCCAGGCGTCCGGAAGAATTGGATACAGCGAAGGGCGGTGGCGTCGTCTTCAGTCAGGCCGCGCACCAAGTCGATATTGTCCGGCTGCTGGCGGGCGGTGACGTCAGTTCCGTTTATGCAAGAACCGGATCATGGGACCCGACACGGCCCACCGAAGGTGCGTACACCGCGATACTGAACTTCCGCTCAGGCGCGTTTGCCAACGTGACCTACAACGGCTATGGCTTCTTTGACAGTGACCCGTGGATGGCGGGCATCGGGGAAATGGGCTGGCCCAAAGACGTCAACACCCATCGGCTAACTCGGGAAAAGCACCTGGCAACGAAGGACGAGGCGGCCGAGGCCCGCCGGAAGGCCAGTCGGAACTTTGGTGGCCAGGACTATGCGCCGGACGTTCGGCCATCGCCCGCCGCCTTTCAACACTTCGGCCCGGTCATCGTCAGCTGCGAGCATGCCGATCTGCGTTTGACTCCTTACGGCGTGGAGATTCACGACACCCATGGCGTGTGCCTGGAGGCCCCGCAGCGCGGACCGGTGCCTCGCTTTGAGGTTGTGGACGAGTTGTGGTCGGTGGCCCGAGATGGGAGCCCTCCAGTCCACTCAGGGGCGTGGTCCGCAGCAACGATGGAGGTCTGTCTGGCGATTCTCGAATCGGGCAAGAAAGGAGAAGCTATCATTCTGGAACATCAAGTCCCAGTCCCGCCGCTTCGGCTTTGACGCCTCCAATGAGCGAAAAATCCATAGACACCCGAAACCTGCTTAGCCACTGGCGAGAATCCGTCCCCAATGATCGCCTTGCCCATTTGGTGCGAGACGTCGCACGTGCGCAGATGCGAGCGCTCCAGCATCGATTGACCCCGTTTGGCGTCTCATTCGGTCACTGGTCGTTTCTGAGGATTCTGTGGAGCCGTGACGGACTGACCCAAAAGGAACTGAGTGATCTGGCTGGCGTGATGGAACCCACGACGTTCACTGCGGTCAAGGCCATGGAGAAGATGGGCTTCATCGAGCGCAGGCATTTGCCTGGCAACAAGAAGAACATGCATGTGTACCTGACGGAGTCGGGCCGCTCATTGGAAAGGGTACTTGTTCCTTTGGCCGAGGAAGTCAACCACATCAGCGCGAAGGGACTACCGGATCGCACGATTTCAGTTGTTAGAAATGCACTCGTCCAGATGATCGAGAATCTTGCCCAAGAAGAAGCCCGCGTCGATGCGAGCATCAACGCGGGCTGTTAGCAGGCGCCTTCCAAACCGATCTCCGGCAGGGTTTGCCGGAGGAAAGCAGCCTCAAATACTGTAGCTTTCGTAGGTCGACGGGTCGAAGAGCTCGTCTAACCCCACCCTCCGGCATGACAGCCCCTGCGCATGATGGTGATGCAGGAACGCCTCGAGAGTCTTTCGATTCGGCCCTACGCCATAGGACCAGAAGTCCTGTCCCAGCGTTTCACGCGCTGCCTTGAGCTGTTCCTCCACAAACGGCAGGGTCACCTTGGTGGCCGAGGTGTCCGCCAGCAGTTCCAGGGCTTTCGCCTTGGATTCGCTGAATGCCTTGAACACAGCGCCCGGCAGCCAGCGGTTCTGTTCTGCCAACTCCTTGCGGATGCCCACCACGTGCATGATCGGAAAGATGCCCGTTCGCTTGTAGTAGTCCTTGGCCACCGCCGTCGGGTCGTCGAAAAGCCAGGCCACATCCGGGTTGGTCAGCGCGGCACCACTGGGTGGCCTTGGCGCAATGAATGCGTCAATTTCGCCCGTGTTCAGCATGTCCGAGATGGTCCGCATCTCCGGGGCCGCTTCAACTTTCACACCTGCAGGCAACTCCAGCTTGATCTTCTCCGGGCGCCCGGGCGTGTCAATCCCGCCCCTGACCCAGGTCACATCCTCCGGTCGTATCCCGTAGTCATCCTGCAGGATCGAGCGCGCCCACACGATCGCCGTCAGCTGGTACTCCGGCACCCCGATTCGGCAACCCTTGAGGTCCTCCGGCTTGCGGATGCGGTCCTTCCGCACGTAGATGGACGTGTGGCGAAAGGCACGTGACAGGAACACCGGAACCCCGATGTAAGGGCTCTCGCCCTTGGCGTGCTTCACCAGATAGCTGGAGAAAGACAGCTCGGTGATATCGAAGTCTCGGCTCCGCATGGCCCGAAAGAACATCTCCTCCGGGTTCAGCAGCATGTACACCGGGTCGCATCCATCAATTTGAACACGCCCGTCGTACAAGGCCCGATTGCGGTCGTAGTCACCCATGGCGACTGATAGTCGTAGCTTGGTCATCAAGTCAGCTCAGGCAGTGACAACATAAGAACGGTCCATCTCTGGATTATCCTGACCCTCAAGCCAGACATAGCTCGTCTCGTAAGCGCGCCAGTCCACGGTCTTTGGAATGACTCCCTGGAACGAGCACACTTCATTCGGAATGCGGTTCTCACCACCACCGATGACTTCGCCACTCTTCTGGAACGCCCGAACCGCCTCGACCATCTGCTTGCGGAACTCGACGATGGCCATGTCGCTGGCTCCAAGGCGGTCGTGACTTCTGTCGGCGATCTTGCCCATGGTGATCCACATGGCCATGTCCTGATTCGGAATGCCGGAAATGCCGGTGAAGTTGCCACTCTTCATCGCTTGGCGGTCCTGCCAGTACCTGTTCTCGTAGTTGCGCAGCGGACGGTACTGCTCATCCAGATCGACGCCGACCGTCTGGCCCAGGAATTTGCGCCAAGTGGCCGTCTCAGGGGTCTGCGAAGGATGGCCCCAGCCGATGAAGTAGAAGCAGGTGTTGGTATCGTCCACTGGCACATTCACGTTCGCCACGTTGTACAGGTTGTTCGGTGGAATCAGCACCGTCCAAGGCGCAACGAACACCGTCGTGCGCACGTAGTCGTGCGTCTGGGCATTGAAGATGGGGCGCCGCACTGCGGCATACCGGAAGCCGAACTTCGCGCGCTGCACCTGCATCCGCGGCGCCTTGTCGGTGGACGGACGCAGCCAGTTCTTGTCGGTGGCTTTCGCACCATCGACACGTGCAGGAACCATGTCCGAACTGTGCAGGCTCGAGCTGTGCGCCGAATCGATCGCACCTTCCAGAATCTGTGCCCAGTTCACGGGGATGATCACCTTGGCGACGCTCACCCGTGTTTCCGCAGTGGGCGCCCAGCGGGGTGGCTCAAACTCCGGCATGGTTTCGGCCGCACCCATGTAGGCCCAGACAAAGCCGCCCCATTCCTTGGTGGGGTATGCCTTGTGTTTGACTTTTTCCAGCATGCCACTGGCTTCCGGCTCGGAGGACATCTCGGTGACATTGCCCGCCACGTCCATCTTCCAGCCGTGATATAGGCAGCGCAAGCCACCCTCCTCGTTCCGGCCGAACACCAAGGATGCCCTGCGATGGGGACAGTACTCGTCCATCACGCCGACTTGCCCGTCGGTGTTTCGGAACACCACGAGGTCTTCGCCGAGGATCCGTGCTTTGACAGGGGTTCCGTCAGGCTCCGACACCTCTTCGATCAGACAGATCGGAACCCAGTGTCGACGCATCAGATGCCCCATCGGGGCACCGTTTTCAACGCGGCACAGCAGATCGTTTTCTTCATGCGTAATCATGGAACTCTCCTGTAAGGATGGGTAAGTGCAAGAAGGCACTGCGCCGCAGTATACTTCGATATCTAAGTATTTTTTTAAGGGTTATCCCTTGCCACCTCCTCTGCACTGTCTCTTCGTCTCGCCAACCACCTAGGGTGAAGGCCCTCTACAGCATGAGAAAGCTTCCATACAAATTTAGTTCTCTCGCATTTGCGTTCTACATGGCAACCATCATCGCCTTCATGATGTGTCTGCTCCTAACGGCCATCAACACCGGAATCGACGCTCGGTTCATTCAACGGGTACTGGGTACCTATGTGATAGCAATGCCAGTGGCCTTCGCATGCGTCATCTTGGTACGTCCGCTTGTCCTCTATCTCGTATCAAAGACCGTGGCCACGAAAACAGGTGACATCTGATAGGACTCGGACATCATCTGAACACAGCCAAATTCAGACGCAGTCACCATCAGAAGGTACAGCCGGCAACTGCGATGACTGCGCGTTCAGTGCTGTTGTAGTGCGCTCAGCTTGGCCAAAGGACTCCAAGACCGCGGTCTTCCGCGAGGCTACTGCGTACTCAAACCTGAGGTGTTTGGTGTAGTGCTTTGGTTGGCCACATCACTGTCGGTGCAACTGAAATTTGAGAAAAAATGAAAACAATCAGGGAAAACCATGGAATTGAGGCACCTTCGGTGCTTTTTGGCGGTCGCTCAGGAACTGCACTTCGCTAGAGCCGCTGAGAAGCTTCACATTGAGCAGTCGCCACTTTCGAGGGCGATAAAGGAACTGGAAGGAGAGCTGGGGGTCCGCCTCTTCGACCGCAACACGCGCAGCACGCGTCTAACCCGTGCGGGTCAGGTCTTCATGGATCACGTGCCACGCGTGTTCGCCGCTCTGACCAAGGCGCGTGACAGTGTTCGGGCCGTGTCGGCCGGGTTTCAGGGGCAGTTGCGGATCGCATTGTCCGAAGGTATCTCGCAGGCCCGGCTCACAGCATTGCTATCGTGTTGCCGTGTGGAAGAACCAGATACGGAAATCCGGCTTTACGAGGTTCCACTGTCACAGCAGATCAGAGGCCTCGAAGCCGATTTGTACGACGCTGGGTTCTCCCACTCATCGGAAGTTGGTGAAACGCTGCTAGCCGTATCAGCGTGGAACGACCCGATGGTCGTTGCCGTGCCATCGCGCCACCCGTTGTTGGCCCACAAAAAGCTGCCACTGGATGAAGTGCTGCGCTATCCCTTGGTGCTTTCCGACCCCGAGATGTGCGAGGGATGCAGCCGCCAGGTGGCGCGCGTACTGCGCTCAACGGATCGCGAACCTATCGTGGCCGAACAGGTGGCCAGCCAAGATCTGATGGTGACATTGGTTGCAGCGGGCTACGGTCTGGGCTTCTCAACAGAGGCACACGTTTCGACCTGCGGCCATCCCGAGATCGTCACAAGGCCGCTGGCTGGCCTCACGCCGGTGCTGACCACCTACCTGATCCGCCGCATCGGTGACCCGTCGGAAACCTTGCAACGATTCATGAAAAGAGCCCTTGTCGCTGCGCCAAATCGAGCAACTGACGAAACGTTGGACACATCACCAGGGAGTAGCACATGAGAAAGCTTCAAAACTTGGCTGCGGCGTTGGCGGTCACCTCCGCAGCCTTGCTGCTGTCGTCCTGCGGCAAACCACAGTCAGCTGAAACTGTGGAATCGCTGATGGCCGATCCTGGACGGTTGAAACACTTGCGAGAGCAGTGCAAGACCGACCGCGCCAAGCTGGGCGACGAACTTTGTGACCGCATGGCCGAGGCCACAAAGCGGCGATTTTTCGGGGACGGCAAGGTACCGTACAACCCACCCAAAGAATCACCCAAATTCTGAACGTGCGCTCGTCGCCACACTAGGTGACGCCTATTTTCTACATGGGCGCTGTACTACTTACAGCGCTGCAAGGTGCCATGACACGCGCTAGCACGCTATCACTTGCATTCTTGCAGGCCGAGCTGCGAGCCTGCCGATTTCGGACTTTGACCCACCGATAGCCAGCCTTGATCCTCATGCGTGCGACACACCTTCGTGCCGCACGCACGGCCCCCGCGTGACGGGCCACTGGATCGGAGGTCAAGGTGCAGGCTCAGGGCGCAAGCCACCAGGGGATTCTCTACGGGCAGATCGCGGTGGTGCTCGGCGTCGTCGTGGTTGGCGTGTGGGGCGCGACCCAGTGGACAGCCGCTGCGCTGGGTCACCAGGCACGCCTTGGGGCGCCATGGTTCGAAGCCCTCGGCTCGCCGGTGTACCACCCCTGGCGCCTGTTCGAGTGGTGGTTCGTCTTCGATGCCTACGCACCGGATGTCTTCGACGTGGGTGGTGCGATTGCGGGTGGCAGTGGCATCGCCTCGGTGGGCGTGGCGGTGGGAATGTCAGTATGGCGTTCTCGGCAGTCGCGGCTGGTCACCACCTACGGCACTGCGCGCTGGGCCACAGCTGATGACGTTCGCCAATCTGGATTGAGCCGCTCTTCCGGAGTATTCCTCGGCAAGCATGGCGAGCAGTACCTGCGCCACAACGGCCCCGAGCACGTGCTGGCGTTTGCCCCCACCCGCTCGGGCAAGGGCGTGGGCCTGGTGGTGCCCACGCTGCTGTCCTGGCCCGGCTCGGCCGTCATCCACGACATCAAGGGCGAGAACTGGCAGCTGACGGCCGGCTGGCGCGCGCGCTTCTCACATTGCTTGCTGTTCAACCCCACCGACGCGCGTTCGGCCGCCTACAACCCGTTGCTGGAGGTACGACGCGGTGTGCACGAGGTGCGCGACGTGCAGAACATCGCCGACATTCTGGTGGACCCTGAAGGCGCACTGGAGCGGCGCAACCACTGGGAGAAGACCTCGCACGCGCTGCTGGTCGGCGCCATCCTGCACGTGCTCTATGCCGGCGAGGACAAGACGCTGCGCGGCGTGGCCAACTTCCTGTCCGATCCGGCCTGCCCTTTCGAGGTGACGCTGCACCGGATGATGAGTACGCCTCATCTGGCCAGCGAGCAAGGCGCCGGTCCGCATCCCGTCGTCGCCTCAGCCGCCCGCGAGGTCCTCAATAAGAGCGAGAACGAACGCTCGGGCGTGCTGTCCACGGCCATGAGCTTTCTGGGCCTGTACCGCGACCCGACGGTGGCCGAGGTGACCTCGCGCTGCGACTGGCGGATCGCCGACCTGATCTCGACCGAACACCCGGTGTCGCTGTACCTGGTGGTGCCGCCATCGGACATCAGCCGCACCAAGCCGCTGATCCGGCTGATCCTGAATCAGGTGGGGCGGCGCCTGACCGAGTCGCTGGATGGCTCGGACGGCATCGCGCGGCGGCACAAGCTGCTGCTGATGCTCGACGAGTTCCCGGCGCTGGGTCGGCTGGACTTCTTCGAGACGGCACTGGCCTTCATGGCGGGCTATGGCATCCGCAGCTTCCTGATTGCGCAGAGCCTGAATCAGATCGACAAAGCCTACGGCCAGAACCATTCGATTCTGGACAACTGCCATGTGCGAGTGACCTTCGCCACCAACGACGAGCGCACGGCCAAGCGCATTTCCGAAACGCTGGGCACGGCCACCGAGCTGCGCGCACAGCGCAACTACGCCGGCCACCGGCTGGCGCCGTGGCTGGGGCACCTGATGGTCTCGCGGCAAGAGACGGCGCGCCCGCTGCTGACGCCTGGCGAGGTGATGCAGCTGCCGCCCGACGAAGCGGTGGTGATGGTCTCCAGCGTGCCACCGGTCAAGGCCCGCAAGCTGCGCTACTACGCCGACGCGAACTTCAAGCGCCGCGTATTGCCACCGCCCGTCCTGATTGCCGGCCCCTACCCCGATGCGCCACCGGTGCGGGCGGACGACTGGGGCGAGCTGGCTGTGTCGGCGGTCACTACTTCTTCCAACCCAACCTTCATGCCCGGCATGGATGCCGATGAAGGCGGTCCCCGCCTGCAGCCAGAGCTGACGGAGATTGCAACGCCAAGCCCCGCGCTCGACGCACTGACCAATGACCTGGCGCTGCTCGATGACGACGACGACGCACCCCTGCCCCTTCCCGGCCAGCTCGATCCGGCCATGCAGCGCGCGGCGCGCCTGGCCGTACTCGACCCCGACGACGGAATCACGCTATGAGCCGGTACCGCCTGAACCTGTTCATTCCGCCTGAGCATGCGCGACGCCTCGAAGAGGTGGCGGCCAAGAAGGGCGTTTCCAAGTCATCCATCGTCGCGGCAGCGCTGGCCTCGTGGCTGTCGCCGGATTCAGGCGACCAGCGCGAGGCGGCCATCGCCAAACGGCTGGACCGGCTCTCGCGCCAGTTCGATCGGCTGGAGCGCGACCAGAACATCGAGATCGAGACCCTGGCGCTGTTCATCCGTTACTACCTCACCGTGAGCACGCCTGTGCCCGAAGGACACCAGGAGGCAGCCCGTGCGCAGGGCAAAGCCCGCTTTGAGCAGTTCGTCGAGCAATTGGGCCGCCACCTGCTGCGCGGCCGCAGCCTGGTGCGCAATGTGATCGAGGAGCTTCAACCACAGGAACAGGGCCTGAACCGGCAGCTGGATGAAGCGGCAGGCATGGCGGTGGACCCGGTGGATTCGGGGCACCCCGACGAAGGGCCGACGGAATGACGGCCGCACCACCCAGCCCAGAAAGGACCACGCTCGACCGCCGTGTCCGCATGCTGCGCACGGCCATGGGGCCGATGATCGCAGCTGCTCTGGAAGACCCGGACGTGGTGGAGGTGCTGCTCAACCCCGATGGATCGCTGTGGCTGGACCGGCTCTCCACCGGACGTGCACCGACGGGCGTGACCTTGTCGGCGGCCGATGGGGAACGCATCATCCGACTGGTCGCGGCCCATGTGGGCGCCGAGGTACACCGGGGCCAGCCTCTGCTGACAGCCGAGTTGCCCGAAACGGGCGAACGCTTCGAGGGTGTTCTGCCCCCGGCTGCGCCGGGCCCGGCGTTCGCGCTGCGCAAGCGCGCCGTGGGCGTGATCCCGCTCGACCGCTACGTGGCCGACGGGATGATGACGGCGGAGCAGGCCGGCTTCCTGCGCCAGGCCGTGCACGAGCGTCAAAACATCCTGATCGCTGGCGGCACCAGCACCGGCAAGACCACGCTGGCCAACGCGCTGCTGGCCGAAATCGCCACCACAGGCGACCGGGTGCTGGTGCTCGAAGACACCATCGAACTTCAATGCGCGGCGCGCGACCACGTGCCGCTGCGCACACGCGCAGGCGCCGTGTCCATGGCCGAGCTGGTGCGCGCCACGATGCGGCTACGCCCCGACCGCGTGGTGGTGGGTGAGGTGCGTGGCGGAGAAGCGCTGGACCTGGTCAAGGTCTGGGGCACCGGCCACCCCGGCGGCATCGCCACCATCCATGCCGGGTCGGCACTCGGTGCGCTGCTACGGCTGGAGCAGCTGATCCTGGAGGTGGCGGTGAACCCGCCGCGTGCGCTGATCGCCGAAGCGGTCAACGTGGTGATCTACATCGCCGGTCGCGGCCGCAAGCGCCACATCGACACGATTGCCCGCGTCACTGGACACGACAGCACGGGCTACCACCTGGTGGCGATGAGCGGGACGCTGGATACACCCTTTCCGGAGCTGCCAGCGCCACCACCACTTGCGCCCTCTTCCACCCCGCCTCCCGTGGTGGATTCCCCTTCCTCAACCCTGCCTGGAGAACTTCCATGAACCCTTCGCTTTCCCTGCGCGCTTTTGCCTGTCTGCTGACCCAATCCATCTCTCGACGGATCTCCTCCGCCGGCGTGGCCGGCCTGCAGCGCATCCACCGGTTGGTCCAGCCCGCCCGTCACGGACTGTTTACCGCCGCTGTGATGTTGAGCGTGGCGGGCACTGCCAAGGCGGCCGGTTCCAGCATGCCCTGGGAAGGACCTCTGCAATCCATTCTGGACTCGATCCAGGGCCCGGTGGCCCGCATCGTGGCGGTGATCATCATCATCGCCACCGGCCTGGCGCTGGCCTTCGGCGATACCTCGGGGGGCTTCCGCAAGCTGATTCAGATCGTCTTCGGTCTGTCGATTGCCTTCGCGGCCTCGTCCTTCTTCCTGAGCTTCTTCAGCTTCTCGGGCGGGGCCTTGGTATGAGCGGCGCTGCCGAGCACGCCAGCCTCGCCAGCGGCTTCGAGATCCCGCTGCACCGCTCGCTGACCGAGCCCATCCTGATGGGCGGCGCACCGCGCACCATGGCCATTGCCAACGGCACGCTGGCCGCCGCCGTGGGCCTGGGCCTGCAGTTGTGGATTCCGGGCATCTTGTTGTGGATCGTGGGCCACTCGCTGGCGGTCTGGGGCGCTCGGCTCGATCCGCAGTTCATGGCGGTGTTTGCCCGGCACATCAAGCACAAGCCGTTGCTGGAC
>C687J26845_10000274_pt1 | contig 34732 bp, 39 predicted proteins | sample RifCSPlowO2_12_FD_26845 | JGI IMG/M metagenome (IMG submission 26845)
GGACGTTCGTANAGCCATCACGCAACGTGATTAGCCTGTAATTTCAACAACTTACGTTCAAGACCATCACGCTACTTGATCAAATTAGCCAAGAACACCATCACGATAGCTGACCGTACTCACTTGAGTTTGCGGCCCGTGCGTGGAGGATTCGCCCTAGCCCAAGTACAAGGATGGCACCGAGCGAATTGGAATGCTTTTTCCAAGCGTCCGCTGGATTGGTCGCACTCGTTCGTGAGCTCACTTCTGTTGCAGCCGAACTGAATTCACCTCTTAACCCAACGTTCGCAAATGGTTGCCTCAAGCTGCTCAACGAAACAAAGAAGCCGCGGAAACGAGCCGCAAGGGCAAAATAATCCATTTGTTGACGTGTTGCTAAGGACTGCTTTGGGGCCAAATCGCGTACGTCTGCTCATGGCCCAAAGCAGTTGTCCACCGACTTCTGCAGCAGCCAACCGTCAAGCAGGACGCTGACAGCAGACTTGAAGACAGATGGTCAATGATTACCGGAACACGTGATCGGTCATACCGGAATACGCAGTCGGCGTTAGCCGATGCGCCAAGCCAGCGATTTGTCGTGCGTATCCTGCCTGCGGAAGTCGCGCGGAGCCGTGCCCACCGTGCGCTTGAACACCTTGGAAAAGCTGAACGCATCGGTGTACCCGACCTCCCGGGCAATCTGCTCCAGTGACCGTTCCGACTCGCTCAGCGCGGCCATGGCCTTTTGCATGCGTACCGTGCGCAAATAGTTGAGTGGCGTGTTGCCCATCGATTCGCGAAAGCGCTCCGCCAGGCTGGTGCGCGACAGTCCCGCATGGTGTGCCAGCTTGTCCAGCGTCCAGGCGTGGGCGCAGTCGTCGTGCATGGCTTGTACTGCCTTCATCACCAGGGGGTCCTGGATGCCGTGGCTCCAGCACGATGTGCGCTCACCCTGGCGCTGCAGCATTTCTCGCATCAGCAATACAAAAATCACGTCCAGCAGCCCATACACCAGGGTTTCGCTGCCAAGCTCCTGCAGGGTCAGTTCTTGCTGCAGCAGCTCCATGCTGTGCGCCATGGCCGGGGGATAGGGGCCATCCTGTGCACGCAACACCAGCCAGTCGGGCATTTCCGCAAAGAACGGATGCACCGGTGTGTGCCAGAACTGGTAAGCACCGCTGATGAGTGCGTTCTGCGGCGCATTGCCTGGCGCGTCCGCCTCTGGCACGGGCCATGGTTGGTCGAGGGCAACGGTTTGCACAGCGCCCAAGTCTTCATGGGTGCTGACGGTGTGCACGCAGCCGCGCGCCATGACGGCCACGTCACCGGTTTGCAGAAGCAGGGGTTGCGCCAGGGATGGGGCATGCAAATACACCTGCCCCGCCGTGACCACATGCACGCCCATGCTGCGTTCGCACGGGAACTTCAGGGCGGTGGCATCGCGCAGGTGGCGCTGGTCCAAAAGCCGGCGGCGCAGCCCTGCCTGGCGGAAGATGTCAGTCAATAGGTCCATAGGTCGCATGGCTCCGTTTGGGGGGTAGTGGTGCCGTGTTCGGACGATTGGACATGAAAAATGGTTTTTTGTCTATTCATAGTTCGTGGTTTTGGGCGGATCATCCACCCATCAACCACTCTTCCAGGAAATGAATATGTCTCACACACTCGTCATCGGTGCCAACGGCACGGTCGGTTCTGAACTCGTGCGCTTGTTGCGTGCGGCCGGGCACAACGTCCTCAAAGCCACCAGCCGCCCGGTCACCGACCCCGCCAACGAGGTCCACCTGAATCTGGTGACCCGTGAGGGCCTGGACACTGCATTGCGGGGTGTCAGCAAAGTGTTCATGTTGTCCCCACCCGGCCATACCAACCAGGACGAACTGCTCAACCCGGTGGTGGACGCCGCCAAAGCCCACGGTGTGCAGAAGATCGTGCTCATGACCGCCATGGGGGCCAACGCCGATGAAAACGCACCGATGCGCAAAGCGGAGGTGCATTTGGAAAACTCGGGGCTGGCGTACAACATCATCCGGCCCAACTGGTTCATGCAGAACTTCAACTCGTTCTGGATTCAGGGCATCCTGGAGCACGGAAAGATCTTCCTGCCGGTGGGCACCGCCAAGGGCAGCTTTATTGATGCACGCGATATCTCCGCAGTGGCTGCGCGCCTGTTGAGCACCGACGACTTCAACCAGCGCGACTTTGACCTGACCGGCGGTGTGGCGATGGACCACGACGCGGTGGCCACCATTTTGTCGAAAGCGACCGGCCAGACGATCACCTACCAGGACATTCCCGAGGGCGACATGCGCGGCGCTTTGTTGCAGGCAGGCCTACCACCGGCCTATGCGGAGTTTTTGTTAATGATTTTGGGTTTCTTCAAGGCCGGTTATGCCGAACGCACGACAGATGCCGTGCAAACCCTGCTGGGCCGCCCGCCCATCACAATGGAACAGTACGCCGCCGACTACCGCAGCGCCTGGGTCAAAGCCTGACGGACCACCAGCCATCGCCGACCCCCATGGGAAGGGTTGGTATGGCGGTGTTGGGGTGGCTTTAAGCCAAATTGGCCTATAGCCCCCGTGCGTATTGCGCAGAGCGCTATTAATAAAATAGCAACTGCACAATACGGAAGCCACTTACTGGGCCTTCACCTTCAGCCGCCAGGCATGCAGCAGCGGTTCGGTATACCCACTGGGCTGCTCCAGCCCCTTGAACACCAGTTCACACGCCGCCTTGTAAGCCATCGACGTATCGAAGTGGCCCGCCATGGGTTGGTACAGCGGGTCGTCGGCGTTTTGCTGGTCCACCACGGCGGCCATGCGCTCAAAGGTTTCCTTGACTTGCGCCTCCGTCACCACACCATGGTGCAGCCAGTTGGCCATGTGCTGGCTGCTGATGCGCAGCGTGGCGCGGTCCTCCATCAGGCCGATGTTGTGGATGTCGGGCACCTTGGAGCAGCCCACGCCCTGGTCTACCCAGCGCACCACATAGCCCAGAATGCCCTGGGCGTTGTTGTCCAGCTCCTGCTGTTTCTCGGCGTCCGTCCAGTTGGGTGTGGCGGTGACGGGCACTTGCAGCAGATTGTCCAGAATGCCGTCGCGGGCTTTTTCGTAGTTGGTTTTTTCCAGTTCCTTTTGCACATCGCTGACCAACACCTGGTGGTAGTGCAGGGCGTGCAGGGTGGCGCCGGTGGGGCTGGGAACCCAGGCGGTGTTGGCGCCGGCCTTGGGGTGGGCAATCTTTTGCTCCAGCATGGCCTTCATCAGGTCGGGCATGGCCCACATGCCCTTGCCAATCTGCGCCTTGCCGCGCAGGCCGCAAGACAGGCCGACCAAAACGTTGTTTTTCTCGTAGGCCTGAATCCAGGCGCTGGTCTTCATGTCGCCCTTGCGGATCATGGGGCCGGCTTGCATGGCGGTGTGCATCTCGTCGCCGGTGCGGTCCAAAAAGCCGGTGTTGATGAAGGCGACGCGGCTGCTGGCGGCGGCAATACAGGCCTTCAGGTTGACGCTGGTGCGACGCTCTTCGTCCATGATGCCCAGCTTGACGGTGCTGTCCTGCAGGCCCAGCATCTTCTCGACACGGGTGAACAGCTCGGCGGCAAAGGCCACTTCGGCAGGGCCGTGCATTTTGGGCTTGACGATGTAGACCGAGCCCTTGCGCGAGTTGCGGATGGCGTCTTTCTTGGTGCGCGCCAGGTCGTGCAGGGCGATGGTGGTGGTGACCACGGCGTCCAGAATGCCTTCGGGGATTTCGCGGGTTTCGCCCTGTTTGTCGGTGTACAGGATGGCCGGGTTGGTCATCAAATGGCCCACGTTGCGCACAAACATGAGGGAGCGGCCGTGCAGCGTGACCTTTTTTTTGCCGTCGGTGCCGGTGTACACGCGGTCGGCGTTCAGGCCACGGGTGAAAGTCTTGCCACCCTTGCTCACCTCTTCGGTCAGCGTGCCGTTCAAAATGCCCAGCCAGTTGCCGTAGGCCAGCACTTTGTCATCGGCGTCCACCACGGCGACCGAGTCTTCCAAATCCAAAATAGTGGACAGGGCCGCTTCCAGCACCAGGTCGCTCACACCGGCCGGGTCTTTGGCACCGATGGTGGTGCTGCGGTCGATCTGGATGTCCAGGTGCAGGCCGTTGTGCACCAGCAATACGCTGGTGGGATCCTTGGCCTCACCTTGGTAGCCGACCAGTTGGGCGGCATCGGCCAGGCTGGTGTTCTTGCCGTCGGCCAGTTTCACCGACAACTTGCCGTCCTTGATGCGGTAGCCGACCGAGTCCACATGGGAGCCCTTGCGCAGGGGGGCGGTGCGGTCCAGCACATGGCGGGCGTAGGCAATGACCTTGGCACCGCGCTTGGGGTTGTAGCCCACGGTTTTGCCGTTTTTCTGGATGGTCTTTTCACAGCCCTTGTCTTCCGCAATCACGTCGGTGCCGTACAGCGCGTCGTACAGGCTGCCCCAGCGGGCGTTGGCGGCGTTCAGGGCGTAGCGGGCGTTGAGCACCGGCACCACCAGCTGCGGGCCGGCTTGTTTCGCCAGTTCGGCGTCCACATTGGAGGTGGTGATTTTGGCCTTTTTGGGGCTCTCAACCAGGTAACCGATTTTTTCCAGGAAGGCGCGGTAGGCTGGCATGTCGGCAATCGGGCCGGGGTTGGCTTGGTGCCAGGCATCCAGCTCGGCCTGCAGACGGTCGCGTTCGGCCAGCAAGGCGATATTCTTGAGGGCCAGGTCGGCCACGATGGCGTCAAAACCTTTCCAGAACGCGGCGGGGGCAACGCCGGTGCCGGGCAATACCTTGTTTTCAATAAAGCTGTGCAATACGGTGGCAACTTGCAGGCGATGGACAGCGGTGCGCGGAGTGGAGGAGGGGGTGGACATGAGAGGCCTTTCCAAAAAATGGAGCTAAAAATGGGGAGCGGGCGCAGTGCCCAGCACACAGGCAAGGGCAGGTTTGCGCATGGAAGTACTGTATTCCATACGTTATAGGAATACTATATGGAAAAATATCAATCTATTCGTGACAAAAACACAGGAATCGCTGCCTGCGGTGGCGTCGCCCCATTTCCTCCTTTTGTAAGCAAGGCACCATGACCGAGTCCCGCAAGCTTCCCCTGCACGGTATCCGTGTTGTTGAGTTCACCCATATGGTGATGGGCCCCACCTGCGGCATGGTGCTGGCCGACCTGGGCGCCGAAGTCATCAAGGTCGAGCCTTTGGCCGGAGACAACACCCGCAAGCTGCTGGGCAGTGGCGCAGGCTTTTATCCCCTGTTCAACCGCAACAAAAAAAGCCTGGCCATCGACTTGCACAGCGCCAAGGGCCGCGAAGTGGTGCTGCGGCTGATTGCCACCGCCGACATCGTGAGCGAAAACTTCAAGACCAGCACCATGCACAAGCTGGGGCTGGACTATGCGGCCCTGTCCAAGCTGGACCCGCGCCTGATCTATGTCAGCCACAAAGGCTTCCTGCCCGGCCCCTACGACCACCGCACCGCACTGGACGAGGTGGTGCAGATGATGGGCGGCCTGGCCTATATGACAGGCCGCCCCGGCGACCCCCTGCGCGCGGGCAGCAGCGTGAACGACATCATGGGCGGCATGTTTGGCGCCATCGGGGCCATGGCCGCACTGATGCAGCGCAACAGCACCGGGCGCGGGCAGGAAGTGCAATCGGCGCTGTTTGAGAACAATATCTTTTTGGTGGCCCAGCACATGATGCAGTTTGCCGTCACCGGCCAAGCCGCAGCCCCCATGCCGGAGAAAATTTCGCCTTGGGGCATTTACGACGTGTTCAGCGTCAAAAACCAGGAGCAGATTTTCTTGGCCGTGGTGGGCGACACGCAGTGGGGCATTTTTTGCAATGCCTTTGCCTACGCCGACCTGCATGGCGACGCCCGCCTGTCCACCAACAACGACCGGGTGCGCGCCCGGGAGTGGCTGATTCCCCTGTTGCGCGAACGCCTGGCGCTGCACAGCTCGGCCGAGTTGGCCGCCGTGTTCGAGCAACACGGCCTGCCTTTTGCGCCCATTACCGACCCCCAGCACCTGTTTGACGACCCCCATTTGCAGCAAACCGGGGGGCTGGCCCCCATGACCCTGCCCGATGGGCGGGAAACCCAGGTGCCGCTGCTGCCCCTGACGCTGAACGGTGAACGTCCGGGTCTGCGGCTGGACCCGCCCCAACTGGGGGAGCATGGAGTTGAGCTGCTGCTGAGCCTGGGGTACTCCGCAAGTGACATTGCCGAAATGCAGCAGGCCGGAGTGCTGCCCCGGCCCCATACTGATATGTAAAGGGGAATGCCGCGATGGACAAACTCAAACAGCTCGAATCCTTCATCTCGGTGGCGACGCGCGGCAGCCTGACGGCCGCTGCCTTGGCCGAAGGGGTTTCTCCTGCCATCATGGGCCGCCGGTTGGACGGTCTGGAGGAGCGCTTGGGGGTCAAGTTGCTGCTGCGCACCACCCGGCGCATCACGCTCACGCACGAAGGCAGCGCCTTTCTGGAAGATTGCCAGCGCCTGTTGGCCGACCTGGCCAACGCCGAGGCCAGCGTCAGCGCTGGAGGAGTCAAGGCCAGCGGGCATTTGCGTATTACCGCGCCTGCGGGTTTTGGCCGCCGCCATGTGGCACCCCTGGTACCCAAATTCCGCGAGTTGCACCCGGAAGTCACCATCTCCCTGAACCTGAGCGACCGGGTCATCGATATCGCCGGGGAGGGCTTTGACTGTGCGGTGCGCGTGGGCGATATGCCCGACTCCTCCCTGGTCAGCGTCCGTCTGGCCGACAACCGGCGCATGTGTGTGGCCACCCCGGCCTACCTGGCCCGCCATGGCACGCCGCAGACCCCCAGCGATCTGGCGAAATTCCACTGCCTGACCCTGTCCAGTGATGCTTCCCAAACACGGGGCTGGGCCTTCAACGTGGGCCCAGGCCTGGCGTCGGAGGTTGTGCACCTCAAGCCCGCCGGCCCATTGGACTGCTCCGATGGCCAGGTGCTGCACGACTGGTGCCTGGCCGGCTTCGGTATCGCCTGGCGCAGCACCTGGGAGGTGGAGGCCGAAATTGCCGCGGGGGCATTGGTGTCGGTGCTGGACGCCTATGGCGCACCCCCCAACGGCATCCATGCGGTGTTCCCCCAGCGCAAGCACCTGCCGCTGCGGGTGCGTCTATGGATCGATTTCCTCAAGCTCCACTACGGCACGCCGGGGTTCTGGCAAGTGCAATGAATTGCTACCAAATAGATAGCTGCTTGCGCATACTGCATGCGGGCTACAGCTAGAAAAGACAATCAAGATTCGCCAAACTCGTCGCCCAGTTCCTTGGCCCGTTGCTGTGCCGCGCGCAGGGCCTGCGCAAACAGGGTTTTGATGCCCGAGGCATCCATGGCGGTGATCGCGGCGTAGGTGGTGCCCCCTTTGGAGGTGACGCGTTGGCGCAGGATTTCGGGCGGCTCGTTCGATGCGCGCGCCAACTCACCGGCACCAATAAAGGTCGCCACCGCCAATTTGTACGCCTGCTCTTTGGACAGGCCCATCTCGGCTCCGGCGGCGGTCATGGCTTCCATGAAATAGAACATATAGGCCGGGCCAGAGCCCGAAAGCGCCGTTACCGCGTCCAGCTGGCTTTCGGCCTCCAGCCACAAGAAATCACCGGTGCTGGCAATGATGCGCTCCGCCCTTTGCCGGTCCGTGTCGGTCACGGCGGCGCGTGCATAGAGCGCCGTGATTCCCTTGCCTATGAGCGCGGGCGTGTTGGGCATGGTCCGAATCACCCGTTCGTTCCCCAGCCAGTGGCTGATACTGTCACTGCGAATGCCGGCGGCCACGCTCACATGCAAAGCGTCCTTGGTGTGAAAACGCACCTGCAGCGCGGCTTCTTTGAAGGTCTGCGGCTTGACGGCCCACACGACAACCGAAGCGCGCGCGAGAAAGGGGCCTGGTTGGGTTTGCGCCGCAATCCCGAATTGCGCCTGAAGCCGGTCGCGGGCCTCCGCAAAAGGCTCTACGACATCGATGTTATGAACGGAAACGCCCTGGCGTACCAGTCCGCTGATGATGGCGCTGGCCATGTTGCCTCCGCCGATGAATGCAATGTGATCGCTCATTGATCTCTCCGTTTGAACAAATTCACTTGAGCTTAGCGTCTGAACCATCACAATTTATTCAAACATTTGTATTTCTTCGTAAAAAATAATTGACAGCTCTTTGGAAGAGCTGCATAATCTAGGGCTTCGCTTGAAAAAGTATGAAGGTTCTGCCCAAATGGAGGCGATGTGAGTGGTTCATGTCGCGGACAGCGGGCCCAAGACTGACTTGGTGTGGGTGTTGCCAGATTCCTGGTGGATGCTTCTCCTGGTGCAAGTTGGGAATATTGAAATGATCCAGACTGAATCTCGACTAGAAGTTGCCGACAATACCGGCGCAAAGTCCGTCCTGTGCATTAAGGTGCTGGGTGGGTCAAAGCGTCGCTATGCGAGTGTTGGTGACATTATTAAAGTTAGCATTAAAGAGGCTGCACCGCGTAGTCGCGTCAAAAAAGGTGAGGTCTACAGCGCTGTTGTAGTTCGCACTGCCAAGGGTATCCGTCGTGGCGATGGTTCTTTGGTGAAGTTTGATGGCAATGCAGCGGTGTTGCTGAATGCCAAGTTGGAGCCGATTGGCACCCGCATCTTTGGACCCGTTACGCGTGAATTGCGTACTGAGAAGTTCATGAAGATCGTGTCCCTGGCTCCTGAAGTTTTGTAAGGACGCGCCATGAATAAGATTCGCAAAGGCGATGAGGTTATCGTTATCGCGGGACGTGATAAGGGTAAGCGCGGGAAAATCTCCCTGCGTAAAGATGACTCCCATGTGGTTGTCGATGGAATCAACTTGGTTAAAAAACACACCAAGCCAAATCCAATGAAGGGTACGGCCGGTGGCATCGTTGAAAAGACTATGCCTATTCACCAGTCCAATGTGGCAATTTTCAATGCTGCAACTGGCAAGGCTGATCGTGTTGGCATCAAGTTGCTGGCTGACGGTAAGCGCGTTCGCGTTTACAAGTCGAGCGGCGAAGAAATCAAGGTGGCATAAGCATGGCTCGTTTGCAACAACACTACCGCGAAAAAGTCGCTCCAGAGTTGATGGCCAAGTTTGGCTACACATCTCCTATGCAGGTTCCACGTTTCACCAAGATCACCTTGAATATGGGTGTGAGTGAAGCGGTTGCCGACAAGAAAGTTATGGATCACGCTGTCAGTGATCTGACCAAAATTGCAGGTCAAAAACCTGTGGTGACGATGTCCAAGAAGGCGATTGCCGGCTTCAAGATTCGTGAGAATCAAGCCATTGGTTGCATGGTGACATTGCGCGGCCTGCAGATGTTTGAATTTCTGGATCGCTTTGTTACCGTGGCTTTGCCGCGTGTTCGTGACTTCCGTGGTATTTCTGGCCGTGCTTTTGATGGTCGTGGCAACTACAACATCGGCGTCAAAGAGCAGATCATTTTCCCTGAAATTGAGTACGACAAGGTGGATGCCTTGCGCGGTCTCAATATCAGTATCACCACAACGGCTAAGACCGATGAAGAGTGCAAGGCGCTTCTCGCTGGTTTCCGTTTCCCGTTCAAGAACTGAGGTCACCTGTGGCTAAAATGGCTTTAATCCAGCGCGAGCTGAAGCGTGATCAGTTGGCTGCCAAGTACGCGAAGAAATACGCGGAACTCAAGGCAATCGCAGGTGACGCAAAACGTACTGACGACGAGCGTGCAGCAGCCCGTTTGGGTCTGCAAAAGCTCCCCCGTAACGCGAATCCGACCCGTCAGCGCAATCGTTGCGCCATCACCGGTCGTGCACGTGGCACGTTCCAGCACTTCGGTCTGGGTCGTTCAAAAATCCGTGAAATGGCTTTTGCCGGAGAAATTCCTGGCATCGTCAAGGCCAGCTGGTAAGCGAAAGGATAACTAATCATGAGCATGAGTGATCCAATCGCCGATCTGTTGACTCGCATTCGCAATGCGCAAATGGTGGCAAAGACCTCTGTGTCGGTGCCCTCTTCTAAAGTAAAAGTTGCAATTACCCAGGTCTTGAAAGACGAGGGGTATATTGATGACTTCAAAGTGACTGCGGCAGGCGGCAAGTCTGAGTTGGTAATTTCCCTGAAATACCACGCAGGTCGCCCCGTCATTGAGCGTATCGAACGTGTTAGCCGCCCTGGCTTGCGTGTGTACCGCGGCAGTGATGCTATTCCCCAAGTTCAGAATGGACTTGGCGTGGCGATCGTAACCACACCCCAAGGTGTGATGACGGATCGTAAAGCACGCGCTACCGGTGTCGGTGGCGAAGTTCTGTGCTACGTCGCTTAACGCTACATTGAGGAGTAATTAAAAATGTCTCGTGTAGGAAAAGTGCCTGTTATCGTCCCAGCTGGTGTGGACGTTGTGATCAGTGCTGGTCATATTGGTGTCAAGGGTGCCGGCGGAAGCTTGCAGGTGGCCCAGAATGCTTTGGTGAATGTTGCGAATGATGCTGGCACGCTGAGCTTTCAGCCTGCTAACGACTCTCGTGAAGCCAATGCAATGACTGGAACCTTGCGCCAGTTGGTGAACAACATGGTGGTCGGTGTTACCAAAGGCTTTGAGAAGAAGCTGAGTCTTGTCGGTGTGGGTTATAAAGCCCAGGCAACAGGAACCAAGCTGAACTTGAGTGTTGGCTACTCACACCCTGTGAACGTTGATATGCCTGCTGGGATTGCGGTAGCAACCCCAACCCCCACTGAAATTTTGATTAAAGGTGCTGATCGTCAGCGCGTTGGTCAAATTGCAGCTGAGATTCGTGCGTTTCGTCCACCAGAGCCTTACAAGGGCAAAGGTATCCGTTATTCGGACGAAAAAATCACAATCAAAGAAACCAAGAAGAAATAAGGAGCTGCAACATGTTGACCAAAAAAGAGCAGCGTCTTCGCAGAGCCCGTCAGACCCGGATTCGTATCGCCAATCAAGGCGTTGCGCGTTTGACTGTCAATCGTACCAATTTGCACATCTACGCAAGCGTCATCTCTGGCGACGGTGGCAAGGTGTTGGCAACTGCATCTACTGCAGAAGCCGAAGTGCGCCAGTCATTGGGCGGTACGGGCAAGGGTGGTAATGTGGCTGCGGCACAGATTATTGGCAAGCGCCTGGCCGAAAGGGCCAAAGCGGTTGGTGTTGAAAAAGTGGCATTTGATCGTGCAGGATTTGCGTACCATGGCCGCGTGAAAGCGTTGGCTGATGCGGCACGTGAAGCTGGCTTGCAGTTCTAAGCAGATCGGAAATAAAGATGGCTAAAGTTCAAGCAAAAATGCAAGGTAAGGCTGAAGGGCCTGAGGACGGTCTGCGCGAGAAGATGATCGCGATCAATCGCGTCACCAAAGTGGTTAAGGGTGGTCGAATTTTAGGATTCGCCGCACTGACCGTAGTGGGTGATGGCGAAGGTCGCATCGGCATGGGCAAAGGAAAGTCGAAAGAAGTTCCTGCTGCTGTCCAAAAAGCCATGGAAGAAGCGCGCCGTAACATGATCAAAGTGAGCCTGAAAAATGGTTCCATTCACCACCAGGTGAATGGTCACCACGGTGCCGCCAATGTCATGATGGCGCCAGCTCCCAAGGGAACCGGAATTATCGCCGGTGGACCCATGCGTGCGGTTTTCGAAGTGGTTGGTATTACCGACATCGTGGCAAAGAGCCACGGCTCTTCAAACCCCTACAACATGGTCCGTGCCACTTTGGACGCGTTGTCGGTATGTACCACTCCATCGGAAGTAGCTGCTAAACGCGGTAAAACCGTTGAAGAGATCTTCGTTTAAGCGAGGTCATCAGCATGACTACACAACAAACAGTGAAAATCCAATTGGTGCGCAGCCCAATTGGTTGCAAAGAGTCTCATCGTGCAACCGTTCGCGGTTTGGGCCTTCGCAAGATTCGCGGTATTAGCGAGTTGGTGGACACCCCAGAAGTCCGCGGCATGATTAACAAGATCAGTTATCTGGTCAAAGTGCTCTAAGAGGTTGATGATGGAACTCAATGGCATCAAGCCCGCAGAGGGTGCAAAACACGCCAAGCGTCGTGTTGGTCGTGGCATAGGCTCCGGTTTGGGAAAAACCGCAGGCCGTGGTCATAAAGGTCAGAAATCTCGCTCCGGCGGATACCACAAAGTTGGTTTCGAAGGTGGACAGATGCCAATGCATCGCCGTTTGCCAAAACGTGGTTTCAAATCGCATTTGCTGAAATTCAACGCCGAAATTACGCTGACAACTTTGGAAGCTTTCGGGTCTGGAGATGTTGATTTGTTGACTCTGAAGCAGGCCGGCCTTGTGGGTCAGTTGGCTAAAGTTGTCAAAATTATTAACACAGGCGTGCTTACAAAAGCCGTGAAAGTTAATGGTTTGGGCGCAACGGCTGGTGCGAAGGCCGCGATTGAAGCCGCTGGTGGCAGCGTAGCCTAATTTTGCGGTAGAAAGAAATATAAGTGGCAACTAACGCAGCCCAAATCGCAAAAACAGGAAAGTTCGGCGACTTGCGTCGTCGGCTTGTGTTCTTGTTGCTCGCGCTGGTGGTGTATCGGGTCGGTGCGCATATTCCTGTGCCCGGCATTGATCCATCGCAGCTGCAGCAGTTGTTTAAAGGACAGCAGGGCGGTATCCTGAGTCTCTTTAACATGTTTTCGGGTGGAGCTCTGTCACGGTTCACCGTGTTCGCTCTGGGGATCATGCCGTATATCTCGGCATCGATCATCATGCAGTTGTTGACTTATGTATTACCTACATTTGAGCAGCTAAAAAAAGAGGGTGAAGCGGGGCGGCGAAAAATAACCCAATACACGCGCTACGGCACGTTGGGTTTGGCCCTGTTTCAATCGCTGGGCATTGCCCTGGCACTTGAATCCTCCGCTGGCTTGGTAATCGCTCCTGGCATGGGTTTCCGTTTGACCTCGGTGGTGACTTTGACTGCCGGAACCATGTTTTTGATGTGGCTGGGCGAACAAATCACAGAGCGCGGTTTGGGCAACGGGATTTCTATTTTGATTTTTGGTGGTATCGCTGCAGGTTTGCCAAGTGCAATTGGTGGATTGCTGGAGTTGGTTCGCACCGGGGCAATGAGCATCATTGTTGCGCTGCTTATTGTTATTTTGGTTGCATTGGTGACCTACTTTGTCGTGTTCGTAGAGCGCGGACAGCGCAAAATTTTGGTGAACTATGCGAGGCGGCAGGTTGGTAACAAGGTATATGGTGGTCAATCCTCCCATTTGCCTTTGAAGTTGAATATGGCGGGTGTAATTCCCCCGATATTTGCATCGTCGATCATTTTGTTACCCGCTACAGTAGCCAATTGGTTCAGTTCGGGCGACTCGATGCGCTGGTTGAAGGATATAGCGAGCACGCTGAGTCCAGGACAGCCAGTGTATGTGATGCTGTATGCTACCGCGATTGTTTTCTTTTGCTTTTTCTATACCGCACTGGTATTCAATAGCAGAGAAACAGCCGATAATTTGAAGAAAAGTGGCGCATTCATCCCGGGTATACGCCCCGGTGACCACACTGCAAAGTATATTGACAAGATTTTGCTCAGGCTGACACTGGCTGGAGCGATCTACATAACATTAGTGTGCTTGTTGCCAGAATTTTTGATTTTGAAATACAACGTGCCTTTCTATTTCGGTGGTACTTCGTTGTTGATTATCGTAGTGGTGACCATGGACTTTATGGCCCAGGTTCAAAACTACATGATGTCGCAACAATATGAGTCATTGCTGAAAAAGGCCAATTTCAAGTCCACGTAGGGCGATTTGGGTAAAACCTCGTATGAATAGTCATACTTGGATGTGTATTAGGCATTAGTAATGGCGCAGGTTCCGCGCGAATCAAAGTCGGAACGAAGCTAAGAGTTTTAGGAGAGAAATTATGAAAGTTTCGGCTTCGGTCAAAAAAATTTGCCGCAACTGCAAAATCATTCGCCGCAAAGGCGTGGTTCGTGTGATCTGCACAGATCCACGGCACAAGCAGCGGCAAGGTTAATTGCAAGAGTTTTAGAGGACGAAAATGGCACGTATCGCTGGCATCAACATTCCGCCGCAACAGCATTCTGAGATTGGCTTGACCGCCATTTTTGGTATCGGTCGCACTCGCGCTCGCAAGATTTGCGAAGCCTGTGGCATTGCATATTCCAAAAAGGTCAAGGATTTGACCGACACCGATTTGGAAAAAATTCGCGATCAGATCGCACAGTTTACAATCGAGGGTGATTTGCGTCGTGAAACGACAATGAACATCAAGCGATTGATGGACATTGGATGCTATCGTGGGTTCCGGCACCGCCGGGGTCTGCCGATGCGTGGCCAACGGACTCGCACAAACGCACGTACCCGCAAAGGCCCGCGTAAGGCTGCTGCGTCTTTGAAGAAATAACAGGGATTGAGAAACCATTATGGCAAAAGCTCCCGCCAATAGCGCAGCGCAACGCGTTCGCAAAAAAGTTCGTAAAAATGTTGCGGATGGCATCGCACACGTGCATGCTTCGTTTAACAACACTATCATTACTATCACTGATCGCCAAGGCAATGCTTTGTCCTGGGCGTCATCTGGTGGACAAGGTTTCAAGGGCTCACGTAAGTCCACTCCTTTTGCAGCTCAGGTGGCTTCGGAAGTTGCTGGCCGTGCTGCTCTGGAGCAAGGTATCAAGAATCTTGATGTCGAGATCAAGGGGCCAGGTCCAGGCCGCGAATCTTCGGTTCGGGCCTTGGCTGCCCTCGGTATTCGCATCAACTTAATTGCTGATGTGACACCGGTTCCCCACAACGGCTGCCGTCCTCAAAAACGCCGTCGTATCTAAGTTTTTTAACAAGCCCACCGCCATCAACATTTGTTGATGGCTCCCGCGCTTCTGCGCGGCAGATGACATAAAAGGAAGATCAAGTGGCACGCTACCTCGGCCCCAAGGCCAAACTATCACGCCGTGAAGGCACCGACTTATTCCTGAAGAGCGCTCGTCGTGCGATTGGCGACAAAGCCAAGTTCGACTCCAAGCCTGGACAACATGGTCGTACTTCCGGTACGCGCACTTCCGACTACGGTCTGCAATTGCGTGAAAAACAAAAAGTCAAGCGCATGTACAGCGTGCTTGAAAAGCAGTTTCGCCGGTATTTCGAAGAGGCAGATCGCCGCAAAGGAAACACCGGTGCCAATCTGTTGTTCCTGTTGGAATGCCGTTTGGACAACGTTGTTTATCGCATGGGATTTGGATCTACCCGTGCAGAAGCGCGTCAAATGGTTTCCCACAAAGCTATTACCGTAAACGGCAAGTCAGTCAACATCCCTTCCTACATGGTCAAGGCAGGTGATGTGGTTGCAGTTCGGGAAAAGTCCAAAAAGCAAAATCGCGTCGTCGAAGCGCTACAGCTGGCGATGCAAGTTGGAATGCCTTCCTGGGTTGAAGTGAACGTTGAAAAGGCTGAAGGCACTTTCAAGTCTGTTCCTGATCGTGACCAATTTGGTGCCGATATCAACGAATCGATGATCGTCGAGTTGTACTCACGTTAAATCCGTTTGAGTTATTGAAATTGTTCCTTATTCGTGGCTCACCACGGATAAGGCGCTTCACCAGCCTTACCGATGTAACGAGTCGGGGGTATTGAGAGGAAGTCTGAGTGCAAACTACTTTGCTAAAACCCAAATCTATCAGTGTCGAGCAGCTTGGCACCAACCGCGCAAAGGTTGCGCTTGAGCCCTTTGAGCGTGGCTACGGTCACACGCTCGGAAATGCAATCCGCCGTGTTTTGTTGTCTTCAATGCCTGGCTTTGCTGCAACGGAAGTCACCATTGCGGGTGTGCTGCATGAATACTCGTCTATAGATGGCGTTCAAGAAGATGTTGTCAACATTCTTTTGAACCTGAAGGGCGTTGTATTCAAGTTGCACAACCGTGAGGAAGTCACGCTAAGCCTTCGTAAAGATGCCGAAGGTGTAGTTACTGCAGCCGACATCCAGACGCCCCACGATGTGGAAATCATTAATCCTGGGCATGTCATTGCCAACCTGTCGCACGGCGGCAAACTTGACATGCAAATCAAGGTTGAAAAGGGCCGTGGTTATGTACCAGGCACTATGCGCCGTCATGCCGATGAGCCGAATAAATCAATTGGCCGAATTGTCTTGGATGCTTCCTTTTCGCCGGTGAAGCGCGTGAGTTACACGGTGGAAAGCGCGCGGGTTGAGCAGCGCACCGATTTGGATAAGTTGGTCGTTGATATTGAAACCAATGGAGCGGTATCTGCCGAGGATGCGGTTCGTGCTTCTGCCAAAATTTTGGTTGAACAATTGGCTGTGTTTGCACAATTGGAAGGTAGTGAGCTTGCTGCATTTGATGCGCCTACCCCCCGTGGAAACACCCAATTTGACCCAATTTTGCTGCGGCCAGTCGACGAATTGGAATTAACAGTTCGGTCTGCTAATTGCTTAAAAGCCGAAAATATTTACTATATTGGCGACCTCATTCAGCGCACTGAAAATGAGTTGTTGAAGACACCCAATTTGGGTCGTAAGTCGCTCAATGAGATCAAGGAAGTATTGGCTTCCCGCGGCCTGACATTGGGTATGAAGCTTGAAAGCTGGCCTCCCGCCGCTCTTGAAAAACGTTAATTATTTGAACCCTTTTGGGATTCGTGCCAAAGGCAGTACCTGATCCGGCTGCCTTTATAAATTTAAAGGAAAAATACCATGCGCCATGGACACGGACTACGTAAACTTAACCGCACAAGCTCTCATCGCTTGGCGATGCTTCGCAACATGATGAATTCCATCATTGAGCACGAAGTAATCAAAACAACGGTGCCGAAGGCCAAGGAGCTGCGCCGCGTTATCGAGCCAATGATCACTTTGTCGAAAGAGGCGACCGTTGCAAACCGCCGACTTGCTTTTGATCGCTTGCGTGATCGCGATAGCGTTACTAAATTGTTCAATGAATTGGGTCCACGCTTCAAAGCACGTCCAGGTGGTTATACCCGCATCTTGAAGATGGGTTTCCGCGTTGGTGACAATGCGCCTATGGCCTTGGTGGAATTTGTTGACCGCGCTGAAACTATTGAAGTAGCAGCTGACGTGGTAAGCGCAGAATAAGGTATAATACGGGATACCGCGCGATGGAGCAGTCTGGTAGCTCGTTGGGCTCATAACCCAAAGGTCGGAGGTTCAAATCCTTCTCGCGCAACCAACTATTTGGTTATTGCTTTTAAAAAACGCCCGCTTTTGCGGGCGTTTTGCTTTTCGACTGGATTTGCATTTCCTTTAACTTTGTAGTCGTGTCGAAATAAACAGAACATTCTGTGCGTTTTCCCCGAGGATGATATGTGGTCAAATGCCCATGCTATTTCTCAACAGACACTTCGCCGACGCAGGTGGAGTGGGATCTCTGAGGTCGCAAATGTAAAAGTGGTTGTTTTTCTGGGGTGAAACTTCTTCGCTAGTAGTTCGTGCTTACCCGAAAATCAGCCCACCCCAGCAATGGCGCGCGTTTCCAATGTTTTTATCGAATTGAAAATTCTCTAAAAACCATGCTTTGAGCCAGTTATACGCTGGATCCTGACGCCTAGCCCGGTTTTTGTCGGGGTCTTCGTTCATGAATTACCCCCGAGTTTGGGTAAAAGTGTCATTCCAGTCCCCTCCGTTGGTCGAGGGGCATGTGAAACAAGGGTTGTTCTGCGGTGCGATACTTGGCCTCATGCGATTGAAATGTCTATTCACTGAGCATGATCGAATATATTATCCGCTAGGTAGGTTTCGACCTGTCGAAGACCTGTGCCAATGTGCAGGGACGGGGCAATGTCGGCTCGGCCAAGCTGTCGATCATGTTCAGCGAAGCGGACGGCAAGTATCTGCTCAAGAATTACGACGTGGTGGTGCTGGCAGCGGCATCATTTTTTTGGCTTCGGTATGGCGCTGGCATATGCCTGGAAAAAAATATGTTTAAGGATTTCGACGCGATCACCGTGGGCGACACCCACGCGCTGCTCAAGAAGATCAGCGTCGCCGACGTGCGCAAGTTCGTAGACAGGACCGGCGACGATCCCCAGAACCTGGGCCGGACATATGCCGAGACCACCTCGTACATCCCGACCGTGATCGGTGTCAAGCTGTCCGGTGTCGGCGCGCTTTGGGTGGCACAGAACATCGCATTCCTGTTGCAGGTGCGGCTCGGTGACATCAGATGTACGGAGCTGAAAAAGTATGATCAGGCACGTCTGCTCGAACTAGACTCGCGCACCGTCAATCAGAACCAGCAGTTCGTGTTGAGCGGGAACTGGACGGTCAGGGTGCTGGCGACGGCGGCACCGGGAGTGAGTGTGACGCCCGTTGGTTGCTTGAAGGTCGCTACTATTGTCAGCGGCGCCGCCGCCACCATCAACTCTGCGGAAGGTTGGTACGAAATCGCCGTGCAGACAGACATCGCCATTGAAGAAGGCGCCCCGCAGCCGTTTGAGGCGGCCTGCCGCGTGTTTGGTGGCCTGAGTGTTTGGGTCAAAAATGCAACGCCCCGCATCCATCCAAAACTGCTGGTCGCTAGCTCTTGGAGCGACGTGCAGCAACTGGGCGTGCAGGTCAAGAGCACCTATCTGATGACCAAGGCCTGCGTGTCGGCGGCGATCGAACGCTGTTCCGGCCGCGTGATCAACATCATCTCGCAGGTGCCGCAAGGCACGCCGTTGGTCAGTTGGAACGGCTATGCGATGGACAAGGACACGCTGGATGTGTTTTCGCGCTGGGTGGCGGGCAAACTCGGGTCGCAGGCCATCTCTGTCGATTGCATGGCGTCCGGTATGTGCGGGACCACGCAGATCGGCTATATCCCAGAAAAGGCGCAACCGATGATCAGGTACCAGACGCCGCTGCGGCGCCTGGCCAAGTTGGCCGACGTAGCCGCCGTCGGGCTCCTTGTATCCAATGGCGTCGCCTTTGTCACGGGCAACAAGTTAGCCGTCAACGGCGGAATGGCGATGCGATGAACGTGCCGGACCAACTCTTGACCACGCTTGCAAAGGGCGATGCAACCCTGAGCCAGCTGACGCAGATGATTGCCGTGCTGGAGCAGCGCGAGTATCCAGTGCGCCTGTCCATTGGCATTTCATCGTCCGCCACGGTCGATTCGCTGGGCACCTACTTGCGCAAACATGCCTTGTTGGCAGGTGTGCGCGCCGATATCATGCTGGGCAATTACGATGACCCGATCGGCGATGTTGATCAGTTTGTGCGTGCAGGTGTGGGGCAGATGGTGCTGCTGCCGTTTTTTGATGCGCTGCTACCGGCCTTTGAAGCGCAACTGGGCACAATGAGCGCTGACGCAGTCGATGCCAAGGAAGCCGAACTACGCGCTCGCTACCGGCTTGTCTTCGGCAAGGCACGGGCGCTGCGTTTGGTCTGGCTGGGCAACTTCCACCGCATGAACGCGAGCGCGGATGTTGGCGGCGACGACGTGGCAGAAGCGGTGTTGGCACGTTTTAATGCGGCGCTGCGCGAAGAAGCGGCAGCTTTCCCCAATATCCGGCTGATTGACACCGGTGACGTGGTGCGCACGGTCGGGCGCCAGACCGCCTTCGACCTGCGTTTCTACTTCCGCAACAAGGCGCCATACAGCGGCGCCTTCATGAACGAACTGGCGCGCCGCATTGCGCAGGCTTCGCGCGGTTTCGGCACACGTTTCCACAAGGTACTGGTGCTCGATTGCGACAACACCCTGTGGGGCGGCGTCGTTGGCGAAGATCTGATGAAAGGGATCAAGCTTGGACCTTACGACTATCCCGGCAATATCTTCTGGCGTGTGCAGCATGAATTCGCCGCGCTCGAACGCAGCGGGATCGTGCTGTGCTTGTGCACCAAGAACAACCCGGCCGACGTGGACGAAGTGCTGCGCAATCATCCGTCGATGGTGCTGCGCGATGCGCGGTTCGTCAGCAAGAAGGTCAACTGGGAAGACAAACCATCCAACCTGCGCGCGCTGGCGGCAGAACTGAATGTGGGCCTGGACAGCATGGTCTTCGTCGACGATTCCGCCTTCGAATGCGAGGCGGTGCGCCAGCAGCTACCGATGGTGACCACGGTGCAGGTACCGTCCACGCTGTCGGAATACCCTCGGGTCGCGCGCGAAATCGCCGAACTGTTCTTGGCCGGTGGCGTGAGTGCCGACGGCGCCGACAAGACCGCACTGTACCGACAGCGCGCCGGAGCCGAATCGGCCAAGGCGCAGTTCGACAACCAGGAAGCCTATCTGGCGTCGCTAGAGCTGAAGGTGGCGCTGGCACGCAATGTGGTCGCCAGTGGGGGGCGCATTAGCGAACTGTCGCTGAAGTCGAACCAATTCAACCTGACTATGCGGCGCTACACGGAAGCTGAGGTGACGCGTATGATGGGTGACGAGTGCTATGCCGTGTATTCGCTGAACGTGGCCGACAAGTTCGGTCCGGCCGGGCTGACTGGCGTCGCGGTATTGCGTTACGAGGGCCAGTTGGCGACAGTTGAGAACTTCTTAATGAGCTGCCGTGTGATCGGGCGCGGCGTCGAAACGGCCATCTGGGCCCGCATCGCCGCCGACGCAGTAGCGCGTGGCTGCACAGAACTGGGCGCGGAATTCATCCCCTCGCCCAAGAACGCCCAGGTCGCCGATTTCTACGACCGCCTGGGACTGCCTCTGCAAAGCATAAGTGCGGACGGCGCCCGCCACTACCGCGCGGCGGCATCCGCCTTCACCCCACCTGACACTTCCTGGATCGAGATTAGCTATGTTGAATGAAACCACACTGAAACAAGTCATGGTCACCATGCTGAACGTCGATGTAGCCTGCATCAACGACGATGCGAGCATGGACACGATCGAAAACTGGGACTCGCTGCGCCATATGAACCTGGTGCTGGCGCTGGAAGATGAATTCAAGGTGCAAATTCCCGACGAAGACGCGGGCAATATCACCTCGTACAAACTGATCAAGCTGGTGCTCAACGCGCTGCTCGTGGCCAAAGCCTAAGGAGCGCCGCATGGAATGGCTGATCGAACGGTTCCAGAGCGCGCCCGGCAAGCTGGCGTTCATTCACGAAGGGCGCGAGGTCAGGTATGGCGCCGTGGTGGCCACGATCACTAGTTTTGGCGAACGCATTGCGCAGGCCGCCATTCAGCCTGGCGAGACGGTGGTGGTGGTGGGCGACTATTCGCCCGAAGTGTTCTGCCTGATGCTGGCGCTGGCCCGGCACGGCTGCATCGTGATTCCGCTGACGACCAACTCCGTCATTGAGGAGTCGGTTGCGCTGGACGTATCGGGCTGCGACTGGTACGTGCGTTTCAGCGCCGATGGTATGGACGCAGCCTTTGAGCGGCGTGTGATCGTCAACTACAACGCCTTGCTTACCGAGTTTCGCACGCGTGGCGTACCGGGTCTGGTGCTGTTTTCGTCCGGTTCGACCGGCAAGCCGAAAGGCATCCTGCATGACTTCAACCAGGTCGCGGAAAAATTCCGCAAGGCGCGTCAGGCAGTGGTGGCGATTCCGTTCCTGATGATCGACCACTTCGGCGGCATCAATACCATCCTGGCGATTACCGGCAGCCTGGGCACCGTGGTGACGGTGGCCGATCGTTCGGTGGCCAATATCTGCGGTGCGATCGAACAATACAAGGTGGAGCTACTGCCGACCACGCCGTCCTTTCTGACGCTGTTGATGGTCACGGGGCTGCACAAGGAATTCGATTTGTCGTCGCTGCAGCGTATTACCTATGGCACCGAAGTCATGCCGCAGTCGACGCTGGACCGCGTGCGCGAAGCATTCCCCGGTGTGAACCTGCTGCAGACCTACGGCTTGTCCGAAGTGGGCGTGCTGCGCTCGCAATCGCGCGAGGACAGCTCGCTGTGGGTGCGCATTGGCGGTGAAGGTTTTCAGACCAAGGTGGTTGACGGTATCTTGTGGATCAAGTCCGAGTACGCGATGGTTGGCTACTTGAACGCCAAGTCCGAGTTTGACGCGGACGGTTGGTTCAATACGCAGGACCAGGTCGAGGTGGATGGCGAGTACTTTCGTATTCTGGGTCGCGTGACCGATCTGATCAATGTGGGTGGACAAAAGGTGTACCCGGCCGAGATTGAGAGCGTGATTCTGGGTCTGGACAACGTCCAGGACGTGGCTGTGTTTGGTGAAAAGCACAACCTACTCGGACAGATCGTGGTCGCCAAGATTGTGCTGGATGAGCCGGAAGTGGTCGATAGCGTCAAGAAGCGGGTGCGCCAAGCTTGCCTGGCCCAGCTCGCCTCATTCAAGGTGCCGACCAAGGTCGTACTGACGGAAGGCGTATTGCACAGCGTGCGGCAAAAGAAAATCCGGCGTGAGTAATTGCAATTGACGCGGTAAGACGGGCCGCACATACTCGTGGAATAGACGGCAAGAATGACGCTTGTTCCCCGCTTGGCCCGCCAGAAGCTTGCGATAAGCTGGCGGCACGACAGGGCTAATCCAACGAAATGTTGAGAATTACATGCAAAAGAAAATCGAGCTGATACAAAAGCTGGCGGACGCGAAAAAGATCATCAATGAGCTGCTGCAGGATGAGGAATTCGATTATTTCTCGATCCAGAAGAAAACCGAGACCGACGCCAAGCTGGCCCGATTCGGCAGTACACAGGCCACCACGATCTACGTGTCAAGTATTCTGAAGCACGCACGGGTGCTGAACCCAAGGCGCACGCTGCATTTTCTGAGCAACAATTTTCTCGACGAGCAGACGCCCGGCGAATACGACGGCGCCGTGTTCCTGCTGACGAATAACGACATCGGCCCGAACCTGTTCAACTACATCGACTTTTACCGCCGCAACGAGAATTCGATCTTTATCGTCTGGGACTGGGATCCGCAGCACTGGACGTATATGAGCTGCATGTTGGCGATGCATTGCGATTTCTTTATTTCGTCGGCCTCCGAGAATGCCTACATGTTCTCGCACTTTAATCCCTACGTGCTGGGGCCGGTGCTGGGCGGCGTCAATCAGTGGACGCGCAAATTTCTGCTCGAGAATATTCCGCTGTTGATGGCCGAGCGTTCCAATGAGCCGATGGGTGAGCACGCGTTTTATGCCGACTTTCCCAAGCGTAACCGTGCGATCCAGACGATAACGCGCAAGCATCCCGGTGTGGGATTTTCGGATGGCAAATACACGGCGATGAGCGATTTGGAAAATTTGCAGAAGTGGGCTGGCTACAAGGTCCACTGGATCATGCCGGTGCTGTGTGGCGTACCGGTGCGCGTGCATAACGCCATGATTACTGGCGGCATCCCCGTGGTGCCCTCGTTCTATAAGAATATTCCCGAGATCGTTGGGCTGGGCGACGTGCCGCTGTATTACGACACGATTGATCTGGTCGAGCCCACCCGTATCAATGCCCTGGCCGTGAAAAAATTCGACGAGGCGGGCGAAAACGGCCTGATCGAGCGCATTTGCAGCAGCATCAAGCACAACCATATCGACCGGCGCATCGAGGATATCTTCGTGCTGCTCGAAGACAAGCTGGACCAGACCAAGAACGATACGCGGGAATACACCCTCGGCTACTTCCGTCAATGAACCCCACGCGGAGCGCGGCATATGAGCATACAAGACTGCAAGATTATCGAGCTCGACAAGCATGCCGACCCGCGCGGCAACTTGTCCGTGATTGAGGGCAATAACGATGTTCCTTTCGACATCAAGCGTGTCTATTATTTGTACGACGTGCCGGGTGGATCTTCGCGCGCTGGCCATGGGCATAAGGAACTGCAACAATTCGTGATTGCCATGTCCGGCAGTTTCGACGTGATCGTCGATGACGGTATCGAGCGCCGCAAGTTCCAGCTGAACCGCTCGTATTACGGACTGTACATTCCGAAGATGATGTGGCGCGAGGTGGAAAACTTCTCGTCTGGCGGCGTGTGCCTGGTAATCGCATCGACCTTGTATGACCCGGCTGACTACTATCACGATTACGATGAATTCAAATCGGTCGTCCACGCCAGGACCTGACGCCCATGCCTATCCCATTCCTGGACCTGAAGGCAGTCAATCTGGAGCAGGGCGCCGACTTGGAAGCCGCATTCAAGCGCGTGCTGCATTCCGGTTCCTACATCCTTGGCGCCGAGGTTGATGCCTTTGAAAAGAATTTCGCGCGCTATTGCGAGACTGACCACTGCGTCGGCGTGGCCAATGGCCTGGATGCGATCTTTCTGATCCTCAAGGCCTACGGCATCGGCCAAGGCCACGAAGTCATCGTGCCGAGCAATACCTATATCGCGACCTGGCTTGCCGCCTCGCACTGCGGGGCTGTGCCGGTTCCGGTGGAACCGGTGGAGGCCACGTATAACCTCGATCCGGCCAGGATCGAAGCGGCGATCACCCCGCGCACCAAGGCCATTATTGCCGTGCACCTGTACGGGCAAGTGGCCGACATGGACACCATCAATGAGATTGCCAAGCGTCATGGCCTGAAGGTGATCGAAGACGCGGCGCAGGCGCATGGCGCGCGCTACAAAGGGCGCCGTACCGGCAGCCTGGGCGATGCCGCCGCTTTCAGTTTCTACCCTGGCAAAAACCTGGGTGCCCTGGGTGATGGCGGTGCGGTGATCACGCGCGACGAAGCGTTGGCCGAAGCGATCCGCATGTACCGCAACTATGGCTCGCGTGTGAAGTACCACAACGAAGTGCTGGGCTTCAATTCTCGCCTTGACGAACTGCAGGCGGCGCTGCTCAATGTCAAGCTTGCCGAGTTGGACCGAATGAATGCGCAGCGGGCGCGGATTGCCGCACGGTACACCGAGCGCCTGGCGTCGGTAGAAGACGTGACTATCCCGGTGGTTTCGTCCTGGGCCGACCCGGTGTGGCATTTGTATGCCATTCGCCATCCGGAGCGCGCTGCGCTGGCCGCGCGGCTGGCGGCGGCAGGCATCGGCACGGTGATTCATTATCCGATTCCTCCGCACCGGCAGCCGGCCTATGGCGGTATGCAAGTGGGCGAGGGGGCGTATCCGATTGCCGAGGCAATCCATCGCGAAGTCCTGAGTCTTCCGATCGGTCCGACGATGACTTTGGCGCAGGCGGACCAGGTAGTGGATGCAATCCGTGGCTGATCAAGAAGTCCAACCCTGTGCGATTGTGATCCCGGTGTATTTGCCGCAGTTGGAGAAGTTCGACCAGTTCTCGCTCGATTACTCTGTGGCCGTGCTCAAGGGGCGCTTTCTGTGCTTTATTGCGCCGGAAGGGATGGACACCGCGTATTACCATGCGCGTTATCCCGACATTCCATTTGAGTTCTTTGACAAGGAATTGTTCGCCTCAATCCCCGGCTATAACCGGCTGATGCTCGGGATGCCGCTGCACGAACGTTTTGCTGGGCATGAGTTTTTACTGATTTTGCAGGCCGACGCGATTGTTCTGCGCGACGAACTCGATTACTGGTGCGCGCAGCCATTCGACTATGTCGGCGCCCCCTGGCCCGAGCAGTACGAGTTGTTCGTCAATCTGGACCGGTTTGAAGGTGGCTATGGCAAGCACATGAAAGTCGCGGTCGGCAATGGTGGGCTGAGTTTGCGGCGGATCCGCAAGTGCGTGGCGCTGCTGGAAGAATTTCCGAGCGCAAGCAATGTGTTCCGGCATACTGGGTCAAGCGAAGACCTGTTTTATTCGGTGATGGGCAATCTGTCGGTTGATTTCATCATTCCGAACGAGATCACGGCCTCGCGCTTCTCGATGGAGCTCAAGCCATCGTTCTACTACCATGTGAATGGCGGCAAGCTGCCGATGGGCACGCACGCCTGGTGGAAATACGAGCCGGAATTTTGGCGCCAGCATATTCCAGGCATGCCTGCACTGTAGCTCTGTGGCAAAACCGGGGTCAGCCCCCGGTTTTGCCACAGAATAATCAGGCGGTTGCAGCTGGTGCTGGGACAGGTACTTTCTGCAGCACGGTCAGAAGGTGTGGGCCGCGCCATTCTTGCGACACGATCATGAACGCGCCCTTGAAACCATAGATCGCGGCCCAGCGGTTGACGTTGTCGAAATACAGCGGGAAGGTCTGTTCCGTAATGAAGTTGACATGGGTCGGGTCGCGGAACAGTTCGATGTGTGGATAGGCTGGCGTGAACGATAAAAAGGTGCCATCCATCTTCAGCACGCGGTAGACCTCGTTCATCAGCTCGACAAACGCGTTGCGGCGCGTCGGCGCATACACCAGCGGCGGAATGTGTTCGATGAAGTCGTGCGCGGTGACGAATTCGAACATGTCGCTGTCGAAGGGTATCGCTTCGAGTACCAGATCAGCACGCTTGACGTTGACTTCAGGAAGGTCTTGCACATCAACGCCGTAGACCTCATCGGCATTGAACAGGTTGCGTGGCGTTCCTCCGCATCCCAGGTCCAGGCTCTTTGTCATGTATTTCCCTCACGCAATTTAATTGGCGACATTTTTCGCCCCTAAGGTATTGTTTAGTCTCCAACCAGTAAAGTCTTCGCGGAAAATGCAAGAACTTGTTAGAGACCAAGACCAGTCTGTCCAAAGGCATACGCCACTGGACAGACTGGTACAGAGGCAACGCCAAGCAACACGAATGATCATTATTATTGATTTTTTGAGGTTAGACGCATGTTAGCAAAAACCATCCAAGGCGAGTTTATCAACCTGCGGCCACTACAGGGTTCAGATGCCGAGCGGACCTACAACTGGCGACATTCCGCACGCGCCAAATATCTGAACCAGGGGGCTGCCAGCGTGGAACAGCAGGCGGCCTGGATCGCTTCACGGCCGGTTACGGAATACAATTTTATTATCGAATTGAAGAGTGGCCATGCAGTTGGCATGGTGTCCCTGACGGGGATAGACACGATTAATCAGCATGGTGAGTCGGGCCGCTTCCTGATTGGCGATGAAGACGCCGTCAAGGGCACGCCAGCAGCAGTTGAAGCGATGAAGCTGATTTACGAATTGGCGTTTGATCAACTCGGTTTGATTCGTATTTGCGGCACCGTTGCCGCTGATAACCACCTGATGATCAAGTGGCAAAAGTATTTGGGCATGAAGGAAGAGGGGCGGCTACGGAATCATCTTTACCTGGATGGCCAATTTCAGGACGCTCTTTTTCTCGGCTTGTTGGTCGATGAATATCGAAAAGTAACTCTGCCCCGCATGAACTTTCTTGTCGCTGCAGGACGCGTAAAGAACGAACTTAAACCAACCGCACAAGGTAATTGAATGCTAAACAAAGACGCAGTACACGCCATTATTTTTCAGGCATTGGCAAATGTGAACGACGAGCGCGGCCCGGACGAACAACTCGACATTAGCCCTGCCACGATTTTGTTTGGCACCGATGCTGTGTTGGACTCCCTTTCACTGGTTTCTGTGATTGTCGATGTTGAAGCTGCTGTTTCTGAGGTGAGTGGGCGCGACGTGGTGTTGACGGATGACCGAGCCATGAGCCAAGAGGTGTCACCTTTCTCGGATGTCGGTTCGCTGACTTCCTATATTTTGCTTTTGTTATCGGAGCCTGTTTGATGACAACGACTTTGAAATACGCTGGAAAATTTGCGTTGGTTACTGGTAGTCGCCGTGGTGTGGGGCGCTTGATTACAGAGCATTTGCTGCAGCATGGTGCCAAAGTAGCGGGTTTTGCACGGGGCGATGCGACTTTTGAACACTCCAATTATGTGCATTTTCAAGTCGATGTCAGTGACCCCGCGGCTGTTCAAAAAGGTTTTGCTGCCCTCAAAAAAATTACTGAGGTTATCCATATTGTGGTTAACAACGCAGCCGTATTGACCTCTCAATACGCCATGATCATGCCGCCTGCTGCAGCGCAAGCGATGATCAACACCAATTTACTAGGCACCTTTATGGTGTCGCGTGAAGCCTCTAAGATGATGCGTAAAACCAAATGGGGCCGTATCATCAATATCGGGTCCATGGCAGCCAGTTTGGAACCAATCGGCGACTCGGTTTACGCAGCTTGCAAAGCCGGGGTTTCAACCTTGGCCAATGTGATGGCGCGTGAACTGGCTCCGCTTAATGTAACGTGCAATACATTGGGCGTGAGCGGTATCAAATCCGACATGTTGGATCAATTGCCCAAGGAGAAAATTGCGGCCGTCATTGCTGGTCTACCCCTGCCGCGTTTTGCTGAAGCCGACGACATACTCAATGTACTGGACTTTTTTGCTTCGGATCGCAGTTCTTACATCACGGCACAAACCGTTTTCCTGGGTGGAGTGAACTAACCGTGGCCAGCGTGGTTGGCAACTGGGGCGGCGGATCAGTTTGGCGTATCACCAGCGGTGAATTTCCTTCTAATGCCTATTTTTGCGAAGCCAATGTGCCAGGTGGCGGTATTTTGATTGATGCTGGGCTTGATGGCGCTGCCATTGATGAACAAATGAGTGTGCATGGGTTGCGACCGCACCAAGTTTTTTGTACCCACGGTCATTTTGATCACATCGGTAGTGCTGACTACTTTCAAAAGAAGTATGGTTGCCAAGTTTTCTTGCATAAGGGCGACGCACGGACAATGAAATCTGGTAATTTTCTATTGATGGTGCTTAAGATTGATCAGAAAATTAACTTGCCACAAGTGACTTTTGTGGACGATCAGTTCGCTATCGACATTAATGCGCATTCGCTTACCTATAGGGCGACGCCAGGCCATACACCCGGCTCCTGCGTCATTGAATTTGGCGATGCATTGTTTACAGGGGACACACTTTACAGTCGAGGCGTCGGTCTATCCAATCTGCCGGGTGAAGATGCGGAACTACTCAAGCAAAGTATTCGCGGGCTCTGGCCAAGCCTAACCCCGGCCATCACCATTTATCCCGGCCACGGCAATTCTGCCGATGGTGAGGCAGTACGCAACCAAAACCTTGCACTGCAACATTTTTTGAACGCGACATCAACGTGAGCAACACAACTTATTCTGGTATCACCATTGCAGGCGTCGGCCATCATTTGCCTGCGCAGGCTGAAGATAACGCAACACTCTGTCGTGGTCTTGAGGTAACTCCCGCGTGGATACTGGAAAAAACCGGTATTGAAAAACGCTATGTCGCAGCCGCCGATGACAGCGCTTCAGACTATGCGGCCAAGGCGGGTCAGCGTGCCTTGGAGATGGCTGGATTGGCGCCCGATGTGGTTGACCTGATTGTGGTTTGCACCTTTTCTGGTGACTACCTTTTTCCGCCGGTTTCTGCCAGGGTTCAGCAGCAACTTAAAGCCACAAATGCACAGATCTTTGATGTGCAAGCCAACTGTACAGGCTTTGTTACGGGTCTTACTGTTGCTTCTGACCGTATGAAGGTTGACCCCAGCGTGCGCCATGCGCTGGTCATTGGGGTTGAATTCATGACCCGCTACATCGACCGCACCGACGTCAACACTGCCATTTATCTCAGTGATGGCGCGGGTGCAGCTTTACTAAGTCGGGTTGATCCTGATCTGGGCATACAGGCATCGGCTTTTCACACCGATAGCTCCAACTTTGAAGCAGTGCGTATGCGCGGCGGAGGTTCCAGCTTTCAACGCCATGGTCGGGTTTTTGACGCCGCCATAGATTACATGGAAATGAACGGCATCGCCACTTGGAAGCAGGCAATCACGCATTTGCCCAAAGTGATCCGCAAGGCCTGCGAAAAAAGTAACGTTGAACTGGCTGCGGTTGACTTTTTGCTATTTCATCAGGCCAATCTGCGGATGATTGAGTACATTGTCAAAAAGATGGGGTTTGACATGTCTAAGACTTACACCAACGTGCAGCATGTGGGCAATTCTGGTGCTGCTTCCCTAGCCATTGTGCTGAGCGAAGCCGTATCGCAAGGCTGCCTCAAAAACGGTGACCTGTTGGTGTTGGCGGCCGTCGGTGCCGGTTTTAATTTTGGGGCTAGCGTCTGGCGCTGGCATATGCCTGTCAGTAAGGCAGTCTAAGCATGTTTAATAACTTCGAAATCATCCAGATCGGCGACACCCAATCGCTGGTCAAGACCATCACCGAATCTGACGTGCGCAAGTTTGTCGAGATGACCGGCGACGACAACCCGCTGCACGTCAACCGGGCGTATGCCGAGTCAACCGCGTTCAAAGACATCGTGGTGCATGGTATGTTGGGCGCATCGTTTATATCCACAGTGATTGGCACTAAATTGCCGGGTACCGGCGCGCTATGGGTGTCGCAAAACATCGAGTTTTTATTGCCGGTGCGTTTGGGTGATGAGCTCACCATTAGTTGCACCGTTTTGAAAAAATATGAGCGTGAACGCTTGCTGGATCTTGACACACGCATCCTGAACCAAAACCAGCAAGTCGTGCTCACAGGTCAAGGCAAGGTCAAACTGCTCAGCACCGCAGCCCCCGCAGAACCAGCGCCCACCTCAGAGCGGCCCCGCGTTGCCATCGTCACCGGCGGAGCCGGTGGCATCGGCAAAGCCATTTGCTTGCGGTTGGCGCAAGACGGCTATCACGTGGTGGTGAACTACCATGGCCGGGCAGAGCGGGCTGCTGAAATTGTTCAAGCCATCAACGCAGGGGACACGCGAGCGCTTGCTGTGCAAGCAGACGTGGCTACAGAATCAGGAGCTGACAAGTTGATCAAGGCGGCTTTGCAAATGTTTGGCGGCATCAGCGTATTGATCAATGCTGCATCGCCGCACATCAACCCCAAACCCTTGGCCGCGACACAGTGGGCTGACGTGCAGCAGCAGTTGGATGTACAGGTCAAAGGCGCTTTTAACCTCACCCGAGCCTGCGTACCCCACATGGCAGCACAGCGCTGGGGGCGTATTGTCAACATCACATCGCAGGTGCTGGACGGCCCGCCTTCTGTGACTTGGACGGGGTATGCCATGGCCAAGGGGGCTTTGGCCGTTTTTTCAAACTACATGGCCGCCGAGCTGGGGCCGCAAGGCATCACCGTTAACTGTGTGTCGCCCGGCATGTGTGAAACCAGCCTGATTGGCGATGTGCCAGAAAAAACGCAGTTAATGGTCGCCCGCCAAACGCCGTTGCGCCGCTTGGCCAATCCGGCTGATGTAGCCGCTGCCGTGGCTTATTTGGTTAGTGACGATGCCAGCTTTGTCACCGGGGACACCATTGCCGTTAACGGGGGGATGGCGATGCGATGAATAACAAAGCTGACTGCACCTGTGCACCCGGTTCAATGGGCGCTGCCAATCTCATCGTACACGCCACCTAATTGTTGGGCCCGCCACATCGCAATGTACGCCGCTTCCAGGTTGAAGCAAAAGCCCTGCGTGTCAAAGAGCGAAAAATGGGCCTGGTTGTTGACCAGCTTGGCCTTGCAATCCGCCAGCAACGTCGGCTCCTGCGCCAGTTGCAGGGCCAAGGCCTCGTAATCCGCCAACGAATGGGTGGCCAGTTCCGGCATGCCAATGGCGTGCAACAGGCTACCGGCCACCCGGGATGGGAAGGAGTTGCCCATGTAGCTCACCACGGGCAGGCCCGCCATGAGCGCGTCGGCCGCCGTGGTGTGGGCGTTGTAAGGGTGGGTGTCCAAAAAGACATCGGCTTGCCGGTAGCGGGCCAAATGGTCTTCTACCAAAGGGACCCGGTCGGCAAAGACCAGCCGCGTGGGGTCCACGCCGCGCGCCTGGGCTTCCTGGCGCAGATTGCGCTGGGCCAGCTCGCCACGGGACATCAGCCACAGCACACTGCCCGGCACCTGCGCCAGGAGCCGCATCCACACATCAAAGACCGGTGGCGATATTTTGTAGTCGTGGCTGAAGGAGCAAAACACCACGCCAGTCTCCGGCAGTCCGCACTCGCTACGGCTGGGCGTGCGCGGGGAGATCTGCACGCTGTTGTCGGTGGGCAGGTAAGTGTCCGGCAAATAGGCCACTTTTTCGTTGTAGAACTGCTGTTGCCCGGGCGGGATGATGTGCCGGTCGGCCAGGATGTAGTCGAAGTAGTCCACCCCCATGGTGCCGGGGTAGCCCAGGTAGTTCACCTGCACCGGGGCGGGTCGGTAGGAAAAAATATCGGTGCGGGTGTCGGAGGTGTAGCCGCCCAGGTCCACCGCAATATCGACCTCCAGGGAGCGCATCAGCTGGGCAATTTGCACCGAGCTCATGTCCCGTGCGTCGATAAACTGGTCGAACGCCTTCAGCATTCGGGCGCGCAGCCGACTTTGGTCATCAATGCCTAAGGAAATGGCGATGGTTTCAAAGCGGGATTTGTCATGTTGCTCGAAGACCCCCGCCATCAAATGGCCGACCGGATGTTCACGCAAATCCGGCGACACGTAGGCCAGGCGAATTTTTTGGTGCCGGTAGCGCTCGCCCGTCCACAGTGCCGTGGTGCGTCCGGGGTTGTGGTGCGTGGCAAAGATCTGGGCGGCGATCTGGTGGTCGCGGGCCTCGTCCGACAAGGACATGAAGGCCAGCGACTTGCACACACGTTTGCCGCTGCGCACCCCTTCCACGATGTCGCGGCCCAGGGTGTCATGGCCCTTCCAGTCGCAGATGTGCATGCGTTCGTAAAAAAGCAGACCGGGTGCGTAGTCAAAATCGGGCTTGATGCGGAGGAGCTGTTCAAACATGGCAATGGCTTGCTCACTTTGTTTGAACTCGGTCAGCATGATTCCGCAGTTGCCTAATGCGGCCACATGGCTGGGGTTGATGGCCAGGATCTTGTTGAAGCGCTCCAGCGCGTCCTTGTGCCGGAACATGCTGCGCAGCAGGGCACCGCTGTTGAGCAAGACCTCTTGCGACTGGGGATCAATCTCCAAGGCCGCGTCGTAGCTGCGCAGGGCCTCTTCCTTGTTGCCCATGGCCTGCAGCACCGCACCCCGCAGGTAATGCAAAGGCGCAAATTGGGGCGTGGCCTGTACGCCGCGGCTGCACAAATCCAGCGCGTCTGGGAGCTCGCCGGCATTGAGTGCAATGAGCCCCAAGGAATAGAGACAATGGGCGTTGTGGGTGTCGACGGCCAGGACCTCCTGGAACAGCAGCGTGGCGCCAGCAATGTCGCCACGGGTCTGCAATTCAATCGCCTGGATCAGTTTTTTCGTCAAGGGCATCGTCGGTCACCAGAATATGGCCATGGGAAAGACTTGTGTTTTGCTATCAAATAAATAGCTGATTGCGCAGTATATATAAGGGCCGGAGGCTGTTTTTGTCTAAATTTTCGGGTGGTCTGGGTGCTACGGCGCCTTACACCTGCATGTTCATGATGTCAGTGTAAGCCTGCACCATGCGGTTTCTGACATGCAATGTGGCCTGAAAACCAATCTGGGCCTTCTGGATGGCCACCATGGTTTCTTCCAGGCTGACCTTGGGGTTTTCCATCTGCACTTCTTGTTGCAGCCGGGTGGCCTCGTTTTGGGCTGCGCTGACCGAACCTAAAGCGCTTTTCAGGGCGCCCGCAAATCCGCCACCTGCACCGGCGACACTTGCCGACGCGCCGGGGCGCACCCCAGTGCTGGGGCGTATGGTCGTCGGCATTGAGACGGGGGTGAGCTTGAGATCCATGGCGGGTCTCCCTTAAAAATGGGAATGCAGCGATCCTATGCCCCCGGCACAGGGGTTATTATTTTAATTTGGGGGGTAAAGCGGGTGTTTATTGCCCTAATGTTTTCGAAGGTGCACCGAATAATCAATCCCACACGTGAGGCAGTTTGTGCCCCACTGCTTAGGAAAACCCGATGCCTGCAGTTGCCACCATCCCTTTGAATCCCACCATCGCCCAGCGCGTGGCTGGGCTCGACCAAGGCCAACGGCTGCGCTTGGCCCTGGGGATCGTGCTTTTTGTAGCGATTGCCATCATGGGGCTGGTGATGGGGCGTCAAGCAGAATGGCGTGTGCTGTACTCCAACCTGGCGGATAAGGACGGTGGCGCGGTCATTGCCCAGTTGAGCACTTTGAATGTGCCCTATAAATACACCGAGGGCGGTGGCGCCATCCTGGTGCCCGCCGACCGCGTGCACGATGTGCGGTTGAAACTGGCGTCGTTGGGCTTGCCCAAGGGATCGGTCAATGGCTTCGAGATGATGGAGTCCAACCGCTTCGGCATGACCCAGTTCCAGGAGCGGCTGACCTTTCAGCGGGGACTGGAAGGGGAGTTGACCCGTTCCATTCAGGCGCTGTCCTCCGTGCAGAACGCACGGGTGCATCTGGCGCTGCCCAACCAGAATGGTTTTTTCCGCGAGCAGCAGAAACCTTCCGCCTCGGTGCTGCTGAGTCTGTATCCGGGGCGAACACTGGATCGGACGCAGTTGGCCGGCATCGTGCATTTGGTGGCCTCCAGTGTGCCGGAGATGAATTCCACGGCGGTGAGCGTGCTGGACGACACCGGAAAGTTGTTGTCGTCGCCTCCCGACGGTTCGGGTGGTTTGGGGGCTGATGCAGAGCAGCTGCAGTACGCGCAGCAGATCGAGCAGCTTTACAGCCAACGCATTTTGGATATCCTGGAGCCCATTGTGGGCAAGCAAAACGTCAGGGCGCAGGTGACCGCCGAGCTGGATTTTTCGCAAACCGAGTCCACGACCGAGTCGCACACACCCAACCAAACGCCCGATTCCAGTGCGATTCGCAGTCAGCAATTGGTGGAGAGTGGTGGCTCGGTCAGCCCGATAGCACCTTCTGGGGTGCCCGGAGCCACCACCAACCAGCCGCCTGCCCAACCCGCTGCACCCATCAATGGGCAGGCCCAGACGGTGGCGGCTGCTGGCCAGCCTGCGGCGGGTTCCGCTTCCGCAGGCGGA
>C687J26845_10000276_pt1 | contig 34584 bp, 30 predicted proteins | sample RifCSPlowO2_12_FD_26845 | JGI IMG/M metagenome (IMG submission 26845)
CGCCGCCACGCGCCATCCATGGCGCGGGGCGGCTAACCCGGCGTCCTGCCGGGTTGCCCACGACTTCAAGCCTGCGTTCGGCCAGCATGGTTTGACGGGGCGCTTCAGATCAAAAGCCAGATCAAGATCAAGAGCGGCTCGCTTAGCATCGTGGTTACCGTCGATCGCTTCAGAGTTGTGTAGATACCTATGGCTATCGCAGGCAAGCCAGCTCCCACCTTTGATCTTGGGCTGTGTCAGTGCCGCCATGCCCCTGGATTCACCAGGTTTACCGGCTTTTCGCCAGCCAGTGCCGCCAACAGATTCTCCACCGCACACTTGGCCATCGCCTCCCGCGTCTCATGAGTGGCCGAGCCGATATGCGGCGTGGCTACCACATTGTTCAACCGCAACAACGGCGACGCGTGATCCAGCGGCTCCTTCTCAAACACATCCAACCCCGCCGCGCGGATAGTGCGTTGCTGCAACGCCTGCACGAGCGCCGCCTCGTCCACCACCTTGCCTCGGGAGATATTGATAAAAATCGTCTCCGGCCCCATCAGCGCGAATTCCTCGGCGCCAATCAACTTCTCGGTCTCAGCGGTCAACGGCAGGGTCAGGCAGACAAAATCAGCCTCTTTGAGCAAGTCCTTGAGGCTTCGGTACTGCGCGCCAAAGCGCGCTTCAACCGCCGGCTTGGGCGAATGGCTGTGGTAGATCACCGGCATGCCGAAGCCAAAATGCCCGCGCTGGGCCAGGGCTTCGCCGATGCGGCCCATGCCGATGATGCCGAGGGTCTTGCCATGTACATCACTGCCAAAATGCGCCGGGCCGATGTTTTTGTTCCATTGCCCGGCGCGTACCATGTCGGCCAGTTCCACCACGCGCCGGGCGGTAGCCAGGATCAGCGCAAAGCCGGTGTCGGCGGTGGTTTCGGTGAGCACATCCGGGGTGTTGCTGAGCAGGATGCCGCGTTGGGTCAGGTAATCGATATCGTAGTTGTCGACGCCCACCGAGACGCTGGCTACTGCTTCCAGCTTGGGTGCCAGGTCGAGCAATCGGGCGTCCAGGCGCAGGCTTGCACCCAACAGGCCATGGGCAGTGGGCAGTGCATCGCGCAGTTTGGCCAGGCCGGTCTCATCCAGTGCATCAATCAGCGTGACCTCGGCCTGCTCATGCAGGCGGGCCATCAGCGGCGCGGACAGTTTCTTGTACAACACAACGGACTTTTTCATGAGGTCTTTACCTTCAACTCCAGGGTTGGCGCCGGCGAGCGGTCACTGGCGCCGGGCTTGAGGAAAATCGTCAGCACCACCGAAAGCAGCAGCGCGCCGCTCATCAGCAGGTACGAAGCGCCGGGCGAGCCGGTGCTGCTGTTGAGGTAACCCACCAGATACGAGCCACCGAACGAGCCCAAGGCGCCCATGCTGTTGATCAGTGCCATGGCGCCACCGGCGACGTTGGCCGGCAGGATTTCCGGGACGATGGCGAAAAACGGACCATAGGGTGCATACATGCAGGCCCCGGCGATCACCAGCAGGGTGTAGGACCACCAGAAGTGTTCGGCGCCCAGCACGTAGGACGCGTAGAAAGCAATCGACGCAATCAATAGCGGCGGCCAGACAAAACGCTTACGTTTCTGCAGCTTGTCCGAACCCCAGGACACCACGAGCATGCCAATCACCGCCGCCAGATAGGGCAGGGCCGAGAGCCAGCCGGCTTCGACCATGTCCATCTGCAAGCCGGCCTTGAGGATCGATGGCAGCCACAGTACGAAGCCATACACGCCAATGCTCCAGCAAAAAAACTGCAGGGCGAGAATGATCACCTTGGGCGAACGGAACGCCTCGGCGTAGTTCTTCACGGCCTTGATCCCCACCTGCTCGGCGGCGAGGGCGGTTTCCAGGCTGTGCTTTTCGGCATCGCTCAGCCACTTGGCATCCTTGGGACGCTCATCGGCCAGCTTCCACCAGATAAACGCCCACAACACCGCCGGCAGGCCCTCGATGATGAACATCCAGCGCCAGCTGAAATGCTGCACCAGGTAGCCCGACACCACCGACATCCACAGCATGGTCACCGGGTTGCCGAGGATCAAGAAAGTGTTGGCCCGCGAGCGTTCGGCACGGGTGAACCAGTGGCACAGGTACACCAGCATGGCCGGCATCACGGCCGCCTCGACCACCCCGAGCATGAAGCGGATGACGATCAGCATGTAGGCGTTGGACACCACGCCGGTCAGCGTCGCCAAGCCGCCCCACAGAATCAGGCTGACGAAGATCAGTTTCTTGACGCTGCGCTTTTGCGCATAGATCGCCCCCGGCACCTGGAAGAAAAAGTAGCCGAGGAAAAACAGCGCGCCGAGCAGGGAGGACACGCCCGGCGTGATCATCAGGTCCTCGGCCATCCCGGAGGCGGCGGCGAAGCCGTAGTTGGCGCGGTCCAGATAGGCCAGGCTGTAGGTGATAAACACGATAGGCATGATGTACCACCAGCGACGGGTGGCGAGTTTCACGGTTTCCATGGGGTTGCTCCTGAGCTTGTTGTAGTTGTGGCAACAGGTAATGGGTCACGCAACGGATCGAGTGGGTAATTCGGCGCGGGTCGGCAAACCCTCCATGTCGCCACGGCTCTGCACAGCGCGGCTGCCGATCCAGTTAGCGCGCTGGACCGCCTCGGGGAAGCTTGAGTTTTCCAGCAGGGCGCTGATCATGCCCACGGCAAAGCCATCGCCGGCACCCACGGTATCCACCACCTTGGCTACCGGTACGGCGGCGACAAAACCCTGGTCCATATGAGTGCGGTAATAGGCGCCCTCCGAGCCGAGTTTGATCGCCACGGCTTCGGCGCCCTGGTCGAGATAGAACGCGGCGATGTCTTGCGGGTCGTCGAAACCAGTGAGCAGGCGACCTTCGCCCAGGCCCGGCAGGACCCAGTCGGCCAAAGCGGCAAGCGCATTGATCTCGCGGATCATCTGCGCCTGGCTGGCCCACAGGGACGGGCGCAGGTTCGGGTCGAACGACACACTGCGCCCGGCCTTGCGCATTTGCGCCATCAGCTCGAACGACAGTGCGCGAGTGGCATCGGACAGTGCTGGTGGAATGCCGGTGGCGTGTAGATGGCGGGCTTGCAGCAGCGTTGGGTGGATGGCCTCGATGGACAAGTGGCTGGCCGCCGAGCCTCTGCGAAAGTACTCCACTTGAGGATCTGCGCCGGCCTCTTCCCGGGATTTGAGTTGAAAGCCGGTAGGGTGCAGCGGGTCGACGGCCACATGGCGGCAATCGAGCCCCTCTTTGGTCAGGGTATCGACCACAAAACGTCCGAGGGAATCGTTGCCCACGCGGCTCAGCCAGGCCACGTTGAACCCCAGGCGCGACAGGCCGATGGCGACGTTGCTGTCGGCGCCGGCAATGCGTTTGTGAAACTGCCCGACCTGGGCCAGGTCGCCGGTCTGTTCGGCGACAAACATCGCCATGGTTTCGCCAAACGAGAGGATATCGATCTCAGACATGGGCGTTCTCCACATGGGGTTGGCCAAGGCGGGCCAGGGTCGCGACCTCTTGTGCGGTGACCTCGATCAGGTCATCGCCCTGCAACGGAAATTCCACCGCGCGGGTAATACCTTGAGTCATGTGTTTGAGCAGTTGTTCCCACAGATGCACGTCGGTGGCGCCCGGCGGCAAGGCGACGAGCCTGCCATCGGCGCGGCGGGCCACGGCCTTGCAGTGCAGGTAATCCACATGCCGACCCAGCAACCGCGCGGCGGTGAGCGCGGATTGGTCTTGCCACTGCCAGTTGCCGATGTCGAAGGTCATTTTCACCGGCAGGCCGAGACGTTCGACTTCAGTGAAAAACCGTTGCATCGGTTCAATGCGCCCACCGTGCAGGGTCTGGTCGTTTTCCACCAGCAGCTTGACCGGGTGGCGGTTGAGCAGGGCGTGCAGGCTTTCCAGGTCGTTTGTGTCGGTGAAGTAACCGAGCGAGACCTTCAGCCAGCCCGAGCCAAAGGCCTGGGCGCGGTCCAGCGTGGCGGCCAGCTCGGCATTGGGCTGGGCACGGCCGGCGACCCACAGCTCCAAGGGCGAGGAAAATACTGATTCCAGGCCTTGTTCTGCAGCGGCCAGGGCCAGCTCGGCCGGTTGCTCGGTGGTGAGCAATTCTTCGCGCCATTCAATGCGCTGGGCACCAGCGGCGCTCACCAGCGCGACAAAACTCAATTGGCCCTGCTGGCGAACCAGGTCGGCGCCGTAGCTGGAAAGGCTGATGGAGACGGGGTATTTATGCATTGTTGTTTACCTCTGAAACCGGTTTCATTTTTATGCGCAAAACAACATGTGGGAGCGGTATCGCCGCGCAGGCGCTTGAGCAAACAGTCAAAGGCGCTGGCGCCAATTGCTTGCGTCGGTTGGGCGAGGGCGGTGATGCCGCTACCTACCAGCGGGTACCAGTCCAGGTCATCCAGGGCGATCAAGCCCACGTCGCCGAACAGCTCGCAACCCAGGGCCTTGAGTGCACGGGTGCAGGCCAGTGCTGCCACGCCGTTGGCGCAAAACAATGCCTTGGGGCCGGGTTTGGCGAGAAAGGCTTGCAGACGGTTTTCCAGTTCACCGTCCAGTTCAACCACGGCACCTTTCAACGCCGGGCGCTTGGCAATTTCGGTGTTGAAACTTTCCAGACGCTCCAAACGTGAACTGGTGCCATCGGTGGTCTCGCTTACCAGCAGCACGTCGCGGTAACCCTGTTGCTCCAGGTGTTCCACCGCCATGCGCACCGCCGCCGGGTTATCCAGGCCGACCAGGTCGCTGTGCAGCGGTTCGACCTTGCGGTCCACCAGCACCAGGGGCATTTCCCGTTGCAGTTCGAGCAGTTGGTCGAGGTGATGGCCCAGGGTATTCACGATCAACCCTTCGATGTTGTACGAGCGCAACGCGGCCAGATGTTGGCGCTCCTGCTCGTCATCGCGGTCGGTGTTGCACACTACCAGGCTGTAACCGTGCTGGCGGCAGGCGGTTTCGACGCCGTGCATCACCGCGATGGAATAGGGGTTGCGGATATCAGCCACCAGCATACCGATCAGGCGCGTGCGTCCACGTTTGAGGCCGCGGGCCATCTGGTTGGGGCGATAACCGAGTTCGTCGATGGCCTGTTCGATGCGCAGGGCAATGGCATCGGAGAGCAGGGCGCGGTCATCGCCGATAAAGCGCGAGACGCTGGCCTTGGACACGCCAGCGCGCTCGGCGACGTCGAGCATGGTCACGCGGCTGCGCTGGGCGGCTGAAAAAGGAGTCACGGTAAAGCCTTTCTTATTGGAATGGGTAATGGATTGAAACCGGTTTCAGAAAACACCAGCGAGCTGCTTACGTCAAGTTTTATTGAGGGGGTATGACCATGCGCCACATCCGCAAAACTGATGAGTGGTCAGCCTACCTGTTAATTCTGACAGTATCCAAACCGATATATGGCGTGTTCAATTGGCCCCAAGTGAACGGCGCTGCACAAGCCATAAACAGTTAAACGGTCATTCCAGGGGTGGCAGCATGAGTGGGCAAAAAAAGCACAGTCCAGGGAGTACCGCAGTTTCTGGTTCAGGCGGCACTCTTGCTCTGGACGGGCCTACCGTGGTGCATGCCCTCGCCGATGGACTGGTGCCTGCGCAGTACTATTTCAGAGATCTGGACGTGGAGCTTCCCATGCCCTGGTCGTTTCTGCCGGGTGTCGGCGATACCCACTTCGTCGTATTTGTATGGGATGACCATAGCGCTGCACCCGTTGATGTGTTTCCGCCGTTGAGATTGGATGGTCCACTTACGGCTGCTGACTTTCCCTATCCTGCGTCGATTCCTCAGGCATTTCTGCTGAACAGCGCAAGAGTAGACCTGTCATTTCGCATACATGTCGATTCGCCGTCTAACCCAAGCTTTGATACTTCGCAGCTCACGGCGCTTCGAATCGATCGCGACGCCCCAGGTGTCGGTGGGACACTCGCGCCCGCTATTTTCCCTGTCGATCCGATTACCCTTGATTATCTGGACCTCAACCCATTGGTTCCGATGGAAATACCGGGTAATTATCGAGGGCGAGAGGAGGGTGACGAAATCCTTTTGTACTTCTCGGCAATGGACGCTCTGCCTACGGGGGCGCCCAGCTTCATTTCACCACCGCAGGTCAGTGCTACGGGCCAAATATTCGTCGACGTCCCCGATACGATTTTTCGAAGTTTCCCGGGCGCCTTGTTTATCTTTTGCTTTTACCGTCTGAGAGATCGGGCCGGTAACCTCAATCCGCAATTTTCAGAGGTGGCGCGAGCCGGCCTGAGTGTTGCCATTCCCGCCCCGACTTTCCTCAGGCCGCTGTTTCCACAGACGGAATCGGACCCAATAAACAATCCGAACAAATGGATGACGTGTGCCTGTATACCGCCGATCTGGGTGGGCGTTGAAATCCGCATCAATCAGGGTTCGCCACCGTTTCCAGCTATTCAAGATGGGGATCTCGTCACGATGCGGTTTCAGGGGTATCGCCAGGCTCCTGATGTAGACCCGCTTCCCGATATCGTTGAAATCCAGACCCATGTCTGGGACGGCGTCGCTGATGCCAGCGGCCACTCGTTCTGGATCAGAGATGTCGAGCGTTTGATTCGGCCACTCCGAGTCACTGCGGGGGGGGAAGCCAGCTACATGGTGTCCAGAGGCGGGGTCATCATTGGCCGGTCTTTTTCCATGTTCGCGCGATTTGATCGCGTCGTTCCCTCCGCACCGCCACCCCGTTATTGCTGGATTGACGGCAATGTCCCGGAACCCTGACGGGCGGTTTCGTCAGGGGGCGTGAGCGCTGACATTAACAACGTTGGCCGCTGCGAACGGGTTTGAATGCAAGTGCTGAGTGTTTTGGTTGTGCCGCAGCTCAGGCGGCAGGAAAAGCTGTTGCCGGAAATCGGGTCGTGGTCATTCGCCCGGCAGCTGAAGTGAACCTGGCGGACAAATATGTGTGTAAGGAACCTATATCAAGCGATAGTGGAGAACTTCAAATGAGCAGCAATCCGAAAATGCCCTCGGCATCTTTAGCTAACCCGGCAGCCGTCACGATTGCGGAGGCACTGGACAATGCAACCGGTACGATCCCGGCCAATCTTGCGACCGTCGGCATCACGGCTGAATGTACGACAGGTGATTTGTCTGATTTCGATGACTGGTTCGAAGTTGAGCTACAGGACCTTCAGGCACTTCCACCTGTTTGGAGTCGTATAGCAGGGCCGATTCAGTTGAGCGCGACCCCTATTCCAATACCTGTCAAATTTGACATTTCGATTCCTGCACCGATTGGCGGGTTTCGCCACGGCTTTTATCAACTCAGAAGCATTCAGTACCGAGACTTTGGCGGCTTCCCAGGCGGGGCGGGGGATATTTCCGATCCTGGCCGATTTACGGTCGATACCATTCCCCCCTACGCTGATATCGGCTTTCGTGATCAACCCACTGCCCTCTTATTCCCCGCCAACCTTCCTGACGGTGCGGTTATTGACGATGCCTATTTGACGATGAACGGCGGGGTACAGTTCGGTGTTCCGGACAACACATTTGTTCAGCCGCCGGGTCAGTGGGAGGCGGGTGACTTCATTACCGTTTACTGGAGCACGGTGATGTTTCCCCGCGACCAGGACATCGTGAGCCCGCCCGGCGGGATCCCGATGCTGCAGACCGGTAATACTTTTTTCCTGCCTCGTGCTCTGATTGATCTGAGTGGGAGGTATCGGGCCTTTTACACGATTACCGACAGGGCGGGTAACGTCAGTCGCCCCTCATTCATCGAAGAACGTGAAGTAAGGCTAATCGATGACCCCGAACAACGGGCGCCATTTTTGCCACTGGCCCCCGCACCCGAGGGCGGCAGCACAGATGACTTGATCAACATCGCTGATTATCTGCTGGATCCTGAAATATGGGTCAGAACCTATAACCATCATGCTCCATTGCTTGATCGACTCGAAGTGCAAATAGGTACGCAGCCCTGGAGCGGCCTGGGCCCAGTTTTCGATACGTTTCCGCAAGTATTCGATGGAATGCAGGCACAGTTCAAGGCTGCCTACACACAGCTTACGGTCGGGCCGCAATTGGTGCCTGTCCGGTACCGGATTTCGCGAAACGGCACGTTGTTTCCTTCCTTGGACACCACCATCCGGCTCGATTTGTCAGTCGGTGGTGCAATCAACCCAGGAGAGCCTGGCACACCTAATATCAACCTTAATGAAGCCCACGTATTTGGGGCCGGTTCGACAACGCCGGATGTTTTACTGCCAGAGCATGCCGACCAACCCGTGCGCGTGGATATTGTGTTATGGACAGTCGCAGTGGCCCCTCATCCGGGGTTGTCGATCATCTTCCTGTGGGAGGGTGAGCGAGTTGGGCCATTCCCTATCACTACGGAGGAAGGTGGTGATACTTTTTCTTTCGAGATCGACTGGGACGTGGTTGCCCGTCATGGTAATGACCTCAAGACCATCAGCTATCTGGTTATCGACCCGGACACCACCAATGAGAATCTTTCCCCGCCCACTGAGGTCGATGTACAGGATGCAGTGACGACAATGTTAGCGATGCCAGAGTATGTAGGCCGCAACTCTGGGAATCGTTGGAACTGCGCCTCGCTGAAAACCCGATCGCCAGGACCACCCCCTGTTCTGTATGGTGAAGTCTACGTACCGGGAGATACCAGGATGGCGTTAGGTGTGCCGCTGACGTTGGAATTGACCCTTACCAATACACTCGCAGGTCGGCCACCAGGACCGTTTCCATTAACGCTTACACATCCGGCCATTACCCAGGTCGACAAAGACAACGGAATCACATTCGAAATCGACTACAAGGGTTATCTGGATCAGGCGCCAACGGGCAACTGCGTCGCGACTTACTCTACGGTTTTGAGTAATGGCGTAACCGGGCGTGGAATACCGTCGGATACGCGCGTTGGCATGTCGAATGCCCACACCTACTGCGATGGCACGGTACCGCCAACCCCCTGACACTGAGCCGCAGTGGACGTGAAGTGACTCAATCAAAGCGTTAGCCCTCGTGCTTGACCTTGGGCCGCAAGAATCAATCCGATGCCTGTATTGGCATCGGATTTTTTATGCTATCAGGTAAGGAAAAATCAGCAGCGCTTAATTGCGCTTTTTAGTTTTCTGCGTCTCAGCGATGCCGATTCTGCTCGCCATATAAGATAAATCCTACAGTGTTTGGGGGGGGAGATCCTTACTCTTTGCGCCGTACAGGTAAGGCTCCATTCCGAGGGAACGAGCCAAGCCGTTTTCCAAGGCTCTACCCCAGAGAGTGATCAACCATGCACGTATTGCCCAACTTTGAGCTCAAGCCTTTGAGCGCGATGATGAAAGTTCCAACGATAACCTTGTTTATGTTGGTGGCTGTTTCAGGCACAGCTCAAGCTGGCCATTTAATCGGCGAAGGCAAGACAATTGATTCGAGTGAATCAGCCAATGATTGGCAGCTGGATTGGAAAGCCGAATTGACGCTTAACGGTGCCAGAGCGCAACGTATCATCGTCAATGATTCGGCTTTGATTATAAATCCAGGCAGCCGCGTAGATGATATTCGCGCTACCCAGGGTTCAACCGTCAGCCTCACTGGCGCCCATGTGGAATCCCGGAACCCAACGTGGGCAGCCCTGCGCCTGGATGACAGCACTGCGACGATTACCGACAGCACGTTGATCAGTCATACCAACTTCGGATTGCAAGTATTTCAAAGTGTCGGCTCCCCTCAAGGAGGGATTGCCGAGGTATTCAATAGCAACATCGTCGGCGTTGCCGGGGGGGCCACGGCCCAAGGCAACAGCGAACTGCATTTCAAGCAAAACACCTGGGTGGAAGGTACCGGTGCAGACAGTTTTGGTGTTCGATTGGACAGTGGCGCATTAGTTACTGCGAGTCAAAGCACACTGATCGGTGGCAAGAATGGTGTCGTCGTGACCAACCAGTTGAAAAACGCTGAGGTTGGCAAGCTGGTACTGGACAACTCACATGTAGAAGGCCGTACAGGCTCCGCTATTCTCGTCGAGGGGCGACCAGGCAGGGTTCCGACCGTTGAGATCGACGTGCGCAACGGCTCGACCCTGACAGGCGGTAACGGCACATTGCTGGAAGTGAACGGCGGTGCCATGGCATCTATGAATGTCGATAACAGCGATTTGCGTGGCGACGTTATTGTCGAGGACGGCAGCACCGCGCATCTAAGCTTGCAAAATCGTGCCGGGCTGACGGGTCAGATGCAGAATGTCACAAGCCTTGCCATAGGCGATCAGTCTTATTGGGAGTTGACCGGCGACAGCCAGGTCGGCGCCCTGAGCCTGGCCGGCGGCACGGTGAAATTCGGTGAGACTGATGCGTTCTACCAGTTGGACGTTGACAGCCTTGACGGCAACGGCACTTTCGTCATGGGCACCGATTTCGCTCGTGGCGTTACGGACTTCTTGAACGTCGAGGGCGAGGCCAAAGGCGATCACAAGCTGTTGCTCGCGGCCAGTGGTGCGGAGCCGACCAAGCCGGAAGATATCCGCGTCGTACACACTGGCGGCGGTGACGCACACTTCTCCCTGGTGGGTGATGTAGTTGATGTCGGCGCTTATTCCTATGGCCTGAAAAAGGAAGGCACCGACTGGTTCCTCGACCCGAACAACCGTGTGATCAGCCCAGGTACCCGCTCGGTATTGGCGCTGTTCAACACCGCACCGACCGTGTGGTACGGCGAGGCGACATCCCTGCGTTCGCGTATGGGCGAGCTGCGTTTCGAGCCTGGACAGGCTGGCGTGTGGATACGCGGTTATGGCAACAAGTACGAAGTGTCCGACAGCACCGGGATTGGCTACAGCCAGAACCAGCGGGGCTTTACGCTCGGTGCAGACACACCCTTGGCCGACAGCCAGTGGCTGGTGGGTGTAATGGCCGGCCATAGCACCTCTGACCTGAACCTCAAGCGCGGCACCTCCGGTAACGTGAAAAGTTACTATCTGGGTGCTTACGCGACTTGGCTGGACGAGGAAAGTGGCCTTTATTTCGATGCGGTGGCCAAGGTCAACCGGTTCCAGAATGAGTCCAAGGTCGGCCTGAGTGACGGTACCTCGTCCAAGGGCAAGTACAACAACACCGGTGGCGGTTTATCTGCTGAGTTCGGCCGTAACATCAAGTTGGATGACGGGTTCTTTATCGAGCCTTACGCACAAATGTCCACCGTGGTGATCCAGGGCGCCAATTACAACCTGGATAACGGCCTGGAAGCCAAGGGCGAACGTACGCGCTCAATCATGGCCAAGGCTGGCGCAACCGTTGGGCGTGACATCCAGCTCGATACAGGGAGTGTTGTACAACCTTATCTGCGAGCGGCGATGGTGCATGAGTTTGCCAATAACAACAAAGTCTCGGTGAATAACAATGTATTCAACAACGACTTGTCCGGCTCTCGCGCTGAGTTTGGCGCCGGTATGGCGGTAAAACTCTCGCAGAACCTGCAACTGCATGCCGACCTCGAGCACAGCAGCGGTGGTCGAGTTGAGCAACCTTGGGGGGCGAATGTGGGGGTTCGCTACACTTGGTAACTAATGCATTGTCAAAAGCCCGTATCGCAGGATACGGGCTTTTTTTGATGTTTTGTTCACCATGTTCCGGTGTGAAGATCTGCATTGATGACCATAGCGTGTGATTTTCCTGAAGGGTTTCTTTCGGTGCTGCCAGTGCAAGCAAGTGAAATATGAATTCCTTGAGACGAAAGCTCTTGAATGACCAGGGTGCCTGTAACGACGCGTACGGCGTATTTGTTAATGCCTGTATCGACGCTGAACCAGACTCTGGTGTTAGTGAACTCACTATCCTCCAGATGAAAAACCGTCCCGGCCGCAGTGGTGTCCTCGAACTGTATATAAATTTCTCTCACGGTATCGCTAATTGCTTCAGCGTTCCGGCCAGTAATACCATAAATATGCTTTGTGCTGTCGTGCACGATATCCTTCGTCTGGATGATGATGGCGTTCGAGTCGACGGAAACTGTAAAGCTTCCTTGAGCGCTGTTCGATTTTGGAAACAAGGCCCGTTGTTGGTGGGGTGTTAACGTTGCACTGTGTGCTGACATGATTGTGTCTCCATGAGTGACCAGTTAGGCGAAAGCAGCGGGTGCTCCGCAAGCGATGGCTTAGTTATGAGATCGCAGAAGACCTGCGCTGTAAACTGTCATAACTGACAGTATACGAAGCGCGCAATTCATGAATGAGCACCGTTTGTTTCGCGCTCTAGTAGGTGCGCCAACGTGGCGCGAATCAAAGGGCCTGACTGTCATGCAATTGATTTTTGGGTTGTATAAAACGCTATTTTTAGTTCTTTTTTTACTAAGTGTACTCGGAGAAAAGAACGGGTTCAGGTGAGGGCGCCAAGCCAGGTCGATCCCAGCAGCACTATTCCCATGCATCTATTGAAACCTACTATCACTCGGGCAGAAGCCAGCGCCCGGCCTGATGCCACACCCAACAATGCCCAAGTACTCAAACACGGCAGTGAAATCAGGAAAAATATCAGAGACAAGTACAGCACTTGTTTTTGTTGCTCCGTACCGTCGCCGACAAACACGCTAACTACTGCAAGTGCCATCATCCAGGACTTGGGATTGATCAGTTGCAAGCTCGCGGCTCCAAGCAGGCCAAGTCGCTTATGGGTTGTTTGCTCCTCCATGACATGCGGCGGTGCGCTGAAAATCCGCCACGCCAGGTAACTCAGCCAAGCCACACCGACCCACTGCATCACGGTTTGCACCCTGGGCAGTTGCACCAGAGACTGACCCACCCCGCAGCCCACCAGCAGCACAATCCCCGCCGCTCCCGCGCAGGCACCCAGAATAATTGGCAGTGTCGCCTTGAAACCGTAACGGGCACTGTTGCTCAGAACCAGGATATTGGTCGGGCCAGGGGTAATGCACGCGACGAAGGCGAACAGCATGAACGGCACGAACGTGGACAGCATGGTGGGTGACTCCGATGGACCAATCGATGGAGTCGATCTTCACAAGCCTGGCGGTTAACTGTCTGGAAGATTTGAGCAGCGCTTTCGGTAGGCGGCGGGTGTCAGGCCGTAGGCGCGCACAAACCAGCGGCCCAGATGGCTTTGATCGGCGAAGCCCAGGGCCATCGCCACCGCTGCCGGCTGCTCGCCCTTGGCCAATAAACGCCGGGCACGTGTGAGCCGAAGTTGCACCAGGTAAGCGTGGGGCGCCAGGCCGAAGGCGCTCTTGAAGGCGCGGCTGAGGCGAAAGCGATCGACACCGCACGCCAGGGCCAACTCGTCCATGCCTATATCCTGATGCAGGTGGGCGTGCAGGTAGTCCCGTGCCTTGTGGGCCACCCGCGGTAAACGGGGATCGTCGCGGTAGCGCATGCGCCAGTAGAGCTGNCCGGTCAGGCGTTCCAGCAATTGGTCCAGAGCACTTTGCCGTACGATCCGCAGTTCGCCGTGGTGCAAGCTGTGAAATGCCTGGCTGGTGGCCTGGGCCAGGCGTGGGTCGTTGGCCAGGGTGCGGGCGAAGCTCAACTGATGGTGAGCGGGCGCTTCCTCGAATACGCTGCAGATTTCCCGTTCCAGCCAATGTGGGTCGAGGTAGAGCATGCGGTAAGTGAAGCCATCGACAGTAGGCGCATGGCCATCGTGGATCTCACCAGGCTCCAGCAGAAACACCTGGCCCGGCACGCTGTCATGCCGCGTGCGCCGGCAGTTGAATTGCTGTACGCCTTGTTCGGTGACGCCCACCAGATAGCTGTCATGCCAATGGGGGTCGTAGGCATGGCCCTCGAAATGCGCGCGCAGGGTCTCGATGCCGGTGTCGGCGTCCTGCTTCAGGTCGATCCAATTGTGCGCGCGCATACAACACCGAGGCTGAATATAATGTGCAATTGGCGCCGACAACGGGGAGGGCGTCTAGAAGATTTGTGCAGTCTAGCCAAACAAGCCGGCGGCGATGTTGATCGAGAAACCTAGGATCGCGGTATTGAATACAAACCCGATCAACGATTGCCCCAGCACCACCTTGCGCAGGCCACGGGTGGCGACGCCCACATCCGAGGTTTGTACCGCTACGCCGATGGTGAAGGAAAAGTACAGGAAATCCCAGTAGTTGGGCGTGAGCAAGCCTTCGGCAAAACGCAAGGCGGGCTCCTTGCCTGGCCAGGTGTAATAGAGCCTGGCGTAGTGCACGCTGAAAATCACCCCGATCAATAGCCAGGAGCCGATCACCGTCAGCCCGGTGAAACCGTAGTGCAGCAGGCGCTCGGAGGTGGCCAGGTCCTTGCTGCCGACCAGTTCGAACGTAATGGTCGCCAAGCTAGCGATGGCGGCGATACATACCATGAACAGCACCAGGCCGGCGTTCTCGTCTTCGATTTCGGCGATGCGCTTGACGTCCTCGGCCTTGGCGCGAATGGTCAGCCATAGCATCAGTATCAGGTAGGTCCAGACCCCGGCGTTCCAGCCGATCAGGATTTTACTGGCGAGGGTGTCGGCCGGCACCAGGAGGCCGACGGCAAGGCCGAGTAAGGCGGCGGATGAGAGGCGAGGGTGGGTGCGGGCGAGGAAGGGCATGGTGGCTCACAAAGAACTATGTGTGAGCACCATAGCTTATTCGGGTGTACCTGATCATGAATGCAATCAATAACCCTGTGGGAGTTGGCAAGCCAGCTCCCACATTTGGCTGCGGCGTTGATCAGTTTGCTTTATGGCGCTTGCGCACCAGCTTCATCACCACCACGAAGAACACCGGCACAAACACCACCGCCAATGTCGCTGTGATCATCCCGCCAATCACACCGGTACCAATCGCCTGCTGGCTGGCCGAACTGGCCCCGGTGGCAATTGCCAATGGCACCACGCCGAGGATAAACGCCAGCGAGGTCATGATGATTGGTCGCAGGCGCAACCGCGCCGCCTTCAAGGTGGCGTCGATCAAGTCCTCGCCCTGGTCATACAGGTCCTTGGCGAACTCGATGATCAGGATCGCGTTCTTCGCCGACAGGCCGATGATGGTGATCAGGCCGACCTTGAAGAACACATCGTTAGGCATCCCGCGTAGCGACACGGCTAACACCGCGCCCAGCACCCCAAGCGGCACCACCAGCAACACCGAGGTGGGGATCGACCAGCTTTCATACAGCGCGGCCAGGCACAGGAACACGATCAGCAGCGACAGGCCCAACAGCAACGGTGCCTGGGAGCCGGACAAGCGCTCCTGCAACGACAAGCCCGTCCATTCCTGGCCCAGCCCGGCAGGCAACTGGCTGACCAGGCGCTGGATTTCGTTCATGGCCTCGCCCGTGCTGTGCCCCGGCGCCGCTTCGCCGCTGATGGCGATGGCCGGGTAGCCGTTGTAACGGGTCAACTGCGTTGGGCCCTGGGTCCACTTGGCTTCGACAAAGGCTGACAGCGGCACCATTTTCCCAGCGTTGTTGCGCACGTGGATCTTCATCAGGTCGGCCACCTGGCTGCGCTGGTCGCCTTCGGCCTGTACCACCACGCGCTGCATGCGGCCCTGGTTGGGGAAGTCGTTGATATACGCCGAACCAATCGCGGAGGACAGCACGTTGCCCACGTCGGCAAACGAAACGCCCAAGGCGTTGGCCTGCTTGCGGTCCACTTCCAGCTGCACTTGCGGTGCTTCGGCCAGGGCGCTTTCACGCACGTTGGCCAGGATCGGGCTTTTCGCTGCAGCGTCCAGCAGTTCAGTACGCGCAGCCATCAACCCCGCATGGCCAACGCCACCACGGTCCTGCAAACGGAACTCAAAACCGCTGGAAGTGCCCAGGCCGTCTACCGGCGGCGGCAGAACCGCGTAGGCAATCGCGTCCTTGAGTTCGCTGAAGGCCATGTTGGCGCGATCGGCAATCGAGGAAGCGGAGTCATCACTGCCACGCTCTGACCAATCCTTGAGCGTGGTAAACGCCAGCGCCGCGTTCTGCCCGGAACCGGAGAAACTGAAGCCCATGATCATGGTGGTATCACCCACCCCAGGCTCGCCGGCGTTATGCGCCTCGATCTGTTCGGCCACCTGCACCGTACGGTTCTTGCTGGCGCCCGGTGGCAACTGGATATCGGTGATGGTGTAGCCCTGGTCTTCCACCGGCAGGAACGATGAGGGCAAACGGCTGAACAACAGCCCCATGCCCACCAGCAAGACCAGGTAGATCAGCAAATAGCGGCCGCTGCGCTTGAGGGCATAGGCCACCCAACCTTCATAACGGTTGGTGAGGTGCTCAAAGCGCTGGTTGAACCAGCCGAAGAAACCAACCTTGGCATGGTGTTCGCCCTTGGCAATCGGCTTGAGCAGCGTGGCGCACAGCGCCGGGGTCAAGGTCAGGGCCAGGAACGCCGAGAACAGAATCGAGGTGGCCATCGACAGCGAGAACTGCTGGTAGATCACGCCCACCGAACCCGGCATGAAGGCCATCGGCAGAAACACCGCCACCAGCACCAGGGTGATACCGATGATGGCTCCGGTGATTTGGCCCATGGCTTTCTTCGTCGCTTCCTTGGGCGACAGGCCTTCGGTGGCCATGATGCGCTCGACGTTTTCCACCACCACGATGGCATCGTCCACCAGGATACCGATGGCCAGCACCATGCCGAACATCGTCAATACGTTGATCGAGAAGCCCAGCAGCAACATGGTGGCGAAGGTGCCCATCAGCGCAATTGGCACTACCAGCGTGGGAATCAAGGTGTAGCGCACGTTCTGCAGGAACAGAAACATCACCGCGAACACCAGCGCCATCGCCTCCAGCAAGGTGTAGACCACCTTGGTGATCGAGACTTTGACAAAGGGCGAGGTGTCGTAGGGAATCTTGTATTCCACATTGGCAGGGAAGTAGCGTGACAACTCGTCCATTTTCGCCCGCACCAGCGTTGCGGTGCTCAAGGCATTAGCCCCGGGCGACAGTTGCACGCTGACGGCGGTAGACGGCTTGCCGTTCAGACGCGTGGAGAACTGGTATTCCTGGCTGCCGACTTCCACCCGTGCCACATCGCCGATGCGCACGGTGGAGCCGTCTGGGTTGGCCTTGAGCACGATGTCAGCGAATTCGGCCGGGGTGGACAGTTGCCCCTTGACCAGCACCGCCGCGGTGATCTCCTGGGTGTGGGTGCCCGGCAAGTCACCGATGCTGCCCGCTGAGACCTGGGCGTTCTGGGCGCTGATCGCGGCGTTGACGTCGGCCGGCGTGAGGTTGAAACCGATCAGCTTCTGCGGGTCGATCCAGATACGCATCGCGCGTTCGGCGCCATACAACTGGGCCTTGCCGACGCCGTCCAGGCGCTTGAGCTCGTTCATCACGTTGCGCGCCAGGTAATCACTGAGCGCGACGTCATCGAGCTTGCCGTCATTGGAGGTCAATGTGACCAGCAGCAGGAAGCCAGCGGAGACTTTTTCCACTTGCAAGCCTTGCTGAGTCACGGCCTGGGGCAGGCGCGGCTCGACCACCTTGAGGCGGTTCTGCACATCCACCTGGGCCATTTCCGGGTCGGTGCCCGGCTGGAACGTGGCGGTAATGGTCGCCGAGCCCAGGCTGCTCTGGGATTCGAAATACAGCAGGTGATCGGCGCCGTTGAGCTCTTGCTCGATCAGGCTGACCACGCTCTCATCCAGGGTCTGGGCCGAGGCGCCGGGGTACACCGCGTAGATTTCCACCTTGGGTGGCGCGACGTTGGGGTACTGCGCCACCGGCAATTGCGGGATCGCCAGGAAGCCCGCCAGCAGGATAAACAGGGCCACCACCCAGGCGAAGATCGGGCGGTCAATAAAGAACTGCGGCATGACGGGTTATTCCTTTACGAGCGGGCTGTCGTCCACTTCAACTTTTTCACCGGGGCGTGCGTGTTGCACGCCCTCGACGATGATGCGGTCGCCGGGTTTGAGGCCACTGGTGACGATCCAGCGATTGTCGACCACTGCACCCAACTCCACCGGCTGCTGGCTGACGGTCTGCTCGGCGTCCAGCAGCAACACCATCGGGATACCGGCGCTGTCACGGGTGATGGCGCGTTGCGGCACACTGAGGCCTTGCTTGTCGACGGCCTGTTCCACGCGCACCCGCACAAAGCTGCCGGGCAACAGGTCGAGGTCCGGGTTGGGGAACTCGCTGCGCAGGATGATCTGCCCGGTGCCCGGATCGACGCTGATGTCGGCGAAGAGCAATTTACCCGGCAACGGGTAAAGGCTACCGTCGTCCTGGATCAAGGTGGCCTTGGCCTGGTCCTGGCCGACCTGCTTCAAGCTGCCGGCACGAAAGGCGCGGCGCAGGTCGTTCAGCTCACGGGTGGACTGAGTGAGGTCGGCGTGGATCGGGTCCAGTTGCTGGATAATCGCCAGCGGCGTGGCTTCGTTCTGGCCGACCAGCGCGCCTTGGGTCACCAGGGCGCGACCAATGCGCCCGGAAATCGGTGCGGTCACGGTGGCATAGCCCAGGTTCAGCCGGGCACGCTCGACGGCGGCCTTGTTGGCGGCCACTTCGGCGTTGGTCTGGCGCAGGGCGGCGCGGGCGTTGTCGTACTCCTGGCCGCTGATGGCGTTGCCTTCGACCAATTGGCTGTAGCGCTGCTCTTGCAGGCGCGCCTGGAACGCATTGGCCTCGGCCTTGCTCAGGTTGGCCAGGGCACTGTCCAGGTCGGCCTTGAACGGCGCCGGGTCAATACGGAACAATACGTCGCCTTGCTTGACGTCGTGGCCTTCGTTAAACACCCGCTGCATGACCACCCCGGCGACCCGGGCGCGTACTTCGGCGATACGCGGTGCGGCGATGCGCCCGCTCAGTTCGCTGGTAATAGAGAGGGGCTTGGCCTGCAGGGTTTCGATCCGCACTTTGGCCAGGGGCATTTGTGGCGCCTCGTCTGCCGACTGACCACACGCGCTCAGCGCCAGTGTGAGGGCCAACAGGCAAAACGGCGCAAATAGATTCTTCGACATGCTCTTATCCCAATATTGACTGGCGCATCCTAGAGGCACCTGCGCCGTGGTGCTGTGAAGCTGTGTAGCGGGTCTGTGAAGAAGTGTAAGGTACGGCGCACGTGGCGTCGGGGGCGTATATCCTTGCACAATCCTGCAACACACCAACAAACAGCATTATTTGGAAACACCATGCCCAACATCCTCCTGGTGGAAGACGACGCCGCACTCTCCGAGCTGATTGCCAGCTACCTGGAACGCAATGGCTACCACGTCAGCGTGCTCAGCCGTGGCGATCATGTACGCGAACGTGCACGCCTCAACCCGCCGGACCTTGTGATCCTCGACCTGATGCTGCCGGGTCTCGACGGCCTGCAGGTGTGCCGCTTGCTGCGCGCCGATTCTGCGGGCCTGCCGATCCTGATGCTGACCGCCCGCGATGACAGCCACGACCAGGTTCTGGGCCTTGAGATGGGCGCCGACGACTACGTGACCAAACCCTGCGAGCCGCGCGTATTGCTGGCCCGGGTGCGCACATTGCTGCGGCGCAGCAGCCTGTCCGAACCCCAGGTGGCCAGCGACCAGATCGTCATGGGCAACCTGTGCATCGACTTGTCCGAGCGCACCGTGACCTGGCGCGAACAGGCGGTGGAGCTGTCCAGTGGAGAATACAACCTGTTGGTGGTGCTGGCCCGGCATGCCGGCGAAGTGCTCAGCCGCGATCAGATCCTGCAACGCCTGCGCGGTATCGAGTTCAACGGTACCGACCGTTCGGTGGACGTGGCCATCTCCAAGCTGCGGCGCAAGTTCGACGACCATGCGGGCGAGGCGCGCAAGATCAAGACGGTGTGGGGCAAGGGGTATCTGTTCAGCCGTTCCGAGTGGGAATGCTGAACCATGTTTCGCGTACTGCTGCGCCTCTACCTGATCACCATCGTCACCTACAGTGCGGCGATTTACCTGATTCCCAAGCTGGTGATCCAGCTGTTCGAACACCGCTACATGAACTACAACATCGAACAGTCCCGCGGCCTGCAAAAACTCATGGTCAAGCAGTACCAGCGCGCACCGGTGGAGCGCTGGTCCCAGGTGACCGACCAGTTGAGCCGCGATTTTGCACCGTTGAAAGTGCAACTGTTGCTGCGCCAGGACGCCCGCTACACCCCTGAGGAAGAACAGTTACTGGAGCAAGGCAAACCGGTGATCCGCCTGGGCGAGTGGGGCTGGATGGAGGAAATCAGTTCGCCGATCAACCAGCAGTTCGCGGTCAAGCTGACCGTACCGCCAGACCCGTTGGACATGAACCTGCTGTACTGGTCGATGAACGTGCTGGTCGGCGCCGCCTTGTTGGCGTGCCTGCTGGTGTGGCTGCGTCCGCACTGGCGTGACCTGGAACGTCTGAAAAGTACCGCCGCGCTATTGGGTAAGGGCCACTTGGAGGCCCGTACGGGGCTTGCACCCAGCTCCAGCATCGGCGGCCTGGCGGCGGTGTTCGACACCATGGCCGACGATATCGAGCATCTCTTGAACCAGCAGCGCGACTTGCTCAATGCTGTCTCCCATGAACTGCGCACGCCGCTTACCCGCCTGGATTTCGGGCTGGCCCTGGCGCTTTCCGAAGACTTGCCCCTGGCCAGCCGCGAGCGTCTGCAAAGCCTGGTGGCGCATATTCGGGAGTTGGATGAATTGGTGCTGGAATTGCTGTCTTACAGCCGCCTGCAAAACCCGGCGCAATTGCCCGAGCGGGTAGAGGTAGCGCTCGACGAGTTTATCGACAGCGTGTTGGGCAGCGTCGACGATGAGTTGGAAAACCCCGAGATCGTCATCGATGTGGCGCTTGATTGTGCCGTTGAGCGCTTCAGCCTCGACCCGCGTCTGACTGCCCGAGCCTTGCAGAACCTGCTGCGCAATGCGACGCGCTACTGCGACAAGCGCATCCAGGTGGGCGTGCGCGTATGCCCCAAAGGCTGTGAAATCTGGGTGGACGACGATGGCATCGGCATACCGGCTGACCAGCGCGAGCGCATCTTCGAGCCGTTCTACCGCCTCGACCGCAGCCGCGACCGCGCAACCGGCGGCTTTGGCCTGGGCCTGGCGATCAGCCGGCGCGCCCTGGAGGCCCAGGGCGGCACCTTGACGGCCTTGGCGTCGCCCCTGGGTGGGGCGCGGTTTCGTGTGTGGCTGCCTAACCTTTCGTGATCAAAGTACTTTGACTGCTCGGCCGATCCCGTGAATCGGCCCGGTGGGTTTGCCGGTGGGCGAGCCATTGGGCCCTTCCAGCGTCAGTTCAAACAACTGGTTCGGTGCCAGCGGCGGTAGCTTGTCCAGGGGCACCGACAAGGTCTGCCCAGGCTTGACCAGGCCCAGGGATACGGGACCCTGCCAGCCATCGGCCTTGGTCCAGAACTCCAGGGCTTTGTCTGCGGGAATCTCCATCACCCCCAATGGGATCAACTGGATCTGCCGATTATCACTGGCCTGCACCACCCAGCCCGGTGCCTGGCTTTGTGGCGCCATCAGCACCACCACGAAGCTGGGTGCGGTCATGGGCGGGCGCGTCAGTAATAAAGCCGCCAGCACCACGCTTGCCATCAGGCCGACGGCAGAAAGCCCGCGCCAGAACGCCAGCAGGTTCCACCACGCCACGCCCGTTTCGGCGATTTTGATGCGGCGTTCAATGCGCCGCCACAGCTGTGCCGAAGGCGGCACCGGTTGCGCCAGCGCCACCAGAGGCAACAGACGCTGCTCCCAGGCATCCACCGCTGCGCGCAGTGCCGCATCATGGGCCAGGCGTTGTTGTACCTCAGCGCGCTGTTCGGCGGGCAGGGTCCCCAGCACGTATTCACTGGCCAGTTCATCCAGGCTGTCGTTCATGCCATGCACTCGCGCAAGGCGGCGAGGCTGCGTTTGATCCAGGCTTTGACCGTGCCCAGCGGGGTACTGAGTTTTTGCGCGATTTCGCTGTGGGAGTAACCGTCCACATACGCGTGCAGAATGCAGGTGCGACGCGTCGGGTCGAGCCGTTCCAGGCACTGGTGGATCTGCCCGGAGCGTGCGGCAAACTCGATGGACTGGGCCGGCTCTGCCAGCGGCTCGTACTGATCGTCCAATGGCACGTCACGCCCGGCGCTGCGTACCACGTCCAGGGCCAGGTGGCGAGTCACGCTGAACACCCAACCCCGTGCGGAGCCTCGCAGGGGGTCGAAACTGTGTGCGCCGTGCCAGATCTTGATAAAGGCGTCATGCACGATGTCCTCGGCCAGTGCCTTGTTGCGGGTAATGCGCAGCGCCACACCGAGCAAGCGGCTGCTGTCCTGCTCATAGAGCTGGTGCAGGGCGCGATGATCGCCGCGGGCGCAGGCTAACAGGCACACTTGATAATCAAAGATGAGTTCAGCCAAACCAGAATTCCTGCCACTGAGGAGACGTCTACGCGTGGTAGGCGCGAGGTTGTTCGCGCCTACCTGGCCAGCGTAGCTGAGTTTGCTCAGTTGGCGGCCCAGAAGAGGTAGTCCGCCTGGTATTTCACCATTTCCTTGGCGCCTTTGTTCGCCGTGGTGCATGGCGTAGCGGGAGCGACTCCGCCTTTGAGCGCAACCCGCTGGATATACGCCACGCCACTCATCGCACCTTTGCCCTCGGCCGGGTTGGCCTTGACCAGTTGATAGGGCAGGTTACCGGGGCTCGACGGCGCCACGGCCAATTGCGTGCCGGTGATGGTCGAGCCGTCCTTGGCCTGCCACGTGGCAGGTGGGCCGAAGTAGGTGCCGACCTGCTGACCATTACGGTCGTTCAACACTGCTTTAGGGCCGACGAAGGTCCACTCGGTCTGGCCGGCAGCGTTGGCCTTGTCGCGGCATTCATAGGTGATTTCGCCGATCCCGGTGGTGTGCATCGCTACCTTGTGGCCATCGGGCACCTTGATGCTGTCCGGCAGGCCCGCCTGGGCAAACGCCGACGGTGCGGCGAGGAGCAAGCTGGACAGGCACAGCAGTGTTTTAGCGTTCATGGTGTTTCTCCATTGGGTAGAACAACAGGGTTACGTTGATGACTACGGCCCAGGCCCGACCATTGGATGCAGTTTTGTGCAAAAAAATTGGAGTTTCCAAAAAGGCATAAACTCAGATCGCATCGGTATAAGTGGTTATAAGAAAAATCGCTATCCTGCGGCCAGAAATTTATAAGGCCGCGGGTAGCTGGAATGGATGTAGGTAATATTGGTTTCGTGGTTGCCGGCTTGATCGTGGGGTTTATCGTGGGCATGACGGGGGTGGGCGGCGGTTCGCTGATGACCCCGATCCTGCTGTGGTTTGGCATCAACCCGGCCACCGCGGTGGGCACCGACCTGCTGTACGCTGCCATTACCAAGTCCGGTGGCGTGCTGGTGCACAGCAAGAACAAGAACATCGACTGGACCATCACTGGCTGGCTCACCCTGGGCAGCGTGCCGGCAGTGTTGCTGACGTTATGGTTCCTGGCCAGCTTGCACACCGACCCCAGTGCGATGAACGCGGTGATCAAGCAGGCCCTTGGCGTGGTATTGCTGCTGACGGCCCTGGCGATCCTGTTCAAGAAAAGCCTGTTGGCGTTTGCCCAGCGTCATGCTGGCGATTCCTACCATCTGCGCCCGCGCAATCTGAATGCGCTCACTGTTGTGACAGGTGCGATCCTTGGCACCATGGTGGCCCTGACCTCGATCGGCGCCGGCGCTCTGGGCACGGTGGCGCTGTTTATCCTGTACCCGTTCCTGGCCACGCGGCGCCTGGTTGGCACCGAGATCGCCCATGCCGTGCCCCTGACATTGGTGGCGGGCCTGGGCCATGCCAGCATGGGGAACATGGACTGGCATCTGCTGGGCTTTTTGCTGATGGGGTCGCTGCCGGGGATCTACATGGGCAGCCATATGACCGGCAGGATTCCCGACGGGGTACTGCGGCCGTGCCTGGCGGTGATGTTGATGGCGGTGGGGTACAAGTTGGCGTTCTGAGCACGTGGCCTGACACCCCACGTTCCAAATGTGGGAGCTGGCTTGCCTGCGAAGGCGGCCTCACAGTCGACACCGTTATACCGAGTACATATCCATCCCTGTCGATTCCGGCCAGCGTGGTTTAACGGGGCGCCTAAGATCAAGATCAAAAGCAGATCAAGATCAAGAGCTACTCGCTTCGCATCGTGGGTACGCTTGGTGCTGGTCGCAACTGTTGCTCCAGCAACAGCAGATCCACAAACTGCTGCGATCCCAGACACTGGCAAGCCATCGCTTCAATCCCCCTTTTTTTCCGCAACCCCCAGGCTACGGGCATTTGCCTGCCCCTGGCACGCTTGCTGCCTAAGCACTGGTACATCCCCTGTGCGAGGTACCGTCCGATGAGTCAGCAAGCCGTGAAATTTGCCTATTGGGTCCCCAACGTCAGCGGTGGGTTGGTCGTCAGCAAGATTGAACAACGCACCCACTGGGGCATCGAGTACAACCGCAAGCTGGCGCAACTGGCGGAGGCGGCGGGTTTTGAGTATGGCTTGACCCAGATTCGCTTCACCGCAGGTTACGGTGCCGAGAACCAGCATGAGTCCGTGGCGTTCAGCCATGCGTTACTCGCGGCGACTACCACCCTCAAGGTCATCGCGGCGATCCTGCCCGGGCCGTGGCAACCGGCGTTGGCGGCCAAGCAATTGGCGACCATCGACCAACTGACCAATGGCCGTATCGCGGTGAATATCGTCAGTGGTTGGTTCAAGGGCGAGTTCCAGGCCATTGGCGAGCATTGGTTGGAGCATGATGAGCGCTATCGGCGTTCCGAAGAGTTTATCCGCGCCCTCAAAGGCATCTGGACCCAGGACGATTTCACCTTCAAGGGCGATTTCTATCGTTTCAACCAATACNCCCTCAAGCCCAAGCCCCTGGGCCAGCCGGAGATCTTCCAGGGCGGCAGTTCGCGGGCGGCTCGGGACATGGCGGCGCGGGTGTCGGATTGGTATTTCACCAATGGCAACACGCCTGAAGGCGTCAAGGCCCAGGTCGATGATATTCGTGCCAAGGCCGCTGCCAACCACCATTCGGTGAAGGTGGGCGTGAACGCCTTTGTGATCGCCCGCGACACGGAAGAGGAGGCTCGGGCGGTGCTGGCGCAGATCATCGACCAAGCCGACCCGGAGGCGGTCAACGCCTTTGGTGACGCAGCCAGGCAAGCGGGCAAGGCGTCGCCGGAGGGCGAGGGGAACTGGGCCAAGTCCAGCTTTGAGGACCTGGTGCAATACAACGATGGCTTCAAGACCAACCTGATCGGCACGCCGCAGCAGATCGCCGAGCGCATCGTGGCACTCAAGGCCGTGGGTGTGGACTTGGTGCTGGCAGGCTTTCTGCACTTCCAGGAAGAAGTGCAGTATTTCGGCAAACGTGTATTGCCGCTGGTGCGTGAGTTGGAAGCCAAGGCTGATGTCGGCGTGGGCTTGCGCGTAAATAATCTCAACGAGAAAGTGGGTAGCCTGGTTTAACGCTGTGCCTGGGCATTCTTCGCGAGCAAGCTCGCTCCCACAGGGGGCAGGGTTTTTTCCAGGCGCAGGGCGTCACTGTGGTCTTGGTAGTAATCGTCGACTACGGCAAAGCGTCGATAGCCGTTGCGCTCATACAGGGCGAGGGCGCCGGGGTTGTCGGTGCGCACTTCCAGGCGCAGGTACGCGCAACCTTTCTCCAGCGCGCGGGTTTCGATATGCGCCAGCAACTGTTTGCCCAGGCCAAGGCCGCGGGCGTGTTCGGCAATGGCCAGGGAATACAAGCGCGCAAACCGGGTGCCGCGCCGAAATAGCACCAGCGCGTAGCCAAGCAGTTGGCCGTGCTGTTGTGCCACCCACAATTGGCCGTTGGCCCGGCTTATCATCCAGCGCACACTGCGCGGTGACAGCCGGTCGCTGCTGAAACATTGCTGCTCCAACGCCACCAAGTCGGACATATCGTCAAGGGTTGCAACGCGAAAGAAAAGAGCCATAAGACCGCCGTAAAAGTTGCGTAATGAAACGGGACTTCTCTAAATGATCGTGCTTAATAGAAAAGGTCAAGTTCTCTAAAACGGATCAATTATTATGTCGGCGGTACAAAGTCATTGGCGTCAAGTATCCGAGCAAACCGTTGCGGCGACAATAACATCCAACGGTTATTTTTCTGCTGCGGCTCAAAGTTCGAGCCACGTTGTCATTATTGTCGAACGCAAGGAAGATTGGGCCTCTTACTTTCCCTGTGAACACATCGTCACCGCCCAGGAGTACTTGGAGCACACGCGGGATAGCGACACGGGCAAGCGTGTCCAGGTGATCAACCTGTGCCGCAGCTACAAGTACCTGGGGCACGGGTACTATTGCTCCTTGCTGGCCGAGGCACGCGGGCACAAGGTGATTCCCTCGGTACGCACCATCAGCGAGCTGACCAAAAAAGCCCTGTATGGGTTGGCCCTGGATGACTTGGATAAAACCCTGGAAAAAGCCCTGAACCATCAACTCTATCGCAGTACCGAAGGCTTTACTCTGACACTTTATTTCGGTCGAACGGATATAGAGCTCTTGCAGGAATTGGCTCGGCAGTTGTTTGAAACCTTTCCCAGTCCGATCTTGTTAGTTGAGTTTCGTCACCATAACGGCTGGCATATCGGCGGGGTCAAGTGTGGTGTATTGCACAAGTTGCGCGACGATCAGGAAGATCAATTCGCCCACGCCCTCGATAACTTCAGCCGCAAGATCTGGCGTCAGCCACGCTTGCGTCGTCTGGCCCGTTATGACTTGGCGATCCTGCACGATCCTCACGAACAATTACCGCCCTCCAATCCACGCGCACTGGAAAATTTCGTGCGGGTCGGCAAGAGCCTGGGCATTGATGTGGACTTGATCGAACGCAAGGATTACGACCGTGTGGCCGAATATGACGCCTTGTTGATCCGCGAAACCACCAGCCTCGACAACCATACCTATCGCTTTGCCAAGAAAGCCGAAAGCGAAGGATTGGTGGTGATGGACGACCCGGCATCGATCCTGCGCTGTACCAACAAGGTATACCTCACCGATCTGCTCAACAGCCGCCAATTGGGCATGCCGGCCACCGAGATTCTCTACAAGGAACGACCGCAAGACTTTGAACGCATCGGCGAACGCCTGGGCTTCCCGCTGGTGTTGAAGATCCCCGACGGCTGTTTCTCCCGTGGGGTGATCAAGGTGGAAAGCCAGGCGGCGTTGCTCAAGGCCACGGCTGAGTTGTTCGAGCACTCGGTGCTGTTGTTGGCCCAGGAATTCCTCTACACCGACTACGACTGGCGCATCGGCGTGCTCAATCGCAAGCCGATTTTTGCCTGCCAGTACTTCATGTCCAAGGGCCATTGGCAGATCTACAACCACAAGGCCATCGGTCAGGCTATCAATGGCGAATGCCGCACTCTGGCAGTCCATGAGGCACCCAAGGCGGTGGTGGAGCTGGCGGTGAAAACCGCCAACCTGATCGGTGATGGGCTTTATGGCGTGGACCTCAAACAGTCCGGCGACAGGGTTGTGGTGATCGAGGTCAACGACAACCCCAACCTGGATGCTGGGATCGAAGATGCCTACTTGCAGGACGACCTGTATGGCCTGGTGCTGGAGGAGTTCGTGCGGCGCCTGGAGCTCAAGCGCCGGGGTCAGGTGTGGTAGAGCGTGCTGCCACTCAAGCAGTGGCTTGTAAGGTCAACACCTCAAACCCGTCCGCCGTCACCGCCACGGTATGTTCCCATTGCGCCGAGAGGCTGTTGTCCTTGGTGACCACCGTCCAGCCGTCTTTCAGGCTGCGGGTTTTGGCGCTGCCCTGGTTAAGCATCGGTTCGATGGTAAACACCATACCTTCGCGCAGTTCCAGGCCGGTGCCAGGCCGGCCGAAGTGCAGAATTTGCGGTTCTTCGTGCATTTGCCGGCCGATGCCGTGGCCGCAGTATTCGCGCACCACGCTGTAGCCGTTGGCTTGCGCGTGGCTCTGGATGGCATGGCCGATATCGCCCAGGCGCGCGCCGGGCTTGACCTGGCGGATGCCGGCCCACATCGCCTCGAAGGTCATGTCCACCAGGCGCCTGGCCTTGGGCGTCACGTTGCCGATCATGTACATCTTGCTGGCGTCGGCAATGAAGCCGCCTTTTTCCAGGGTGATGTCGATGTTGATGATGTCGCCGTCCTTGAGTATTTGCTTGGCGCTGGGCATGCCGTGGCACACCACTTCGTTGATCGAGGTGTTGATGCAGAAGGGGTAGTCGTACTGCCCCAGGCTGGCAGGGCGGGCCTTGAGGTCATTGCGGATGAAGGCTTCGACGGCGCTGTCCAGCTCCAGGGTAGAGCGGCCGGCGGCGACGAAGCCGTCGAGCATGTCGAAGACTTGCGCCAACAGACGCCCGGCTTCACGCATCACGGCCAACTGTGCGGGAGTCTTGATCATCAACTGCGCCCCCGGATCAGGTCGGGTTTGTCCAGCAACAGCTTGTTGATCAGCTCGTTGTAGGGCAGGTGCGGGTTGAGTTCGGCGAGCAGGCCGATCTTGATCCAGAACTCGGCTTGGGCGTTGATGGAGCGGTCCATGGCGGCGCTGGCCAGGCGCAGTTGTTCGTGCAGCTGATCGGTGATCTTGACGATGCCCATAAGGTTCACTGTGTTTAATTGATATACGAATCGTATATGGTTCGTATGTCGATCGCAAACCTTCTTCGGCTGAACGGTGATGGGTTGATGGGCTGCGATAGGTTGCCGAAAAAAGGATTCCCACCTAAACGCCGGTCCCCACGCTGCGGGTTAAACGTTTAATCGATGTAGTTCGACGAGGATGCCAAACAAGCCGTTTTCTTTAATATGAGCAAGCGGTTTGCTTATGAGGAAAGGTTACAACCACCCCGGTTTTTGCCGAGTAGGCTTACTGATTGAAAGCGTCTTCCAGGGTTGGCAAGACGTGGCAGGCAAGTGCCTGTCGGATACATATAACCGTTGGCAGTCTCAAAAAAGGAGAGGTTAGCCATGCTTTCAGAACTAGAGCTTCGCAGCATTATTGAAGGAAGTTTCCTGCCTAAACGGTGCGAATGCACCAAAGCCGAAGATGCCTCGTTGACGATCAGGGTCTACGACGATCGCGACCGGGATCGGGTGGATTTGGAAGTCAAAGGTATCCACCCTGACAAGCTCGACAGCAGCCGAGCGATTTGCAACCTGATCACCGGGTTGCGTGAAGACCTCAAGCAAAGCCACGCACCGGTACTGCAACGAGCCGGTGCTCGCGGTTATCACTAGCGGATGCTTGAGTATAAGTTGACCCCGTGGGCCTGGTAGTTGCCAGGCCCAATGTTGACGTCCTTCCTGTTTACCAGCGCGCTCTTACGCCGAAATTGCCACTGACACCCTCAAAGTTGTTGTCGTCCAGTTGGGTGCCATAGTTACCCTCCATATAAACACTGACCGTGGATGACAATTGAGCCACAACACCGATGCCCATATCAGCCGTGGAGGACTTGTGATCGCTCTTGATCCGGTCCACCCCGTCGAACGTCACCGTGTCGCTACCGCCGAAGGTGTGCCAGACATTCGCCCGTAGGTACGGCTCCACGGGTGTGTTGCTGATCAGATAGCGACCCTTGAGCCGTGCGCCGATGCGGCCGGTCCAATACTCCTGGGAGTCGAATGAGACCTTGGAAATGCCGTCTTGCTGGTTATCCAGATCGATCTTCTGGCCGATGACCTGGGCCTGAGGTTCCATCTCCCAATGCTCGGACAGCCTGAACGGGTAGCCGGCCTCGGCGGATAACGCCAGGGCGTGGCCCTTGGTATCCATCTTCACCCCTCGGTCGGACTTGTTGTCGCCATCCAGGCGGGTACCCATGGCCACCAGGTCGACGTACCAGCCGGTCGGATCGGTGAGTGTCCAGTAGGCGCCGAAGTTGTCGCCGTCGAGTTTGACCCGCCCGGAGCGATGGTTCTGCCAGCCCATTGCAAAGCCCTTCACGTCGCCGCGCAGGCGGCTCTGGCCGATAAAGAGGCCAAGGCGTTGCGTCTGCCCGCCGCTGGTTTCGGCGGCGTAAAGGTCATGGCCAACCTGATAGCCCTTGACCGTGCCGTCAAAACTCGGCGCCACGGTGCCCGACCAGCTTTTGTTGAAATCACTGCCATAGGCGCGGCCCCAACCTGCCGGCACTGCACCGGTCTCGGTCAGCAGGCTTTGCTCGCCCTGGCGTTCATGGAAGGTGCCCAGCGCCTGCAACGTCATCAGTTGCGCAGCGGGGATGTCTACGGAGTAGACCGGAACTTCCAGGCGATACAGTGGAATCGGCGCGGCACCCGCCACGGCGGTGGGAAGTACAGGGTTACTCGCCGCTGATTGCGGCGACGTGGCTGCAGCGACTTGGCTGGGCGGTGGTGCGGCAGGCTCGATTGGGGGTTGCGGTTGCGCAGTGGGCGGTTCCACGGAAGGTTCATCCGAGTCCACTACAGGGGGAGTGGCGGGGATCGGCGGCACCGGCACCACCACGGCCGGTGTCGGCGGTACGGGTGGGGCCGCCGGCGGTTGCACGGCCACCACTGAGGAGCGAAGGAACCAGCTGTTTTTCGTATTGGCAAGGGTGCCGCCCTTGAACAGCAGGTATTCATACGCCCCGGCGGAGACCGAGCCCTTCAAGGCAAACGCATCGTTGCTGCTGACGGCGCCGTTGAGTGCCTGGACCACTTCGATGCCGTTGTTCTGGGTCAGCCCGCCGATACCGCCGAGGTTGCTGACACTCAGTTGGGTGTGACCGCTGATGTTGCCGTCGGACACTACCAGCTTGTCGGTGGCAGAGTTTTCGTCGCCGAGTACGGTTTGCAGGTGCAGCTGGCCGTTGTTGCCCACGTAGTTACCATGCACCGTCAACACGCTGGTAGCGCTGTTGTCGGTGGTCATGTCGACAGTGCCGGCGTTATTGAGCGTCGCCAGTTGCCCGGCGGTGTAGGGGCGGATGCCGCCTTGCGCCACGGCCAGGGTACTGCTGCCGTCGATGTTGAACATGCCGGTATTGCTGCCACTGTCACCGAGGAAAAAATCCCCGGCCAGGTCCAGGCGCGAGTTTTTGGTGAGGCTGACGCGCTCCAAGCCGATGTAGCGGGCCGCGGTGCTGGATGTTGTCGCGTCGAAGATCAGCTGATCGTTGCCCAGGCCGCCATCGATAAAGGGCGTGTGGTTCAGTTTGCTTTCATTCAAGCCTTGCAGCAGGACCGTGTCGTCGCCATCACCCATCAATACCCGGGAGTTGATCCTGCCTTCACCCAGCCATTTGAACGTATCGTTGCCGACGCTGGCACGGATCTCACCATTAATCACGCCGCCGCTGACGGTGATGCTGTCATCGCCGCCGCTGGTGCTGATATTGCCGCCGATGGTGCCGCCGGAAATGATGATGGTGTCGGTGTCGAAACCGGTGACCAGGTTCTCCCGGATTTCCCCCCCGGTCATTTCATAGAAGTTCTTGTCCAACTTCATATTGACCCGGCCAATTTTGCCACCGCGCTGGTAGGCCACATCGCCGTCTTCAAAAGCCTCGTCGATTATGCCGTCATACATTTCAAGCACGTCGCGGCCGTCGCCCTGGAACAGGCCGCCTATTCGCCCACCCATCATGACGACACGATCAACACCGTCGCCTTGCTGCACGATCCCGGTGACCCGGCCGTCGCGGATTTCCACCGTATCTATTCCAGGGCCAAAGGTCACATCGCCATTGATGGCGCCGCCTGTGGAGAGCGTCAGGCTGTTATCCCCGGAAAGATCGGTCAGGCCGGCACTGCTGCCGTTGTTACACGTATAGGTATCGTTGCCGGTTCCCGGGGTGAGAACGCAGGCGGCGTGGGAGGGTTGAGGGTTCATGTACTGCAATGAGATGAGGCCGACAGCTAAAACGGCCCGGGTCGAGAAACCACTGGGCTTTTGCATGGGTGTGTCCTGGGTTTGTTGTAATAACTGCTCCTGTTTTTGGGTTTAGCACAGTTTTCCAGTAGCGCAATTTTTTATGCATGGCGCGCAGGCCACGGAATACGTGGCCTGCGTGATGGCACTTTGAGTTTTTGCCCGCTCAGCTCAAGCCAGTTGTTGACGATAGGGCAGGTCTGGGCCGGTCTTGCCGCAGGTCAGGGCGGCAGCCCGGATCGCGAAGCCCAGCATGGCGTCGATCTGCTCGCGGCTCAGTCGTTGCAGCCCGTCAACCGAATCCAACTGCTGTTCCGTCAGCCACGCGATCAGCGCCGCCTGGAAGGTATCACCAGCACCCACCGTATCGGCCATCACCACCTTGACCGCAGGTTGCGACCAACTGCCATGCTGGCGGCTGAACACCGACGCACCGTCGCCACCACGGGTGAGGAACACCAGTTGGCAGCGGTGTTGCAGCCAGCCTTGCAGCACGCTTTCCGGTGTCTGGTCGGGGTAGAGCAGGTGCAGGTCTTCGTCGCTGACCTTGATCAGGTCGGCGTGTTGCACCAGCTCTGCGACGCGGGCGCGCCACAGGTGGATATCGGGCTGCGGGTTAAGGCGCACGTTGGGGTCGAGGCTGATCAGACGCTTGCCGCTTTCACGCTTGACCAGGTTGAGCAGGGTGTCTCCAATCGGTTGCACCACCAGCGAAAACGAGCCCACATGCAGCCCGCGAATTTCATCGCCCAGGGGCGGCAGGTGCGTCAGTTGCAATTGCCGGTCGGCGCAGCCTTCGCCGCGAAAGCTGTACTGCGGCGAGCCATTGGCGCCCACGGCCACCATCGCCAGGGTGGTCGGCGCGTCGAACGCCACCAGAAAGCGTTCGCTGATACCTTCGTCATTCAGGACCTGCTGCAAGCGCCGTCCAAGGTAATCGGTGGACAGGCCGGCGAAGAGCCCCGACTCGATCCCCAGGCGGCGCAAACCCACCGCCACGTTGAACGGCGAGCCACCGGCAATCGCCTTGTAATTGAGCTTGGCGGCCTGCCCGCTGGCATCCTCCTCGCTGAAGAAATCAAACAGCGCTTCACCACACACCAGATACATAGTTGCTCGCTCTCAAAGGGTTGCCACGTGCTGTTGATAACGCTGATACGCTTGTTGATAGGCACTGACATTGGCCGCCACGGGTAAGGTGCGGCTGGCCGGGTCAATGCTCACGCATTTGTCGCAAAGGCTGGCCAGCGGTTCGCCGCTCTGGCACCACGCCGCCTGGATCGCCGCGCCCAGGGCGGCCGCCTCGCTCTGTTCGGTACACACCACTTCGGTGTGCATGATATCGGCGACCATCTGCCGCCACAGCGGGCTTTTCGAGCCGCCGCCGATCAGGCGGATGCTCTGGCTTTGCAGGCCGGTCTGGCGCAGCAGGTCCAGGCCATAACGCAGGCCGAAGGTGGTGCCTTCGACCACCGCGCGGCACAGGTTGGCACGGGTCAGGTTGGTCATGGTCAGGCCCTGCAGGCTGCCGGTGGCGTGGGGCAGGGCGGGCACGCGTTCGCCGTTGAGGAACGGCAGCATGCTCACCCCATCGGCCCCGATGGATGCCTGTTCGACCAGCGCGTTGAAGGCATCGAGGTCCAGGTCGAACAGCTCGCGAATCNCCCCGGTGGCGTTGGTCAGGTTCATGGTGCAGATCAGCGGCAGCCAGCCGCCGCTAGAGGAGCAGAAGGTCGCCACCGAGGCCTGGGGGCTGACGTTGGGCTGGTCGGCAAAGGCATACACGGTGCCCGATGAACCCAGGCTCATGGTGATCACGCCGGGGGCGATATTGCCGGTGCCAATGGCGCCCATCATATTGTCGCCGCCACCACTGGACACCACCGCGTTGGGGTTGATGCCCAGGCGCTCGGCAATGGCCGGCAGGATCGTGCCCACCGCTTGGTCGGCTTCGATCAGTGTCGGCAACGCGGCTTGCAGGCGGCCGCTGGGGTCGATGTGCTGGAGCAACGCCACATCCCATTCGCGGCGGCGCACGTTGAAGTAACCGGTGCCCGACGCATCGCCGTACTCGGCGCAGGCGCGGCCGGTGAGCCAGTAGTTGAGGTAGTCGTGGGGCAGCAGGATATGGGCAATGCGTGCGAAGACGTCGGGGTGCTGTTCGCGGGTCCAGAGCAGCTTGGACACGGTGTAGCCCGGGGCGATGGCCACGCCCAGGCGCTCCAGGGACCCGCGTTCGCCACCCAGATGCTGCAGCAGCCGGTCGTTTTCCGGCGCGGTTTCGGTGTCGCACCACAACTTGGCCGGGCGCAGCACTTCACCTTGTTCGTCCAGCAGCACCAGGCCGTGCTGCTGGCCGGACACGCCGATGCCAAGGATGTCCTGGCCGTCCACCCCGGCTTGTTGCAGGGCGCGGTGGGTGGCTTCGGTGAAGGCGTCCAGCCATTCCTGGGTGTGTTGTTCACGGCGGCCGTTGGCGCCGCTGATCAAGGTGTGCGCGGCGGCGCCCAGGCCCAGCACCTTGCCGCTGGAGGCGTCGAGGACGATGGCCTTGGTGCCTTGGGTGCCGCAGTCGATTCCGAGGAACAGGTTTTGCTGGGTCATGATGGAGTGCTCAGCATTATTATTGGGTTGAAAATACGGTCGATGTGGGAGCTGGCTTGCCTGCGATAGCGGTCCGGCAGTCATCACAGGGTTGACTGGACCACCGCTATCGCAGGCAAG
>C687J26845_10000280_pt1 | contig 34327 bp, 23 predicted proteins | sample RifCSPlowO2_12_FD_26845 | JGI IMG/M metagenome (IMG submission 26845)
TCTGCTTGGTGCTGCTGCTTGTGGCAACATTGCATGCTTCATAGTCTCAGGTGCTTCCATGCCAGTTCTGTTGTTGGATATTGCACTATCTGCGCAATCTTTGCTCGCCGTCTATCAAGGTCGGGCGAACCGGGTATTGGTGTCCAGTCGCGATGGTCAACGGGTGAATTTACCGGCCCATCATTTACGGCCTTTTCTGACCCATGCCGGCGTCTATGGTTCCTTTGCTTTGGAGTTTAATGCGGCCGGCGAGTTGCTGAGTTTGCGCAAGATCAGTGAATAGACATATAGCTGCCTCGCTTGCCAAGAGGTGCGCGGCTATACTGGCCGGCTAATCAGACTGTGTGAAAACTACTGCGCTCGGCTATGTGGCGTTAAAAACAGGCTCGGACTGCTCATTTACAACTCGTAAACTCCGCGTCCTCGCCTGTTTTTGCCTTACCTAACCTTCGCTCGCTACGTTTTCATGCAGCCTGTAATTTTCAGTCTAACTATTGAGCCAAGCCTGCCCATGTATACCCTGGCCCGCAAGCTGCTGTTTAACCTCGCCCCGGAAACCTCCCATGAGCTGTCCATCGACCTAATCGGTGCGGCGGGGCGCTTGGGGTTGAATGCCTTACTCACCAAAGCCCCGGCGAGTTTGCCGGTGCGGGTCATGGGCTTGGACTTCCCCAATCCTGTGGGGCTGGCTGCCGGCTTGGACAAAAATGGCGATGCCATCGATGGCTTTGCCCAGTTGGGTTTTGGCTTTGTGGAAATTGGCACAGTCACCCCGCGCCCGCAGCCGGGTAATCCCAAGCCACGCTTGTTTCGATTGCCGGCGGCCGAGGCCATCATCAATCGCATGGGCTTTAACAATCACGGCGTTGATCATCTGCTGGCGCGGGTGCAGGCGGCCAAGTTTAAAGGCGTACTGGGGATTAATATCGGCAAGAACTTCGACACCCCGGTTGAGCGGGCGGTGGATGATTACTTGCTGTGCCTGGACAAGGTCTATGCCCACGCCAGCTATGTCACGGTAAATGTCAGCTCGCCCAATACCCCGGGGCTGCGCAGTCTGCAGTTTGGCGATTCGCTCAAGCAGTTGCTCGAAGCCTTGCGTCAACGTCAAGAAGACCTCGCCGCCAAGCACGGCAAGCGTGTGCCGCTGGCCATCAAGATTGCCCCGGACATGACCGATGAGGAAACCATCGAAGTCGCTGGCGCATTAGTCGAAGCCGGCATGGATGCGGTGATTGCCACCAACACCACGCTGTCGCGTAACGGTGTGGTTGGTTTACCGTTCGCCGATGAAGCCGGCGGGCTCTCCGGTGCGCCGGTGCGCGAGCAAAGCACCCACATTGTTAAGGTGTTGGCAGCCGAGTTGGCGGGGCGTCTACCCATTATTGCGGTGGGCGGGATTACCGCAGGCCAGCATGCGGCCGAGAAAATCGCCGCCGGTGCCAGCCTGGTGCAAATCTACTCAGGTTTTATCTACCAAGGTCCGGCGCTGATTCGCGAATCTGTGGATGCCATTGCGGCCTTGCCACGTAACGCCTGATGGCGGTGCGCCTAAACTAAAAAGGGCCCGGTTAAGGGCCCTCTGAAGCAATTGCCCGTTGGGGCGTAATTGATGAAGTCGGCAGAGTCGCTTAGCCGACAGCGTGGAGTTCGTTGAGGCGGTGGATGCCAGCGGTACCGGTCATGCCGGCCCAGTTGTCACCGCGGCCCTCTCGCCAGCCGTTAATCCAAGCTTGGCGGACACTTGCTGCAGTGAATGGACAGAGTTCGTACGATTTACCATGAACGCCATATTGATAACCGCGTAAAAAAGCTTTTTCCATTGGATCACGCTTAAGTCTTCTCATCGGGTGAAGCCCTCAAATGTTGACTGTGATATTCCTTTGGCCCCTAGCTGGGGTCGGGCAGAAAGTTCTGCCGGCGCAGCCCATTGCCCTTGCGGCGGGTTGCTGCCGACACCAAGACGGTGCCGGGCTGGGTTAATTTCTAACCAATGCCGTTAACCCTGTGAATGACCTTTTTGTCATAAGAAGGTAACGGTTTTGTGAGTCAGGCCATAAGGCTGGAGTGCCAGTGGCTTAAAAAATTGCCTTAGCCCCTGTGTTCAGCGGCGCACAGAAGATGCGTCGGGGTTACTGCCAGCGTAGAGCTGGCGGTGGCTGGGGGCCTGTTTATTCCGACGAAGGGTCGCTCTGCGCGCTTTTGTCACTTATTTTTGTTGTGCGTACAGTCTGTGTGCGCGACTAACTGCCTTAGGCACTGGATATTCCCATGTCGGATCGTTTTGAACTCTTTCTCACCTGCCCAAAAGGCCTGGAAGCGCTGCTGGCCGAAGAGGCTACTGCTTTAGGTCTTGAAGAGGTGCGTGAGCACACCTCGGCGATCCGTGGCTTTGCCGATATGACCACGGCGTATCGATTGTGCCTCTGGTCACGCCTGGCCAATCGGGTGTTGCTGGTGCTGACGCGCTTTACCATGCGCGACGCCGATGAACTCTATGACGGCGTCTCGGCCATCGACTGGCACGAACATCTGCTGCCCACCGGCAGCCTGGCGGTGGAGTTCAGCGGCCAGGGTTCGGGTATCGATAACACCCACTTCGGCGCACTGAAGGTCAAGGACGCGATTGTCGATAAACTGCGCAATGCCGCCGGTGACCGGCCGTCGATCGACAAGCTCAACCCGGACATGCGCGTGCACCTGCGCCTGGATCGTGGTGAGGCGGTGTTGTCGCTGGATCTGTCTGGCCACAGCCTGCACCAGCGCGGTTATCGCCTGCAGCAGGGCGCGGCACCCTTGAAAGAAAACCTCGCCGCAGCGATTTTGATCCGCGCCGGCTGGCCACGGATTGCCGCCGCCGGTGGCGCGCTGACCGACCCGATGTGCGGTGTGGGCACCTTCCTGGTCGAGGCGGCGATGATCGCCGCCGACATCGCGCCCAACCTTAAGCGTGAACTTTGGGGCTTTTCGGCCTGGCTCGGCCACGTGCCGGCGCTCTGGCAGCGTCTGCACGAAGAGGCGGTAGAACGGGCGGCAATTGGCTTGGCCAAGCCGCCCCTGTGGATTCGCGGCTATGAGGCCGATCCGCGGCTGATCCAGCCGGGACGCAACAACGTCGAACGTGCCGGCTTGTCGAACTGGATCAAAATCTACCAGGGCGAGCTGGCCACCTTCGAGCCGCGTCCCGATCAAAACCAGACTGGTCTGGTGATCTGTAACCCGCCTTACGGTGAGCGCCTCGGCGATGAAGCCAGCTTGCTCTACCTCTATCAGAACCTCGGCGAACGTCTGCGCCAGGCCTGCTTGAATTGGGAGGCGGCGATTTTTACCGGCGCACCGGATCTGGGCAAGCGCATGGGCATTCGCAGCCACAAGCAATACGCCTTCTGGAACGGCGCCTTGCCGTGCAAGTTGCTGCTGATCAAGGTCAGCCCCGAGCAGTTTGTCACCGGCGAGCGACGCACCCCCGAGCAGCGTCAAGTCGAGCGTGAGCAGCTGGCGATCGATGGTCCGAGCACTGAACCAGTAGCAGCCCCCGTGGTAGCTGAGCTGGCGCGACTCAGCGAAGGCGGGCAGATGTTCGCCAATCGCCTGCAAAAAAACCTCAAGCAGCTGGGCAAGTGGGCGCGCCGCGAAGGTGTCGAATGCTACCGGGTGTATGACGCCGATATGCCGGAGTACGCCGTGGCCATCGACCTGTATGGCGATTGGGTGCATGTGCAGGAATACGCCGCGCCGCGCACCATCGAGCCGGAAAAAGCCCAGGCCCGCTTGTTTGACGCGCTGGCGGCCATTCCACAGGCGCTGGGCGTCGACAAGAGCAAGGTGGTGGTCAAGCGCCGCGAGCGCCAGAGCGGCACCAAGCAATACACCCGCCAAGCGGCTCAAGGGCTGTTTCGCGAGGTCAACGAAGGCGGCGTCAAGTTGCTGGTGAACCTCACCGACTACCTGGATACCGGTCTGTTTCTCGATCACCGGCCGTTGCGCCTGCGTATCCAAAAGGAGGCGGCCGGTAAGCGTTTCCTCAACCTGTTTTGCTACACCGCCACTGCCACTGTGCATGCGGCCAAGGGCGGGGCGCGCAGCACCACCAGCGTCGACCTGTCGAAAACCTATCTGGATTGGGCGCGGCGTAACCTGTCGCTAAATGGTTTTTCCGACAAGAACAAGCTGGAGCAGGGCGATGTGATGGCCTGGTTGGCGGCTGATCGCAACGAATACGATTTGATCTTTATCGATCCGCCGACCTTCTCCAACTCCAAGCGTATGGAAGGGATTTTCGATGTGCAGCGCGATCACGTGCAGTTGCTGGATCTGGCCATGACTCGGCTGGCACCGGGCGGCGTGCTGTATTTCTCGAATAACTTTCGCAAGTTCATCCTGGATGAAGGCTTGGCCGCACGTTATGGCGTGGAAGAAATCAGCGCCAAGACCCTCGACCCTGACTATGCCCGCAACACTAAAATCCACCGCGCCTGGCGGCTGACCGCGCTGGCGGCTAACGCGGCAGTTTGATGTTGGCCCGGCCATTGGTGTGCTCGCCACAGGCGGTACACCAATGGTCGGCGGACAGCTAAGGATTGGCGGACTGTTCGCTGCGCTCCTGAGTCCGCCCTACGTCCTACGAATTACGGCTTCAGCCTACCAACAGACGGCTAAACCTTAGGGTTTAGCCGTTTTGCTTTGTTGATACAGGCCGAGCAGCACCTGATCGAGAATCGACGAGGCGCCCCACGGCCGTGGATGATTGAGGATGGCCACTACCGCCCAGGTGTTGCCGTTGGCGTCGCGGCTAAAGCCGCAAATCGCCCGTACGGTGTTCAGGGTGCCGGTTTTGATATGCCCTTCGCCGGCCAGGGCGGTGCGGCGCAGGCGTTTATGCATGGTGCCGTCCATGCCCACCAGCGGCAGCGACGACATAAATTCGGCGGCGTAGGGGCTGCTCCATGCCGCTTGCAGCAATCCCGCCATTTCCCGCGCGCTGACGCGCTCCAGGCGTGACAAACCGGAGCCGTTCTCCATCATCAGGTGCGTGGAATCGATGCCTTTGCGCGCCAGCCACTGACGAATCACCCGCAGCGCGGCCTTGGCGTCATCGGCGTCGCCAGCGCTGCGAAACTCGGCGCCAATGCTGAGGAACAGCTGTTGGGCCATGGTGTTGTTACTGTACTTGTTGATGTCGCGAATGATCTCTACCAGGTCTGGCGAGAAGGCACGGGCCAGTAGGCGGGCGCTCTTGGGCACGTTGTCGACCCGGTCGTGGCCGTTGATAGTGCCGCCCAGCTCTTGCCAGATGGCCCGCACCGCACCGGCCGCATAGCTTGGGTGGTCGAGCAGCGCCAGGTAGGTCTGGCTGCTGCAACCCTCGACCAATTTGCCGCTGACCACCAGATTGATACTGCCGTCAGCTTGTTTGCTGGCGCTGTAGCGCACATCTGGATTCGGGCATTTACCGGCCGGCAGGGCTTTGACTCGGTTGTCGATATGAATGCTGGCAATCGGCGGCTCGGCGGCCAAGGTCACCTTGCCACCTTCATTGCGGGCGATAAAACGCACCGATTTGAGGTTCACCAATAACGAATCTGGGCCGACCAGGAAGGGTTTGTTGTCGTCATTGCCATCATCATTAAAGGCCGCTAATTGCGGTTGTACGAAGTGGCTGCGGTCGAGCACCAGATCGCCGGTGATCTGCTGCACACCATTGGCGCGCAGGTCGCGCAGCAGCAACCAGAGTTTCTCCATATTCAGCTTTGGATCACCGCCGCCCTTGAGGTACAGATTGCCCTGCAGTACGCCGTTGCGCAGCGGGCCGTCGGTGTAGAACTCGGTTTTCCATTGGTGGGTCGGGCCGAGCAACTCCAGTGCGGCATAGGTAGTGATCAGCTTCATGGTCGAGGCCGGGTTCACTGCCACGTCGGCATTAACTATGGTGGCCAGCCCCGGGCCGTTGAGTGGCAGCATGACCAGCGACATGGCGCTGTTGTCGATTTTCGCGGTCTTTAACGCCTGCTGGATTTTCAGCGGTAACACAGTATTGGTCGGTGCGGCGTTAGCGCTCACGGCCAGCGGCAATAGCAGGCTGGCGAGGGTCAGTTGACCAAGGGTGCGCAGCGCAAGGCCCAGGCCCGACAGGCGGCGGTTAACAAGAAAAGATGACATGAGTACGAGGCTTCCACACAGGTTTGGCAAAACAGCTTTTGAAAGATCGGCATTATGCCCGAAGCGCCCTTCGCTTGTGTGCCGTTGGGCCTTTGCGTGGTTTAGCCTGCGCCAAGCGAGCATGGCCGGTGGCGCCGGGTTGCCCCGGCGCTTCAGCTATTCAGCGCTGCGCTATGACGCTGTGCCTCTCGGGCGGTAGACGGTCAGGATATCTGTCGCAAAGCTTCATTATTTCGGCTGATTACGAGCGGGTCTGCCCTGTGCAGGCTATACACAAGGTGCCGGTGGGATGCTTTGCGCACGATCGTCTGTTATGCGCCGTTACGACTCCTCCATTGCGCCTTGATCCGTGTTACGCCGCAGGTCGAACGATTCGCCGGGCCCCTCAGTGTTTGGCTGTTTTTAGGAGAATCCGATACGCATGAAGACGACGGCACGCGGACGTTTTATTTTGTTTATCACTGCGGGCTACCTGTTCATTGCGCTCGCCTGGATCTTCCTTTCCGATCAATTGCTGGCGGTCTTTACCGACCCGCAGTCGGTCGTCTGGCTGTCGACGGCCAAGGGCGTGTTTTTCGTTATCGCTACCACCGCGCTGTTGTTTTTCGCGCTGCGCGCCGTGCCGCCACTCAATCCCTCGGGCAAGGAGACCCTGTTGGACGCCCTGGCGATTGGGGTGACTCCAGGGCGATTGCCGCAGTGGTTGATTTACCTGTTCGCCGTGTTGGTAACGTGCGCCACGCTGGTCTTACGCCAGCAAATTGCGCTTGGCTTCGGTGCGCAGCTGCTGCTGATTCTCTTTATGTTGCCCATCACGCTCAGCGCGCTGCTCGGTGGTTTTGGCCCAGGATTGCTGTCAACGCTGATTGCGGCTTTCGGCTTGGATTATCTGGCGATTGCACCGCTGTACAGTTTTCGCATCGAGAGCAGTCATGATGCATTGCATTTGGCCCTCTTAATAATCACGGGTGTGACGGTTAGCTTGCTGAGCGAGTTGCTGCGACATTCTTTGGCCAAGCAGGAGTTCAATCGCCGCCTGTTGAGTGCGGTGGTCTCAGGCACTTCGGATGCGGTTTTCGTCAAGGACATTCAAGGCCGCTATTTGCTTATCAATACAGCAGCGGCGGAGGTGGCCGGGCGCTCGGCCAGTGACATAGTGGGGCGGGATGACTATTTTCTGTTCCCGGCCGAGACTGCACGGGACGTGATGGCGCGGGATCGAGAGATCATCGCCGGCGGCCAGACCCAGACACTGGAAGAGCACGTCAGCACCTTCGATGGCCAAGAGCGGGTGTTTTTGGTCATCAAGGGGCCGGTGTTTGATGAGCAGGGCCGGGTTAATGGCCTGTTTGGTATTTCCCGCGACATCACCCAGCGTCAACAGGCCGATATTGCCCTGCGCGCCAGTGAGGCCGCGCTGCAAGAGGCCCAGCACCTCAGTGCGGTAGGCAACTGGGAGTGGAATGTACAAACGGATGAACTGCACTGGTCAGACGAAATCTATCGCATCTATGGCCGCGACATCAGTTTGCCGCCAGCCGCGTATCCGCAGGTGCAGCAATATTTCACTGCGTCAAGCTGGCAGCAACTTGCCGCGGCAGTGGACCATGCCATCCTCACTGGGCAGGGCTATGAATGCGATGCCCAGGTGCTGCGTGCCGATGGCAGTTGCCGCTGGATTACGGCGCGTGGTCAGGCAGTGCTGGATGCTGCCGGTCAGGTGGTCAAGCTGTACGGCACAGTCCAGGACATCACCGAACGAAAGCTGATCAGCTTAAAACTGCAGGTAAGTGAGGAACGCCTGCAGATGGCTGTCGAGGCCACCAGTGATGGCCTGTGGGATTGGGATCTGCCCAGTGGCTGGGTATACCGTTCGGCGCAATATTACCAAGTGACTGGTTACTCGGCCGCTGAAGATACCCATGATTTTGAGTTTTTTAAACGCATGCTGCATTGCGACGATCTGTCGATGGCGCTGAGCCAGATTGACGCGCATCGTCAGGGCAAGACGGCCGGCGTGGAGTTTGATTGCCGTATTGTCATGCGCTCTGGCGAAACCAAATGGATGTGCGTGAAGGGTCGCGTGGTGCTGCGCAATGCGGCCGGCGAGCCACTCAGAATGGTCGGCACCCTGGCCGATATTTCTCAGCGCAAGTCCTTCGAGCTGGCGCAGGTAGAAGTCGCGACGGTGTTTGAAAACAGTTATGAAGGCATCATGGTGACCAATGCGGCCCGATGCATTATCAAGATCAACCCGGCCTTTACCCGCATCACCGGCTACAGCGAAGCCGAGGTCCTTGGCCAAACACCTAAGCTGCTGGCCTCGGGGCGGCATGGCCCGGAGTTCTACGGGCAAATGTGGAGCTCGCTGAGCCAGCATGATTTCTGGCGTGGGGAAATCTGGAATCGGCGCAAAAATGGTGAGATTTTTGCCGAGTTGTTGTCCATCTCGGCGGTGCGCGACGCGGCGGGCGTCATTCAACGCTATGTCAGCGTGTTCGCCGATATCAGCCAACTCAAGGCCCACGAGGCCGAACTCGACCGCATCGCCCACTATGACCCATTAACCGGCTCACCCAATCGACGCCTGCTGGTCGATCGGTTGGCCCAGTCAATTATTCGCTCGACCCGCAGTGGCAAGTCGCTGGCGGTGTGCTTTCTGGATTTGGACGGTTTTAAAGCCATCAACGATCAATACGGTCACGCCACGGGCGATCAACTCTTGGTTGGCGTGACGGAAAACCTCAAGCATGTGTTGCGCGCCGAAGATACCCAGGCCCGCCTTGGTGGCGATGAATTTGTCTTGTTGCTGTCCGATATCAACTCTCCTGAGGAGTGTGCGCTGATCCTTGAGCGGGTGCTCAGTGCCATCAGCTCACCCATTCACGTTGAGGATGGGCTGCTGAGTGTTTCTGCCAGCATCGGGGTCAGCCTGTATCCGGATGACAACGCCGACGCCGATACCTTGCTGCGCCACGCCGATCAGGCGATGTATCTGGCTAAGGAGTCCGGTAAAAATCGCTACCATCTGTTTGACCCGGAGAGCGACCGCAAGGCGCAGACCCACCGTAAATACCTGGACCTGCTGGCCAGCGCGCTGGAAAACGCCGAGTTCGTTCTGTACTACCAGCCCAAGGTTGATTTGATCAACGGCGCCATTATCGGCGTGGAGGCGTTGATCCGCTGGCAAAACCCTGAAAAAGGCTTGCTGGCGCCGGCGGAGTTCCTCCCCCACATCAATGGCAGTCGCCTTGAAAAACCCTTTGGTGAGTGGGTTATCAATGCCGCCCTGGCCCAGGCGGCGAGCTGGTATGAGAGTGGCCTGAACCTAGTCGTCAGCGCCAATGTCAGTGCCAGTCATTTATTGCAGCCGGATTTTTATGCGGATTTGCGCACGGCATTGGCCCGCTACCCGGCTTTCCCGGCTTCGCACTTCGAGTTGGAGGTGCTGGAAACTGCGGCAATTGCCGATATCGAGCAGGCGGTGGTGATACTTCAGCAATGCCGTGCACTGGGGGTGCACTTTGCCTTGGATGACTTTGGCACGGGCTATTCGTCGCTGACCTACCTGCGCAAGCTACCGGTGGATACCTTGAAAATCGATCAGAGTTTTGTCCGCGATATGCTCAATGACCCGGACGATCTGGGCATTGTGGAGGGCGTCATTCGCTTGGCTGGAGCATTCAATCGACAGGTTATTGCCGAGGGCGTCGAGACGCTGGCCCATGGTGCGGTGTTGCTGCGCCTGGGTTGCCGACTCGCGCAGGGCTACGGCATTGCTCGGCCAATGCCGGCGGACCAATTCATCGACTGGTCGCTGCGTTGGAAGGTTCAAGGTGCTTGGCTCAGCATGCAGGAAGAGGCCTTTGCCGCACTGGCGCAAGACCAAGAGACGGCGTTGCCCATCAGCAGTTATTAACGCTTCGCTCATCCAGCGGGACCGCGCGGCGGCGTTTTGGACTGTAGCGGTTTAGCCGGGCTGGCCAAGGGCGCGCAGAGACACGGGCAGGCCGCTGGCTAAGCTGTTAAAGTGCCGCGGCTTATTTTATGAATTTAAGTTTTATTTATTTAAGAAAGGTGAGGATTTTTTCATGGCTACTAACCGTTCCCGTCGTCTGCGTAAAAAACTCTGCGTTGCCGAGTTCCAGGAGCTTGGTTTTGAGCTGACCCTGAATTTTCAGGAAAACCTGGCTGAAGAGTCGATCGATGACTTCCTGGAAGCCTTCGTAGCAGACGCAATCACGGCCAACGGCATGGGTTATGTCGGCGGTGATGACTATGGCTTCGTGTGCCTGGGCAAACGTGGCTCGGTCAGCGCCGAGCAGCGCGCCCTGGTTGAAGCCTGGTTGCAAGGCCGTAGCGAACTGACAGCTTTCACTGTTAGCCCGTTGCTGGATGTCTGGTATCCAGAAAACGATATCGCCCAGGCTTGATCCTGGGGTTCAGGGCGGGCGCTAGCCGGCCCTGAACCGCTGTTTGTTAAGCTGCACCCCTCGCGTTAATACCTCGTTTATTCCCGCTGTCTCACTCGGCCGCCAGCTTGGCCAATAAGCTATTCTCGTCGACCGCATCGATCTGCTCCGGCTTGAGGAAGCGTTGCGCGTACTGGCGATAAACCCCGCTACGCACGAACAACTCAAACAGCTGGATATCCACGTGCGCGCCTTTGCACATGCCGAGCATGATGTTCAGCGATTCGGACAGGGTCTTGCCTTTTTTGTAGGGGCGGTCCACTGCCGTTAGCGCTTCAAAAATATCGGCAATCGCCATCATGCGGGCCGGCAGGCTCATGTCTTCGCGTTTCAGGCGTTTCGGGTAACCCGTGCCGTTCATTTTCTCATGGTGGCCGCCGGCGATTTCCGCGACGTTTTTCAAGTGCGGCGGGAAGGGCAGGTGGTTGAGCATACGGATGGTTTGCACGATGTGATCGTTGATGATGAAACGCTCTTCGGTGGTCAGCGTGCCACGGGCGATGCTCAGGTTGTACAGCTCGCCACGATTGAATTTGTAGTGCGGCACATCCAGCTTGAAACCCCAGGGATTGTCGGCGGGCATTTGCTCGCTGGCCGTGCGTTCAATCAAATGCTCGGGACGGTTGGCCAGCAGTGGCTCGTCCACCGGTAAGCTGAGCGCCGGGCTGCGCGCTTGCCGTTGGGCTTCTTCCCACGACACGCCAAGCCGGTCGTCGAGGGTGCGCCGCCAAGTGCGCTGAGCGACTTGCTGAAGGCGGGCCAGATCGGCGTCGGCCATCGCCTCGCCGCCCAGATTGCAGCGGGCGATAAAGGCGAACTCTTCATCCAGGGTGCTTAACCGCTGGTCACGCTGCAACGCTTGCTGGGCGGCATCGGCACCTTCGCAGCGGGCCTGCCAATAGTCGATCCAGGCATCGCGTTTAAGCACTTCAAAACGGGTACGGATTTCATGGATGCGGTCGTACAGGGTTTCCAGTTTGGTGGCCTTATCCACCACGTATTCCGGCGTGGTGATCTTGCCGCAGTCGTGTAACCAGGCCGCGATGTGCAGCTCATCCCATTGCTCATCCGTCGGTTGGTAGCTGGCAAAGGCCGGCTCTGGACTGTCGGCGGCGGCGTGGGCGAGCATCAGCGTCAACTCCGGCACGCGCTGGCAGTGCCCGCCGGTGTAGGGGCTTTTGGCGTCGATGGCGCCGGCCAGTAATTGGATAAAAGCTTCCAGCAGCTGCTTTTGTTGCTCAAGCAAACGCTGGCTGTCGATGCACAAGGCCGCCACGCCAGACACCGCCTCGATCAAGGCAATGCGCTCGGGGCGCAGCAGGGTTAGGTCCTGCTCATCGGCGTTATTGCGGTGCAGTAGCAGCAGCACGCCGAGGGTCACGCCTTGGCGATTATGCAAGCCGCAGCTGACCAAGTGAATCATCGGGCTGTCGAGGCTGCTCAGTAGGCCTTGCAAGGGCCCGGCGTGATCAAAGCCGAGGGCGACTACCGCACTGTCACCCCCTCGGGCTGGCCCGCTGAGCCAGTCGGGCAGGTTGGGGTCGCTGCTGGGGTAACTGCTGAGCGGGTGCTCGTTGAGGTCTTGTTGCACGCCATCGAGGATCAGCGCTTGGGGGATCAGTCGGCCGCTTTCCGGTTCGATTAAATACAACAGGCCACCACAGGCTTTGCCGATGCTGACGGTTTCATCGAGCACCCGTTGCAGCAAGTTATCGAAACGTTTTTCGGCCGATAAGCTGGCGGCAATCTCAAGAAAGCTGGCGATGGTTTCTTTCATGCGGTTCATCGACAGCGCCAGGCGGTCGACTTCCAGCAGCGGTGAGCGGCCACTGGCGGGTTGTTTAAAGTCAAAACGCTGAATGGCTTCGGCCTCCAATACCAAGGCGTGCAGCGGTTTAACCACGCTGCGCGAGGCCAGCCAGCCAAAGGGCAAGCACAGCAGCAGGGTGGCAAGGGTGATGACCGCACCCTGCCAACGAATACGGTAGGCGTCGGCCAGCAACTCGTCTTCGGGCACCAGCAGCGCCAGCTCCAGGCCTTGTGGGCCGCCCTCGTTGAGGTGAGTGCGGGCCACGACCCAGTCACGCTTATTCAGGCGTAAATGACCCTGCTGCAGCCGATTATTGCTTGGCTGTAGCAGGGCGGCCAAAGGCGCGCTGAGTTCGGCGGCCTTGACCAACTGCACGCTGCTGCCGGTCTCTACCAGCAGTGATGGCCGACCGGGGTAGGCAATGGCGTTGCCGTCACTATCGAGCAGCAGCACTTCGGTGCTTGGGGTGATTTGATGTTTGCTCAGGGTGGAAGACAGGTCGTCGAGGGTTAGGTCGGCGGCCAGCACTATGTTGAGGCCGAGGTTGCGCGCCAGGGTGGTGCCGACTTGCTTGCTGGAGAAAAACCCGTAGGGCGCCGTGGTGATTTGCTCGGCATCGCTGAGTGCACTTTGATACCAGGGGCGCGAGCGCGGATCGAAGTCCTCGCCGTTGCGTTGGATATGGCGCAGCAGATTTAATTGTTGATCAAAGAACTGATAGCTCGATTGCACGGCGCCATCGCTGTGTTCGATGCTCCAGAGTTGAAAGGCGGCGTTCGGCGGCGCTTCAAAAAGCTGCCGGAACGCAGCAGTGCGCAGGGGCCGCAGCATGAAAAAATCGCCATTGGGATAGCCCAAATACAGCGCGGCGAGCTTGGGGTTGTCGCTCAGGGCTTGGGCGAAGGGCGCCAGCAAGGGTTGCCGCTCACTGGGTTGCGCTTTGCGGGTGTTGGGGTCCAGCGCCAGCAGGCTCAGCAGGTGGCGAATAGGGGTGTAGGTGTTGTTGAGGTCCAACTGCACTTCTGTTGAGATTCGCTCAAAGAGTTTCTCGCTGCTGGAGAGAATAATGCTGCTGGTTTGCTGGTAGTTGAATACCCCCATCACTATCCCGGTGGTCAGCAGTAGCAGGGTAAAAAGTGCGCTGATATGCACATGCAGTGGAAAGCGATGGGCAGTTACGGGTTTGGCTTTGGCCATAGCATTAGCGTCCAGTTTGCTGAGGGGCGGGCACAAGCATAGATGGGCTCCAGCGCAACTGCGCAGGCAGGGTCGCCGGGCGTCTTTGGCGGCCCTGCCTGCGCTTTACACCGGGCTGGAGCGGCCGGTCATTTCGCGGGCCATTTCGGTGGCATAGCTGTCGGTCATGCCGCCGATAAAGTCGATCATCCGTAAAAACGACTGATACAGCGGCCAGCTCGGGTCGGGGGCGTTGTTGCCGAGCAAGTCGAGAATCCGCCGGCTCTTGAACGACGGCGTGCGTCCGCCATATTGCTCAACCGCTGCGCCGCAGAAGGCATTCAGCAGAATCTCCAGGGTGGTGTAGGCGCCGATTTCGTGCAGGGTTTTGCGCTTGTCCTGGAAGATTTTCTTGCGCGCCAGGTCTTTGGCTTCCAGCACGCAGCGCTTGGCCGGGCCGTGCATATGCTCGACCAGGTCGCCCTCCAGATGGCCGGCCAGCAGCGCTTGCTGTTGCTCGACAAAGGCCCGCGCCGCGGCATTGGTCAGGTGCTCGATGGCCTTGCCGCGCAGAATGGCCAGTTTACGCCGCCGCGAATCCTTGGGGCCGAGCTGGCGATAGGTTTCCGGCAAGTCGTCACCGACCAGGTTGAGCAGCAGGGCTTCGACTTCGCTGTAGTCGAGCAGCTCCATTTCCAGACCGTCTTCCAAATCGATCAGGCCGTAGCAGATGTCATCGGCGGCCTCCATCAAGTACACCAGTGGATGGCGCGCCCAGCGTTGGTCTTCGATCTGTGGCAGGCCCAGCTTGCGGGCGATTTGCTCCAGTATCGGCAGCTCGCTCTGGTAGCAGCCGAACTTGTGTTTTTTATAGCCCAGGGCCTGGGCGTGGTGCGCGGTCCAGGGGTACTTGAGATAAGTGCCCAAGGTTGCGTAGGTCAGCCGGGTGCCGCCATCGAACTGGTGATATTCCAGCTGGGTCAGTACGCGAAACCCTTGAGCATTGCCTTCAAAGTTAAGAAAGTCGCCGCGCTCGGCCTCGCTCATGGCATCCAGCCAGCCGCGTCCGGCGGCCTGCTGAAACCAGTGGCGGATGGCGTCTTCACCGGAGTGGCCGAAGGGCGGGTTGCCGATGTCGTGGGCCAGGCACGCCGACTGCACGATCATGCCCATGTCACTCGGGTCGCACCAATCGGGCAGCTCACCGCGCAGCACTTCGCCGACGCGCATGCCCAGCGAGCGGCCGACGCAACTGACCTCCAGCGAGTGGGTCAGGCGGGTGTGGATATGGTCGTTGCTCGACACCGGGTGCACTTGGGTTTTGCGCCCCAGGCGGCGAAAGGCGCCGGAGAAAATGATGCGGTCATGGTCTTTGTGAAACGGACTGCGGCCGAGCTCATCGGCGCTGTGCAGCGGTTTACCAAGACGTTCGCGGGTAAGCAGGGTCTGCCAATCCAAAACTGATCCTCGCCGTTGAGTGGCTATTAGATCCTTAGCTTCGGTGTTCGCACGCGTGCCTGCAAGTATTGCCGGGCATAACAGAGCAGCCCCTCAATGCGAGGGGCTGGCAAGGTTTACTCGGGAGCCAGCTGGCTGGCGCTGAGCTGGTGTTCTTCGCCGGCGTAATAGGCCCGCACGCGCGGGTCCATCACCGCCCGCCAGAGTGGCGGAATTAATGCCAGCACCACCATGCCGGCGTAGCCATTGGGCAGTTGTGGGCTGCTTTCGTGGTGGCGCAGCACCTGATAGCGGCGTTTGGCATAGGCGTGGTGATCGGAGTGGCGCTGCAGATGGAACAGAAACAGGTTGGTCAGCAGGAAATTGCTGTTCCACGAATGGGCCGGCCCGGTTCTTTCATAGCGACCGTTGTCCAGTTTGCGCCGGTGCAGGCCGTAGTGTTCGAGGTAGTTGACGATCTCCAGTAGGGTCACGGCCACCAGGCTTTGCCCGAGAAAAAATCCCAGCCCTAGCCAGCCAAAGGCCCAAGTAAAGCCGAGGGCGAAAGTTGCACTGAGGGCGTACCACCAGATTAATTCATTGTGCGCGGACAGGGCCGGCAGGCCTTTGCGCTGCAGGCGCTCGGCTTCCAGCTTCCAGGCATTCAGGAAGTTGTGTTTGTAGGCATGCGGCAAGAAGCTGTACAGGCTTTGCCCGAAGCGGGAAGAGGAGGCGCACTGCGGGGTCGAAACATGCACATGATGACCGCGCACATGCTCGACTTTAAAGCCGGCGTAGCAGACGGCGGCCAGCAAGATGGCGCCGGTGTTTTGCTCGATGGCCGGGTCTTTGTGCACCAGTTCGTGGGCCACGGTGATGCCGATGGCGCCCATCACAATGCCCACCGAGAGGGTCCAGCCCAGTTGCCCCAGCCAGCTCCATTCGGGGTTGTTGGCCAGAATCCAGGCGGCCCAGGTCAGCATGCCGAGCAGGATCGGCACGCAGGCCAGGGTCAGCAGACGGTAATAGAATTCGCCCTCCAGTCGCGGCACCTGCTGGCTTTCTTCCGGGTTGGCCGGGTCGCGGCCGAGCAGGGCATCGACAAAGGGAATCAGGCCAAAAATCACCGCCGGCACCAGAAAGCCCCAGGCATCGGCATGGCTGCTGCCTTGCGACAGGTAATAGCTCAGGGGTACTAAAGCGACCGGCAGTAGCCAGAACCAATAACCGATCTTTTTCAGGCTGAGCATCCAGTCGGATGAGCGAGTGGCAAACATGGTGGGCTCCTCGGGCTTAATTTTTGTCAGTATTGTTGTTGGATTGTCGGACAATCATCGCCGACAATTGCGCCCCGCCCAGCCTACCTTTAGCACGGCAGCGCTTAGGCTCATCGGGGTGGTTGGGTAACACCCTGTGTTACACTCGCCGCCCTGCGTGGAACAGCATTTAAAGGAACAGCATGACGTTCAAGGCCCCGGACAGCCTCGCTGAGCAAATCGCTCACCACCTTGCCGAACGCATCATTCGTGGCGAGTTAAAAGAGCGCGAGCGCATTCAAGAGCAAAAAGTCACCCAGGCCCTGAATGTCAGCCGTGGTTCGGTGCGCGAGGCCTTGCTGATTCTCGAACGTCGGCATTTGATCGTGATCTTGCCGCGCCGTGGCGCGCAGGTTACCGAGCTGACCGTGCATAACGTCAAAAGCCTGTATGCGCTGGTGATGGAGCTGTACATAGTCTTGGCCAATGCGGTGGCTGTCAGCTGGCGCAACGAGGCCGACTTGGCGCCGCTGCTGCATGTGCAGCGGCAGTTGCAAGCCAGTGCGGCGCGTGAGGACATAGACGCCTTTGTGGAAAACAGCTTCGATGTGATGCGCGCAGCATTCCCCTTCGCCAACAATCCATTCCTGCAAGAAACCCTGGAAAACCTGCTGCCGGCCATCAGCCGCACTTACCACCTGGCGCTGGCGCGGCGTAAATCCGAGATGAGTCAGTTCCTCAATACCTTTGCCAGCTTGTTGCAGGCGGTGTTGGCGCGTAACGCCGAGCAGATCCGTAGCGTGTTGCTGGCCTATGGGCAGCACAACTGCACACTGGTGCTGGCCGCAATGGCCGAGCGATAAGGCCCAAGGGAAACGGACTGCTATGCGGCTAAAGTGCATCAAACTGGCGGGGTTCAAGTCCTTCGTCGACCCCACTACGGTCAACTTTCCGAGCAATATGGCGGCGGTGGTTGGGCCTAATGGCTGTGGTAAATCCAATATCATCGATGCCGTGCGCTGGGTGATGGGCGAAAGCTCGGCGAAGAACCTGCGCGGCGAGTCGATGACCGACGTCATCTTCAATGGCTCCACCAGCCGCAAGCCGGTCAGCCAGGCCTCGATCGAGCTGGTGTTCGACAACAGCGACGGCACCTTGCTCGGCGAATACGCCAGTTACGCGGAAATTTCGATTCGCCGCCGGGTCACCCGCGACAGCCAGAACACCTACTTTCTTAATGGCGTGAAGTGCCGGCGGCGCGACATTACCGATATTTTCCTCGGCACCGGCCTGGGGCCGCGCAGTTACTCGATCATCGAGCAGGGGATGATCTCCAAGCTGATCGAGGCGCGTCCCGAAGACTTGCGTAACTTTATTGAAGAAGCCGCCGGCATCTCCAAATACAAAGAGCGCCGTCGCGAGACCGAAAACCGCATCCGCCGCACCCATGAGAATCTGGCGCGCCTGACCGACCTGCGCGAAGAGCTGGAACGCCAGCTCGAACGGCTGCAGCGCCAAGCTCAGTCGGCCGAGAAGTACCAGCAGTACAAAGCCCAGGAACGCGAGCTCAAGGCGCAACTGTCGGCCTTGCGCTGGCAGAGCCTGAATCAGCAGGTCGGCCAGCGTGAAGCGGTGATCGCCCAGCAAGAAATTGCCTTCGAGGCCCTGATTGCCGAGCAGCGCAGCGCCGATGCCAGTATCGAGCGGCTGCGCGATGGCCATCACGAACTGTCCGAGCAGTTTAATGCGGTGCAGGGTCGGTTTTACTCGGTCGGTGGCGACATCGCCCGCATCGAGCAAAGCATTCAGCACGGTCAGCAGCGCCTGCGTCAATTGCAGGATGACTTGCGCGAGGCCGAGCGGGCCCGCCAAGAAACCGCGGCGCACCTGGGCCATGACCAGGATTTGCTCGCCAGCCTGACCGAAGAACTGGCCCTGCTAGAACCCGAGCAAGCCCTTACCGCGGCCTCTGCCGAAGAGGCCGCCGCCAGCCTGGAAGAGTCGGAAACGGCGATGCACGGCTGGCAAGAGCAGTGGGACGCCTTTACCCAGCGCAGCGCCGAACCCCGGCGTTTGTCCGAGGTGCAGCAGTCGCGGATTCAGCAACTCGAACACAGCCTGGAGCGTTTGGCCGAGCGTCAGCGACGCCTGACTGAGGAGCGTCAGCAACTGGCCGCCGACCCGCAAGACGCCGCCATTCTCGAGCTGGGCGAGCAACTGGCGATCAGCGAACTGACCGTTGAGGAATTGCAGGCGGCGGAGCTACAACTGGCCGAACAGCTGGAGCAGTTACGTGGCCAATTGCAGGCAGCCAATCAAGCCCAGCAGCAGGCCCAAGGTCAGTTGCAACGCTTGAATGGACGGATTGCTTCTCTGGAAGCCTTGCAACAGGCGGCCTTGAATCCGGGCAAAGGCACCGCGCAATGGCTGCGTGAACAACAGCTTAGTGAGCGGCCGCAGTTGGCGGCCGGCCTGCGGGTCGCCCCGGGTTGGGAACTGGCGGTCGAGACCGTGCTGGGCGCCGATCTGCAGGCGGTGTTGCTCGATGATGGGCAGGCTGCCGGCTTGGCCGAGTTGGATTTCGCCAGTTTTAATCAAGGCGATTTGCGCTTGGTCACGGCCGGCGCGACGGACCTGCGCTTGCCTGGCAGCCTGCTGGATAAAGTCGAGTCGAGCATCGATCTATCCCCCTGGCTGGGCCAGGTGCTGCCGGTCGAAAGCCTGCAAGAGGCGCTGGCGCTGCGCAGCCAGTTGGCGCCCGGCAGCAGCCTGATCAGCCGTGACGGTTACTGGCTGGGGCCGCACTTTCTGCGGATTCGCCATGCCGATGCCGCCGAAAGTGGCGTGCTGGCCCGGGCGCAGGAACTGGAACTGTTGCTGGCCGAGCGCGAGCAATACGAAGCCGAGTTGGCTGAGCTGGAGTTGCAGTTGCAGCAGCTGCTTGGTCAACAGCGCGCGCATGAGCAGGCGCGCGAACAGCAGCGTCGCCGCCTGCAGGATGAGACCCGCAGCGCCGGTGAATTAAAAGCCCAGTTGTCGGCCGTGCAGGTCAAAGTGGAGCAGCTGCAACTGCGTCAGCGTCGCCTGGATGCCGAGGTTGAGGAGTCGGCCGAGCAGCTTGCCCAGGAGCAGGAGCAACTGGGTGAGGCCCGACTGATCCTGCAGGACGCCCTGGACGCCATGGCGCAGGACAGTGAGCAGCGCGAGACCCTGCTGGCCGCCCGCGACAGCTTGCGCGAACGGCTCGACCGGATTCGCCAAGAGGCCCGTCAGCACAAAGACCATGCCCATCAACTGGCGGTACGCCTGGGGGCGCTGCACAGTCAGCACAACTCTACCCGGCAAGCGCTGGAGCGTTTGCAATTGCAAGCCGAGCGCCTGCATGAGAAGCGCGAACAGCTCGATCTGAACCTGGGGGAAGGCGAGGCGCCGCTGGAAGAGTTGCGCATGAAGCTGGAAGAGTTGCTCGACAAGCGCATGGCCGTCGAAGACGAATTAAAGCTGGCGCGTTTGGGCCTGGAAGACGCCGATCGGCAGCTGCGCGACAGCGAGAAACGCCGCAATCAGGCCGAGCAACAGGCGCAACTGCTGCGCGGCCAACTGGAGCAACAACGCCTCGACTGGCAGAGCCTGAATGTGCGCCGCGGAGCTGTGGTTGAGTTGCTGGCGGCCGACAGTTACGACCTGCACACAGTGCTGGCCAGCTTGCCGGCCGAGGCCAGCGAAAGCGCCTGGAGCGATGAACTGGAGCAGTTGGCGGGGCGCATTCAGCGCCTGGGCGCGATCAACCTGGCGGCGATCGAGGAATATCAGCAGCAGTCCGAGCGCAAGCGTTACCTGGATGCGCAAAACGCCGATCTGGTGGAGGCGCTGGATACCCTGGAAAACGTGATCCGCAAGATCGACAAAGAAACCCGCAACCGTTTCAAAGCCACTTTCGACCAGATCAATGGCGGCCTGCAGGCGCTGTTCCCGAAAGTCTTTGGTGGCGGCACGGCCTATCTGGAGTTGACCGGCGAAGATTTGCTGGATACCGGCGTGAGCATCATGGCCCGGCCGCCCGGCAAGAAGAACAGCACCATTCACCTGTTGTCTGGTGGCGAGAAAGCCCTGACGGCGCTGGCGCTGGTGTTTGCCATCTTTCAGTTGAATCCAGCACCCTTTTGCATGCTCGACGAAGTTGACGCGCCGCTGGATGACGCCAACGTCGGTCGTTACGCCCGCCTGGTTAAAGAGATGTCGGCCACCGTGCAGTTCATCTATATCACCCACAACAAAATCGCCATGGAAATGGCCGATCAGTTGATGGGGGTGACNATGCATGAGCCGGGCTGCTCGCGCNTGGTNGCGGTGGATGTNGAAGAAGCCTTGGCAATGGTTGAAACTTGATGCGACAGACGGTGTAAAATTGATTTTTGTCGTGCTAGTTTANCCAAAAGTTTTTGTAAGCCCCGGAAAACGCCTGCTAGAACATGGAGTTGGCGCCAGGGCTGAGTTAAGAGTCGCGGGCNGGGAAGCCCTTTAATCATTATTTTTTTAGTCGGGGTTAGTGAATTACATGGAAATCGGTCTGCGTGAGTGGCTGATCGTCATCGGCATTGTGGTGATCACCGGCATCCTGTTTGACGGTTGGCGCCGCATGCGCGGCGGCAAGGGCAAACTCAAATTCAAGTTGGACGGACGCTTTGGCGATCTGCCCGATGACGATGGTGATCCGGCCTTGCTAAGCCCGGCGCGGGTGGTCGACCGCCAGCGCGAGCCGAAGTTGGACGAAGAAGATTTACCGGTGATGAACGCCAGCGAATTGAATCGCCGCCGCGCCGGCGAGCCGAGCCAGGGCGACCTGAACCTCAGCGAACCCGTGCCGACTTTGCTCAATCCGGTGGCTGGCGAGCCCAAGCAGCAGGCCCCGACCCAGGAAGACAGCCAGCCATTGCCGCCGGTTGAAGAAGTGTTGGTGATCAGCGTGGTAGCCCGCGAAGGCGAAGGTTTCAACGGCCCGGCGCTGCTGCAAAATATTCTGGAAAGCGGTCTGCGTTTTGGCGAGATGGATATCTTCCATCGGCATGAAAGCATGGCCGGCAATGGTGAAGTGTTGTTCTCCATGGCCAACGGGGTAAAACCTGGCACCTTCGACCTGGATGATATCGACCACTTTACCACCCGCGCCGTCAGCTTCTTTCTCGGCATGCCGGGGCCGCGTCATCCGCGTCAGGCCTTCGATGTGATGGTGGCGGCGGCGCGCAAGTTGGCCAGCGAGCTGAATGGCGAACTCAAGGATGATCAGCGCAATACCATGACCGCGCAAACCATCGAGCATTATCGTCAGCGCATCGTCGAGTTCGAGCGCAAGCACATCATGCCCAAGCGCTGAGGCAGCTTTACTGCCTGCCGAGCGTTAAGTGAGTCGTTAAAAGAGCAGCCTCGGCTGCTCTTTTGCTTTTTGAGAGAAATCGTTATGACCGACACCGCCGCAAACGCCGCCCAACGCATCCTCGAACTGCGCGCCGAGCTGGATAGGCACAACCACAGTTACTACGTGTTGGACGAGCCGAGCGTTCCAGATGCCGAGTACGACCGTTTGTTCCGCGAACTGCAGGCGCTGGAGGCCGAGCATCCAGCGTTGGTCACTGTCGATTCGCCGACTCAGAGGGTTGGCGGTACGGCGCTCAGTGCCTTTGGCGAGGTCAAGCATGAAGTGCCGATGCTCAGTCTGGGCAATGCCTTTGAGGAAGGCGATTTGCTGGATTTTGACCGCCGTGTGCATGAGGGCCTGGATCTGCCAGCCGGCGATTTGTTTGGCGGCGGCGCCGAGGTTGAGTACTGCTGCGAGCCGAAGCTCGATGGCCTGGCCGTCAGCTTGCTGTACCAGAACGGCCTGCTAGTGCGTGGCGCCACCCGTGGCGATGGCAGTACGGGTGAGGACATCAGCACTAATGTACGGACCATTCGCAACGTGCCGCTAAAGCTGCACGGCGAGGGCTGGCCGAACGTTCTGGAAGTGCGCGGCGAAGTGTTTATGTCCAAGGCCGGTTTCGCTGCACTCAACGCGCGGCAACTGGAGAACAGCAGCAAGACCTTCGCCAATCCGCGCAACGCGGCGGCTGGCAGCCTGCGCCAGCTGGACCCGAAGATTACCGCCAGCCGTCCGTTGGAGTTTTGCTGCTATGGCATTGGCCGTGTCGAAGGCGAGTTGCCGGCGACTCAGGTGGGTATCCTCCAGCAACTGAAACGCTGGGGCCTACCGATCAGTCGCGAGTTGCAGCTGGTCAGGGGCGCCAGCGAATGCCTGGCCTATTACCGCGATATCGGCGAGCGACGTGCCAGCCTGGCCTACGAGATCGATGGTGTGGTGTTCAAGGTCAACGACCTGGCCTACCAACGCGAACTGGGTTTTCGGGCTCGCGAACCACGCTGGGCGATTGCCCATAAATTCCCGGCCATGGAAGAGCTGACCGAACTGCTGGACGTGGAGTTTCAGGTCGGTCGCACCGGCGCGGTGACGCCTGTGGCGCGCCTGAAACCGGTGAAAGTCGCCGGGGTGATGGTGGCCAATGCCACGCTGCACAACATGGACGAAGTGGCGCGTTTGGGTCTGATGATTGGCGACACGGTGATCATTCGCCGCGCCGGCGATGTGATTCCGCAAGTGGTGCAAGTGGTGCTGGAGCGCCGCCCGGCGGATGCGCAGCCGGTGCAGATTCCCCAACAGTGTCCGGTGTGCGGCTCGGCGGTGGAGCGCACCCAACTGGTCAAACGCAGCAAGGGTCGCGAGACCTTCAGTGAGGGCGCGGTGTACCGCTGCATTGGGCGTCTGGCCTGTGGCGCGCAACTCAAACAGGCGATCATTCACTACGTGTCGCGCCGTGCCTTGGATATCGAAGGGCTGGGCGAGAAAAGCGTCGAACAGTTGGTGGACGAAGGTTTGGTTCGCTCGCCAGCCGACCTCTACAAGTTGACCTTCGAGCAAGTTGTCGCGCTGGAAGGCTTTGCCGAGCTATCGAGCAAGAACCTGCTGACCGCTATCGAAAACAGTAAGAAACCCGAGCTGGCGCGCTTCATTTATGCCCTAGGTATTCCCGATGTCGGCGAGGAAACGGCCAAGGTCTTGGCGCGCTCATTGGCCTCGTTGGCGCGCATCAAGCAAGCCTTGCCCGAGGTGCTCACCTACTTGCCTGAGGTGGGTCTTGAAGTGGCCTATGAAATTCACGAGTTTTTCAGCGATGCGCACAATCGCAGCGTGATCGAGGAGCTGGAGCAACTACTGGATATTCAGGGTCAGGGCGAGTTGGGCGCAGAGTTTGCCGCCAGCACCAGCTTGGCCGGTTTGCTCGACAAACTGCATATTGCTTCAGTAGGCCCTACTGGCGCTAAAACCTTGGCCGCCAAGTTTGGCGAGTCGCTGCAAAAAGTGCTGGAGGCCGATTGGCTGGACCTGCGGCAAGCGTTGAGCGAGAAACCAGCGAATGCCGTGCGTGAGTTTTTCAGTGTGCCCGAGCACTGCGAGCGCGCGCTGAAAATCGAAGCGCAGCTGCGTGAGTTCGGCATGCACTGGGAAAGCCAAAAGCGAGTGGTCGAAGGCTTGCCGCTGGCCGGGCAGACCTGGGTGCTGACTGGCACGCTGGAAGTGATGAGCCGTGATCAGGCCAAGGCCAAGCTTGAGTCTTTGGGCGCCAAGGTATCCGGCTCGGTGTCGGCGAAAACCCACTGCGTGGTGGCGGGGCCAGGTGCCGGTTCAAAACTGGCGAAGGCATCCGAGTTGGGTGTTGCGGTGCTGGATGAGGCGGGGTTTTTACAGCGCATGCAGGAGCTTGGATTGACGGCCTGATCGCGACGATCAGGCCGTCATAACGACTTAGTTGATCGCGTCGCTGAGGGCTTTGGCCGGTACAAACTTGACCACATTCTTGGCGGCGATCTCGATGGCTTTGCCGGTTTGTGGGTTGCGACCGGTGCGCGCCGGACGCTGGGTGACTTTCAGTTTGCCAATCCCCGGCAGGGTGATTTCATCGCTGTTTTCCAGGGCGTCGCTGACGATTTCGCTCAGTTGCTCAAGCAGTGCGCGAACCTTGGTTTTTGGGCTGTCGACAGCTTCGGCAAGGTCGTTGATCAGTTGGTCTTTGCTGATGGCCATGGTGTTGCTCCTTGGGTTGGAAAGGCGATATCTCGGGATCAAGGCAGGCACGCTAGCACATCCCTGCGCTGAGCTGAATGCTCAAAATGCCCCGCGCCGGCGCTGGCGATATTGGTGGGGCGGCAGGCCTTTCCAGCGTTTGAAGGCGTGGATGAAATTCGACACCTCGGCATAGCCCAATCGTTCGGCAATTTCCTCCAGGGTCAGGCCGCCGATGGCCAGTAACTCTTCGGCCAGGGTTTGGCGCACTTCCTCCAGCAGCTGGCGAAAGCTCGAGCCTTCGTCCAGCAAACGGCGGCGCAGGGTGCGCGAGCTGAGGTTGAACTGTTGGGCAACTTCCTGCATGCCTGGCAAGCGCCCGGGACTGCCGAGCAGCCGGGCGCGGATTTGTCCGGCCAGCCCCGAGCGTTCGCGGCGTTTGGTCAGCAGGGCATGGCATTGTTCTTCGCAGTGCTGGGCCACTTGCGGGTTGGCGCCGGGCAGTGGTTGGTCGAGTAGCTCTTGGCGCAAAACGAAGCGATTCTCGGCTTGGGCAAAGCGTGGTTCGATGCCGTAACTGTCGGTATACCAGGAACAATCCGCCGGGCGCGGCAGGCATAAATCGACGCGGGTCAAAGGCAGGTGTTGGCCGAGCAAGTCGCGCTGAATCCCGAGCATGCCGGCGCTGTCGCGCTCCAGAATAAAGGCGCGTAACTCGGCGGGAATACCGCGGTCCTCGAACACCAAATGCACCTCATCGCCGTGCTCCTCCAGGCGCATGCCGTAGAAGGCGTAGGTCAGGTCGAGGTAGCGCAAACCGAGGCTCGCGGCGCTGCGAAAGGTCGGGCTGCTGAGCATGGCAAAGCCCCAAATGCCGTAGGTGCTCAGGTGATAGCGCTGGCCGGCCTTGAGGCCGATGCCGGGTTGCGCGCCGAGTGCGGCCACCAGATTGCCGATCAGTACCAACTCTTGTGCGGCATCGATTTCGCCTCCAGGCTCGGCCAGTTGTTGCAGGCTCAGGCCGGTGCCCGCCAGGCAGCGCTCAAGCGGCAGGCCTTGATCGAGGCCGAACTGGGTCAGCAGTTGGGCGCTGATGCCGCTGCGGCGCAAGGGCCAATGGTTGGGTGGCTTGTTCGACATTTTGTCCGCAATTCACAATTTATGGCCGACTATGCCATAACCTCAAGCGCACCGGCTAGGTAGTATGGGGGGATCCGCTTGGCGGTATTGGGAGCACATAATGACTAATAATTCCCCTGTAACTGCTGTAACCGAAACACCCTTGTCGGTACTGATCATCGGCGCTGGATTTGCCGGCGTGGGCTTGGCCATCCGCCTGAAGCAATGCGGCATCGAGGACTTTTTGCTGCTGGAGAAAGCCTGCGCAGTCGGCGGTACCTGGCGCGATAACAGCTACCCCGGCGCGGCCTGCGATGTGCCGTCCCACCTGTATTCGTTTTCCTTCGAACCGAAAACCAACTGGACGCGCAAGTTTGCCCCGCAGGCGGAGATCTTTGCCTATATCCAGCAGTGCGTGAGCAAGCACGAGTTGGCGGCGCAAATCAGTTTCAATACCGAAGTGGCCAGCGCCGAGTTCGATGCAGTTGCCGGGGTTTGGCAGGTGCACTGCACCGATGGTCGCCACTACCGTGCGCGGGCTTTGGTCAGTGCTTGCGGGCAGCTGAATCGGCCGGCCTATCCGCGCATCCCAGGGCTGGACAGTTTTGCCGGTGAGCGCTTTCACTCGGCCCGCTGGCAGCACGAGGTGGAGCTGGCCGGCAAACGCGTGGCGGTGATCGGCACCGGCGCCAGTGCCATTCAGTTCGTGCCGGAAATAGTCCCCAAGGTTGCGCAGCTGTACCTGTTTCAACGCAGCGCCGCCTATGTGATCCCCAAGCCGGATCGGGCTCATCGGGCCTGGGAATTGGCGCTGCTGACGCGGTTGCCGTGGTTGCAGAAACTCGATCGGGGCCTCAAGTATGTGCAGCACGAAGCCCGCGCCTTGGCTTTTATTCATTTTCCGGCGTTGATGAAGCTGTTCAAGCTGAGCTTTCACCGTCACCTGGCCAGTGCCATTACTAACCCCGAATTACAGCGTCAGTTAGTGCCGGACTACCCGCTGGGCTGCAAACGCATCCTGATCTCGAATAACTACTTTCCGGCCTTGGCCCAGACTCATGTTGAGGTCATCAATAGCGGCATTCGTGAGGTGACCGAGCGCGGCGTGGTGACTGAGGACGGCCGTGAGCATGAGGTCGATGTGCTGATCTACGGCACCGGCTTTGCCGCCACCGATTTTCTCGCGCCGATGCAGATCAAGGGCCTCGATGGTCTCGATTTGAACCAGGCCTGGCGCGACGGCGCCGAGGCTTACAAGGGCATCAGTGTCAGCGGTTTTCCCAACTTGTTTATGCTCTACGGCCCGAATACTAACCTGGGGCACAACTCGATTCTTTATATGCTCGAGAGCCAGTTTGTCTATGTGCTCAAGTGCTTGCAGACCCTCGAGCAACCGGGTTTGCGCTATATAGATGTAAAGCCGCAGGTGCAGCAGCGCTTTAATCGGCACTTGCAGCAGGTGATTCGTCACTCGATCTGGGAGCAGGGCTGTAACAGCTGGTACAAGAATGCTGCCGGTAAAAACACCAACAACTGGCCGGGCTTCACCTTTACTTACCGCCAGCAGACCCGTCATCTGGAGCTTGCCGACTATGAATGCACCCGTTGAATTTACCCCGCCAGCCTTGAGCCAGCCGCTGCTGCGCGGCGTTATTCGTGGTGGCTTGCGATTGTTATTTCGCAGCCTGGTGCGCCCACCCACCCCGATTGCGTTGCAGCGTGGGATTCTGCGCCTGCTCACACTCAGCGTGGCGCCGGCTGGCATCACGCGTAGCAGCTCGACCATCGGCGGACGGCCGTGCGAATGGCAGCGACCGCAGGATGACGGTGGCCGGGTGTTTCTATACCTGCACGGCGGGGCTTACCTGATTGGCTCGCCGGCCACCCACAGGGCTATTACCGGTGCACTGGCCAAACTCGGCAAGTTGGCGGTCTGTGCCCTGGATTACCGCTTGGCGCCGGAGCATCGCTATCCGGCCGCCCTGGAAGATAGCGTGGCGGCTTATCAGGCGCTGTTGACCGCGGGCTACCGGGCTGAGCAGATTGTCATCGGCGGTGACTCGGCCGGTGGCAATCTGGCCCTGATAACCGCGTTGCGCCTGCAGGAGCTGGGCTTGCCACGGCCGGGGGCGCTGGTGTGTTTCTCGCCGGTAACGGATTTCAGTGCAACGCAACTGCACAACCCGCCGGCGGGCGATCCGCTGCTCAATCCCGTCTGGATGGAGCAGGCAATCAAGCTCTATTGCCCGCCGGGCATGGAGCGACAAGACCCGCGCCTGTCACCGGTGTATGCCGATGTCCGTGGCCTGCCGCCAACGTTGATTCAGGTCGGTGGCGATGAATTGCTACTCAACGACAGCCGGCGTTTTGCCGAGCACGCCAAGGCCGCCGGCTGCAATGTGCAGCTGGAGGTGTATCCGGGGCTCTGGCATGTGTTTCAGGCCCACCTCGGGCTGCTGAAAGCGGCGGATTTCGCCATGGCTCGGGTGATTGGCTTTTTGCGGGCCCAGGGGTTTTGAGATGAACAATATCCTGATTACCGGCGCGGCTTCCGGCATCGGTGCGGCGACCGCGCGGTTGTTTCACTCGCGCGGCTGGCAGGTGGGTTTGCTCGATATCAATCACGCCGCCCTGGCCAGTTTGTCGGCCGAACTGGGCGGCGTCTGGCATGCGGAAATGGATGTCGCCGATGCGGGCGCGGTGCAAGAAGCGCTCAAGGACTTTACCAGCCTGCACAACGGCCAGCTGCGCTTGCTGTTCAACTGCGCCGGGATTCTGCGCTTTGGCTGTTTCGAGAACATCGAGCTGGCTGAACACGCCCGCATTCTGCAGATCAACGTGCTGGGGCTGTTGCAGATGACCCACGCGGCTTTTGCGTACCTGAAGGTCACGCCCGAGGCCCAGGTGATCAATATGGGCTCGGCCTCGGGGCTCTATGGCACGCCCCATATGGCCAGTTACTCGGCCTCCAAATTCGCCGTGCGCGGGTTGACCGAGGCGCTGGATCTGGAGTGGCGCCAACATGGCATTCGGGTCGGCGACCTGATGCCGCCGTTCGTGCGCACCGCTATGGTCAGCAGCCAGACTTTCCTGCCGCCGGCGCTGCGCCGCCTGGGGGTGAACCTGAGCGCCGAGCAAATCGCCTTGGCGGTCTGGCAGCAGGCGCAGAGCGCTAAGGTGCACAGGCCCATCAGTGCCCTGTTCAAATTGATGTACGGCTCGGCGCAGTTTTCCCCGGCCTGGTTGACGCGTTGGATCATGGGCTGGCTGAGTCGCCCATAATTATTGGTCAAGCGCGCGTTGGTCTGCAAATGACCGCAGCTGGGCTAAAGGGGCTAGGCTTTAAAGGCGCGTGGTTGATTGCGTGCTACTAACCGGCGGACCAGTCCATGACGATGACGGTAAGCGCAGCAGAGAGCAGCAGCCGCAACCTGTTGCTGCGGATGAAGGAGGGCGGTTTCGACTTCGCCCGCATCCATGCCATAGATTTTTATGTGGTGTTTCCCGCACAGGCACCGGCGCAGCGGGCCGCCCAACTGTTTCGCGGTGAGTCGCTCAATACCCAGGTGTATCTGCGCGCCAACGGCAGTTGGTATCTGCAAGTGAGCAAGGTCATGCATGCCAGCCACGCGGAGATTGACGACTTCGAGCACAGCCTGGAAGCCTTGGTGCTGCCCTTTGGCGGAATCGCCGATGGTTGGGGCGTGACTCAGGAGCCTGGTACGTCCTGCGCCGAGTCGCCTGGACGCTTCTAGGTCGGCCACGCACTGCATAGCGACAGATTTAGTCGATGATCCGCGCATAACGCTAGTTTCCTCCCTCGACCCCTGTGTAATTTTTATTGCACACTGTGGGGCGGAGGAAACCATGACTGATATTTTAATTTTGACCCACACCGATCATTGCACCCCAGGCTATCTGCGTGAGGTGCTGGAGGCACGGCAACTGGACTTTAGGGTGTTGCGGGTCGACCGCGGCGAGTTGCTGGGCGTTGACCTGGACCGACCCAAGGCGGTGGCGATCATGGGCGGCGCCATGAGCGTGAATGATCCACTGCCGTGGTTGGTCGACGAAATTGCCGCCTTGCGGCATTTTATTCGCCGCGATATTCCCTTGATTGGTCACTGCTTGGGCGGTCAGCTGCTGGCCAAGGCGCTCGGCGCCCAAGTGCAAGCCATGGCCCACCAGGAAGTCGGCTGGCAGCGTCAGCAGCAAACCCCGCAGGCGCAGGGTAGCCCTTGGTTGGCGCATTTGCCCGGTGAGTTCGAGCTGTTCGAGTGGCATGGCGATACCTTCGAGTTACCCGCCGGCGCGCAGCATTTACTGGCTAATGAGTGGTGTCAGAACCAGGCCTTCGCTTGGGGTGACAAGCTCTTGGCCGTGCAGGCCCATCCGGAAATGACCGAGCCACTGGTTGATCTCTGGTTGGCCGAGGCCGGTCACCTGCTGGATGCCAGCCAAGCCAGCCAACAAAGCCAGGCCTTTATGCGCCAAGACCTGTCGGCCCGCGTTACCACCCTCAATCAGGTGGCCGCAGGCTTTTATCAGCATTGGCTGCGGTTGGCGTTTGATTGAAGCTGGCCGGCTGCGGTTGCTGCGTGAACGACTGAGCAGTAACCGCAGCCTGTTGGTTAGCCGACTAAGCGGCTGAGATTGGGCAAGATCAGTACTACTGCGGTGGCAAACATGATCAGGCTCGCTTGACGAACTTTCGCTAAATTTTGCATGTTTCACTGCCTTTTATTCTTATGGTGCCGAGCCGGCTATCGGCGCATGCCGCGCGTTGATATCGGCATCCAGCACTGGCACTCCCTTAAAAACCATCCAAGCAGTGGCTTGTGATGGCACCCTACCTTTCAAACTCTAGGGGCCGATGCTCTGGGCCTTAGATGCGTTTGTCACAATAATTTGTGCTTTAGGAGTGAGTGGCTATCCATTGCCCACAGTAGTCGGCGTGGGTGCGCGGCCTAGACGCATTGTCGCGGATTCTCCGGATGCCGCTCAGGGCTTGACCATTGGTCTGAGCGCAGTGGTCAATGGCCCTGAGCATTTAGGTCATTGAGCCTTGCGCTGGTGCGGTTAAGGTAGGACGACTCACAATCAGCTGTGTTGGCCGTGGCCCACAGTACAACCCGACACCATCATTCGCGCAGATCAGAGGACGCCATGACCGAAGCATTCATTTTCGATGCGGTGCGTACGCCCCGCGGCAAAGGCAAAAAGGACGGCGCGCTGTACAGCGTCAAGCCCGTCGATCTAGTTGCCGGGCTGCTCAGGGCCCTGCAGGTGCGTAATGGGCTGGACACTAGTCAGGTCGATGACATTGTGCTCGGCTGCGTGACGCCGGTGGGGGATCAGGGCGCCGATATCGCCAAAACCGCAGCCTTGGTGGCGGATTGGGATGAGCAGGTATCTGGCGTGCAGCTCAATCGTTTTTGCGCCTCGGGGTTGGAGGCGGTCAACTTGGCGGCCATGAAGGTGCGTTCAGGCTTTGAAGACCTGGTCGTCGCCGGCGGCGTCGAGTCGATGTCGCGTATTCCCATGGGTTCGGATGGCGGCGCCTGGGCGCTGGACCCGGCCACTAATATGCACACCCACTTTGTGCCGCAAGGCATAGGTGCAGACTTGATCGCCACGCTGGAAGGTTTTAGTCGCGAAGATGTCGACGCCTTCGCCCTGCGCTCGCAGCAAAAAGCCGCCCGCGCCCGCGCCGATGGCTCCTTTAGTAAGTCGCTGGTGCCGGTCACCGACCAGAACGGCATTTTGATTCTCGATCATGACGAGTTCATTCGCGCTGAGTCGACGCTGCAAGGCCTGGGGTCGCTTAAAGCCAGCTTTGAAATGATGGGGCAGATGGGCTTCGACGCCAGCGCGCTGCGCAAGTATTCCCATGTCGAGAAGATCAATCATGTGCACACCCCGGGCAACAGCTCGGGCATCGTCGATGGCGCCGCATTGATGCTGATTGGCTCCGAGGCCAAGGGGCGCGAACTCGGCCTGAAAGCCCGCGGCCGCATCGTCGCCACCGCAGTGACCAGTACCGACCCAACCATCATGCTCACCGGTCCCGCGCCAGCCAGCCGCAAGGCCTTGGCTAAAGCCGGGCTGAATGTAAATGACATCGATCTGTTTGAAGTCAACGAGGCCTTCGCCTCGGTGGTGATGAAGTTCATGAAGGACATGGGCGTCAACGAGGACAAGGTCAATGTCAACGGCGGCTCAATCGCCATGGGTCACCCGCTGGGCGCCACCGGCTGCGCCATCCTCGGCACGCTGCTGGATGAGCTGGAAAAACGTAACTTGCGTTATGGCCTCGCGACCCTCTGTGTGGGTGGCGGTATGGGCATTGCAACCATCATTGAGCGTGTGTAGGAGCCAGCTTGCTGGCGATTTGTTTCGACCCGGATCGCGAGCAAGCTCGCTCCTATAGGTCAGACGGCACAAGAATTCACGGGAACAAAAAAATGACTGACGCCATCCGTTACGAAAAAGGCCAGGACAATATCGTCGTTCTGACCATGGACATGCCCGGCCAAAGTGCCAATACCATGAATGCGCAGTACCGCGTGGCCATGGAGCAAGCTGTTGCGCGTTTAGAGTCGGAAAAGGACTCGATCGCCGGGGTGATCATTACTTCGGCGAAGAAGACTTTCTTCGCTGGCGGCGATCTGAATGAGCTGATCAAGGTCACCAAGGCCGACGCTGCGCAGTTCTACGCCATGATTTTGAATATTAAAGGTCAACTGCGGCGCTTGGAGTGTTTGGGCAAGCCCGTGGTCGCCGCTATTAATGGTGCGGCGCTGGGCGGTGGTTGGGAAATAGCCCTGGCCTGTCACCATCGTATCGCTCTGGATAGCAGCAGCGTGCAGCTCGGTTTGCCGGAAGTAACTCTGGGTCTGCTGCCGGGCGGTGGCGGTATAGTCCGGATGGTGCGCATTTTGGGCTTGGAAAAATCCCTGCCGTACCTGCTCGAAGGCAAGAAGATCCGTCCACAAGAGGCGCTCAAGGCCGGTTTGATTGATGAGCTGGCGTCTGATCAGGACGATTTGCAGAGTAAGGCGCGGGCCTGGATTCTGGCTAATCCAGTGGCGCAGCAACCCTGGGACGTTAAAGGCTACAAGATTCCCGGCGGTACGCCGTCCACTCCTGCTGTCGGGCAGATGTTGGCGATTGCGCCCTCAGTGCTGCGCGACAAGACCAAGGGCTGTTTCCCTGCGCCGGAGAAAATCCTCAGCGCGGCGGTCGAGGGTGCCCAGGTCGATTTTGACACCGCGCAATTGATCGAGGCCCGTTACTTCACGGAGCTCACCACCGGCCAGGTGGCGAAGAACATGATCGGCACCTTCTGGTTTCAGCTCAATGAAATCAATGCCGGCGGCTCTCGGCCTAAAGGTTTCGCTCCTTACGTGACCAAGAAGGTCGGCGTGCTGGGTGCCGGCATGATGGGCGCGGGGATTGCCTATGTATCTGCTGTGGCAGGTATAGAGGTGGTGCTGAAAGACCTGAGCATGGAAGGTGCCGAGAAAGGCAAAGCCTATTCGGCCAAGTTGCTCGATAAGAAAGTCAGCCGCGGCCATATGAGCGTAGAGAAACGCGACAGCATTCTTGCGCGCATTCAGCCAACCGATAAAGAAGCCAGTTTTGCCGGCTGCGATCTGATCATCGAGGCAGTATTCGAAGACCGTGACCTGAAAGCCAACGTCACAGCTGCTGCCGAGCGCTGTGCGCTAAGTGATGCGGTGATTGCATCCAACACCTCAACACTGCCGATCACCGGCTTGGCCAGTGCGGTACAAAAACAAGACAAATTCATTGGCCTGCACTTCTTCAGCCCGGTCGACAAAATGCCCTTGGTGGAGATCATCAAGGGTGAGTTGACCAGCGATGAAACCCTGGCCCGTGGCTTTGACTACGTGATGCAGATCAAGAAGACCCCGATAGTGGTCAACGACAGCCGTGGCTTCTTCACCTCGCGCGTATTTGGCACCTTCACTAATGAAGGCATTGCCATGCTCGGCGAGGGCGTTAATGCGGCCATGATCGAGAATGAGGCGCGCAAGGCCGGGATGCCGGTTGGCCCATTGGCGATTTCAGATGAGGTGTCGATGAGCCTGATGAATCATATTCGTCAGCAAACCATTAAAGATCTGCAGGCAGAAGGCAAGCAATTACCGGCGCATCCGGCCTACGCGGTGATTGAGCTGATGCTCAACGAGTACAAGCGCCCAGGTAAAGCCGCCAATGCGGGTTTTTACGATTATCCGGCCGGTGGCAAGAAACACCTGTGGCCTGAGTTAAAGGCACGCTTCGAGAAAGCCGAGGCGCAAATCCCACAAGTCGATGTGCGCGACCGTATTCTGTTCATTCAGGCCATTGAAACAGTGCGCTGTGTGGAGGAGGGCGTGCTGCTATCAACTGCGGACGCCAACATCGGCTCTGTTTTCGGTATTGGCTTTGCGGCTTGGAGTGGTGGCGCCCTGCAGTTTATTAACCAATACGGTCTGCAGGACTTCATCGCTCGCGCCCAATACCTGGCCGAGCAATACGGCGAGCGCTTTGAACCACCAGCTTTATTGCTGGAGAAGGCGGCCAAGGGTCAAGTGTTCTAAAGCGTGGAACTGTGTGTTCGTGGCTATATATGCATCCTTTATATAGCTACGGCGTGCGGATTGTTGCTCTGCTGTAATTAAGCCTTGACGTGTCAATCTGAGGGCCTATAATGCGCACCTCTTACGGCGTAGACCTCTCGTAAAACTCCTTGTAAAACAAGAAGTTAGCTTTAAAT
>C687J26845_10000285_pt1 | contig 34079 bp, 36 predicted proteins | sample RifCSPlowO2_12_FD_26845 | JGI IMG/M metagenome (IMG submission 26845)
TGAGCCCGCCGCCTCGCCTATCGGGCTACTGTTGTCTCGGCAGATGCTCGGGCTGGCAGGGACGCACTCGCCCCTCTTGACAAATGAAGCCATATCAACGTTCGCGATGAGCGGCGCCTGCCAGCGGACGCGATAGCCAAGCTGGCATTGCGTCCGTCTCGATCGCAGGGTTAGGCCAAAACGCAGCAATCACAATCACGGGATGGCAGGCTCCAAGCCCTTCGCCTTGATCACCGTGATGGCTGCTGGAGACCGGAGAAACTTGATCAGAGCCTTGGCGGCTTCCGGCTGCTCGGCGGCGGTAGCGACGCCCGCGGCGAACACGTTGTAATGCTGCAGCTCAGGCGGGAACGGCCCGACATACTCCACACCGCGGACCGACAGAAGCTCGTTGCTGAACATGAAGCCGAGCTCGGCCGAGCCGTCAGCGACCGCCTGGAGAACGCGACCAGCGCTCTGCCCGCTCGGCTGAGGTGTCTTTCGCGTTCGCTCCATCCATTCGTTCTTATCTTTCATCTGCTCGGCGATGCCGAGGCGCTCGAACACCCTGGCAAGGTGGATGCCGACCGTGCTCTCCGGATTGTAAGTGACCGACTTCGCATCAAGGAGCGCTCGCTTGAATGCGTCGACCGAACCGATGTCGGGCCTGGGAGCACCCGCGCGTGCACCTACGCCCATGCCGACGCGGGTGATTTCAGTGCGCGTGTCGGCAGCGATCCTGCCCTGTTTGGTGTACTCGTCCAGAGCCGGACTGCTGGCGACGAGGAGATCGAACGCGTCACCCGCCTCTATCCGCCGTTTGATCGGCCCTCTGTTCCCGTACCAGATTTCGAGCTTGTGGCCCGTCGCACGTTCGAACTGGGGGCCGAATTCTTCCCACACCGCAGACATTGCGACGCCCGCTATGACCTTGACTTCCGCGGCCTCCGCCGCAAAGCCTTGTGCCAACAGGAACATGAATCCGATTTTTGCTGCTGCGAGAAATGAGCGCGCTTTCATGACGTCCTCCCTCCACTGGGCAGCGGCCTAACGTCCACGCCCACCGGCGCGCGGCTGCGATAATTCCATGTGGCACGTCGCTTCGCGCGCGTCCGGGTGGGGCGTGCGGTTAGGCGTCACCGCGCTTGCCCCTCGAGATGGCCCCGTAGGAACGAAGCGAGATCGATGTACGCGCGCGCGGACTCAAGGGTAGGCTCAAAGCCCTGTGCGTGCGCAACTTCGTTACGGAGGCGCCGGAGTTCGTGGAAGAGAGTGACTTGACCTTGCGTGATGAATTCGTGTTGCGCCAATGGCTCGGCCAGACGTGCAGCCGGGAGATAGCTAGGCTTCAAAACTGGGATGGCCTTTGACTCAAGAAGGGCACGAGCAGCCGCCTCAACCCGCACCCACGACTCAAGGATCGCAGAGCGGGGGTGCAATTCCGCGAGTTGAAAGAGGAAGTTCTTGGAGGCAGTGTCGGTTGGCTTGGTGCTTTCTTCCTTCACGGGCTCAGGTGTTGCTTCCTGAAGCGCTATTACGTCGCGCTCAAACTCTGCTTCGACGGGACCTGCCTTGAGCTTTTTGAGGAACGGCGCGAGCCTGGCGATCTCCTTCCGAAGCAGAGCCACGAGTACGACTGATGCGATTGGCCAGGCCAGCGACTCGATGACTTTGGAGGCGAAGGTGAGGAGGTCCATTTGTGACGCCTAACGTAAAAGTGCGAGGCTGGCCGACCACGGAAAATGGCCGGAGCCCAAAATATGTAATCTACCACAGCCCATGAAACGCGCCGGTTCATGGCCAGTCCGCGCGACTGGCCATGTTGAGCCGACGCCCCTGTGAAGCAAGGGAGTGGATGCTGTCAACCCAACGGATCAGTTTCTTTCCGCTTTTCTGCACGACGAATACCGACCCACCCAAAAGCAGCGCCGACAACAAAAGCAACTATTGTGGCAGCGTCTAGAACAAGCCATTTTTCACGTGTGAGATGCACAGGAAAAATTGGGTTGTATAGCAAGGCAATGAAACCAAAAACGTACACCAGATTGTATCGTTGCTGACCCACAAAAAGGGGGACATATGCAAACGCTACGAAGCAGACGACTATTCGCAGGAAAACAAAATAGCCGTACGGATTTCCCGGCAGCATGCCCCACATCAAGACAAAAATAGGGAGCACCGCAGCCAGCACGAGAGTGGCGATGTCAGCTATTGACGTTTTTGCTCGTTCCGGAGTTTTCACAGTCGAATCGAAGGCCTAACGACTTGGTGAACGGCGGGCCGACACGGTCGGTTGATGTGGCACCATGTTTACGGCCCGTCTGTTCCACCTGGGGTTAGAGCGAGCCTAGCCCTTTTCCTACTTTGCGAAAACGCGCCCATTCATTTGAGCTTGATGCCGGCAGTCTTGACCACCTTCTTCCAGCGCTCCTGGTCTTCGCGCAGGAACTTGGCAAAGGCCTCGGAAGTGGTCGGGGAGGCCTCCGCGCCCCGAGACGCGAGTGCCCGGACCGTCTCCGGTTCCTTCAGGATTCTCACCACCTCGGTATTGAGCTTGTCGATGATCTCCTTCGGCGTCTTCGCGGGAGCGAGAAGACCGTACCAGACCACGTACTCGAAACCCGGGATGCCGGATTCCGCGACGGTGGGAAGGTCGGGCAAGTCCCGCGATCGCTGGGCGCTGCCCACTGCAATGCCTCTGAGCTTTCCGGACTTCACGCGCGGCAGCGCGCCGGGGGCGGCGGCGAAATAGACCTGGGTATTCCCGGTGACGAGAGCCGAAAAAGTCGCCGTCGTGCTTCCGAGCGAGACGTACACGATGTTGATCCCGGTCGCCGCTTTGATCCATTCCATCGCGAGATGGGGCCCGGAACCATAGCCTGGCACGCCGTAATGAATGTCCCCGGGCTTGCGCTTCGCCAGCGCGACCAGTTCTTTCACTGATTTGACCGGCAGCGATGGATGCACCAGAAGGATCTGAGTGACGAAAACGAGCCTGCTGATGGGGGCGAAATCACGGAGGGGGTCGTACGCGGGCTTCCCATGCAACGCTGGATAGATGCTTATCCACGCCAGCTGGCCCTGCAGGAGGCTGTAACCGTCAGGCGCTGCCTTCGCGATCAGCTCGCTGCCGACGGCGCCGGTACCGCCCGGCCGAAACTCGACGACAACCGGCTGTTTCAATGCCTCTGTCAGTTTTTTTGCGACAGTGGTGCCGACAATTTCAGCTCCGCCGCCAGGCGCAAGCGGGAGAACCCAGCGGATCGGTTTATTGGGATAGGCCTGCGCGCCAGCGAACTGCGCCAGGACCAACATCAGTGATGCGCCAGCACACGTAACAAGTTTCATGATTCCCTCCTTTGGATTGGCTGCGGTTCCTTATTGTGATCGAATCACCGCGATTCGGTAACCCGCTCACGGCGGCCGGCGCTCGGATGCCGATGCTATGCCAACAAAAACAGCAGAAGTTTCCGAGGGTGCAATCTCGTAGTCTCCTCCGCCGCCCAACGTCGTTGTGAACGGCGGGCCAGCGTGGCGCCGACACTCGAGACACCGCTGAAGGCCCGTCCGTTCCACATAAAGTTGGGCGTCATTTGGTAGCGGCCACCGATTTGCTTTGCTGATTTGCAACACAAGCAAATAAGTCAGCACCTTGTTTGACGAGGTCTAGGCTTCCAGTCTCGGTGTCGGTATGCACCCGTAGTGCTTCCATGGACAACACATTGAGCAGCTGCTCCAACTGCCGTAAGCCGTCGGCAACCTCACCGAGGTTCATCTTGTTGTCCTTGTAAAAGACGTCGGCCCGTCCATTCGGCGTGCGATGTGCTACAGCCTCGTGGCGCCAGGACTCGATTTTCGCCAGCGGTCCGTCCGGTGCATTGAGACGGACCTGAACCGACTTGGCAATCGCTCTGAGATCTGCCCTTCCATATCGAATGGCGATGGTAACCAAGTGGGGAAGAGAATATGTGTTCTTTGTGCGGTCAATCAGTGTGCCGGCTTTGGAAAACAGGCCATCGAAAACTGCTCTCCATACCTGGTCGAACAGGCGATCGAACTTCTGAACCACGATTGGATGCGACTTACTGCCCTCGTGAAAACCCTCCAGAAGGTGAAAGTAGCTCCATGCAGAAAATAAAGTCTCGGAGATGGCATTCACCATCGTCTCGACATTCGCTTTCTGTTCAGCGTTCATGCGCTATGCGACGCCCAACGTCATGCTCACCGGCGCGCTTTAGCGCGTCCGGTGCAGCTACTAGTTGGGCGGGTTTTCCCAAGCCCAAGATTAATCTGCCTTGATTCCGGCATCACGCACTACCTTGTTCCATCTCTGGGCTTCAGACCGTATGTACGCAGCAAACTCCTCCGGCCGCGCGTTCGCCGCTTCCATGCCCATTGCTTCGAGACGCTGTTTGGTCTCTTGCATTGCTCCGACTTTTTGTATCTCGAGGTGCAAGCGTGCGACTACTTCCTTCGGCGTCGCGGCCGGCGCAACGACGCCACCCCAACTAGTAACTGCGACATTTGTGTAACCGAGCTCGACCAACGTGGGAACATCGGGGTATGTTGGGATTCGCCGCGGCGCCGGCGTCGCGAGCGCGCGCAATTGCCCAGATTTGATGTGGGGCGATACCGCCACAGTGGCCCCAAACATCATGTCGATATCGCCGGTAAGCAAACCGGTCGCTCCCGGCACGGCGCCTTTATATGGAATGTGGACTATGTCGATGCCCACTTCCCGCTTGAAAAGTTCGCCCGTGAGATGTGCCGGCGTACTGTTTCCACCAGAAGCGAACTTCAGAAAACCCGGCTTCGCCTTTGCCGCCCCGATCAGCTCGGCGACCGACCTCGCAGACGAGCCGCTCGGGACAACGAGAAGGTTGTAATCCTGGTAGAACAACGTCACCGCGGTTAGGTCCCTCTCGGTGTCGTAGGGCATATTGGCGATCACGCTGGGAGCCACGACACCGGGCATAGTGAGGACGCCCAGCGTGTAGCCGTCGGGAGGCGCTTTGGCGACAGCATTAAGCCCAATCGTGCCACTGGCCCCGGGGCGGTTGTCGATGACCACCGTTTGTCCGAGGCTGCTCGCGAGCTTGTCCCCCAGCAGCCGCGCCGCTACATCAGGAGGCGAGCCAGGCCCGGTGGGAACAATTAATTTAACTGGCTTTGCCGGATACGGTGTCCGATCCTGCGTGTGCGCTGCGATCGGTGCTAGGCCAAAAAGCGTCGCGATAACCAGGCCCAGAATTCGACCATTCATTTTGCATCCCCCTTTAAGTATCGAGCCCAACGTTCCGATTGACCGGCCCGACGCAGCGGAGCGGAGCGACGCTGTAACGGGTCCGCGTCGAATCGGCGGTTAGGCGTCATCAACGTCGCCACCAGTTGTGTGTCTTTCAGCTGCGTTCGATGACTCGTTCCGCACGGCATCACCTTCCCCTTTCTTACCGGGAAGGTTACAGGTGGCTTGGAACCGAATCATGCTCATGGTCTCGCGCCATGCAAAGACAGCGTTTAAGGCTAGCGCAGCGATGACCATTGCGGCGATTAGAACCCAATCTTCTTGCGTGGGAATGCCGTAGTACCACACCACGATAAGCGAAAGGACGATAGCTACAGCCGAGTTATACGAGATATTGAAGGCACTCCAACGCCGCATCAGCCAAAGATGGATGCCTCTAGGGAGGATTGCGTGATCGAAGCTCACGCCCCCATAGAAGGCTTGTCGTCGCCACTGGTATTTGGATTCGGCTACGATCTGAGTTGTGCCGAGTCTGGGCCAGATAGCGAGAAGTGTTTCGCGGGAAAGCACGGCTTCGTAGCGACGCCCGCCGGCGAGAAAGAAAAGAGCGCGGAGCAGGAGACTAGAAAGCGTGCCGATTAGCAAGCCGAGGACGAGAATGACAATGCCTCCGCCAGCGATTATGGTCAGGACCTTTTCGGCACCGCCGACAGTGTCCAGCCAATCCTTTACGGCAGTGGGTCGATCTAGGACGAGAGCGCTCAGCACGAATGCTAAGAAAAACAGCGGAGGGTAAAGAAAACGAATCTGGCGATCCTTATCCATGTCTATGCCTCCTCGCCGGACGCCGCCTAACGTCCCGGTTGTGCCGTGCGGAACGCGTCGGTCACCAACCGGCGGTTATACGGCTTATCGGTTAATGATTTCATCCGGCGATAACGAGTACTTCACCATCAACGCGTCCCGCACTGTTTCGACGATACTAACCACAGTAGCGGGAAAAACGTTGGCCTTCGGATCGTTTATCCACTTCAGAAATCCTTCGGTGTCTGAATCCGTCATCCGATCGAGCCGAGCCATGATCTCTGAGTTGAGTAAAGGTCGCCCGGAATCGTTGTCCCAAATATGACCGACGCACTTGTTACGGAAGTCCTTCACCCCTTTGTCAGTAATCGTCCGAACCAACTTCTTGCACGCAACAACGTGCTCGGGCGGTATAAGACTTTTGAAACGATCGTAGAACTCCGTAAATTTGCAAAGGCTCAGGATCAGGTGGGACAAACAGATTTTCTGCACCGTGACCATTAGCGGTAGTTTGATTCGCCCAGCGCGATAATGCGCGTCGTATTCTCGAAGGAGCATAACGCCGCTAACGAAATCTCCAACAAAATCGTTAAGCGTATCCGCGGCTTGAGTTGCCCTCGATCTACTTGGCTGGCTCATGGTGAAAAGCCGTATAACGAATAGCGTTTATCCGCCGCCGCACAAACGTTGAATCCGGCCGCGGCGGCAATGGCGGCGGATAAACCTCGTTGGACTGAACCGCCACGCAGGCGGTGACTATGGGGATTGTAAGCGTGGGGGGGCGGGAGTCAATCGTTTGGCATCACGATGAGCGCGCCCAATGAGGTGCATGCGAGCACTCGGCACGGACAAAAGCGGTAGCGAAGTCCGGGAACAAGCGCGAGCGAACGTGCGTATCGCGCGAACCGGGCCAGAGGGCCGAACGCGCCCCTGGCGACCAAGATCGCCAAGAGCCGAGCACATGAATCGCAAGGGCAGCCGCAATCTCAAGGGGGTCCTCGCAGATGCAGCAAGCGCATCGGTGCAGGGGCGATGGGCGCCGTCGGCACGAACCGGCCCTTGCCGCAGTGCGGGCAGCGCGACCACTCGATCCGGTCGATGCGGTGCAGGAAGGCCTCGACCGACTCCACCACGCGCGGATCGGGCGCCGGCGCCGAGAGTGCCGCGCGCGCCTGCGCCAGTTTCGCCGCCTTGCCGGCCGGGCCGAGCAGGCCGTAATGGCGGATGCGCTTGAAGCCCTTGGGCAACACATGCAACAAGAAGCGCTCGATGAAGGTCTGCGCCGGCACACTGAGCGTGCGCCTGCGGTTGCCCTGGGTCCAATCGCGCACCCGCACACTCACCGTGTCCCCCTGCATGCCCAGGATGCGCTCGTTGGAGATCGCCACCCGATGCGTATAGCGAGCCAGATAGTCGAGCACTTGCGCCGGCCCGCCGAGCGGCTCTTTGGCATACACCACCCAATCATGGACGTATAGTCGGGCCAAGAGATCGCGCCACGCGCGATCGGCGAGTCCCGCCTGCTGCAGTTTGCCGCCTGGGTGGGCGGCCTTCAGTGCGGCGACGAACTTGCCCCGGAAGACTTGGGAGAGCGCCTCGATCGGAAACAGAAAGCCGCGTTTGGCCGCCACCCACTGCCCGTCGGCCTTCAGTGCCCCACCGGGCACCAGCGCATGCAGATGCACATGGCGCGCGAGGTCCTGCTTCCAGGTATGCAGCACCAGCGAGAAGGCGGCGGTGCCGCCCAACCAGCGCGGGTTGGCCGCGAACTCGGTGAGCGTGGCCGAGACCGCCCCGAAGAGTATCTCGTAGAGCGCTCGTGGACACTGCCCGATGAGTCCATTCAGATCGTGGGGCAGGGTGAACACCAGGTGGAAGTACGCCACCGGCAACACCTCGCGCTGGCGCGCGGCGAGCCAAGCCTCTTTAGCCCGCGTCTGGCACAGCGGGCAATGACGGTTGCGGCAGGAGTGATAGACATGGCGTGTCGTGCCACAGGCCTCGCAAGTCTGCACATGACCGCCCAAGGCGACGGTTCGACACGCGACGATAGCGCGCCAGACCTTGGCCTTGGCAACCGACAAGGGATGAGCCGCGAGATAAGCCGGGCCGTGACGGCGCAGCACCTCGGCCAAGCCCACCCTGGGGAGGGCGGGAACCACGTCGAGCGCTCAGCGCCTCGGCGGGTCGAGCAGTTCCAGAGGGGAAGTGGTGCCGGTCAGACGGCTGTGCGCCAGATGCAGATAGCGCATGGTTGTGCCGATGTGGCCGTGGCCGAGCAAGCGCTGCAACGTGGGGAGATCGACCCCAGCCTCCAGCAGGTGGGTGGCGAAGGCGTGCCTCAGGCTGTGGATGCCGCCTTCACGGGGAATGCCGGCGGCGTCACGGGCGGCGTAGTACATCCGCTGCGCTGTGGTGAGATCGATCGGCGCCGTGCCGGCCCGGTTGGGAAAGAGCCACGTGCGCGGCCGGCGATCGCGCCAGTAGAGGCGCAGTGTTTCGAGCAGCCGGGGCGAGAGCAGCGTGTAGCGATCCTGGCCGCCCTTGCCCTGGCGCACCTTGAGGCACATGCGGTCGGGCGCGCTCTCGATGTCGGCCACCTGCAGCGCACAGACCTCCGACACGCGCAGGCCTGCGGCGTAGGTGGCCATCAGCACGGTGCGGGCGCGCAGGCTCGCGGCAGCGGCGAACAGGCGGCTGACCTCCTCGCGCGACAGGATTTGCGGCAGCCGCTTGGGGACCTTCGCCATCGGGATCTCGAGCGCCAGCGTCTTGTGCCCGAGCACGGCATCGAAGAGGAAACGAAAGGCGCACACCGCCTGATTGACGCTGGCGTAGGCGAGTTTCTTCTCTCCGATGAGATGCAGCAGGTAGGCCTGGATCTGCACGGCACCGAGGCCGTCCGGCGATCGGCCATAGTGTTGGGCCAAGCCCGTCACGCAGGCCAGATAGCATTCGCGGGTCCGCGGGGAAAACCCGCGCAGCACCATGGCGTTGTCCATCTCGCACCGCAGTTTCGTCGTCATCTTCGTCTCCTTGATCGAATCGGGGACATCCCCCGCAATCAAGGATCGATGACCTCAGCCACTCATGACAATACGATACGAAACGATGGGGCGCTGCAACGACAGGAACAAACTTCTGGGTTCAATACCACCGCGTAAGCGGTTTAGTTCAACGTCATGCTGTGCGGCGGGCCGCCGCGGTGCCAAGAAATGGTACGACGCTTCCGGCCCGTCCGCACCAGCTAAAGTTAGACCGCCTCATGCCCAGAGCCCGATTCTGCGCTGCGCGTGAGAACCAAGCAGGCTGTGAAAGTACTCGCTTATCACAGTGATGCGTGCGCGCTTACCGCTGAAAAATAGCAGAGCAACTGTGCCCGATTCGTATGAAGTACAGAAGAACCTCTCGTGGTACGACCGAAGGCAACGCAGGACTACCTCTACGCGGTCTCTAGTGCGCGCAGCACGGATATGCTGGTAGACCGCGACAACCCGTGTGGCGTCAGCATTCATTAAGGCGAACAGTTCGGTAGGCAGAAGATATTGGCCACGATCCTTGACCGGACCGGTCTTGATGCCGGTGTCAGGGTCAAGAAAAAGATCACCGTCGTCAGCAACTTCGTCGAAATAAAGTTGGCGATCGTCTTTGAGTGTGACCGCATGCTTCACAATCTGATCGGACTCCACTCGGAGGAGTCTGGCAAATAAATGCCAGTCCTCCGGGCGCCATGCCTTCGCATCACTTGCCATGGCATCTATGCGGAGATTGTCCAAGACGCCCACACGCTGCAGCCCTTCGAATACGGACCCTTTCCAGTGGTCAAGTGCATCGCCAAGATATTTGAGATTCATGCGTGCGGCCCCTGGGGCGGTCTAACGTAGAGCTAACCGGCGCTGCGCCGCTTTTTGGCTCAGCGTCCAGCGATCGAAGGGAGCGAGGTTAAGCGCCATGTTAGGGCTTGCGACCTGTCTTGACCTGTTTGGAAAGTTTTGGCAGGACATAGATGGTGCGGAGAATATTTTCGGCAATTGCTAACGCAGCCACAAGTTCACGTGGCTGAGCAGATGTAATTTCATGCGCGGCGACGTTGCCGAGAAACCGGTGCGTATGAAGAATTTCAGCTTGTGCTTTCGATAGAATGCCACTCGTAGCTAAGCCATCGATAAGCTTTTCTAGGTTGCTGCCAGAGATCTTTTGGTCTTTGCAAATCGATTCAATTAGGGTCCTCAGCCCGACGCCCGATAGGACGGGAAGCTGGGCGTTCATTGAGCCAATGACTTCCTTATAGATCAGGCGAACCTTGGTAGGAAGCTCGCTTTCATCGTCAATCGGTTGACGTTCAGTTTCGCCACGCGGATACGTTTTCCAAGTTGACTCCATTTCACCGTTCGTCGGGTTCCAATCGTCTTCAGACCAGCTTTCAATCGCATAGGTGAACGCGTCGCATCCGGCGCATCGAGCGAAGTAGTGAGTTTCTCCCCAGTGATAATCATCGTGGGGATGGTTCCCAATTTTTTCTTCAGCTATTACTTTGTGATTGGTGTGCTTCCCGCACTGATGGCAAAAAATCTTCATGTGTGAGAGCCCTAACGCTTCCGTTCAGCGGCGCGCCGCTTGCGGCGCGTCCGCTGCAACGGGCGGTTGGGCGTCGTTGAGCATCTGTGTGGTATGCAAATCACTTTAATCGTGGCGTGAGCGCGGTTACGATGCCATCGACGAGTGCTGTGAAATGATTGACCGTGTCGAGGAGCGGCTTTCCATCGATGATCCCAGACTCGCTTAGCGCGACGTCGAATCGAAATTGCTGCTTCGGGTTCGGCTTCTCATCAGCGGCACCGATGTAGAGTTCGAAGCCTGCCTTCAAAGGAAACCCTTTGTCAGCAGGATTAAGGAAGACATTCATCGACTCAAATGCGGCGACAGCTTCGGCCGGGAACGTACCGCCAAGGTGACTGGCCATCAGCTGCCCGAGATTCATGCCTGCGGCTTGAGAGCCCACCGTGAGCAGCAGGCGATGTTTTTCGATGTTGTTCAGTCGGTAGAGGACCCAGAGGAGATCATTCCCTGCTTTGTAGGGCTTGAGTGCGTCGATCGCGTCGAACGTCTCTTGGCGTGCCCCCTCCATCCTTCGGCGCTTCTTCACCTCGTATTTCGCAGCATCGTCGGCGACCGGAAAGTAGATCCAGTTCGGGTTTGGAGGGTTATCTCCCGTGTCGTTACACACCATTTGGTAGGCGAGGTGATCCAGGGCGCTCATCAGGTTTTGGATCGCGTCACCAGCGATTAAGGACAGACAGTCTGGAATGGGTTCAGCGCTCGTGACGTAGTAGATCAGCTTGCGCGTCTCTGGATCGTGCTTTGCCCCGATCTTATACGGACCACTCTCGAGGAAGGCGCGCAGCTCCCGCTGCAAGTCCGTGACGTGCTCTTTGGCCCGCTTTACCTTGAGCGAAACGTGCTTCAATCGCTCATCGACGGTTGGCATGAGGCTTTCACATACGGAGAAACATCAAGTGGCAAAGTGCTATGAAATCCCGATGCCCAGACGTTGCGACGCCCAACGTTCGCGATGAGCGGCGCGCGACAGCAGCAACGCTGGCACAGCGTCCGTCTCGATCGCGGGGTTAGGCAGCCGGATCGGGATCGGCTGTCGAATGCGTTTCGACCAGTTCTTGTACACTGTCAATCATCTGTTTCACGTCACGCTCGTCGAATGAATCCCACTCCGCGTGAAAGGCTTTGTTTCTAACGGCGGCAGCAGCTCTCAGACGTTGTGCTTTGACTTTTCCAAGGACTCTCTTGGTGCTCAGCGCACTTATTAGGGCGTCGAGTTCTTTACCTGAAGGATCGATGCTGAGCTTTCTGCATAACTTCTTTATAGTGTCTTCAAGCACAGCGCTGGCCAGAATCGCCGCTTCCATTTTCCGCCTGCTTTCCAAATATTCTGTGGCGTGTCTCAGAAATTCCTCTAAAGCTGGACCCACAAACCTAAACTCGAGATCAAGTAATAGGCCGCGGCTCCACTCCGCATGCGCGGAGCTCAGAATACCGAGAAGATTCGCGAGTCGATCCGGATAGATTGTCTCATCGGCATTTGCAAGGAGACGATGAGCTTGCAGCAAGTGGCGACTACCGTGAGGTAGCGCCACCTCCAACAGATTAACCGTAGACAACAACCAGGAAATGCAATCTGGCCGCTGATTCCAAGCAACCGCGTTATTAACTTTGAACTGTTCGACCAACTGCGTTCCTTTCGCCATCAGGACGGCGAAGCGCGCTTCGATTGTTCTAACCAAATCCGCCATCGTGTCCCGCCCGTGGCTGCCTAACGTCGTGGTCAGCGGCGCCGCGAGGCGTCCGCTGCACCTATAGTTAGCTGCCCACCTCGGTCGGCCTTCATGAGCCTGCGGAACTCGGCCACAAGAAGGCTCTGCAGTTTCCCGAAATCCTTTTTTGGTGAGCACGGTCACCGATCTTGATGGTGTTTCGTGCGGCTGTGGTCACGCAGCGTAATGTTGGGGGCGGGGTCCCCCTCAGGGAGCTTGAACATCCGCGCCCGTTGGGGGAGTCTCTTTTCTGCCAAGATCAGAGACCCCCAAAGTGTGCCACACCGTACTGCAAGACCCCAACTTCTTTCGACTGCTGCTGTGCATTGACCAGGAACTGGCCGAGGAGCTGAAGGCCGGGGGCTGTGAATGCGGTGGCGTACTTCACCGCGCCGACTATCCGCGCAAGCCCCGGGGCTGCCTTGCCGAAGTTCGCAGTCAATTCGAATCGCGGTGGAGTTTCTGCTGCAACCGCTGCCGCAAGCGATCGACCTCGATGTCGGTGCGCTTTCTGGGCCGGCGGGTATATGTCGCGGTGGCGGTGGTGGTGGCTTCGGCGCAGCGTGCTGGGGCAAGTAGCCCGGCGGCACAGCTTGCCCGGGCACTGTCGGTGCCGGTGCGCACACTGGAGCGATGGCGGGGCTGGTGGTGGGCGCAGTTCCCGCTCACGGCGCTGTGGCGTGGAGCCTGCGGCCGATTCATGCCGCCGGTGGCCAGCGAGCGCCTGCCGGGCAGTGCGCTGGAGCGCTTTGCCGGAACGGCTGCGCAGTCGATGCGCCGCTTTCTGATGTTTCTCACGCCCTTGACGGTGGGCCGCTTGATCACACTCCCGGAGGCTCGCTGATCACCCGCAGAGGATGCGCGTAGCCAAGTTACCCGAGGGCTCGTAGCCTTCATTCCCGCACGCGGTGCCGCCGGCGCCGCTTTCCCGGGAGACCCAGTTGAGTTCGATCACCGAACCCCCGAAGCGCGATCGATGGGCGCGGCTGCGCTTCGCGATCATCGGCCCGTTGCTCGCCGCGCCTCCGGCGCTGCATCAGTTGCGTAGCGCGCTGCGCGTGCTGGCCGCGAAGACCTGGCGCCACCCCATCTCGGGCCGGGATTTACGCTTCGGCGTCTCGACACTGGAGCGCTGGTACTACGCCGCGCGGCGCGAGCCCGATCCGGTGGCGGCGTTGAGGAACCGGCTGCGCCGCGATCTCGGCCGCTTCCCGAGCATGAGCGTGCCGGCGATCGAGGCCCTGCGCGCCCAGTACCGCGAACACCCGGGCTGGACCGCGCAATTGCACTTCGACAACCTGAAGATCGTGCTCGCGGGCATGGCCTCGCCGCTGCCCTCCTACCCCACCATCCGGCGCTACCTCAGAGCGCAGGCGATGTTCCGCCAGGCCCGCCCCCGCCGCGCGACCGACGGCGCGCTCGCCGCCCGTGACCGCCTCGCGCGGCTCGAGGTCCGCAGCTTCGAGGTCGAGCACGTGGCCGCACTCTGGCACCTGGACTTCCACCACGGCAAGCGCCCGGTGCTCACTCGCGAGGGCACCTGGGTGAAACCGCTGCTGTTCGGGTGCATCGACGATCGCTCCCGCCTGCTCTGTCACCTGCAGTGGTATCTCGACGAAACGGCCGAGAGCCTCGTTCATGGTCTGTCGCAGGCGTTCATGAAGCGCGGTCTGCCACGCGCGCTGATGACCGATAACGGCGCGGCCATGGTGGCCGAGGAATTCACCGCAGGCCTCACCACCCTGGGCATCGTGCACCAGCCCACGCTTCCGTATTCGCCCTACCAGAACGCCAAGCAGGAATCGTTTTGGGCTCGCATCGAAAGCCGCCTCATGGCCATGCTCGAAGGCGAGGACGCCCTCACGCTCGATCTCCTCAACCACGCCACCCAAGCCTGGGTCGAGCAGGAGTATCACCGCACCCACCACACCGAGATCGACGACACGCCGCTCGCGCGCTATCTCGCCGGCCCCTCAGTCGCTCGCCCCTGTCCCGACAGCGCCATCCTCGCGGGCGCGTTCCGCATCGAACTCGTGCGCCGCCAGCGCCGCTCCGACGCCACCGTGAGCCTCGCCGCCCAGCGCTTCGAGATCCCGGCGCGCTATCGCCACCTCGACCGCGTGAGTCTTCGCTACGCCCGATGGGATCTCTCCCGCGTCGATCTCCTCGATCCGCGCACCGGCGTCATCCTGTGCCCCGTCAAACCGCTCGACAAGGCCGCCAACGCCAACGGCCAGCGCCGCGCGCTTGATCCGCCCGAAACCGATGCGTCACCCACGCCGCCTTCCGGGATCGCACCGCTGTTACGCAAGCTCCTCGCCGACTACGCCGCCACCGGCCTGCCCCCGGCCTACCTTCCCCCACCTGATGACAAGGATCCCGCATGAGCCAGAAACTGCTCGCCCTCTATGGGCTGAAGTTCAACCCCTTCTCCCCCGAACTGCCCACCGAGGCGATCTACGTGCCGCCCAAGGTCGAGAGCTTCTGCTGGCGCATCGAGAACGCCCAGATCGGTGAGGGCGGATTCGCCATGATCCACGGCGAACCCGGCAGCGGCAAGAGCGTCATCCTGCGTCTACTTGCCGAGCGCCTCGCCCGCCTCGCCGACATCACCGTGGGCACCATCAGCCACCCCCAGAGCAACCTCGCGGACTTCTACCGCGAGATGGGCGACGTGTTCTCCGTGCCCCTCAGACCGCACAACCGATGGGGCGGCTTCAAGGTGCTTCGCGAACGCTGGATCGCGCACCTCGAATCCACCCGCCGGCGCGCCGTCCTCCTGATCGACGAAGCCCAGGAGATGCGGCCCGCCGTGCTCTCGGAATTGCGCCTCCTTGCCAGCGCACGCTTCGATTCCCAGCCGCTGCTGTGCATCGTGCTCGCGGGCGACGCGCGCCTCATTGAGAAGCTGCGCCGCGAAGAGCTCGTGCCCCTGGGCTCTCGCATCCGTACCCGGCTCGCGCTCGAACACGTCAGCCGCGACGAGCTTGCCGCCTGTCTCACTCACCTGCTCGAGACCGCCGGCAACGCGAGTCTCATGACCCCACAACTGCGACAGACCCTGTGCGATCACGCCGCCGGCAATTACCGCGTGCTCGCCACCATGGCGGCCGAACTGCTCGCCGTCGCCGCCCAGCGCGATCTCGCCAAGCTCGACGAGAAGCTCTACCTCGACGTCTTCGCCCCGCCCGATTCCTCCGCCGCCCGGCGCAAGGCCGCAGCGCGCTGACCAACTCCCGAGGACCTCCCATGTGCGAACATGATCTGACTGCGCCTCTGCGCCTGCCGCACCTGTCCGACGACTCCGCCGTCGAAATCCTCAACTTCCTCTACGATGTCCTCACCGTCTTCGAGTCGCGCTATGGCGACCAGATCCGTCGCTACTACGACGAACACTCCCAACACAACCTCATCGAATCCGATCAACACCTTCCCGACGACGATCCGCCCTTCTGATCTTCCCCCCACCCAATGCACAACGCCGTCAACTTCAACCGCTGACGGCGTCTCCATTCCGTTCCCCTGCCGCAATCACCATCGCCAAACGTGACCATCGCAACATCAATTCAGGTGACCACGCTCACTTTGGTGAATCGCGGAGCGCAATACGTTCTTTTTCGATCATCGGAAATAGTTCGTCGTAGTTCGGGTCCTTGGACATGTCCACTTTGCCAAAAGTCTGATCATAGAATGCGCAACTGAGATCCATCGCAGCCATCCCAAAGCGGGCAATGATTTCGTAGCTCTCCTGCTGGAAGAAGATTGCATTGTCGCGGCTCTTTACCGAAAGATCTTCTGCGACCTTGACGAAGTTCTGCGCGAGGTTCAGGTAGCGCCTCAACTGAAGTTCCGGTGGCATTTTCATTGGTGGATTTGGCTGCGCGATTTGGAGGAACAGTTCTTGCCACTTGTTCGCGACCGCGTAAATTTCTTTGATAGCTTGGGAGCGCTGCTCATCAAGCCGTGATAGACCTACGCTTTGCTCGTTGGCATAGATCGACAATTCAGTCTTCAGAACCTCGGACTTCTGCTGAAGTTCCGTCTTGTATTTCTCGATGACACGCGACACCTGAAGATCGATAAAGGTACGCCCGAAATATGCGGCTATTGCCAACGCGACAGTCGTCCCGCCGATGGCGGTAAGGAATACCTCAAGTAGGGACACTCGTGGGCTCCTTTGGGCAGCTAACTTGAAGTCGACCGCCGAAAAACGGGGTCTGGATACCCTATTCTGCGCCAGCCCTTGTCATCCTTCAAGCAGATCAATCCGTTATGTAGCCATGGCACACTAAATGCCCTGACAAAACCCCGATTCGCATGCAAAGACCAGATACGCCGTATTCGCCGCACCAGACCACCGCCAAGCCGCGGCTCTTGGATCAGGTGCGCGGTGTGCTGCGCCGCAAGCATTACAGCATACGAACGGAACAGAGCTACGTGGACTGGATCCGGCGTTTTATTTTGTTCAACGCCAAGCGGCATCCGGCACAGATGGGCAAGGCCGAAGTGACGGCGTTTCTCACGTATCTTGCGGCGCAGCGCAACGTGGCCGCCTCGACACAGAACCAGGCGCTGTCGGCAATTCTGTTCCTGTATCGGGAGGTGCTGGAACTGGAACTGGAATGGGTGGATGGTTTCGAGCGGTCCAAACGACCGGCGAGACTGCCCGTGGTGCTGACGCTCGCGGAGGCGCATTCCGTTCTTTCGCAACTGGACGGCACGAAGTGGCTGATGGCAAGCCTGTTGTATGGCGCCGGCCTGAGACTGATGGAGTGCCTGCGCTTGCGCGTGAAGGATGTCGATTTCGGCTACGTGCAGATACTGGTGCGCGACGGCAAAGGTGCGAAAGACCGCGTTACCATGCTGCCGCAGGCCGTGATCGAACCGCTCACGGCGCATCTTGAGAGAGTACGCGCGCTGCATAATCGCGATCTCGCGGCGGGCTATGGGGAAGTCTGGCTGCCGCACGCGTTGGATCGCAAGTATCCGCGCGCCGCCCGGGAATGGGGTTGGCAATACATCTTTCCGTCGCGTAAGCTGTCGACCGATCCGCGCAGCGGTGCCATTCGACGCCATCATCTGGACGAGGACGTCCTGCAACGGGCCGTTAAGGAAGCCGCGCGTCTGGCAGACGTGCGCAAGCCAGTGAGCTGCCATGCGTTTCGCCATTCGTTTGCCACGCACTTGCTGGAGAACGGCTACGATATCCGCACTGTGCAGGAGTTGCTCGGGCACTCGGACGTCTCAACTACCATGATCTACACGCACGTCATGAACAAGGGCGGGCGCGGCGTGCGCAGCCCGCTTGACTCGACGGGGATCGCAAGCGACAGGCACCCGCAAGTGCGGACGGGATGAGCTGACCGCAAAAGGCCACTGGGGCGTTGGGGTCCGCTATTTGCTCGGCAGGGTTCGTATCGGCGTACCCCTCATGTACCCCTCAAGTACCCGTCAAGCGGGTATTAAAAAGAAGGGGTATTGAAAATAAGGGGTTTTGAGAAGAATTCATCGGCGGCTAAACCTGCCGCGCTACCTTCTCCTTTAGCAGTTCGAAATTCGAGCGGTCCATCTTGAGCAGGCCCTGGTTGATCTGCCGGTCGATCTCGACCACGGCCTCGTTGCACGGGGTCGGAATGCCGAGCTCTTTGCCCTTGCGCGCAACCAGGCCGCTGATGAACTCCATTTCGCTCTTGCGGCCCTTGATGTGGTCGTGAATGGGAGCCGTGCGGCCGTGGCTGACGTGGCCCAGCAGAGTCTTCATCGCGGTCACCAGGTTCTCGTCGCTAGAGCCGGCGAACTCGTCGGCGCGCAGGCCGAATATCGCCTCGGTGCGGTAGCCGAGCGCGGCGCCCACCGCGAGCGATTCCCGGCCGAGCTGCACGGAGATGTCGAACATGCCGGGCAGGTTGGCCGCCTCCGAATTGCCGAGACCCAGCAGCCCGAACGGTCCCATGGTCATCGTATTGGCGATGAGCTTGGTCCACTTCGCGCCGTAGATGTTGTTGGTGATGTCGCACCGGCCCACGCTGCCGAGGATGGCCGCGATCTCCTTCACGCGCGGGGTATAAAAACCGTCGAGCTCGCCCACCGCGAACCACGTGGTCTTGTGCGCGGTGTTGCGCTTGACCAGCCCGGGCGTGAAAATTTCCGCCGACAGCTCCATGGCGCAGCCCACCGTGCGGTCACGGCCGACGATGGCGGCGATCGAATCATCGTTCATGCCGTTCTGGGTGCCGACCAGCACGCCGTCGGGCTTGAGGTAGGGCTTGATGAATTCCGCCAGCCAGCGGTCGTCGTTCGACTTGACCGCGAGAAACACGATGTCGAATTCCAGGCTGGCCGAAGCGAGGTCGCACAGGTGCAAGGCGCGGATCGGGGTCTTCACGTCCCCGTCCGGCATCTGGATGCGGAGCCCGGATGCTTTCAGCGCGTCCACCTGCGCGGGCCACTGGTCGATGACCGTGATGTCGTAACCCGCCTTCGTGAGATCGGCGCTGATGCTGCTGCCGATCGCGCCTGCGCCCAATACAGCTATTTTCCTGCCCATGCCTTGCACCTGTGTGGTGGGTTGTCGATCAGCCGCCGCCAATTATTGATGTTTACGAAAGCGGATGACAATCCGATTTCGCTCGACGCGCCCCTCTCCCCTCGGGAGAGGGGCGGGGGTGAGGGTCGAGCAGTGTAACGCAGTTACGTAATGCTCGATAATCCGCGATTGTGCCAGTTCTGCTTGCTACTTACGATCTCCCGACCTCGCGATCTCCCGACTTCACGGCTTCCAGCGTACTGCAGCGGAATCCCGGCGGCCTCAATCACCGCCGTCCGCGGCCCGACCGTCTATAATGAGCGGTGAAGAACACAAGAAAATCGCGTTTCATCCCTTTCCTCCCGGACTGAAGTTAAGTGGCGATCCACCTGACGTTGGCCCTGAGCTTTTTCAACTTCGTCGGCGCGAACGCGGCGCGCGTCGTGCTGACGCTCTATGCGCTCGAGCTCGGCGCGCCGGCCTCGGCGGTTGGTGTGCTTGGCGGACTGCTGTTCCTGTTTCCGCTGCTGTTGTCGTGGCCGATCGGCGTACTCGCCGACCGCCTCGGCGCTCGCGGCCTGCTGTTGTTCGCCGCGGTCTGCGGCGCTGTCTCGCTGGTATTGCCGTACTTCGTGCGCTCGCTGCCCGCGTTCTACGTCGCGGCGTCGCTGAACGGCCTCGCGCTCGCGTTCTACCATGTCACCCTGCAGAACTTGATCGGGACACTGAGCCGGCCGGAAGACCGCGCGCGCAACTTCAGCAACTTCAGCCTGACCGGAGCAATGACGAGTTTTGCCGGTCCGCTGCTCGCCGGCATTTCGATCGATGCCCTGGGCCATGCGCCGGCGTGCCTCGTCATCGCGTCGCAATCGGTGATCGCCTTCGCGCTGCTGCTCGTCTGGGGCGGTGTCTTTCCGCCCGGAAAGCCGCAGGCGCCGCTGGACGCCGGCGCCCCCCACGCGCTTGCGGACCGCGAAGTGTGGCGCATGCTCGTCACCAGCGGGCTGGTGCAGCTCGGCACCGATCTCTTCCAGTTCTACCTGCCGATCTACGGGCACTCGATCGGTCTTTCGGCTTCCGCCATCGGCACGATCCTCGCGACCCTCGCCGTGGCGGCGTTCGTCGTGCGCCTGTTCCTCGCGCGCCTGGTGAAGCGCGTGTCGGGGGAAACGCTGCTCGCCTGGGTGTTTTTCATGGGCGCGATCGGCTTCGCGCTGGTGCCGCTGTCCGGCAACGCGGTCGTGCTCGGGTTGATCGCCTTCTTTTTCGGGCTGGGCATGGGCATCGGCATTCCGCTCACCGTGATCCTCATGTTCGCCCGCTCGGCGGAGGGGCGCTCGGGACAGACGCTGGGGATGCGGCTCACGGCCAACAATTTCGTGCGTGTGACGGGACCCATCGTGTTCGGCGTCGTCGGCTCCGCGTTCGGGCTGCCGGCCGTGTTCTGGATCATCGCGGCGATCATGGCATCGGGCGGACTGCTGTCGCGGTCACGGGCCGGCGGGGCGACCAAGTGACAGGAAAAAGCGGCAAGGAATCGAGGAAACGGCGGCGCCGCCCCCGATCCCTTGACTTGACAATGCCGGTATGAGATCACAAGATCGTGAAGAGTTCACCCAAAACCTGGAGAGGTGCGTGAGTGAAATAATGCGCCGGTCCTGGCTGCTGGTGCCGATGTCGAAGCCGGAACAGATTGCCCAGGCGCCCCGGTCCGGGGCCGATGTGATTGTGCTCGATCTCGTAGAGCTGGTCGCCGAGGACGATAAGCACGCGGCCAGGGAGAAAGTCCATGCAGTGATCCATACCGTGCAGGCCGGCGGCGCTGAAGTTTTTGCGCAGATCGATCCAGAATCGCTTGACGCCGATTTACACGCCGGCGTCTGGCCGGGGCTCAGTGGCATAGTGGTGTCGCGCGCCGAGTCACCCGAGCAGATCGTGGAAATCGAGGCGTTATTGAGTCGATTGGAGAACGAGCGTGGCGTTCCGCCCGACACGGTGAAGATCGTTGCAGCGCTGGAAACAGATCGCGGCAATCACGCCGCGTACGACATCAGCCGCGCCAGCCGGCGCGTGTGGGGCCTGACGCTGGGCCGCGCCGATCTTGTGATGGACCTCCGCCCGGAACCCTCGGGCGAGATTCACCTCATGTTGTACCTCATGCAGCGGCTGATCGTTATCGCCCGGGCCGTTGGCGTAACGCCCATCGGGGCGTGGTGGCGTGCGCCGGACCGCGGGCTGCTGGCGACGCCGGAGAACACCGATCAGGCGGCGCGACGCGGCCGGGCCATCGGCTTCAAGGGCGCGATGTGCCTGCGCGCCAACCAGGTCGAGCCGCTCAATCGAGTTTTTACACCACTCACTGCTCACGCTGTTTTTTGAATATGGCCCGACAACCCGTGCGCCGCTCAGGACTCACCATGCCGGTGGTCACGGCCCGCTTCGTGGATCACGCCTGGCGCCGAGGGTGCGACTTCGTTATTCTCGACCTCGAAGACTCGGTCCCGCGGCATTTAAAGGCCTACGCGAGAGGTCTCATCGAAGACGCCATTCCCAATGTCTCGAAGGGTGGGGCGGAGGCATTCACGCGCATCAACCACGACTCTGTGCAGGCCGATCTGGAGGCCGTCGTGTGGCCGGGACTGGCCAAGGTTGCGTATCCCAAGACCGAGCACGCCGAGGAGGTGCGTCTGCTGGATACGATCATCACCCGCCTCGAACGCGAGCGGGGCATCCGCCCCGGCACCGTCGAGATCGGTCCCAACATCGAAACCGCCGTCGGCGTGGCCAACGTCTTCGAAATCGCTGCGGCCAGTCCGCGCGTGCGGGAATTCGGTGCGACCACGGGCGGTTACGATTTGTCGCGCGACCTGGGGGTCGAGATGTTCGTCGACTTCGATCAGTTCGTTTACGTCAAGGGCGAATCCGAGCTGGCGGCGCGGACGCTGGGGTTGCGCGTGCGGGGAGCCCCTTTCGTAGCGAATACCACGGGAAGCGTTAGTGACCCGGATCGTGCCTTCCGCCAGGCCGAGGCCGCCCGGCGCTGCGGTTTTCGCGTCAGCGGTGGCGGGCTCAATCCGGCGACCGTGGACTCGCAGAACTTGGGCTACACGCCCCCTGATGAGGACGTGTGCGATGCGCATTGGGTGTTGGAACAATATCAACGGCTGGAGGCGACAGGTGAAGCCTGGCTGGAAGTCGAGAGCCGGGTGATCGACCGTTACGAAGCGGCGCGGGCCCGCGACACTCTGGAATGGGCTGCGTTGTGCGCCGAGCGCAATCGGGAAAAGGCCGAAGCCGTCGCCCGCACCACAGCCGCGATGGCTGAGCAAGCTCCACCTCAAAAATAGCTCGTCATTCATCACGCGTCACCCATCACCCATCACCCATCACCCATCACCCATTACCCATCACCTCGTGGCTATCCTCGTTCGACGCTCCAATCTCATGGTGCCTCTCACCGATGCCGGCATGGTGAGCCAGGCGTGGCGCCACGATGCCGACGCGATCACGCTCGATCTGGAAGATGGCGTTGACGCAGCGCGCAAGGCGGAGGCGCGTGGTTTGGTCAAGAAGGCAATCGTACCGACCGCGAAAAGTGCGGCTGAAGTCTTCGTGCGGGTGAACAAGTCTTTCTTGCAGGCTGACCTCGAGGCCGCGGTGTGGCCGGGGGTGTGCGGCGTTATGCTTCCCCAAGTCGAGTCGGCTGCGGAGGTGCTGGAGGCTGCGGAGATTGTGGCGACACTGGAACGCCAGCGAGGTATCGTCGCCGGGTCACTGCAATTCATCCCCCTGCTGGAATCGGCCCGCGGAGTGTGGGACATCCGCTCGATCATCACCGCCAGCTCGCGTGTGACACAGGTCGGCCTCGACGAGAGCGATCTGGCCGGCGATCTGGGTATCAATCCTCTGCCCGACCACGATCCCTTTGTTTATGCCCGGGGCCGCCTGGTTATCGAAGCCATCGCCGCCAAAGTGAATCCGATCGGCATGGCGTACCCGCTCAGCCTGCGATCCGGCGTGGCGCCGGAATCGGAAATCCATGCGCTGGCCACGAAAGCCAGAAACCTGGGCATGAAGGGCGTGATCTGCCCTCACCCGGGCTGGGTGGCTCCAGTCAACGCTGCCTTTACGCCGACCGCCGAGCTGGTGGCTTGGAACAAACGCGTGCGCGAGGCATTTGCCGCAGGCGTGGCTGCCGGCACTGCCGCGGTACCGCTGGACGGCCGCATGATTGATGTGCCCGTGGACGAGTGGGCCATCGTCGTGATCGCCACGGCTGAAGCGTGTGCGGCCCGGGATGCGGAGAAGCACGCTGCGCTGAATCGCCAGCACAAATGCACAGCGCAATAGGAGCGCACATGTCAGACATGCCGAAATCAGCAAGCATCAATGAAGAGGGGCCGCGCGAAGGATTCCAGATCGAGAGCGGCGCGATTCCGACGGCGCGCAAGATCGAGCTCATCGACGCGCTGTCGAAAACCGGCCTCACGCACATGCAGATCGTCTCGTTCGTCGACCCGAAGCGCGTGCCCGGCATGGGGATCGCGAACGCTTATGCCGGCCTGGAAATGGGTGTAGACATGTACGATGCGTCGGTCGCGGGGCTCGGGGGATGTCCTTTCGCGGGGCACAAAGGCGCGGCCGGCAACGTGTGCACCGAGGACCTCGTGTTCATGTGCGAGGAGATGGGCATCGCCACGGGCATCGACCTGGAACGGTTGCTCGAGTGCGCGCGCCTCGCCGAAGACATCGTGGGCCATCCGTTGCCCGGCTCGGTGAAGCTCGGCGGCAGCCTCGGGAAACTGCGCGCGGGCGCGCGTCGAACGGAAACGGAGAGGACTGCGTCATGAACTCACCTGAACGGCAAGGCCAGGCAGGCGAGCTTCCGCTGTCCGGCATTCGCGTTCTCGAGTTGGGGCACACGGTCATGGGGCCTTCGTGCTCCATGGTGCTCGCCGACCTCGGGGCCGATGTCATCAAGGTGGAGCCGCCCGAAGGCGACCGGACCCGCGCCAACGTCGGTTTCGGCTCCGCGCTGTTTCCCGTGTTCAACCGCAACAAGCGCAGCATCTCCATAGACATCAAGACCGAGGCCGGCAAGGCAGTCATCCACAAGGTCATTGCCGGGGCCGACGCGCTGGTCGAGAACTTCGCGCACGGCACGATGGATCGTCTCGGACTGGGCTACGAAGCGCTGGCGGCAGCATATCCCAGGCTTGTCTATTGCAGCCTGAAAGGCTTTTTGAGCGGCCCCTACGAGAAACGCGCGGCGCTCGATGAAATCGTCCAGTTCATGGGCGGGCTGGCCTACATGACGGGACCGCGCGGGATGCCGTTGCGCGCGGGCGCTTCGGTGGTGGACATCATGGGCGGCATGTTCGGCGCGCTCGGCATCCTGGCGGCGCTGCGCGAGCGCGAGCGCACCGGGCGCGGCCAGCTCGTGCAGAGCGCGCTGTTCGAATCGACCGCTTTCCTCGTCGCTCAGCACATGGGCCAGCAGGCGTTGACGGGCGTGGCCCCGCCGCCCATGCCCGAGAAGGCGAGCTCGTGGGCCGTTTACGACCCGTTCCAGACGGCCGACGGCAGGACGGTATTCGCCGGCATCACCAGCGACAATCACTGGCGCAGCTTCTGCACGGGATTCGGCGTGGAGGAGCTTCTCTCCGATCCGGCGCTCAAGACGAACCCGCTGCGCGCGCGGGCGCGCGAGAAGATCATGCCGATCGTCACTGAAAAATTCGCGGCGGAAACGTTCGCTTCGCTCGTTGCCAAGCTCGAACGCTTGAACATCCCGTTCGGCCCGCTGGCCCGGCCGGGCGACTTGTTCGATGACCCGCACCTGAACCATGGCGGGCGCATGCTCGATGTGCTCCTCCCGACCGGCAAGCGCGCGAAGCTTCCCGGGATTCCGCTCGATATGGGCGGCCGTCAAACGCGCATCCGGCGTCAGCCGCCTGGCATGGGCGAGCATACCCGTCAGGTACTCGAAGAGGCCGGTTACGCCGCCGAACAAATCGATAAACTGGTGGAGCAAGGCATCGCCATCGTACAGTAAATTGTGCGCAACATTCGGCAGGCGTCTTACTCGCGCACGGCGTGACGGCTGAAAATAGCAACCGGCTGATTTGTTTCGGAGGAGCAATGCAACGCGTCAATTATCTTCTTGCTGCGCTGGTTGTATCAGTCATCTCCCTGGCTGAAGCGGCAGAACGCGCGTACCCGAGCAAACCCATACGCTTGATCGTGCCGTACGCGCCAGGCGGCGGGAACGACACGATGGCGCGCGCCATAGGCGGCAAGCTCACCGCAGCGTGGGGCCAGCAGGTGATCATCGACAACCGTCCCGGCGCCAACGGGCTGCTGGCGGGAGAAATTGCCGCAAGAGCCGCGCCGGACGGTTACACGCTGTTCATGGCAAACATCGCGAGCCACGCCATCAACCCTGCGTTGTACAAGAAGATACCCTACGACGCGGTGAAGGATTTCGCTCCGGTGTCGCTGCTGGGCACGACGGCGAATGTCCTGGTCGTCCATCCATCAACGCCGGTCAAGAGCTTGCAGGAGCTCATCAATCTCGCAAAAGCGAAGCCCGGGCAGCTCACCTACGGATCGAACGGCACCGGCAGCTCGCAACACCTGGCGGGGGCCCTGTTCGGCAGTACCTTCGGCCTCAGTCTCGTCCACGTGCCCTACAAAGGCACCGGTCCGATGATGAACGATATGCTCGGCGGACAGATATCGATGAGCTTCGCCAACATGGTCGCCGCCCTGCCGCAGGTACAGTCGAAGCGTCTCGTTCCGATCGCGGTGACATCGCTGAAGCGCGCGTCTGCATTACCGGATGTCCCGCCCGTTGCCGAAACGGCGCCGGGATTCGAAGCGACGTCCTGGTGGGGCGTCGTCGCGACGGGGGGAACGCCTCCAGGCGTCGTCGATGCACTCAACCGTGAGATCGTGAAAGGACTCGGCGCCCCCGATATGAAGGCGTTTTTCGCCCGCGTGGGCGCGGAGCCGCGCGGCATGACGCCGCAGGAGTTCGCGGCGTTCATACGCTCCGAGCTCGCCAAATGGGGTAAGGTGGTCAGGGAGTCGGGCGCTCGCGCTGATTAGCAACACGTCCAAGATCATACGGGCCGCCGGAGTAAAGCCCGAATGAGGCGGTAAAGAGAGAGGACGAACTATGTGGAAGGCGGTCGCGTTGGCGTTTGCTGTCAGCTCTGCCGTGCCTGTTGCCGCTGCACAGCAGCCGGATAAGGAGCCATATCCGAGTCGCCCAGTGCGCTTCGTGGTACCTTTCACGGTAGGCGGGTCGGCCGATAACTATGCACGCATCCTGGCGCACAAGATTAGCGACGCATGGAATCGGCAGGTCGTTGTCGATAACCGGGCCGGCAGCAACGGAATCATAGGGACGGAGATCGTCGCCAAATCGGCGCCCGACGGCTATACGCTCTTGCTGGGCACCGGCGGGAACATTGCGACGAATCCGGCGCTGTATAAGCGGCTGCCCTATCGTCCGGGTGATTTCTCGCCGGTAACATTGATATCGACTTCGCCCTTTGTGATGCTCGTCCCGCTGTCGCTCCCGGTTACCACCGTTCAGGAGTTTCTGGCACTCGCCAGGGGAAAGCCCGGGCAACTGAATTATGTCTCTACGGGCAACGGCAGCCCTGGTCATCTTACCGCCGAACTGCTTGCTGTGACGACGGGCATCAAGATCGTTCACGTTCCTTAAAGAGCGCACGGCGCCATGATGGCCGACATGGCGTCTGGTCGGGTACACCTTTGGTTCAACGGGATCGCGCCGGCACAGGCTCAGATCAAGGCGGGTAAAGTCCGCGCGCTTGCTGTCACGAGCGCATCACGCGCGCGTGCGATGCCGAATGTACCGACGCTGGCGGAGTCGGGCGCGCCGGGCTACGAAGTCGTCGGATGGTACGGTGTTTTCGTGCCCACGGGTACGCCGTCGGCGCTCATACAAAAATTAAAGAACGACATCGTAGAGATACTGCGTCAACCCGATGTTCAGGAACGCATCCTCAATGACGGCGCCGAGCCGGGCGGGAACGATCCGCGACAGTTCGCCGCGTTTATCAATGTCGAAATGGAGAAATGGGCGAAGCTCGTCAAGTTAACGGGCATCACAGCGGACTAGCAAAGGAATAAAGACATGCCAGTGGTAAAGCGCAGCAATAAACCGGATCTGTACTACGAGCTCGACGACTATACCGATCCATGGAAGAACGCTCCATTCATTCTTCTTCAGCACGGCTTCGGCCGTTCTTCAAAGTTCTGGTATCGCTGGGTTCCGTATCTATCGCGGTTTTACAAGGTCCTGCGCCCCGATCTGCGCGGTTTCGGGCAATCATCGAGGAACTTCGATTTCGAACGCAATCTGACAACGGATGATTACGTGTCGGACCTCGAGGCCATTCTGGACGAAGTCGGCGCCGAGTCCGTTCACTATTGCGGCGAATCGCTCGGCGGCATCGTCGGCCAGATTTTCGCCGCCGAACGTCCGCGACGCGTTCGCACGCTGAGCCTCGTATCCTCGCCCGTGTTCCTCAACGCGGATTTCATGGAGCGATCGAAATTCGGCTTCGAATCGTGGGAGGAAGCGATGCGCAAGCTGGGCGCAAAGGGCTATTCCCTGGCCAAGAACAAGGGCGATCGCTTCTCGGCGGATGCGGATCCCGGCCTGATGCAATGGTTTGCGGAGGAACAGGGAAAGTCCGACGTCGAGGTGATGATCGCGGTCCAGAAGAGCGTGGCGCGCGTCAACGCGGCCCCCTGGCTTTCCCGCATTGAAGCGCCCGTCCTGGCGATCTATCCGTCGGAAGGGCCGATCACGAGCCCCGAACAGGAGGCGCTGCTGAGAAGGCACGTGCGTAACCTGAAGCTGGTTCATCTGCCGTCGAAACACCATAACCTGCACCTGATCAAGCCCGCGGAATGTGCGCGCCATATCCTGTATTTCGCCGCGCAGCATGACGGCGTGAGCTGTCGCGAATGACGGCTGAATGCTCGAAACTTCTGATCGGGAGTCCGCGTGCCGACCGAATCCCCCAACGCATTCGCCACAAGTCACCAGTCACGGATTTTGAAATTGCAACCGAGGAGATGACGTCGATGTCACAAGTTACGGAAAGGTGCGTGCTCGCGGCTGCGGCGGCAAGCGCATTGACGTTCGTTAGTGTGTGCGGTTCGGTTCAGGGGCAGGCTTATCCTACGCGCCCCGTCCGTTTCATCGTGCCTTACGTCCCGGGCGGGGGTGTCGATTTCGTGGGTCGAACCGTTGCGCAAAAACTTTCGGAGACGTGGAATCACCCGGTCGTCGTGGACAACCGCCCGGGCGGCGGCACCAACATCGGCTCCGAACTGGTCGCACGCTCCGCGCCGGACGGACACACGCTTCTCGTGGGAGGCGTACCGAACACCGTGAACATGACGCTCTATAAGAAATTGCCGTATGACGTCGTGAGGGATTTCGCCCCGGTAAGCCGGCTTACGACAGCGCCCAACATTCTGGTCGTTCATCCTTCCGTACCGGCGAAGTCAGTGAAGGAGCTCATCGCGCTGGCGAAATCCCGCCGCGGCGAGCTCACTTATGCCTCGGCCGGCATCGGCAGCTCCAATCATCTCTCGGGCGAGCTTTTCCGGGTGATGGCGGGCGTGGACATCGTGCACGTGCCTTACAAGGGCGGCGGCGCGGCAGTGACAGATCTGCTGGCGGGACAGGTCTCGATGTATTTCGGGACGACGCCGAGCTCGGTGCCTTTCGTGCGCAGCGGCAGGTTGCGCGCACTTGCGGTGACGAGCGCGAAGCGCTCTCCAGCCGTTCCCGACGTGCCGACGATTGCGGAATCCGGCCTGCCCGGTTTCGAGCAGTCGGCATGGCATGGACTCCTGGCCCCGTCCGGAACACCGCTGACTATCATCAGCAAGCTTAATGCCGAGGTCGTCCGCATACTGCGCCTGCCGGAGATCACAGAGCGGCTCGCCACGCAAGGTGTCGATGTGGTCGCCAGCTCGCCCGCGGAGTTTGCCGCCTTCATCAAGCAGGATGTTGCGAAGTATGCGAAGCTCGTGCAGACAGCCGGCATTCGCGTTGATTAAAATTGAATTTGGTTGTGCTTTTGATCCTCATCGGCGTCTATCGGCGTACCCCTCAGGGGGGTATTGAGAAGAATTCATCGGCGGCTAACAGGGTTTGCTTGTATTTTTGATCCTCATCGGCGTTCGTCAGCGGTTGCTTCCGGTTTTTGATTTTTTTGGGTAGGTTCTGAAATGGCAGCGAATTCCTCATTGACCGAACTCGTGCAGCTCGCTGCTCTCCCCGCATCGGCCGCCGATTCGGTCGAGATCGTCGGGGCCGATCCTGTTTTTCCGACGCGTTACAAGCCCGTCGCGCCGGGCGCCGCGGCGATCGCGGCCACGGGCCTCGCCGCCGCCGACCTGTGGGCGTTGAAGACCGGACGGCGGCAGCAGGTGCGCGTGAATGCGCGCGCGGCCGCCGCGGCGCTGCGCAGTTCGCGTTATTTGAAGATCGATGGCGAGAAACCGGCGGAGGACCCGGAGAAAATCACCGGCTTTTACCCGCTTCGCGATGGCCGATGGATGTACCTGCACTGCAACTTCTTCAATCTGCGCGACCGCAATCTTGCGGTGCTCGGTGCGCCGGCAAAGCGCGACGCCGTAGCCCGGGCCGTCGCGACCTGGGATGGCCTCGAACTCGAGCATGCGATCTTTGAGGCGGGAGGCGCTTGCAGCTTCGTGCGCAGCGAAGAGGAGTGGCGCGCGTTGCCGCAGATGCACGCGGTCGCGCGCCTGCCGCTGCTCGAGATCGTCAGGATCGGCGATGCGCCCGCGCGACCGCTTCCTGACGGAGACCGGCCGCTGTCGGGCGTGCGCGTGCTCGATCTCACGCGCGTGCTGGCGGGGCCGACCTGCGCGCGCACCCTTGCCGAGCACGGCGCGGACGTGCTGAGAGTGACGCGGGAAGACCTGCCCGACATGGGTCCGACGGACTTCGATACCGGCATCGGGAAGCTGTGCACGCATATCGACCTGCGCAATCCCCGCCAGGCGGAAACGATGCGCTCGCTCATCCGCGAGTGCGACGTGTTTTCCCAGTCTTATCGGCCCGGCTCTCTCGCGCGGCGCGGCCTTTCTCCGGAGGCGTTGGCGGAACTGCGGCCCGGCATCGTCTACGTGACGCTGAGCGCGTGGGGCCATGAAGGACCGTGGCGCGACCGACGAGGCTATGACACGGTCGTCCAATCGGCGAACGGCATGGCCTGGCGGCCGAACAATGAGCGGCCCGCCTTCCTGCCGTACTCCGCTCAGGATTACGTCGCGGGCTACCTGCTCGCTTACGGCGCGATGGTTGCGTTGGGCCGTCGCGTTCGCGAAGGCGGGAGCTGGTTCGTGCGGGGTTCGCTCGCAGGCGCGGGGCATTGGATCCGCCAGCACGGCCTGCTCGATCCGTCCGAATACGCGAACCTTCCCGCGGAGCTTCCTGCCGGCGAATTGCAGTCGTTGCTGACGGAGCACAATTCACCGATCGGTCGCATCACGCATCTCGCGCCCGTGGTGCGGATGTCGGAAACACCGGCGCGCTGGTCTCGGCCGTCAGTCCCCCGCGGCTTCCATCAACCCGTGTGGCCGGCGCGAGAGTGACTCAGAACACATCTCAAAATTCAAAAACTATTCGCCGCAGATAAATTCTTCCCAATACCCCTTCTTCTCAATACCTTCTTTTCCATACCCCCTTGAGGGGTACGCTTGACGGGTACTTGAGGGGTACGCCGATACACGCAGATTGAATTTCCACTCCCAACTTGAAGCAGCCGTTCAATTCTTGGCTCAGCGGCGTCCGCGGCGGGCGCATTGGGTTCCCTTAGGAGTTTGTCGGACCTAGCCCCGACAAACTCCTAGGGGAGGTCTTTTTTCGGGGCGTCCGCACCGACCATCTTCACGTCTTGCTTCCTCAGCTTCTTTGCTCGCTTGGCTACCCCCGCGAGGTACTTCTTGGCTTTTTGCTTCCTTCGCCTGGTCGTGAGCATCTGAGAGTGACTCATTGGCGCCTCCGGTCGATGAACTGTTGAACTGCACGTTAGTTTGCCCCGTTTTTACGTTCTTGGCCAACCCATGTCGGTACAGCACGCACGGGTCGGACCACGCTATGTCTCGGTAGCTTCTGGTGTTTTCTCCCAGGGGATGATGTTATCCGGCATTAGCGCGTCACTTTCTCTGCCAGAATCACGCGCGTAAGCGCCCCCTGGTTCCCGCAGTGCGTACGTGCCGCCGGTCTCGGCAACTTCGCGGAACATCGCTTTGATCCCAAGTTCATATTCCTGTAATCCTTCAAGGTGCGCGGAATTTCGGCGCGCGCCGGCTGCAATCAAAGGGCTGTTTTATTCGTCAGAATGACGCTTTATACTGCGTCTCGGGTGAGGGCACTCTCACCGGCGAATGGGAAGGCAAGGTATGGCGACTGCAATGGTCATAGGCATCGGTGGGGTCGGTTCCGTCATCGGCCTGAAATTGCACGATTACGAGTGCTTCGATCGCATTCTCCTTGTGGACATCGATCCGGCGTTTGCCGAGAAGTTGCGCGAGCGCACCAAGCGCAGCCGCTTCGAGGTTCACCAGGTGGACGCCCTTCAGACCCAGAAGCTCATCGATCTGCTGAAGGACTCGAAGGTCACCGTCACGCTCAACGCGTGCACCTGGCAGACCAACCATTCGGTGCTCGAAGCCTGCGCCCAGGCGGGTTCCCACTACATCGACATGGCCGCGGATATCTATTCCCCGCCCGGAGTCAAGCGTCCCGGCAAGAACTCGTTTGAAGCCGAGATTGAGCGATTCAATCATGCGTTCCTCGAAAAGGGGCTGGCCGGCATTCTCTGCATGGGCGTGGACCCCGGCGCGGTGAATGTCTTCGCCCGCTGGGCGATGGACCGGCTCGACACCGCGACCAGCATCCGCGTGCTCGACGCTGACAATGGTGAAGTGAAGGGCTACCGCTTCGCCGTGCTGTTCAGTCCCGAGACGCTGTTCGAGGAACTCGGCGCCGTGCCGTATTACGTGAATAACGGCAAGGTCACCGCCGGCAAACCGCTTGAGACCGAGGTGGACTGGGTGCGGTTTCCGGACCCGATCGGCCTGATGAAAACCTACGCCGTCGCGCACGAGGAAGGCGTGAGCCTCGGCACGTATCCGCCGTTCGTCGAGAAGGGTGTCAACTACTCGGTCTTCAAGTACAGCCTTTCCGACAAGGTCTATCACATCGCCAAGTCGCTCGCGTATTTGAACCTGGACACCTGGAAGAAGGTAAGAGCGGACGGCGTCGAGGTGGCGCCCATCCGCGTCGCGTGCGCCAATCTCCCCAAGCCCGCGCAACTCGGCGCCACCGTAATGGACGGCTATTCGTGCGTGGGCGCCGAAGTTCGCGGCACCAAGGAGCGGAAACGCGTCGAGTACTTCGTTTACACCATGGACAACCACCGCGAGGTTTACGAAAAGTACGGCTATTCGTTGACCGAGGTGCAGACCGGTATTCCACCGGCGTTGACCGCGCGGTTGCTCGTCGAAGGCAAAATCAAGGAACGCGGCGTGATGATGCCGGAGGCGCTCGACCCGGAGCCGCTGATGGACAATTTCAGTCGCGAAGGCCTGAAGATCTTTGTAGAAAAACGCGAAGTGGAGCGGATGTAATGCGAGCGATAAGAAAATCAATCCGCGCGTTGCCGGAGGTCGCTCCCTGATATCAACTCGGAACTGAAGCGCTGAGGAGAAGTGGTGCGGGCGGCGAACATCAAGATCGAGTGAGTCAACCGGCCCGCAGCGCCATGCTCGCGCCTTCGGGAAAGCGCCTGCGGGTGCAGGACAAGCAAAACGCCATCAGGGGCCGCTTTAAGGGAATTCTCGGGCGCTAAAAACGATTACCAGGAGCAAGAAGCAGATGTGTGAGTTCTTGCGCTGCGCCTTCGCTATCGGCGCTTTCCTGCTGCGGCGCGCGGCGGCGCACCACGCCGATATGGACAAGCTGATCGAGATCGCCAAGGCCGGCCGCGCGGAGCTGCACTCGCTGTTCGAACAGGACCGCAGGTGAAGCGTTGACTCGGTGACCTCTTTGTGCTCTGTGGCCGAAGGAATTTTACCGGTTGGCGAGTTCCAGCAGCGCGGCGGTGAGCACGCGCGCGCCGGCGGCGAGATCTTCGGGTTTGGCGTTTTCGGCCTCGTTGTGGCTGATTCCCCTCTCGCACGGCACGAAGATCATGCCGGCCGGGCACACCCGTGCCATGTACATCGCATCGTGGCTCGCGCCCGAAGGCATGCGCCGATGCGCGAGCTTCAGCGCCTGCGCCGCGCGCTCCACGCAGTCCACCACCGCGGGATCGAACGCGCACGGATCGTCGTGAAGCGTCGGCGTGACCTTGACCGAACAGTGTTTCGCGGCTTTCCGCACCGTCGGCTCGATCGCTTCTCCCAGTCGTGCAATCGTCGCCGGGTCGGGATGGCGCACGTCGGCCGAGAACATGACGTGGTTCGGCACCGAATTGGGCGAGTTCGGCGCGACCAGCATGCGCCCGATCGTGAAGCGCAGCGTGTCGCTCGCATCGCGCGTGAGTTCATGCAGCGCGTTGATGGCGGCGATCGCCTCGCGCAGCGCGTCCTTGCGGGCGCCGAGCGGCGTCGTCCCGGCGTGCGCGGTCTCGCCGGAGACCTCGACGTTGAACCAGCGCAAGCCCTGGATGCCGGTCACCACGCCGATCACCTTGCCTTCCTGCTCGAGCAGCGGTCCCTGCTCGATGTGCGCCTCGATATAAGCGGCGGCAGGCGCGTTCAGTTTGCGCTTTTCGGCTGCGGGCGTGGCGGCGAGCGTCTGCGCCAGGGCATCCTTAAGCGCGATGCCCTCATTGTCCTTCACCTCGAGAAAATCGTTCAGCGGTTTCGCCCCGGTGTACACCGCTGAACCCATGGTGCAGGGCGGGAAGCGCCCGCCCTCTTCATTACTCCACGCGACGAGCTCGACCGGGTGGCGGGTCTTTACGCCAGCCTGCTCGATCGCTTCGAGCGCTTCGAGGCCAGCCAGCACACCGTAGATGCCGTCGAAGCGCCCGCCCCGCGGCTGGCTGTCCATGTGGCTGCCGGTCATCACCGGCGCCGCGTGCGGATCGGCCCCGGCGCG
>C687J26845_10000296_pt1 | contig 33441 bp, 27 predicted proteins | sample RifCSPlowO2_12_FD_26845 | JGI IMG/M metagenome (IMG submission 26845)
ACACTACATGGCTACGTGCATCACTGAAACCACCACTAAACCGCTGAACTCATTCAGCTTCAGTTACTCAACTATGATCGAATCCGAAGGAACTTCGGTTTAGGCGATTCAGCCTGCCAACTTCAGCAGCTTGGGCGACACCGGCCCTGCATTCGAGCCACCTCCACCCGCCGGATTGGCCGAGTAGCACGTATTGACCATCAGGCAGCTTTCAGATTGGAGCTGCCCCACGAATGACAGGACTGGAGGAGGTGTGACGGACCGGTTGTGGCCGTTTCCAGCCCTTCATAGACGCTTTAGAGCTACTTGCTCAGGCGGTGTCTCTCAGATCCGCGGCTGATTGTTTCTCTTTGCGATTTGTCTTGCACTTCTTGGCGTGCTTGGCGTCTTGGCGGTTCCACTGTTGTTCTTGTTTTTCTTGGCGGCCTTAGCGTACCCCTCAAGGGGGTATTGAAAAGAATCTTGGCGGTTCAGGTCTTGAGATTTTCGCGGATCACGCGCTCGATTTCAGCCCGCTCGGCATCGACCGTCAACGGCTTCGCGCTTTGCGCGATCGCGGTATCGGGGTCCTTGAGGCCATGGCCGGTCAAGGTGCAGACGATGGTGCTGCCCTCGCCGATCTTGCCCAGTTCAAGGTCCTTGAGCACGCCGGCGAGCGATATGGCGGAAGCGGGTTCGCAGAAGACCCCTTCGGTCTGCGCGAGCAACTTCTGCACGTGCAGGATTTCGCCGTCCGTGCACTCGCCGAACCAGCCGCCCGATTCCTGCTGGGCGGCCACGGCCTGCTGCCAGGATACCGGATTGCCGATGCGGATCGCCGTGGCGACCGTCTCAGGATTCTCGACCGGCCGACCGCGCAAGATCGGCGCAGCGCCAGACGCCTGATAGCCGAGCATGATCGGCCGCCGCGTCGCGATCTTCGCCCTGTGAAAACTGCACTTGCCCGCGCAAAACGCGCAGGCCCGGGTATTTTCGCACACGGCTTCCGAATAACCGATCCAGTGCGCGGTGATGTTGCCGGCGTTGCCGACCGGCAGCGCGTGGTAATCCGGCGCATCGGGCAACGCCTCGATCACTTCGAAGGCGATGGTCTTCTGCCCCTGCAGCCGGTAGGGATTGATCGAGTTGACGATGTTGACCGGCGTGGTCCTCGCGACTTCCTGCACCAGGCGCATGCCGTCATCGAAGTTGCCGCGGATCTGGATCACCACCGAGCCGTGCATCATCGCCTGCGAGAGCTTGCCGAGCGCGATCTTGCCCTCCGGGATCAGCACGAAACAGGCGATGCCGGCGCGCGCCGCGTAGGCGGCGGCCGCCGCCGAGGTGTTGCCGGTCGAGGCGCAGATGATCGCCTTGGCGCCGGATTCGACCGCCTTGGTCACCGCCATGGTCATGCCGCGGTCCTTGAACGAGCCGGTCGGATTGAGCCCTTCGAACTTGCCGTAGATGCGGACGTTTTTCCGGATGAGCCGCGGCAGGGTTTCAAGTTCGATCAGCGGCGTGTTGCCCTCGTTGAGCGAGACGATCTTCGTGCCCGCGCCGGCCGGCAGACGGTCGCGGTATTTGTCGATGAGTCCGTTATACCGTTCCATGTTTCGTGCTCAAGGTTCTCAGTTGAGCTGTTCAAGGCGGATGCGCGTGACTTTGCCCGCCACCACCGGCAGCGTCTCGATCCTGGCCATCGCGGCGTTGACATGTTTCTCGACGGTCTGGTGGGTGAGCATGATGATGTCGACCTGATCTTCGCCTTCATGGGGCTCCTTCTGCACCATCGCGTCGATCGAGATGCCGAGATCGGCGAGTATGCGAGTGATATCCGCCAGCACCCCCGGCTTGTCATAGACGCGCATGCGCAAATAGTAAGCGGTCTCGACCTCCCCGATCGGCAGGATGGGCACGTTCGATAACCGATCGGGCTGGAACGCGAGATGCGGTACGCGGTGCTCGGGATCGGCGGTAAGCATGCGCGCAACATCGACCAGGTCCGCGACCACCGCCGAAGCCGTAGGCTCGGCGCCCGCGCCTGCCCCGTAGTACATCGTCTGCCCGACCGCGTCGCCCTTGACGAGAATCGCGTTCATTACGCCTTCGACGTTGGCGATCAGCCGGCGCGCCGGGATCAGCGTTGGATGCACCCGGAGTTCGATACCCCGAGGCTTGCGCTTGGCGATGCCAAGCAGCTTGATGCGGTAGCCGAGCTCCTCCGCGTAGCGGATATCCTCCCGGGCAAGTTTGGAAATGCCTTCAATATAGGCCGCGGAAAACTGCATCGGGATGCCGAAGCCGATCGCCGCCATGATCGTGAGCTTGTGCGCCGCGTCCACCCCTTCGATGTCGAAAGTCGGGTCGGCCTCGGCGTAACCGAGGCGCTGCGCCTCCTTGAGCGCGTCGTTGAAGCCTGCTCCCTTCTCGCGCATTTCCGACAGGATGAAGTTGCTGGTGCCGTTGATGATGCCGGCGATCCACTCGATGCGGTTTGCCGTCAGCCCCTCGCGCAGCAATTTGATGATGGGGATGCCGCCGCCGACTGCGGCCTCGAATGCCACCATCACGTCCTGTTTCTGCGCCGCGGCAAAAATTTCGTTGCCATGCCGGGCGAGCAGCGCCTTGTTGGCGGTGACGACGTGCTTGCCGTTGGCGATCGCTTCCAGGATCAGCGCCTTGGCCACGGTGGTGCCGCCGATCAACTCGACCACGATGTCGATGTCGCGGTTATTGACGACTTCAAAAGCGTCGGCGGTCACGCTCGCGAGCCCTTCCACGATCGATCTTGCCTTCTCGACCTCCTTGTCGGCGACCATTGTCATGGTGATCGCGCAACCGGCGCGGCGCGAGATCTCCTCCTGATTGCGCCGCAGGACGGTGAAAGTGCCGCTGCCGACGGTGCCGATACCCAACAGCCCGACATTGATTGGCTTCATAACGATGAACGATGAACAATGAACGATGAACAAAAACCGCGAAGCGACTCGGTCGCGCATCCCGGCATGCCCGATACGATTTTCCTATTTACGCTAACCATCATCAACAAATTTTCAGTTCCGCGTTCATCGTTCCGCGTTCCTCGTTCACAATAGTCCGTCCTTCTTGAACATTTCCTTGACGCCGCGCAGCGCCTGGCGCGTGCGCGCCTCGTTCTCTATCAGGGCGAATCGCACATGATCGTCACCGTAGTGCCCGAAACCGGTGCCGGGCGATATCGCGACTTTGGCGTCAGCCAGCAGCTTCTTCGCAAACTCGAGCGAGCCCATGCTCTTGTACTGCTCGGGAATGGGCGCCCAGATGTACATCGTGGCTTTGGGTTTCTCGACCCGCCAGCCGACCGCATCGAGTCCGCTGCACAAGACGTCGCGGCGTCCCTGGTATACGGCGCGCACCGCCGCGACACAGTCCTGAGGGCCTTCGAGCGCGATGATCGAGGCGACCTGGATCGGCGTGAACATGCCGTAATCGTGATAGCTCTTCATGCGCGCAAGCGCCGTCACCAGCTCCTTGTTGCCGACCATGAAACCCACGCGCCAGCCCGCCATGTTGTAGCTCTTCGACATGGTGAAGAACTCGACCGCGATATCTCGCGCGCCCGGCACCTGCATGATCGAAGGCGCCCGGTAGCCGTCGAACACGATGTCCGCATACGCGAGATCGTGTACGACGTAAATGTGATGCTCGCGGGCGATCGCCACGAGGCGCTCGAAAAACGGCAGTTCCACGCAGTGCGTGGTCGGGTTGCTCGGGAAGTTGACGATCAGCATCTTGGGCTTCGGATACGAATCCTGGATCGCGCGCTCGAGCGACTCGAAAAAATCGACGTCCGCATGCATCGGCACGTGGCGGATGTCGGCACCCGCGATCACGGGCCCATAGATGTGGATCGGGTAGCTCGGGTTCGGCACCAGCACGATATCGCCGGTGTCGAGGGTGGCGAGCGCAAGATGCGCGATGCCTTCCTTGGAGCCGATCGTGACGATCGCCTCCGCATCGGGATCGAGCTCGACGTCATAGCGCGCCTTGTACCAGTTGCAGATCGCGCGCCGCAGCCGCGGGATGCCCTTCGATACCGAATAGCGGTGCGTATCCGGCCGCTGCACGGATTCGATCAGCTTGTCGACGATGTGGCGCGGCGTCGGCTGGTCGGGATTGCCCATGCTGAAGTCGATGATGTCCTCGCCGCGCCGGCGTGCGGCGAGCTTCAACTCGCCGGTTACGTTGAAGACGTACGGCGGCAGGCGTCTTATGCGTGGAAACTCTTCCATTGCTGGCGGGAAAGGCGCTCCGGTGAAAAAGCGTATAATTCTAACGGAGCGGGTTACCCATAGCAAATCAGCGGGTTATCGACGTCCCATGAAACTGCAGCTGGCCATCCCCAGCGGCCAAAATCTCTTCACCGGTTATGGCCCGGGCTATGTGGCAATCAACCACGTGCGCCACGACAAGCACATCGTGGTGGCCGCCGACAGCATCACGGAGTGGAACATCTCCGGATTTGAGACGCTGGGTGCGGCGCATTTCGAGTCCCTGCTCGCGCTCAAACCCGAAATCGTGATCCTCGGCACCGGCGCGACACTGCGCTTCCCGCGACCGGAGTTGGCGCGACTGGTCACCGCTGCCGGTATTGGACTGGAAGTCATGGACAGCAAGGCCGCCTGCCGCACTTACAACATCCTGATAGCGGAAAGCAGAAAAGTCCTGGCGGCGATCCTGGTCGATTGAGCGTTTCGCTCACGCGGTGCGCGACGGCCGCTACCTGTCGGACAGTGCCGCATTCCCGGCCAGCAGCGCCGCCGGCGGCTCCACCAAAGCGTTTCGCCCCGGCCGCGGCAGGCGCTGCCCGCTCCGGATCAGCGCCGTGCAGTCCTCCGCCGACAGCGGAGTCGAAAAATAATACCCCTGGATCTCATCGCAACCGTTGGCACTGAGGAAGTTGAGCTGCTGCTCGGTTTCCACGCCCTCCGCGACCACCGCAAGGCCAAGGCTGTGCGCCATGGTGATTATGGCGCGCGTGATCGCCGCGTCGTCGGCATCGGTCGTGATATCGCGCACAAACGAGCTATCGATCTTGAGCGCGTCGAGCGGGAAGCGCTTGAGCCGGCTGAGACTGGAATGGCCTGTGCCGAAATCATCGATCGCCACGCGCACGCCGAGCGCATTCAGGAAGGCAAGCGTCTCGGCAGCTTCTTCCGTATTGTTGGCGATAGAGCTTTCCGTTATCTCGAGCTCCAGCAGATCGTGGCGGACCCTTTCTTCTTCGAGTATGCGTGAAATGGTCGCGCCGAGATCCCTGGACTGGAATTGGCGCGCAGAAAGGTTGACCGCGACCGGCACCGGCTTGATGCCCGCTTGCTGCCAGGATCGGACCTGCGCGCACGCTGCGCGGATCACCCACTCGCCTGTGGGCACGATAAGCCCTGTCTCCTCCAGCATCGGCATGAAATCGACCGGAGACACCAGACCGAGATCGGGGTGCCGCCAGCGCAGCAGGGCTTCCACCCCGGTGATCTCGCCGCTGGCGAGGCTCACTTTTGGCTGGAAGTACAGCATGAATTCCCTGCGCTCCAGCGCCCGCCGCAGACTGCTCTCCAGGCTCAGTTTCTCCAGCGCGCGGGCATTCATTTCCGGCGTATAGAACTGGCAGCTGTTGCGGCCGAGTTCCTTGGCGCGATACATAGCGGTATCGGCATTGCGGATCAGTGTGTCCTGGTCGGGGCTGTCCGTGGGGAACAGCGTGATGCCGATGCTCGTCGTGATAAACACCTCGTTGCGCTGCAGTTGAAAAGGGTCGCTCAACGAAGCCATGATCTTCTGCGCCACGACGCTTGCATCGCGGGGACCGCCGATGTTGGAGAGCACGATCGCGAATTCGTCGCCGCCGAGGCGACCCACGGTGTCGCCGGTGCGCACGCACCCCGTCAGGCGCTCGGACACCTGCCTCAGCAGCCGGTCGCCGGCGCCGTGGCCGAGCGTGTCGTTGACGTTCTTGAACCGGTCAAGATCGATGAACATCACCGCCACCACCCAATTGTTGCGACGCGCGTGAGCGAGTTCCTGCTTCAGACGATCGTAGAACAGCACGCGGTTCGGCAAGCTGGTCAGCGCGTCATAATGCGCGAGATACTTCAGGCGTTCTTCCGCCTCCCGGCGTTCGGTGATGTCCTCGGCAATCCCGGTGATGCGGTAGACTTTGCCTTCGGCATCGCGCACGGGAAAAGCCCGATCGCGCACCCACCGGATCGTGCCGTCGGGCCGGACCACGCGAAACACTTCGTCATATTGCGCGCTCAACGCCGTTTTTCTTGCCGCCTTTACCCGCTCGCGGTCCTCCTCGTGGACGATCTTCAGCCAATCGCGCGCGTTCGCTTTGAGCGGTTCGATCGGCCGCCCGGTGATGCGCTCGTAGGCGGGGCTGACGTAGATCATTTCCCGCTGCAGGACGTCCGTTATCCAGAACACCTGCGGGATGTTGCCCGCCAGCTGCCGGAATTGCTCTTCGCTCTCCTGCAAGGCGGTTTCGGCGCGCTTGCGCTCGGAGATGTCGTTGACCAGCAGTATTCTGGATTGCCGGCCGTGAAACACAAATGGCCGGGCCGTGACTTCAACGAGAATCACCTCGCCACTCTTCGTGGCATGTCTCCTCTGAAAAACCGCGCTCTTGTGCGGGTCGCGTTGACGCAGTTGCTGCGCCACGTTCGCACGATCTTCTTCCAGCTGCAGGTCCAGAATCGTCATCGACAGAAACTCTTCATGCGCGTAGCCGTATTTTTCCACTGCCGCCCGGTTCGCCGCCAAGAGCAGCAAAGTCGCCTCGTCCATTACCAGCAGCGGCAGCGGGGCCAACTCAAACAGGTTGCGATAACGTTCCTCACCGTCGCGCAACGCTTGTTCCGCCTGTTTGCGTTCCGTGATGTCCTCGACCACGCTGATCAGATACTGCGGCTTGCCGGCGTCATCGAAGGCGGCAGATATGGTCCGCCTTGCCCATATGATCGCGCCATCCTTGCGCACGAAGCGTTTCTCGCCCCCCGCCGATTTCGCCGTACCCTGTGCGAGTTGCGCCCGGTACTGGAATCCCTGCGCGTAGTCGTCCGGATAGGTGATGTCCTTGATCGCCTTGCCGAGGAGCTCGTCCTTGGCGTAGCCCAGCATGTCGCAGAATTTCTGGTTGACGTCCACCAGAATCCCCTCAAGGTCAACATGCGTTATCCCCACCGCAGCGTTCGCAAAGATCGTGCGGTAACGCTCTTCGCGTTCCTTGCTCGCGGTGATGTCTTCCGCTACGCCGATGAAGTAGAGCGGCGTTCCAGTCGAATCACGTGCCAGGGATAGCGTGCGCCTGGTCCAGATCACGCGTCCGTCCTTGCGGATGTAGCGTCGTTCGTCGGTAGTGCTGTCCAGTTCACCGCTCAGCAGTTTTTTCCGCAACCGCCCCATTTCGGCATGGTCTTCGGAAAGCACGAGGTCCAGCACCGCCCTGCCCTTCAGTTCTTCCCGCGAGTAGCCCAGCATGCCGGCGAACCTCTGATTCACCAGCAGGTAGCGGCCGTCGAGACTGCCCAGCGCCATTCCCACCGCCGCGCGGTCGAACGTCAGCTCGAAGCGGCGTTCGAGTTCCTTGCGCTCGGTCACGTCCTCGACGACGAAAATGAAGTGCCGCGGATCGCCCGCCTCGTCCCGCGCCAACGACGCCGTCCGCCTCACCCAGATGACCCTGCCATCCTTGCGCACGTAGCGTTTCTCGGATGAGAAATTCTCGATCTCTCCGGCAATGAGTTGCGCGCGCGGCCGGGCGTCTTGCCCCAAGTCATCCGGATGGCTGACCTGCCGCAGGTTCATGCGCAGGACTTCCTCCGCGTCATAGCCCACCATCTCGCAAAACTTCTGATTCGCCTCGAGGATGTTGCGGTCGAGGTCGGCGTGCACGATGCCGACCGCCGCCTGGTTGAATGCATGCTGGAAACGGCGCGCGTTATCGCGCGAGCGGGATTCCGCTTCCTCGCGCGCTTCGCGCGTGCGAATCGCCGACACACCGAACGCGACATCATCGGCAAGCACGGTGAGCAGCGCAATCTCGTCCGGGTCGAAAGCATCCGCCTCCGCTGCGTAGATGCTGATGCCGCCCACACAGCGGCCCTCGACCTTGAGCGGCAGGGTGATCGAAGACTGATAACCCTTTTCAAGCGCCCGCACGCGGCGCCGCGAAAAGCGCTCGTCGGTCAGAATATTCTGTGCGATGTAGGGTTTCCCGCTCGCGATCACGTGCCCCATCACGCCCTGGCGCCCGCTGTCGCTGCCCCAGGTGAGTGCGCGTGACTCAATATAGCCAGGTTCGTAACCCGCCGCGCCGCTGATCCGGATCGATTTTGCCGCATCATCGACCGCCAGCCCGATCCAGGCTTGACGGTAACCTCCGGATTCAACCAGATTGCGGCATATCTCCTGGAACAACTCCGGCTCGGTCGCGGCGCGCACTATCGCCATGGTGCAACCCGCCATGACGAGGCGCGCGTGGTTCAAGCGGGCAATTCGCGCCTCGTTTCGCTTGCGTTCGGTGATGTCCTCGATGACCTGGATCAGGTACGACTCCGCATCCGACGCCGCACGCGCCAAGGTCATGGTACGGTTCACCCACACCACCGAGCCGTCTTTGCGCAACAACCGTCGCTCGCCGGATAAAGAATCGGATCTACCCTCGATGACATCAAGCACCGCCCGGTGTTGACTGCCACGGTCCTCGGGATGGCTCAATTCCATGATGCTCTTCCCGAGCAGCTCTTCGGCGCTGTATCCCAGCATCTCGCTCAGCTTGCGGTTGACGCGAAGGAAGCGGCCCTCGAGATCGTTGTGCGCGATGCCGACCGGCACATGCTCGAATGCCCGCATGAAGGTCGCGGCCAACTCCTGCCGTCGCGCGCTCGCCGCCCGGGGCTTAAGCGTCGATGCCCGCGCCCCGGCGTTGGGCAGTGAGGCCGAAACCGCCTTCGCCGGGCCGCTTTTCGGGCCGCGCATGCTGCCGGGCCCTCTGCGTCGCGTACGCTTCGTTTTTGTTGCCTTTTTCATGCCGCAATCACCCTGTTTTCGCGTCTGCGTTCCGTGCGGCCACTCATCCTGGTGAGCTACACCCGTTCGGCGCTCTTTGAAAACTCCCACATTATCGCGCGGTAATGACGGATAATAACAGCCACCCTACAGCCCGCCCATGACCTTGAGGTGCGTCATCACGCTGCGCCCCAACGCGTGCAGTTCATAACCCCCCTCCAGCACGGACACGATGCGTCCGCGGGCATGCCGGTTCGCCACATCCTTGATTTTCTCCGTGACCCAGGCGTAATCGGCCTCGACCAGCTTGAGCATCGCCATATCGTCGTCGCGGTGAGCGTCAAATCCGGCGGAAACGAACAGCATCTCGGGCTTGAACGCTTCAAGCGCCGGCAACCAATACCGTTCCACGGCGATGCGGAATTCGGGCCCCGCGCTGTAGGCGGCAAGAGGTATGTTGACCATGCGCTCCGAACGGCCCTCGATCCCGCTGTAGGGATAAAACGGGTGCTGGAACGTGGATACCATCAGCACGCGCGGGTCATCGCGAAAGATGTTCTCGGTGCCGTTGCCATGGTGCACGTCGAAATCGACCACCGCCACGCGCTTCAGCCCGTGGCGATCGAGCGCGTGTGCCGCGGCGATTGCAACGTTGTTGAACAGGCAGAAACCCATCGCGCGGCTGCGTTCCGCGTGATGGCCCGGCGGACGCACGTTGCAGAAAGCGTTGGCTGCCTTGCCTTCGATGACCATGTCGGTCGCCAGCACCGCCGCGCCCGCCGCTCGCAGCGCCGCTGCGAGCGTATGCGGATTCATCGCCGTGTCGGGATCGAGGTGCACCAGTCCCGTCCGGGGCGCTGCCTGTTCGATCGAATCGATGTAGCGCGCAGCATGCACCCGGACCAGATACTCGCGTGCTGCGAGCGGCGCCTCGACGTGGAGCAGATAATTGATCAGTCCGGACGCGATCAGCTGGTCTTCCACCGCCCGCAGGCGCGCCGGCTGCTCGGGATGTTGGGCGCCCATGTTGTGCAGCAGGCAGTCGTTATGGCTGATGAACGCCGTGGTCATGTCATGGACTCGACGCTGCCGGAGGTTCCGGACGGGACGGCGCAATCTTATAATGGGCTTCCGCCGGTGTCTAACCGCTGCAGCACATCCGAATCGGCGTCAGCGGCGTAAAGACGGCGAACCCATGCAACCCTATCCTTCCCATCTGGTCAACCACCTGAAGCTGGCGGACGGCGCCGCCGTCACCATCCGGCCGATACGACCCGACGATGCGGCGATCGAACAAGCATTCGTGCGCAAACTGTCGGACGAATCGCGTTATTTCCGTTTCATGGATTCGCTGCGCGAACTGAGTCCACGGATGCTGTCGCATGCGCGTTGAAATTCAACTGTAAAGCCGGACCGGACATGCCCGACACAGGACGAATCCCGGCGGATGTGGCAAACTCAACTCTTGACAATGAAATCTCGAACATGACTGGTCAGATCGACGAAGTCGTCGCCCAGGTCGGCGGCATCATCCTCGGCAAGGAACGCCAGATTCGGCTCGCCATCGCCTGCCTCATTTCGCGCGGCCATCTGCTGATCGAGGACATCCCGGGCGTGGGCAAGACGATGCTCGCGCACGCGCTCGCCGCTTCGCTCGGGCTGGGCTTCCAGCGCATCCAGTTCACCAGCGATCTGCTGCCGGCAGACATTCTGGGCGTTTCGATTTACAACCGTGAAGGCGGCGGCTTCCAGTTCCACCCGGGCCCGATCTTCGCCCAAGTGGTGCTCGCCGACGAAGTCAACCGCGCCACGCCCAAGGCGCAGAGCGCGCTGCTCGAAGCGATGGAAGAGCACCAGGTGACGACCGAGGGCGAAACGCGCAAGCTGCCCCAGCCATTTTTCGTGATCGCCACCCAGAACCCCTCGCACCAGGTGGGGACTTTCCCGCTGCCCGAGTCGCAGCTCGACCGCTTCCTGATGCGCATCCAGCTGGGTTATCCCGACAACGAGGCGGAGCGTGCGCTGCTGCAAGGCCAGGACCGGCGTGACCTGCTCGCGGAGATCAAGCCGTGCATGAACGTCAAGGATTTGGTCGAATTGCAGCACCGCGCGCGGCAGATCCATACCTCGAGCGCGCTGCTCGATTACGTGCAGGCGCTGGTCAATCACACGCGACGTGCGCCTGATTACGTGAATGGGCTCTCGCCGCGCGCCGCGCTCGCGCTCCTGCACGCGGCCCGCACCTGGGCGCTGATGGACGGCCGCGGCCACGTCGTTCCGGAAGACGTGCAGGCGGTGCTGCCGGGCGTCGTCAGTCATCGCCTGAGCGCCGCCGGCGAGGTAAACCGCGCCAACGGTGAAGACGTCGCCGAACGCCTGATCAGGCAGGTGGCCATTCCCTGAAGAGCGGTAATGGGTAATGAGAGATGGGTAATGGGCTGGACCGAGCGGGAAGGTGATTGAATCGAGGTTTTCCCATCACCCATCGCCCATCACCCATAACCGGTCTACCGATGTACGCCGCTCTCAAGAACCACCTCGCGACCTGGCTGTTCCAGTTGCGCGGGCCGCAGACCGGCGTCATCGTCCTGGTGCAGCGCCGGGTGTTCATCCTGCCGACACGCCAGGGCCTCGTATTCGCGGCAGTGCTGGTGCTGATGCTGATTGGTTCGGTCAATTACAGCCTGAGCCTGGGCTTCGTCCTCACCTTCCTGCTCGTCGCGATGGGCATCAACGCCATGATTTATACTTTCCGCAATCTCGCCAACCTGCAGCTCTCCGCCGCCCGCACGCAATCGGTATTCGCCGGAGAAAAAGCGCAATTTGCCGTCTGCATCGACAACCCCGGCCAAACGGACCGCTACAGCGTCGGGCTCACCCACGATAAGAAGGAATCAACGTTCGTCGATGTTCCGGCGCAGCGCACGACCGTTGCGAGCATCGGCATTCCCGCCCCGCGCCGCGGCCTGCTGCGGCCGGGAAGACTGACCTTGTTTACGCGGTATCCGCTCGGGCTCTACTATGGCTGGGCCTATCTCGAGCTCGACATGCAATGCATCGTTTACCCACGCCCCGCGCCGCGGGGCCTGCCGTTACCGCCCGCCGAATCCAACGCCGGACTGGGCGCGCAACGCGGGCAGGGGCAGGAGGATTTCGCAGGTTTGCGGCAATATCACCCGGGCGACTCGCCGCGCCACATCGCCTGGAAAGCCGCGGCGCGCGATCAAGGTTTGCTCACCAAGCAATTCAGCGGCCGGGCGGATACCGAGCTGTGGCTCGATTGGCGCCAACTCCCGCCGCGCATGGATGTCGAGGAGAAACTCTCCCGCATGACACGCTGGGTGCTGGATGCGCACGCCCTCGGCACGTCGTTCGGACTGCGGATGCCGGGCAGGACGGTCGCGCTCGGAAGCGGCGACGCTCAGCGCGAGCGCTGCCTGGAAGCGCTCGCGCTGTTCGAGAACCCGCATCAAAATGACCCAAGCCACGATCAGCCTGCGTAACACGCTGTGGCTCACGGCCGCGCTCGCAATGGTCGCTGCGCCGCACGCCGAGCGCCTGCCGTGGTGGGTCGTCATGCTCGCCGCCATGCTCGTGCTGTGGCGGGTCTACATCGGGCGCACGCGCCTCGAGCTGCCGCGCAAGTGGCTGATAATGATGATCGTCGCCGGCGCGACCGCCGGCATCTATCTCAACTATCGCACGATCTTCGGCCGCGACGCCGGCGTGGCGCTGCTCATCGTCATGCTGGCGCTGAAACTGCTGGAAACGCGCTCGCAGCGCGACGGCATGCTGCTGACCTTTCTCGGCTACTTCCTGGTCATCACCAACTTTCTCTACTCCCAGACCATCGCCACCGCGCTCTACATGGTGGTCTGCGTTTGGATCATCACCGCGGCGATGATCGGGCTCAATTACACGCCGCCGCCGCGCGGCTACCGGAACCAGCTGTCCACGGCAGGGCTCCTGCTCGCACAGTCGGCGCCTCTGATGCTGGTGCTGTTCCTCTTCTTCCCCCGGGTCACGGGGCCGCTGTGGGGCCTGCCGCACGACGCCTATTCCGGCGTCACCGGGCTCTCCGACACCATGTCGCCGGGCAGCCTCAGCAATTTGAGCCTGTCCGACGCTGTCGCCTTCCGCGTCGAGTTCAAGTCGGCGGTCCCACAGCCGAAATTTCTATACTGGCGCGGGCCGGTGATGTGGGATTTCGACGGCCGTACCTGGACCATTCCGCGCTACTACGACAATGTCTGGATGACGCCGCGCTATGGCGAACTGCGGTTGGATGCGACCTCGCCACCGGTCGAGTACGCTGTGACCGTCGAGCCGCACAACCAGCGCTGGTTGTTCGCGCTCGACCTGCCCGGACTGGTGCCGCCGCGCGCGATGGCCACCACTGATTTCCAGCTACGCTCCGCCGCGCCCGTCAACAACCGCATGCGCTACGACATGAAATCGTTTCTCAACTACAGTATCGGCCTTGAGGAGAGCCGGCCGGCGCTCCAACGTGCGCTGCAGCTGCCACCGGGCTTCAATCCTCGCACCACCGCATTCGCCAAGGCGCTGCGCCAGAAATTCGCGGACGACCAGGCGCTGATGCGCGAAGTGCTCTCGATGTTCCGCAACCAGAAGTTTTTCTACACCCTGTCCCCGCCCTTGCTCGGCGAGCACTCGGTCGACCAGTTCCTGTTCGACACGAAGAGCGGTTTCTGCGAGCATTACGCTTCGGCGTTCGCGGTGCTGATGCGCGCCGCCGGCATTCCGGCGCGTATCGTCACCGGCTATCAGGGCGGCGAAATCAATCCGGTCGGCAACTATATGATCGTGCGCCAAGCCGACGCCCACGCCTGGACCGAGGTTTGGTTCCGCGGCGAGGGCTGGATACGCGTCGACCCCACCGCAGCGGTATCGCCGCTGCGCGTGGAATCCGGAATTGCCGCCGCGGTTCCCAGCACCGATTCGCTGCCGGCCGCAATGCGTGGTGGTTATGCGTGGCTGCGCCAGATGCGGCTCACCTGGGATTCGCTCGCCAACAGCTGGAACCAGTGGGTGCTCGGCTACAATCCGGAACGCCAGCGGCAATTACTCTCGCGCGTCGGCATTGACGACGCGACGTGGCGCACGCTGGCGGTCATTCTGATCGTCGCCACCGGCCTGATCGTGCTCGTGCTGTCGCTTTTCATGCTGCGCCGACTGAGGACCGTCGTCCGCGATCCGGTCAAGCGTGCCTATCTCAGGTTCTGCCGCAAGCTCGAGCGCAAGGGACTACCGCGCGACCCGGCGGAAGGCCCGAGCGATTACGCGGCGCGGCTCGCGCACCTGCGCCCCGATCTCGCCCCAGCCGTGGCTGCGATTACCCGTCTCTACATCGCGTTGCGCTATGGGGCGGGCCCCGGACCTACTGCCATCCAGCAGCTGGAGCAGCAGGTCAGGCATTTCAGCGCCTGACCCCCCGCCAACGCATCAAGCCGACCGCGCTTCTCGCAATGACAAGGTGCGTCGCACACGCACCCGGAATCAGTGCGCACGGCACGCCCTACCTGCCGAATCCTGAATCCTGAATCCTGAATCCTGAATCCCGAATCCCGCTGTGTGTCATGCGGAGCGGTCGGGCAGCAGTTTGGCGGGATCCACCGGTTTGCCGAAGCGCCTGATCTCGAAGTGCAACTTGACCTGGTCGGTGTCGGTATGGCCCATCTCGGCGATCTTCTGCCCCTTGGTGACGCTCTGCCCTTCCTTGACCAGCAACTGGCTGTTGTGGGCGTAAACGGAGAGAAACGTATTGTTGTGCTTGATCACGATCAGCTGGCCGAAGCCGCGGATGCCGGTGCCGCTGAAGATGACTTTCCCGGCAGCGCTTGCCAGCACCGGCTGGCCGAGCCTGCCGGCGATGGCGATGCCCTTGAGATTAGCGCTGTCGTTGAAGGTGCTGATCACCTTGCCGGTAGCCGGCCAGATCCAGTCCAGATCATCCTCGCCCCGCGCGGCATCCGGCTTCTGCTCCGGCCCTGCCTCAGGTCTTGCGCCGAGTCCCGCCTCCGGCTTGAGAGACGCCAGTTGGGCATATTGCTGGTCCGAATAGGGCACGCGCACGCCTTTGGGCTCGCTTTTTACTCCGCCAACCGCCAACGCCGGTGCCGGCGCTGCTGTCTGCGCGGGTGCCGGCGTGCCGAGGGGTCGCGCCTCCAGCACTCCAGGCGCAGTCCTGAGCGGCGCGATGGCTACGGCACCGGTCGGCGGCGCAAGCCGCAACTGCTGACCCACGTGGATTTTGGACGGATCAATGCTGTTCCACTGGGCAAGATCTTTGTAGTCGAGGCCATAATCAAGGGCGATGCTGTAAAGCGTATCGCCCTTTCTGACGGTATGAAAAGCCGGGCGGACACCGGGTGAAGGCTCCGCCGGTCTTGCCGTCGGCGCGGGTTTGACGGGTGCGGCCGGCTTCGCCTGAGGCGTGCGTTCGATCACGGGCGCCCGGCGCGTGGAGGCGCAGCCGGCGGCCAGCACGGCGGCAAGCACCATCGCGATACCCAGCCCGGGACGGGAGTAAAGCACCACTGTCATCATTCAACTCCGGGAAGCAACGGCACGAACTTTACCTGATCCATTTTTCTTTCGACATAACCTTGCGCCGTGCGTTCGATCACGCACAGGCGCTGTTCCTGGTTGCCGGCCATCGGCAAAACCATTCTACCACCCGCGGCAAGCTGTTCGAGTAGCGCCGCCGGCACATGCGTCGCGGCGGCGGCCATGAGGATAGCGTCGAAGGGTGCGATCTCGGGCACGCCGAGCAGCCCGTCGCCGTGCCGCAAGCGAGCGTTGGTGATGCGGACGTCGCGCAGATGCCGCCGCGCCGTGGCGAGCAGCGGCGCCAACCGCTCGATCGAATAGACTTCTTTCGCCAGCCGGGCGAGCACTGCGGTCTGGTAGCCGCAGCCGGTGCCGATCTCAAGCACTTTCCCGAGCGCGCGGCCGCTGCGCGCAAGCTCGGTCATGCGCGCGACGATGTAGGGGCTGGAGATGGTCTGGCCGAAACCGAGCGGCAGCGCGATATCCTCGTAGGCGCGGCTCGCGAGCGCCTCGTCGACGAAAATATGGCGCGGCACTTCGCCCATGGCGGCGAGCACCACTTCGTCTCTTATTCCCTGCCGGCGCAAACGTTCGACCATGCGCAGCCGCGTGCGTTGCGAGGTCATGCCGATGCCGCCGTGGCGTGAAGCACTCATTTCAGCCACCCCTTCACCGCATCGAGCTGGGAATAGCGCGTCAAATCCACCTGCAAAGGAGTGATCGACACCACGCGCTGGGCGACCGCGTGGAAATCCGTGCCCTCGCCCGCGTCCTGCGCGCCGCCCGCCGCGCCGACCCAATAGACGACATCGCCGCGCGGGGTGGTCGATTTAACCACCGGTTCCGCCTTGTGGCGCCTGCCGAGCCGCGTCACCTCGGCGCCGCGCAACTGTTCGTACGGCACGTCCGGCACGTTGACGTTGAGCAGCAGCGCCTGATCGAGCGGGTTTGACTTGAAGCGCTGCACGAGTTCGACGGCAATGCGCGCCGCGGTCTCATAGTGATCGCCGCCGTCGGCGACCAGGGACATCGCAATCGACGGGATGCCGAGCAGAAAGCCTTCCGTGGCGGCCGCGACGGTGCCCGAATAAATCGTGTCGTCGCCCATGTTGGCGCCGTGGTTGATGCCGGAAAACACGATGTCGGGCAGCTGATCCAGCAAGCCCGTTACCGCCAGATGCACGCAATCGGTAGGCGTACCGTTGACGTAGTAGCAGCCATTCTGCGAACGCCGCACCATCAGCGGCCGGTCGAGCGTGAGCGAATTGCTGGCGCCGCTGCGGTCGCGCTCAGGCGCGACGACCGTCACCTCCGCCAGCGGCGCCAGTGCCTGCTCGAGTATGGTGATGCCCGGCGCGAAATAGCCGTCATCGTTGCTCAACAGGATGCGCATCGCTTATGTCTGTGTGTTTATCGGCGTTAATCGGCGTACCCCTCAAGGCACCCGTCGAGCGGGTATTGAAAAGAATTTATCTGCGGTCAATTTTCTCGGTTCTTGAGATGGGTTCTGGTGTAAACCCGGATGTCATCCCGCGCGCGGCGGCTGGAATTCGCGGTCGTGTTCAAGCGACGGGATCATGCCTCTCACCTTCTCTACCCGCGCGGGGTCAATGTCGGCATAGACGATCTCCGGCGCTTCGCCGCCTTCGGCGAGAATCTCGCCCCACGGATCGATGACGAGCGTATGGCCGTAGCTCTGGCGGTTGCCGGAATGGTCGCCGCACATGGCGGGCGCGATAATGAAGCATTCGTTCTCGATCGCGCGCGCTTTTAGCAGCGTATGCCAGTGTACCTTGCCGGTTTGGCGCTGGAACGAGGACGGCACCGTGATGAATTGCGCCCCCGCCTGCGCCAGCGTTCGGAACAACCCCGGAAAACGCAGGTCGTAACACACCGTCATGCCCAGCCTGCCCCAAGGCGTCTCGGCCACCATGGCGCGGTCTCCGGATCGGTAGGCGGAGGATTCGCGAATAACTTTCCCGTCGGGCAGCGTGACGTCGAACATGTGGATCTTGTCGTAGGTCGCGACGACATGGCCGTCCGCAGAGATCAGGAACGAGCGGTTCGCGATGCGCTCCTCATCGGTGCGCACCGTGAGCGATCCCGCCAAAAACCATACCCCGTGCTCGCGCGCGAGCGACTGCAGCGCCCCGAGTGCCGGTGCGCCGTCGACACCCAGCGCGCGCTCACGCATCACGCGCCCGCTGCCGTCCATCATGAGGGCGTATTCCGGCGTCAGCACAAACTGCGCGCCGTTACCCGCCGCTTCGCACGTCATCAGGCGTACGGCAGCAAGATTGGCTTGCAGGTCGTTGCCGGAATTGAGCTGCAGACACGCGAGACGGAAAGGAGCGCTCATGGGACGAAGATTAGTACAGCCCGGCGCTTTCCGCAATGTATTCACCGAGCGCCGCCCAATCCTTGTCTCCGTAACCGCATGCGATTGCGGCGATATGCTGTTCCCGGAGCAGGCCAGCCATGGGCATGGGCACGTGAGTATCCCCTGCCGCCTCGAGCGCAAGCTCGACGTCTTTCAGACCGAGCTTCAGCCCGAACGTGGGTTCGTACGCCTTTTCGACGATCATTCGTCCGTAGTTCTTGTAGGCGGGAGCACTCATCGCGGTGCTGGTGATGATGTTCAGAAACGTAGCTGCGTCAACTCCGGATTTGCGCGTCAGTGCAAACGCCTCGCCCAGGCTCTCGATGATCGTGCCTAACAGGAAATTCCGTGCGATTTTCACGATGTTGGCCTGGGGCGGATCGGCGCCGACGATGAAACACTGCTTGCCGAGCACGCCGAAAAGCGGCTTGCAGCGCGCAATCGCCGCATCGGGGCCGGCGACCACGATGTCGAGCTGGCCCTGAGCCGCCGCATAAGGGCGTCCGAAGACCGGCGCCGCGAGATATTGGCTGCCGCCTGCCTGGTGCAGGATCGTCAGCTGCTTTCCCATTTTCAGACTGATCGATGACATGTTGAGATGGACGCCGGAGGACGGCATCGTCCCGGCAAGTCCCGACGCCACCCACACCGCGTCGACCGCCGCGTCATCGGCGAGCATGGTGATCACGACCTCAGCATCCAGCACCTCGATCGGCTGCTGCGCGACCCCCGCCCCTCTTGACCGGAACGAATCTGCTGCGGCCCGGCTCCGGTTGTAAACGGTGAGTTCATGCCCCGCGTCGAGTAATCTCCCTGCCATTTCCCGACCCATCTGGCCCAATCCCATGAATCCGACCTTCATCTCATTTGCCTCCTCCCACATCGCGGTTGCATCGACGCGCGATGCCGCCGCGTTTAAACCCGCACCTGCCGGTATCCGCAGAGAGTGACGGTCAATCCTTGTCGAAGACGTCGTTCGCCTGCAATCCCACGCGCACAAATGTAGTTCGCTTGGTAAGTTCCTTTAATTGACGCGCGCCAACGTAGGTACAGGCCGAACGCACGCCGCCCAGAATTTCCTGCACGGTGCCGGCGACCGGACCTCGATACTCCACCAGCACTTCTTTGCCCTCCGACGCGCGGTATTCGGCAACTCCGCCGGCGTATTTCTCCATCGCGGTGCGCGAACTCATGCCGTAGAAGCGCTTGTATTGCTTGCCGTCCTTTTCGATGACATCGCCGGCGCATTCCGCGTGGCCGGCCAGCATGCCTCCCAGCATCACGAAGTCCGCCCCGCCACCAAACGCTTTGGCGAGATCGCCCGGCGTGGTGCAGCCGCCGTCGGCACAGATTCGGCCGCCGAGGCCGTGCGCGGCGTCCGCGCATTCGATAACGGCCGACAACTGCGGATAGCCCACACCGGTCATGCTGCGCGTGGTGCACACCGAACCGGGCCCGATGCCGACCTTGACGATGTCAGCGCCGGAAAGAATCAGTTCCTCGGTCATCTCACCAGTGACGACATTGCCCGCCATGACAGTGAGTTTCGGATAGGTCAGGCGGAACTTCCCGACAAACTTGACGAAGCCTTCCGTATACCCGTTGGCAACGTCGATGCACACGTATTCGATCGCTGCGCCGGCTCGCTGCATCACGCGGTCGAACTTCTCGCGGTCGCTTTTGGTGATGCCCATCGAATAAAACGCGCTCGACTTCACCTTGAGCGAGCCAAAGAACGCCACCACCTCGTTCTCGCCGTAGTGCTTGTGCAATGCCGCCGACAGATCGAACGGCGCAAGCGCGCGCGCCATTTCAAAAGTGCCGGTCGTATCCATGTTCGCAGCGATGATCGGGATGCCGTGAAACCGGTGCTGCGAATGCTTGAAAACAAACTCGCGGTGGATATCGACTTCCGCGCGCGACGGGAGTGCCGAGCGTTTGGGACGGATCAGAACGTCCTTGAAGTCGAGCTTGATGTCCCGGTCAATGTGCATGGTGAACAGCCGTTAGCGGGTGAACAGTTCCATCAGGTTTCGAGCGGCAGCCGGACCGGCTTGCCGGTCGCAGCCGCGCGTTCGATGGCGATAGTGGTCTCCAGATTAATGCGCGCCTGCTCCGGCGTAGTGTGCAGGCTGGGGCTGCCGGTAGCGAGATAATCGAGCCAGGCGCGGGTTTCGTTGCCCATCGGCCCCCAGAAGCTGCCGACCGCCCACTCGCCTGGAGTGTTGGCGCCCAGAAACGCCATTTTGACCTGATGATCGGGCATGTACCCGTGCGGGACACCCTTCTCCGTGTACAGCAGGTGATCCAGGTGGTCATCGTCGATGATCATGGCGCCGCCGGAGCCGAGCAGCTCCACTCGATCCGATTGTCCCTGCGCCGGGTAGTGTGTGGGCAATGCATAGCTCACGCCGAAGTTGACGATGGCGCCGTCGGCGAACGTGACGATGGCCCAGGTCATGTCGTCGGCGCCATACCCCGCCGGCTTGAAAATGATGCCGCTGCGCCCGCGCGCGACGACTTCCACCGGCGGATTACCCTCCATGTACCAGCAGAGGAGATCGACGTAATAGGTGAGCACGTCCAGCACCGGTGTCGCATGCGGATCGCGCTTGAGAATATTGAACGCCTGCGCCCGAGAGTTGTAGACGCGCGCAGTGCCGCCAATGATCGTGCCCAGTCGCCCCTGCTCAACCTGCTCCTTGCCGCGCAGGAAACACTCCTTGTAGCGGCGGCTGTAGCCGACGCGTAATTCTCCGCCGGTTTCCTTGAGCGTTGCGAGGACGTCGTCGGCATCCTTGAGCGTTAGCGCGATCGGCTTTTCCACCAGCACCGGCTTGCCGAGCTCCAGCGCCTTGCGTATAGGCGCGACGTGTTCGCCCTCCGGGGTCGACACGAACACCGCGGTTACTTCCGGGCGGGAGATGGCCTCGTCGTTGTCACCACTGTGAAAGTCGGCGCCAGTCTGTTCCGCCAACGCGCGCGCGCGGCCAGGATCGAGATCGGATACCGCTAGAAACTTGACCGCCGGGTGTCTTGCCGCGAGGCGCGCGCGCAGCGTGCCTATCCTGCCCGAGCCCACTACCGCGATGCCGAGTTCTTTTCGTTGCACCTTGTTCCTCCACACAATGTCTTGCCGCTGCCTTGGAAGCTATCTCACCATGCCCTTTGCATTTGGACTACAAACAGGGAATGTTGGCAGGCCTTGGCCTGCCAAACTGCCAACCGTTGGCTTGAGGTGTCGGAAGAATTGGTCGGGGCGGTGAGATTTGAACTCACGACCACCGGCACCCCATCCAGGGTAGTCGTTTGGGATTATTTATCATTCAATATGTTACGTCCATGCGTTCGCTGTGCCGATTTGCTCAACAATGTTCAACAGCGCTCAACGGGCTGACACAAAACTGACGCAAGGCTGAATCAGACGAAGCTCTCAAATCGCCAATCCTTGTGAGCACGACCACGTGCTCATCATGCCACAGCTAGCCTGCACCGAAAATGCAGTCAACTTCGCATTGACCCTATTTTTGCGGAGCACAATTACGGGCCGGGTATAGGAAATGGAGAAAACAGAGAGATGAGTTCAACCGATCGAGTAAGTTCCGAGCAAAGCAAGAGCAGTCCGGAAGAAAACTCGTTACCGCTTCCATATAGCTCTTCTGGCGGTTTGGTATTCATCGCTCATTGTAACGCTCACAGATAGCAGCGAGTCGATTTAGCGCGAAGCAAATGGGTTTTATTACGAACGACAGACAGGAAATTCCCGCGGCCAGTCGGCGAGCAGCGTTTCGAAGTAAGTCTTGATCCGTGTTGGATCCAGGCGCACGGAACGATTGAGCGCTTCGATCTCGGCCGGGCTCTCGAGCGGAACGCACAGCGCGTTGTGCACCAAGTCGAGCCGGTTGCCCATCGCGCAGGAGCCGGTGAGTTCGACGATCTCCGCCACGGCAAAGTGCTTTTTCAGGTCGTCGAAAATATCCTCGCGGCGTTTGGCAGTGTTGTCGGCTACGTGCTCGGCCCACACTAGGGCAGCGCGTTCCCGCGGGGAAAAGAGAGGCGAAGCGATACAATCTTCAGCGCCCAGCGCCGCTAGCCGCTCTTCCGCGATTCCCGCCGCACGGCCCAGCGCCGTGCGATGTGCCAGCGAGTACGTCGCGGCATTCAGGTGGGCAGTGCGGATGAGCACCAGCAGCTTGAGCGGCGTCTGCAATATGCTGCCCGCTCCTTCCCGCTCGAGTGAGATCTGGTAGGGAAGGAACAGCTTGGCGACATGAGGACTGTGCGCCCAGACGCGAAACGCGTTGCTTACGCCGCCGAGCAGCGGCCGCGTTGAGGACAGAAAACGGGCGGACTCGACCGGCGCGGTCTCGGCGTCCAGTAGGGGCACGCGGGGTACGCTATAGGCGGGCATCGTATTGACGGTCAATTTTCTGGCCGGCGCCGTCGATGCGCTGCCGGCGGCAGTCTCGCCGGTTCGGTCTATGCTGGACGGAGAGGGAAACTCCTTCGGCCAGGTCTCGATCAGCATCTCGAGAAACGCTTTGATGCGGTTGGGGTCCGCGCGTATTGACGACTTGATCTTGTTGATTTCGCCCTGCTCTTCGATCGGCAGGCGCATCGTGTCCTGGAAACGGTTGGATACTGCGAACACACCGCAAACGTCTGTCAGTTCGACGAGCTCCGCGTCGGTGAAATGCTGTTTTACCGCGGCATAGACGTCGTCGCGTTCGCGCGCCGTGTTCTTCGCGACATTTTCGGCCCACAGCACCGCCGCGCGCTCACGCGGAGAAAAATGCGCAGAGGTGAGATAATCGCTCGAAGCGAGTTCCAGCACCTGCTCTTCCGTGATGCCTGACGCTTGACCAAGCGCCGTGTTATGGGCAATTCAATACGCGCAGCTATTGACGTGACTGGTCTTGAGGACGGCCATTTCCTTGATCTTGCTGGAGAGCACCGTGCCTGCACCTTCGCGTTGTGGCAGAATGCTGGCGAGCAAATAGAACTTGGCGATGTACGGGATGTGCCCCCACACGCGGGCGGAATTTGCGACGCGTCCGCGAAACATCGTGCAAGCTTCGAAGTAGCGGGCGATCTCGCCCGTCGCCGCTTGCGTGTCTATCATGGGAACCCTTACTTCATAAGCCATGCTGAACTGCCCTTTCGGATTCGGAGTGCGTGGAATGCAAACCTCGCTGCGGATGGTTCGAATGTATCATCATTGCAGGAATTAGGGCGTGAAACCGCAGAACTAATTCTGCCTCCTCTTCTTCTGTTCCGGCAGGTTTTGCACCCGAATCTTAGCATCGATACCGCTCACCAGTGCCTTAAGCGCTGGCGTGTCGAGAGGCTGCATCGCATTTACCGATAGCGCTTCTACCGCGCTGCGGGAGCGATTGACTCGGCTACTTCACCGGCTATCATGGGCGCACGCGAGCAGTATTTCCTTCTAGCCAGTTCCGAAGCTAACCCGGGTGTTCCTCGGCTACGCCGACGCCCGTTGGAAGGCGATTGTGCCGAGTCGAACCTGCTACGAGCCGTTCGACGAAGACCCCGATAGCCCGCGTCGCGTTTTTGCCTATGCGTTGCGCGTCTTCAATCCGAGCAACTCAATGAAGTTCGTGGTCACAAAAATAGCATGATGTTTTTCGCCACCAGCCTAACCTCGGTGGCGGCCAAACTCAGCGATGCCCTTACGCTCCACTTGGGGAAAACGCCCGGCGATCTCTCTCCGTGCAATATGTGCTGGCCCGATACATTAACTTGCAAATCCCCCGTGGCTGTGAAACGATGGTGGCTAACCGCTAGCTCACCACGCAAGTATTCAGTATTGAGCTTGCTCAAGAAGCGGGTGCTGATCTGAAGCTTACCGTCCTCGGTGACAGGCGCTGTGTGATTTTTGCGTTAATCAACGTAGTGGAGGCGCTGTAATGGGCGACACGTATCCGAAAATTCGATTGGCTGCCGTTCAAGCTTCGTCGGTCTTTCTTAACCGCGAGGCAACCGTCGAGAAGGCATGCCGGCTCATCCGAGAAGCGGGCGCTGCAGGTGCTAAAGTCATTGGGTTCCCCGAGGGCTTCGTTCCCGGGCACCCACTTTGGTACCACTTCCATCCCACTACTACTAAGCAGGCCCGGCGGTTAGCTACAGAGCTCTTTAAGAACTCGGTAGAGATACCATCGCCGGCGACTGATGCGTTGGCCGACGCCGCACGCCAGGCAGGCGCCTATGTCGTGATGGGTCTATGCGAGAAACGGCCTGGCACGTTTGGCACATTGTTTAATAGTCAGTTGTTCCTCGCTCCCAATGGACAAATTCTCGGGAAGCACCAAAAGCTGGTGCCGACGGTCGGCGAGCGGCTGGTGCACACCGGGGGCCGCGGTGACACGCTACGGGCTTTCGACAGTGCGTACGGGAGAATTAGCGGCCTCGTCTGCGGTGAGAACTCGAACCCGTTGGCGATTTTCGCGCTTATTGCCGAGGAGACAGCTATCCATGTTGCAAGCTGGCCTAGCTTACCCGGCCGCTCGTCACTTCCGCGATCCGACCGTGGGCTCGTAACCGGGCGCTCTTTTGCTTTTATGTCCAAGGCTTTCGTGATAAACGCCTGCGGTACCGTCAGCGACGAAATGAAGGAGGTTCTAGCCTACACGCCAGAGGATCGTGAGTTCCTGGCAAATCCAGAACTCAGCGGTGGGTCGTCAATCATCGGACCTGATACCCGAGTGCTTGCCGGCCCTATGGGGCCTGAAGAGGGCATACTTTATGCCGACGTCGATTTAGAAGACTGCGTTCTTGCGAAGGTGACGCACGACTTCGCAGGCCACTATAACCGGGCCGATGTATTTACCCTCGTCCTGAACGACCGTGTTCCCCAGATCTTCCAGCGGCGCTTGGCGATTGACCGGAGAGAACAGGAAGCGGACGCGGCCACGGGGGATGGTGGGACGGGGGATTTGGCGCGCGCCGGTGAGTCTTCAACTGTCGCTAGGCGCGAGCCGGCCGACAATTTGGCCGATCGCCTGCGATCAAAGCACACGGCTTAGGCTGTGGCGGCAAGGTTTGCCACAACACGCCAGTGGATGCTCGCGAGCGTTGGACGTATCCACGTCATATAAATACCTTCTTGACGCCTCCAAGGAACATTCGGAGATGAGACTAAAGCGCGAACTCGCTATCGTTAACGCGGTGGCACTCTCGGTCGCGTGCGTAATGGTTGCGCCCGCCGCGGCGCAAGTTTGGCCCGCCCAAGCGGTTCGCATCATCTCGCCATTCTCGCCGGGCGGTGGCACTGACTTCGTTGGTCGCTTGCTTGCAAACAATCTGGCCGAGCAGACCGGCGGCACGTTCTTGGTCGACAACAGACCGGGGGCCGCCGCCACTATAGGTGCCGCGACGGTGGCAAGAGCGCAGCCGGACGGCTATACGTTGCTCATATCAGCGACCGAAATGTCGATCCACCCAATCCTGCGCGCGACGCTCCCATACGATCCGTTGAAGGACTTCGTCTGTATTTCACAACTCACATCCGGGCAATTCGTGCTCGCGAGCCACCCAGCCGTGCCGGTAAAGACAGTTAAGCAGCTTATCGCGCTGGCGAAGGCGCGACCCGGCCAACTGAACTACGGCTCCTCGGGCACGGGCAGCGGCACCCATCTGCCAGGCGTATTGTTCGAGTTGATGGCGGGTGTCCGCTGGACGCACGTTCCTTTCAAGGGCGCTGGAGCCTCCGTGATCGGGCTTATCACCGGCGAGATTGACTTCGTCTTCGGCAGTACGGCTGCAGTCCTCCCGCACGCCAGGTCGGGTAAAGTGCGCGCTATCGCCGTGACCGGGCCGAAGCGCGTTACCGAGATTCCAAATGTGCAGACTATCAACGAATCGCTCCCGGGTTACCAAGTGACGGGGTGGTATGGCTTATATGCGCCGGCGGGCACTTCTTCGGACATCGTGCAGCGGCTGTATGTGGAATCGCGCCGCGCATTGATGAGGCCGGAGGTGCAGGAAACGCTGAGGAAGAGCGGCAACGAGCCAGTCGCGAGCTCACCGCAGGAGTTTGCTGCGTTCTTGCGCGCCGAGATCGCCAAGTGGGCGAAAGTCGCCGAGGCAAGCGGTTTAAAAAAAATCAACTGAATAATCCAGCTAACCCAACCAAGTCCGTGCGCCCGGGAAAACTGTAGCTAAGTCCTCCGCATCGTGTCTGATGCATAAGCTGACGGGTGGAATCGGGGGAAGGAGAAAACCCGAAATGGAAAAGATGTTTGTCCTCGACGGGGATCAGCGCGCCATTCTGGAAACGGTCACACGTTTTGTCAGGGACGAAGTCACGCCGCGCGCGGCCAGTCTGGATGCCAATAAAAATCCGCTCGATTGTTTTTCTTGGGAAATCGTCGAGAAGGCGCACGAACTCGGTATCCGCACGATGACGCTGGACGAGCAATGGGGAGGCCTCGGAGTGGACTCTCTGACCACGGCCATGGTCGTCGAGGAACTGGCCAAGGCCGACCTTGGCGTGTCCGTGATCATGGCGCAGACGTTCAAGATAGCCCAGATCATGCAACGCGCGCTGAATCCGGCGCAGCGGAAGCGCGTGCTGCCCGGATTCGCCGCGGATCCGCGCGGCCTGCTCGCGATAGGCAATACCGAGCCCGGCAACGCCTCGGACCGGTACCTGTCATTTCCGGTGCCGTTCGCGACCAGTGCCGAGCGCGCAGGTGGCGGCTGGGTCGTCAACGGCATGAAACAATTCATCTCGAACGGCAACCGCGCGAGCCACTATCTGGTGGCGGTGCAGACCGACCGGCAGAAGACGATGGCTGACGGCGCGACTTGCTTTTTGCTGGAGCGCGGGCAGCCGGGATTTACCATCGGTCGCGTGCACGACAAGATGGGAGAGCGCCTCGCGAACAACGCCGAACTTGTGTTCCAGGACTGTTTCGTTCCGGACGCGAATGTTGTCGGCGAAGTGGGCAAATTCCGCGCCGTGTACGCCGACTTCTTGCCGGCGTCGAATGCCTATGCCGGCGCCTCAGTACTCGGGGTTGCGGTGGCGCTCTACGAGAAGGCCGTTGAATGGGCGAAAATGCGTGTGCAGGGCGGCAAGCCGATTATCGAGCACGACGGCATCCGCGCGCAGCTCGGCGAGATGCGCATGCTGATCGATGCGTCGCGCTCGTACATCCACCGGGCAGCATGGCTCGCCGATCACCGCGAACAAGGTTGGGACGCTACGCTGGCCACATTGCCCAAGGCGATGGCTGCGCAAGTCGCGTGGAAGATCGCCACTTGGTGCATGGAGATTCACGGCGGGCACGGCTACATGAAGGAGTTTGGGGTCGAGAAGCTGGTGCGGGATGCTGCCGCGTTTTTGCATTCCGACGGCGTCAATCGCACACTGTTCCTGAAAGCCGCCAAGGACATGTTCCGCTGATTGGTCCGGCCGCAAAGGAAAAGCAATGAAGCGGTGATTCTCAGGGCGCCAAATGCGCCATTCGAACTCAGCCATCGATTAGATGCTCATTTTTCGCGGTATTTTTTTAGTACCTGAGTTTTATGCGGTTTTATATCGGCAAATATCATTCATCATTCTGGTCTGAATGACGCGGCGATCATCATGATCAAACAACAACTTGGAATCGCGGTCGTAGGTTCGGGCCGCATCGGGACGCTGCGCGCGCGGTTCGCCGCCGAACACCCTGCGGTCAATTTTCTCGCGGTCTCCGATCTTGATGAGGGTAACGCGAGCAAGCTTGCGAAGCAGGTCGGCGCGCAATTTTTCTCGGCCCACAACAGGGAAATCATAGCGCGACCGGAAGTCAATGCGGTGATCGTCTCGACCAGCGAAGGCGAGCACCTCGAGCCGGTATTGCAGGCGATAGAACTCGGCAAGCCGGTGCTGGTGGAAAAGCCGATCGGGTTGAACGTCGCGGATGCCGACTGCATCATAGCCGCGGCTAGCAAGGCGGGCGTGGAAGTGCGCGTGGGTTACAGCCGACGTTACTATCACCGCTACCTGCTTGCAAAGGAACAGGTTGTACAGGGTCGGATCGGAAAAATAGTCGGCGCCGCAGCGCGCGTCTACAATTCCCGCTCGCAGGCGCTTGGGCAGCTCAGCCGCAATCCCGGCGCAACACCGATTGTGGATTCGCTCACCTATTATGTCGATCTCATGAACTGGATGCTCGAAGGCACCGCGCCGGTCGATGTTTTCGCATGCGGGCAGAAAGGCGTGCTTAAGGCTGCGGGCTACGATGTTGACGATGTGAACTGGGCGATACTGACCTACGCCGACGGTACCGTTGTCAATTTGGGCGTCAGCTACGCGCTGCCCGCAAAATATCCTGCGCTTGGCCACTCTGCTCGGTTCGAACTACTCGGTACCGAAGGCGTGATAATCCTCGACGATGATCATACCGATCAACTGATGTACAGCGAAAAAGGCGTCCCGCACGTTTACCTGCCGAACCACAACGTCAATATGGTGTTTCTGGGTAGTGGCGCGCCCGGCGACTGGGCGCTCGGCGATTTGTGGGGGCCGACTGCGTGCGAGACGCGTGCGTGGCTCGACCATCTATCGACGGGAAAACGCTGCGTCATAGCGACGCCGAAGGAAGCGCGTATCACCCTGGAAACGACGCTCGCGATCGCACTTTCCACCAACAGCGGCAAGCGAGTCAAATTGCCATTGTCTGAGTGAGAACGTGAGGCGCGAGACGAGGGGCAAAAGAACGGCGTGGCTAAGATCATAAGGCCACCTCTTAGAACGTCGTTTCCGCGAAAGTGCGAAGCCAGAAGTCCATTGAATCCACGGTTCCACATTCGGGAACGATGAAAACCAGATTTTTAGAGGTGCTGTGGACCGCAAAAATTCCGCGCCGCGCCTTTCTGAGCCAGTTTTGTGTTCCGCAAATAATGGCGCGGAGCCTATTTCCGCCGGTTCTGGGCGAACGATCACGCGCCCGGCAGGATTTGAACCCACGCTTTGGGGTCGCTTACAGCGCACATCCAGTCAAATCACGCGCTCGCGGATTTTTGCGGAGCACAGGGCTCGCAGTTCAGTCGGAATTCTCGGTCTACCGGGTCGCGACTTGAATCGCCAGAATAGCCTCCACCCGGCGCGATGCCACCGGATCATGGTCGCAGGCTGCACGACCACGAGCGCGTTCCGCCAGTCGAACATCCTCGCCAGGATGGCGAGACTCACGCGCGTTGCCGCGCCCAAGGACCAGGGGCTACTGGAGTGCCCATCAGCGCCACTGCTTTTGGTCAACGGCAAGAAGGACGATCAGCAACCGATCGAGGACCTCTACCTCCTGCTCGAATACGGAAACCCCAAGGAGGCCCGCGTCTATCCCGAAGGCGGGCACATGGGGCGCTCGCCCGGAACGACCGACGAAGAAATCATTGGGCTGATCGTTCGCTGGCTGAAGTCGAAGCTCGCAGCTTGAATCTGCGGATTGAAGAGGATCGCTTTCCGCCAGCATTTCACCAGTAGTTGGATGTTCGCGGTTGCGAGGAGAAACGAACGCGCAACCGGGGCGTGGATTTGCGAGCGATAAGGGCGGCGTGGGTTGATTTTGGCGACACTCCCACCGTTGCTTGTCAGCGTGCCGGGGACAGCATTCGACGGGTGTCAGGGTAGGCGTAGGGCGAGCGCAGCGCCGGTGAAGATTTCGCGGTACGGATATCAAAAGGACGATCTGAGTTTGTCAGGACCGCCCGGTCAGGGCCTGGACGGACGTTGCGCCGCACCGCTGTGGATCGTAGTCGAAGTCTGCTTGACCCATTGAAGGTTGACGCTCTAAATGGCGGCAAGCCGTTCCACGGTGTCCGGAAAACGTTTCACGAGATTGATCAGCAACGCCGCCTGCGCATTCGGCTTCGCGCGCCCTTGTTCCCAGTTCTCCAGCGTGCGGACATTGGTGCGAAGGTAGACGGCAAACAGCGTCCGCGAAAGCTTGAGGCGCTGCCGAACGCGCACCAACTCCCGCGGCGTGACGTCAGGAGCAGGCTTGAATTCCGCTGCATGCGTGCGCAGCGTACGCTTGCCCTGCCGTTCCTCTGCGAGCGCCGTCATGCCTTCGCTCAACTCCGCGAACAAATCACGCTTGGGCGCGCGATTCCGTTTAGCCTTTACCGATGCCTTCATATCGCTCTCCTCGATTCCAATTCCGTCTTGAGCATAGCCCTCAACGCTTTGCGCTGTTGCGGTGTCAGATCCGCCATTTCGGCCTTATCGTACAACGTATACAACCAGAACTGCATACCTGCACCCCACCAGTAGTAGATCACCCTGAGGCCGCCGCGCTTTCCCTTCCCGCGCCGCGTATCGGCGAATCGAACCTTCCGCAGGCCCCCTGTCCCTTGGATCACTTCGCCGGCTTCGGGATTCTTTATTAACGCATGCTGCAACTGCCCGAATGCCACATCGTCAAGATAGTCTGCACGATGGCGCTCGAAAGCAGGCAATTCAACGAAGACGGCCTTCACACATGCACATTATACGCAATCTGCGTATGTACGCAAGTTGCGTAAATATGGGACCCTGGGAATAGGGGTGATTGCATTCCACGGGCCGCGCTGCAGGTGCGCGTCTTAGTTGGCGCAAGCCGGCGTCGTTACATTATTTTTCACGAAGGAGCACGCCGGATACTGGTTATCGAGATCTCCATCGAATGGAAAGCGGTGAGATGGCAGCTCGAAAGGCGAATCCTGATACGTTACGACGATGCGACAAGGTCGCAGCGCATTTGGGAAGCGATTTCTGCAATCCAAGATCAAAAGCCAGTCCGAATTTTCCAACTGGTTGGAAAACTCGCGAAATTTTAAAACTTCCGCCCTTCGCAAGTCTTTGATTGTCTGGTCGGGGCGGTGAGATTTGAACTCACGACCACCGGCACCCCATCCAGGGTAGTCGTTTGGAATTATTTATCATTCAATATGTTACGTCCATGCGTTCGCTGTGCCGATTTGCTCAACAATGTTCAACAGCGCTCAACGGGCTGACGCAAAACTGACGCAAGGACCCTTCGTGGTACCATGATTCAACGATGGAAGTCGGCGCGACGGCGGACAGGTCGATAGCCACATCCCCGCCGGTTCCAGCCTATGTCGGTCCACGATCACCGGCTGGCCCCAATGCTCGTGGAGCTTCTGGCCGATGACTCTCGCGAAGACGTCCAGCGCACCATCTGGTGCCCACGCGCTTACCGCACTGAAATTGATGCGAAGTCAAGAACCATAATTACTCGTCAGTTATTTGACGCCCGAAGCATCACGATACCAATCATGAATTTCCTCGCCCTGCCAGAACACCACGCCTTTTTGCTTCTTCATGTAAGCGAGCATCGCGTCGAAATACATGAAGCGGTGTGCCGCACCGCTGATGTACGGATGGACACCGAAAGAAAGAATCCGCGCGCCTTTTTCTGATTCCCGGTAAAGCAGATTGAACGCCTCGCGAACGCGTTTCAGCATCACGTCCGATCCGTGAGAATCGTTCAGCATAATCTGTATATCGTTGAGCTCCACCGAGTACGGCACCGATAGTATGGGACCGTGTTTTGTCTTTACATAGAACGGCTGCTCGTCCATCACCCAATCGCCGAACCATGTGAATCCGGCCTCCGCGACGTAATCGAGCGTCGCTGGTGTCTGGCCGCGTCCGGGTCCAAGCCAGCCGGTTGGAGTCTTACCCGTGAACTTCTTTAGCACATCTATGGTCTGGCGGATCATCGCCCGCTGATCTTCGATCTTGTGTATCGGCATCTGCACATAGGTGTGGGCCATGAACTCCCAGCCTGCGTCCAGCGCTGCCTGCGCGATGCGCGGGCGCGTCTCGCACACTCGCGCGTTGATCGACATTGTCGGCTTGATCCGGTGCTTTTTGAGCGCGTCCATGATGCGCCAGATCCCAATGCGCATTCCATACTCGTGCCAACCCCAGTTTTGAACGTCAGGCACGATCGTCACGCCACCCGGAGGATTCGAGTATTGTCTCGGCATCGGCCGCGTGATATCCCATTCTTCAATATTGACGACGGGCCACACAATCAGCCGTGCCCCCTTGGGCAGCTTAAGCGGCTTTCGGTCGACGATTGCGGAATAGTCGAAGCGTTTATCCGCTCGCATCGCGGTCTCATTGTCGCGCGCCTGCTGTGGGTTTATGCTTTGTTCCTGTTCGGCCATTCTTCCTCCTGTTGAGAACGTTGTTGGTGATGCCGCTACGCCCCAGTGCCGCAGGCGCGGCTATGCAGGCCAACCCTGCCCTCTCGGGAGCTGAGAGCTCGAAACCGCTGAAGATTCGAGTGACGGCTCGACCGGGTGGCATCCTCGTACGCCGACGCCACTCGGTAAGCCAAAGGGTCAGCGAAAATCCTTCGCCCTATCTGTACGCCCATCGGTAACTCCTTCGCGTTGTATCCCATCGGCGTGGTGGGCGCGGGCATTCCAGTGAGGTCAGGCATAGGATTGGTAATGCCACCTTTCGCTGGATTGAGCAGGAGTTCACCCATCGCATCAGCAGGTTCTTTCCGCCCCGGCCTGATGATGACGAGACAGCCCTCGGCACCAACCGCAAGTGCATTTGCCATACCAAGTCCGAAGAAATACGCATGCGCAAGGATCGGAGTGTCGGCGTCAAAAAGCTTCCGCTGGCGAGCGGCGGCTTCGATTGGATTATTCCATTGATCAGTTAAATTTCAGCCCCGCCGCTTTGACGATGGCGAGATTGTTTCCGATCTCCTTCGCGATCATGGCGTCAATTTCAGCGGGTTTGAGCGGCAACGGTTCGATCCCCTGTGCCTTGAGCTTTTCGATTACGGACGGCTGTTGCAGCACCTTCAGCGTCTCCGCGTGCAGCCGGTTGACGAGGGCGCGCGGCGTCTTCGCCGGCACCAGCATGCCGTTCCAGAAAGTGTAGTCGCTGTCGGGATAGCCGGCCTCGATGGTGGTCGGCACATCCGGCAGTATACTGGATCGCTTGGGCGTGCTCACTGCGAGCGGAATGAGCCGGCCCCCGCGGATGAACGGCAGGCCGGACGTAATGCCGGTGCACATGAAATCGACACGGCCGGTCGCCACGTCGATCAGGGCTTCGGGGCCGCCCTTGAACGGGACATGAACGGCGTTGAACCCGGCGCTTAGCCGCAGCCGTTCGGCGGCCCAGTGCGTGGCGCTGCCAATGCCCGCCGACGCAAAGGTCATGGAGCCCTTCCTGGCCGCCTCGACCAGTTCCTTGAGCGTCTTGATGCCTTTCGCGGGCGAGATCACCGTCACATTGGGCACGACGCCAAAAAGGACCACCCCGGAAAAATCGCGGCCCGCATGATAGGGCACGTTCGGATAGGCGGCCGGCGCCGCCGAATGCGCGGCGGCGTGGATCAGGATCGTGTAGCCGTCCGGTTCCGCCTTGGCGACCAGCGCCGAGCCGATCGTCCCNCCCGCCCCGCCCCGGTTCTCGACTA